>Ga0307512_10001869_pt1 | contig 28236 bp, 22 predicted proteins | sample 14_EM_MG_FD_200267 | JGI IMG/M metagenome (GOLD analysis project Ga0307512, IMG submission 200267) | Populus trichocarpa ectomycorrhiza microbial communities from riparian zone in the Pacific Northwest, United States - 14_EM | ecosystem: Host-associated > Plants > Roots > Unclassified | place... | reverse complement strand
GCGAGGAGGTGCCCCAGGTCGCATACGCGTCCTTCGCGGCAGCCACCGCCGCGTCCACCTCGTCGACCGACGCGAACGCGACCTTGGTGGTGACCGCGCCGGTCGCCGGGTCGGTGACCGGCCCGTACGTACCCGACGCGCCTTCGGCGGGCTTGCCGCCGATCCAGTGGTTGACGATCTTCGTCATGCCCAGTTGCTCCTTCACAGATGGCGGCGTCGGGTGGAGACGTGCCGTTCGTACAGCTCACGGGCCTTCACCGTCGACGGTCGGGTCGCGGTCTCGGCCACAGGTACATCCCACCAGGCCTGCGCGGGCGGCGGGCCCGACACAGTGTCGGCCGTTTCGGTCTCGACGTAGACACATGTGGGTGTGTCGGCGCTTCGGGCCACCGCCAGCGCATCCCGCAGGTCCGCCACGGTCTTCGCGCGCAGCACACGCATGCCCAGACTGGCGGCGTTGGCGGCGAGGTCCACGGGCAGCGGCCTCCCCGTGTACGTACCGTCGTCCGACCGGAAGCGGTACGCCGTGCCGAACCGCTCGCCGCCCACCGACTCGGACAGGCCGCCGATGGACGCGTACCCGTGGTTCTGCACCAGGAGGATCTTGATCGCGATGCCCTCCTGTACGGCGGTCACGATCTCGGTCGGCATCATCAGATACGTGCCGTCGCCGACCAGCGCCCACACGGGCCGGTCGGGCGCCGCCATCTTCACGCCGATCGCGGCCGGGATCTCGTAGCCCATGCAGGAGTAGCCGTACTCCAGGTGGTACTGGTCCCGCGAGCGCGCCCGCCACATCTTGTGCAGGTCTCCGGGGAGCGAACCGGCCGCGTTGATGATCACGTCCGTCTCGTCCACGATCGCGTCCAGCGCGCCCAGGACCTGCGGCTGCGTCGGCCGTACGTCCGGTTCGTCCGCCTCGTAGCAGGCTTCGACGCGCTGCTCCCAGCGCTCCTTGTCCTCGGTGTACTCGGTGACGTAGGAGGCCGCGACCCGGTGGGCGTGCATGTCCAGGGCCGCCGTGAGCTCCTGCAGGCCGCTGCGGGCGTCCGCGATCAGGGGCAGGCCGGCGAGCTTGTGGCCGTCGAAGGGCGCGATGTTGAGGTTGAGGAAGCGCACGCCCTCGCCGGTGAAGAGGGTGCCGGAGGCGGTGGTGAAGTCGGTGTACCTCGTCCCCATCCCGATCACCAGGTCGGCGGTGCGGGCGAGTTCGTCCGCCGTGGCCGTGCCGGTGTGGCCGATGCCGCCGACATCCTGGGGGTGGTCGTGGCGCAGCGAGCCCTTGCCGGCCTGGGTGGAGGCGACCGGGATGCCGGTGGTCGCCGCGAACTCGGCGAGGGCCTCCTCGGCGCGGCTGTGGTGAACGCCGCCGCCCGCGACGACCAGCGGCCTGCGCGCGGCCCTGATCACCCTTACGGCTTCGGCGAGTTCGGTCGGATCGGCGCCCGGACGCCGTACGACCCAGGTGCGCTCGGCGAAGAACTCCTCCGGCCAGTCGTACGCCTCGGCCTGCACGTCCTGCGGGACAGCGAGAGTCACGGCGCCCGTCTCCACGGGGTCGGTGAGCACGCGCATGGCGTTCAGGGCCGACGGAATCAGGGCTTCCGGCCGTGTGACGCGGTCGAAGTACCTCGACACCGGGCGCAGGCAGTCGTTGACCGACACATCGCCGGCGTAGGGGACTTCGAGCTGCTGGAGGACCGGGTCGGCGGGGCGGCCGGCGAAGACGTCACCGGGGAGGAGCAGGACCGGGAGGTGGTTGACCGTGGCGAGGGCGGCACCGGTGACGAGATTCGTCGCGCCCGGGCCGATGGAGGTCGTCACCGCGTGCGTGGACAGGCGGCCCGACTGGCGGGCGTAACCGACCGCCGCGTGCACCATGGCCTGTTCGTTGCGGCCCTGGTGGTAGGGCATGTCGTCGGCGTATTCGAGGAGCGCCTGGCCGATTCCGGCCACATTGCCGTGGCCGAAGATGCCCCAGGTGGCGCCGATCAGCCGCTGCCGTATGCCGTCACGCTCGGTGTACTGGGCCGACAGGAAGCGGACGAGTGCCTGCGCGACCGTGAGCCTCGTCAGTGAGGACGTCATCGGTAACCCTCCGTATGGTGCGGATGGAAGCAGATCCGCCACTCCCGCGACTCACCCGGTCCCGCCATGACATTGAGGTAGTACATGTCGTGGCCGGGCTGGGCGATGGACGGGCCGTGCCATCCGTCGGGGACGAGGACGGCGTCGCCGGAGCGGACCTCGGCGAGGACGTCGGATCCGCCCTCACGGGAGGGAGATACGCGCTGATAGCCGAAACCGTTCGGGCCGTCGATCTCGAAGTAGTAGATCTCCTCCAACTCGGCTTCCACGCCCGGCCGGTGCTCGTCGTGCTTGTGGGGCGGATACGAGGACCAGTTGCCGCCGGGAGTGATCACTTCGACGGCGATCAGCCGGTCGCAGTCGAAGCCGTCGGCGGTGGCGAAGTTGCGGACATGCCGCGTGCGGGTGCCGTTGCCGCGTGTTTCGACGGGGACCTCCGGCGCGGGGCCGTAGCGGGCGGGGAGTTGTCGCTCGCACTTCGCTCCTGCCAGGGCGAAGCGGCCTCCCGCGCCGGAGGCGATCTGGACCCGGGCGTCACGGGGTGCGTACGCGAAGTCGGAAACCGACGCGAACACGCTTTCCCTGCCCAGGAGTTGGAACTCTTCGTCCGTAATGTCGTCCGCTGTCCGCACGGTACATCCGCCCTGCAGCGGAAGCACGATCCACTCACTGTCGCCGGTGGTGAAGGTGTGTGTGCCACCCGGCTCCAGCTCCACGACCCGCAGGCTGCAGTACGCCCAGCCGGCCCGCTTGGGGTCGATGTCCAGCACATAGTTGGCGTCCGCGGTGGTACCGCGCTCGACGTACAGCTCGTTGCCGGTCATCAGGCCCTCACAGCAGTCCTACGGCGGTGTCGACGGCGGCAGCCACATCGCCGTCCGCCGGGTACAGCAGCGAACGGCCGACCACCAGGCCCCGCACGGTGGGCAGTTGGAGGGCGCCGCGCCACTTCTCGTACGCCCCGTCCTGATCGTCGCCGACCTCTCCGCCCAGCAGGACCGCGGGCAGCGTGGAGGTCTCCATGACCTCGGCCATGTCGTCGGGGTTCTCGGTGACCGGGAGCTTGAGCCAGGTGTAGGCCGACGTGCCGCCCAGGCCCGAGGCGATGGCGATGGACTTGGTGACGGCCTCGGCGGACAGGTCGTTCTTCAGCTTCCCCTCTTCGGTGCGGCGGCTGATGAACGGCTCGACGAAGACCGGGAGCCGGCGCGCCGCCATGTCGTCGACGGCACGGGCGGTGGACTCCAGGGTGGTGAGGGAGCCCGGGTCGTCGTAGTCGATGCGCAGGAGCAGCTTGCCGGCGTCGAAACCGAGGCGCTGATGTCCTCGGGGCGGTGGCCGGTGAAGCGGTCGTCGAGCTCGAAGCCGGCGCCCTGGAGGCCGCCGCGGTTCATCGAGCCCATGACGACCTTGCCCTCGAGGGCGCCGAGCAGGAGCAGGTCGTCGAGGATGTCGGCGGTCGCGAGGACGCCGTCGACGCCGGGGCGGGAGAGGGCCAGGCAGAGGCGTTCGAGCAGGTCGGCGCGGTTGGCCATGGCGAACCTGCGGTCGCCGACGCCGAGCGCGCCACGGGCCGGGTGGTCGGCGGCGACGATCATCAGCCGGCCGTCCTCGTTCAGCAGCGGTCTGCGGGTGCGGCGGGCCGCGGCCTCGGCGATCGCCTCGGGGCGGTGGGCGCGGATGCGGACGAGCTCGGCGACGTCCACACGCGCGTGCGCGACGCCGTCCCCCCCGCCGTGGTGGGCGCCCGTGACCCGGCCCGCCCTCACAGGACCGCTCCGGCCTTGAGGGCGGCTTCGATCTCGTCGGTGGTCGGCATGGCGGAGGAGCACTCCAGGCGGGAGGCGACGATCGCACCGGCCGCGTTGGCGTGCCGCATGATCGTCTCCAGGTCCCGGCCCTCCAGCAGGCCGTGGCAGAGGGAGCCGCCGAAGGCGTCGCCCGCGCCGAGGCCGTTGAGGACGTTGACCGGCAGCGGCGGGACCTCTGCCGACTCGCCCTTGCTGTTGACGGCGAGAACGCCCTTGGGGCCCTGCTTGACGACGGCGAGTTCGACGCCGGCGTCCAGCAGCGCATGCGCGGCGGCCTGCGGTTCGCGCACTCCGGTCGCGACCTCCACCTCGTCGAGGTTGCCGACCGCGACGGTGGTGTGGCGCAGGGCCTCCTTGTAGAAGGGGCGGGCGGAGGCGGCCGGGTCCTGCCCGGCTGTGTCGTTCCAGAACATGGGGCGCCAGTCGAGGTCGAAGACCGTTGTACCGGCCTTCGCGCGGTGGGCGAGGGCCGCCAGCGTCGCCGTACGGCTGGGCTCCTCGCTCAGGCCGGTACCGGTGACCCAGAAGATGCTCGCCTCGCGGATGGCGTCGAGGTCGAGGTCGTGGGCGTCGATCTCCAGGTCGGGGGCCTTGGGCCGACGGTAGAAGTAGAGCGGGAAGTCGTCCGGCGGGAAGACCTCGCAGAAGGTGACCGGGGTGGGCAGGCCCGGGACCGGGGTGACCCAGCGGTCGTCCACGCCGAAATCCTGCAGGGCCTCGTGGAGGTAGGCGCCGAAGGGGTCGTCGCCGGTGCGTGTGATCACCGCCGTGCGGCGTCCGAGGCGGGCCGCGGCGACCGCGACGTTTGTCGCCGAACCCCCGAGGAACTTGCCGAAGGAGGTCACCTGCGGCAGCGGGACACCGGTTTGCAGCGGATACAGGTCCACTCCGATCCGCCCCATGGTGATCAGGTCGTACGCCATCGGCTTCCCTTCGTTGCGGCTCTCCCCCGGTTTTTAGCTCCGCGCACGGAGCCCTGTCAATGTTTTGTCCAGACATTCGGACGACACCTTGACACTCGCTGCCGGGGAATTCACGCCGGCCGCCATGACGTCGTTGTCACTTCGGTCGCCGTCTTCCGGTGCCGGCTCAAGGTCGGGGGCAGGCGGAGGCGGCCGTGATCTGCGGGTTCTACGACCAGGCGCATCTGAGCGGGGAGTTCAGGGCGATGACCGGGTGCACTCCCCGAGCTCGGGCGAAGTCGAGAGCTCGGGGAAGGGTCCGGCCCACTTCGCCGATGTCAACGCGCCGCGCCTTCGAGCCCGCGCACGCCTTTGCAGCACTCGTGTCACAAACACCCCCTTCGTGTCACACATGTCCCGTGCACGCGGGTCTTGCGTCACACCCGGCCCACAGGCCCTGCCCTCCGCTCACGCTCCGTCGTTGACGGAGGTAAAGGCTGTGTGATCGCCAGCGCAGCGCCCGGCTCCCCCGACGGCCGCCCCCGGCCGCCCCCGCGGCGCGCGCAGGGAGGTGCTACCCATGACCGACCGAAGGCTCTGGTCGTACAAGGAGATCGCGGCGCACATCAAGGTGCAGCCGGACACCGTGCGGTCCTACCGCAAGCACGGGCTGCTGCCGCCGCCCGACCACGTCGAGGGCGGCAAGCCCTTCTGGTACGCGGACACGGTCCGGGCGTGGGTCGCCTCCAGGCCCGGAAACCGCGGTCGCAGAGAAGACTGACCCACGCCTGGTCTCCCGGAAAAACCACCTGTGCCCCACCTTCCTTGTGGGGCACAGTCGTCCCATGAACGACTTCTCCGTGAAACCCGTCCTGGCAGGTGAGAGGAGCGTCCTGCGGCCTGTCACCGTGGCCGACGCCGATCTGATCCGGGAGATCATCGAGGACCCCGAGGTCATCCGCTTCACCTTCGAACCGTCCACGGAGCTGACGTTGGAACGCCTGCGATCCCTCTACGGCGCCCGGGCCACCGCCCCCGACCGGCTCGACCTCGCGGTCACCGACCCCGCCACCGGCGAGCTCCTCGGCGAGGTCGTGCTGAACGAATGGGATCCGGTCGCCCGCAGCTGCACCTTCCGTACACTCATCGGCCCTCGTGGCCGCGACCGTGGCATCGGCACGGAGGCCACCCGCCTCATCGTCGGGTACGGCTTCGAGCAACTCGGCCTCCACCGGATCGGATTGGACGTCTACGGCCACAACCACCGCGCCCGGCGCGTCTACGAGAAGGTCGGATTCGTGGTCGAAGGCGTGCGGCGGGAGGCGCAGTTGCGGGACGGCGAGTGGGTGGACGAGGTACTCATGGGCATCCTCGACCACGAGTGGACAGCCCTTGCGGCCGGCGGCTCCGTCAGCTCCACGGCTCGATGACCGTCACACCCGCTCCCGGCGCCGTCCCCATCGCCGCCAGCGCCGCAGGCGTCGCGTCCAGGGTGATGGCCGAGGTCACCAGGAGATCGGGACGCAGCACACCCGCCCTCACCAGCTCCAGCATCGGCGGGTAGGTGTGCGCCGCCATACCGTGGCTGCCGAGCAGTTCGAGCTCCAGGGCGATCGCGCGGGCCATCGGGACGGGGGTCGTGCCGGTGGGCGACGGGAGCAGGCCGACCTGGACATGGCGGCCGCGGCGGCGCAGTCCGTTCACCGAGGCGGCGCAGGTCAGGGGCGAGCCCAGGGCGTCGAGGGAGAGCCGGGCGCCGCCGCCGGTCAGCTCGCGGATCGCCGCGGCCGTGTCCGGTGTCACCGAACCGTCCACGCACTCCGCCGCGCCGAACTTCCGCGCCAGGTCCAGGGCCCCGGGTGAAACGTCCACCGCGATCACCCGCGCCCCCGACGCCGCCGCGATCATGACCGCGGACAGGCCCACACCCCCGCAGCCGTGCACCGCGACCCACTCCCCCGCCGCCACCCGGCCCTGCTGCACCACCGCACGGAACGCCGTGGCGAACCGGCAGCCGAGGGAGGCCGCGGTGGCGTAGGAGAGATCGTCCGGGATCGCCACCAGGTTGACGTCGGCGTGGTCCAGCGCCACGTACTGCGCGAACGAGCCCCAGTGGGTGAACCCGGGCTGGGTCTGGCGCTCGCACACCTGCTGGTCCCCCGCCGCGCACGCCGCGCAGCTTCCGCAGGCGCACACGAAGGGGACGGTGACGCGGTCGCCGGGGCGCCAGCCGGTCACCCGGGCACCCACCGCCTCGACGACACCGGCGAGTTCGTGGCCCGGCACATGCGGCAGCGTGATGTCCGGGTCGTGCCCCTGCCAGCCGTGCCAGTCGCTGCGGCAGAGGCCGGTGGCCTCGACGCGCACGACCACTCCGTGGGGGGCCGGGTGAGGGTCGGTCACCTCGCACACCTCGGCAGGTCTGCCGTACCGCTCGAAGACCACAGCCCGCATGTGCGCTCCCATCGCCGTTTGTTTCTGCGGGTACATCGTGGCCGGTCGCGCCCCGCGGCGGAGCCGCACATTGATGCGGCCCCGCGCCCCTGCAGGGCGCGTCTCAGCCCGGCGCTCCCACCTTGTCCCGATTCTCCGCCGCGAACTCCGATTGCTCGCCGGCCCCCTCGCTCATCCCGAACCGCTCATGGAACCTCCGCAGCGGCCCCGGAGCCCACCAGGTCGCCCTTCCCGTCAGTCTCATCACCGCCGGGACCAGCAGGCTGCGAACGATCATCGCGTCCATGAGGACCGCCAGGGCTATGCCCAGTCCGAGCATCTTGGTGTTCGTCACCCGGGACGTGCCGATGGCGACCATCACCACCGCCAGGATCACCGCCGCCGCCGTGATCAGCCCGCCCGTGCGCTGCAGGCCGTGCCGGACCGCCTCGTTGTGGTCGCCCGTCCTGTCGTACTCCTCCTTGATGCGGGAGAGCAGGAAGACGCCGTAGTCCATGGAGAGGCCGAAGGCCACGCAGAACATCAGGACCGGCAGGGTGGTCTCGATGGAGCCGGGGCTGGTGAAGCCGAGCAGGCCGGACAGGTGGCCGTCCTGGAAGACCCAGACCACCGCGCCGAACATGGCGGTCAGACTGAGCGCGTTGAGCACCACCGCCTGGATCGGTATCAGCACGCTGCCCGTCAGCAGGAAGACCAGGAGCAGGGTGACGACGGCGATGAAGGCGGCCGCCCAGGGCAGGCGCTCGGCTATCGCGTGCTTGGAATCGACCAGGACGGCCGCCGTGCCGGTCACCTTGGTGTCGAACGGGGCATCCGTGGACGACACGGCACGCAGTTCGCCCACCAGGCGCTGGGCCGCGTCGTCGACGGCCTCCCCCTTCGGCAGCACCGTGAAGTACGCGGACTCGCCCTTCACCAGCGGTCCGTCGGCCCTCTGCACGCCGGGCAGGCCGGCTATCCGGTCCTTGTACGCGGCGTACTGCGCCGGTGTCGCCTTCCCCTCGGCCAGCACCTCCAGGCCGCCGCCGGGGCTGCCCGGGAAGCCGTCGCGGATGTGCTGCTGCACGACGTGGGACTCGGCGCCCGAGGGCAGCTGCCGGTCGTCCGCGGTACCGAACTTCACGCCCAGGAAGGGCAGTCCGAGGACGATCAGGACAACGGTGGTCGCCACGGCGAAGAGCGGGGCCCGGCGCATCACCAATGTGGCCATGCGCGCCCAGGCCGTGCCCTCCTCACCGGAGGCCTTCGCCGCTCGTCCACGCCGGAACAGGCGGCGCAGATCCAGGGAGTTGACCCGGTGTCCCAGCAGCACCAGGGCCGCCGGGAGCAGGATCAGCGCGGCCGCGGCGGCCAGCAGCACCACGGCGATGCCGGCGTATGCGAAGGACCGCAGGAAGTACTGGGGGAAGAGCAGCATCGCGGCCAGTGACACGGCGACCGTGAGCGCCGAGAAGAGGACCGTACGGCCGGCTGTGCGCAGGGTTGTCGCCACGGCCGTCAACGGCTCGGCGCCGGTGGACAGTTCCTCCCGGAAGCGGCGGACGATGAACAGCGCGTAGTCGATGGCCAGTCCCAGGCCGAGGGCGGTGGTGAGGTTCATCGCGAAGACGGAGACGTCCGTGAACTCCGTCAGCCCGCGCAGCACCGCGTTCGTACCGAGGATGGCGACGATGCCGATGCCCAGCGGCAGCAGGGCGGCGATCGCGCTGCCGAAGACCATCACCAGCAGCAGGAGCGTCACCGGCAGGGCGATCATCTCGGCGCGGGTCAGGTCCTCCTTGATGATCGTCTGCATCTCGTGCCGTACGGCGACGATGCCGCCGACCTTGACCTTCACCGGCCCGTGCGCACCCCGGTAGGAGGGCGCGAGGCGGTCCAGGGTCTCGCCCATCGCCTTCTCGTCGCCCGTGATGTGCGCGGCGATCAGCGCCTCGTGGCCGTCCTCGGCGCGGAGGGCCGGCGCCGCCGAGGAGTCTGCCTGCCAGTAGGAGCCGACGCCTATGACGTCTTTCTCGCCGGCCAGCCGCGCGGTGAGGCGCCGGGCCTCCGCGGCGACGGCGGGGTCGTCCACCGAGGAGCGGCCCGAGTCGACGAGGAGCAGCAGGTTGGGCTGGGAGTCCGGGAACTCGCGCTCCAGCGCCTTGGTCGCGTACGTCGACTGGGCGTCCGGGTCCTCCCAGCCGCCGCTGCCCAGTCGGTCGGCGACCCCGCTGCCGGCCAGCACGGCGAGGGCGGTGATCACCAGGGCGACCAGCAGTGACAACCGCGGGCGGGCGGTCACGAAACGCGTCCAGCCTCCGAGCCGCGGTGGCTTGTTGACTTCGGTCATCGTGCGGTGTCCCCTTCACCTGGCATCATGAAATGGCAAACACGAGAGAGCGCTCGCGTTCCACTGGTCCAGAATGCGAGCGGCCGCTCGCGTTTGTCAATGACGTTCGGAGAGCTGGGGATAACTCGTGCCCGAGAACCAGGAGAAGGAGCAGCCGCGCCGCCGCCAGGCCCGCGGTGAGCGCCGCATCGCCCAACTCCTCGAAGCAGCCGCCTCGGTCTTCTCCACCGCGGGGTACACAGCCGCGAGCACCAACGCCATCGCGCGCGAGGCAGGCGTGTCGCCGGGGACGCTCTACCAGTTCTTCCCGAACAAGGAAGCGATCGCGATCGAGCTGGGCGACCGGCTGATGCACGAGATGCGGGAGGCGTACGGGGAGGCACTCGCCCCCGTCGACCCGGCGACCCCGCTGGAGGAGGCGGTCGGCTCCGCCGTCGACCGGTTCATCGCGTTCAACTGCGACCACCCGGTGTTCTTCGCGCTGATGCACGGTCCCGACATCCCCGGCCGGATCGCCGAGGCGCACGACACCCTGCACACGACCCTGATCTCCCGGATCGAGGGCCTGCTCTTCTCACTGCTGCCGGACGCACGCCCGGCCGATGTCACCCGCACCGCGCATGTCTGCCTCGGGATGTACAAGGCGGGCCTGGAGCTGGTCCTCGCCCACGAGGGCGCCGAGCGCGACGCGTACACCCAGGAGACCAAGTACGTCCTGATCCGTTACCTCGAACCCATGGTCGGCGACCGGCTCGGCCACGCGAACGCCAACGCCAACGCCAACGCCACGACGGCCCATACCGCCTGACCGACCCCTTCGGGACCCGACAGCCCCCTTCGGAACCTGCCCGAATTCTCCCCGACCCGACGCACGGCACCCTGATGGAAAAATACCCCCTAGGGGTATAGTCTGAGGAGTGGAGGGCCCCCGTGGGCCCCTTCAGCCCCACATGCCTCGACGAGGAGAACCACATGACCGCCCAGACCGACACCCCGGGTACCGTCACCGCTGTCTACAAGGTGAGCGGCATGAGCTGCGGACACTGCGAGGGTTCCGTCTCCGGCGAGATCTCCGAACTCCCCGGCGTCAGCTCGGTGCAGGCCGTCGCCGCGTCCGGTGAGGTCACCGTCGTCTCCGCGGCCCCGCTCGACGAGGCCGCCGTGCGCGCGGCGGTGGACGAGGCGGGCTTCGAGCTCGTCGCCCAGGCCTGACCGGAGCGCGGGTACCCGGGATGACCGGCACCACCACAGAGACACCGACACCGATACCGGCGTCAGCGGACGCCTCCGAGGTCGAGCTGCTCATCGGCGGGATGACCTGCGCCTCCTGCGCGGCCCGCGTCGAGAAGAAGCTCAACCGTATGGACGGCGTCACGGCCACGGTGAACTTCGCGACGGAGAAGGCGAAGGTCAACTACCCCGCGGGTATCCAGGTCACCGACCTCATCGCCACCGTGGTGAAGACCGGGTACACGGCCGAGGAGCCGCCCCCGCCCCGGTCGGAGCCCGCCGGGCGGGAGAGCGCCGAAGACCCCGAACTGGCCTCCTACCGCCGGCGCTTCACCGTCTCCGCCCTCCTCGCACTCCCCGTCGTACTGCTGTCGATGGTCCCGGCCCTGCAGTTCGACGACTGGCAGTGGCTGGCGCTCACCCTCGCCGCGCCGGTGGTCGTCTGGGGCGGACTGCCCTTCCACAAGGCGGCCTGGACGAACGCCCGGCACGGCGCGGCCACCATGGACACACTCGTCTCGGTCGGCACCCTGGCCGCGTTCGGCTGGTCGCTGTGGGCGCTGTTCCTCGGCGACGCCGGCATGCCGGGCATGCGCGACGAGTTCAGGTTCACCGTCGCCCGCGCCGACGGCGCCTCCACGATCTATCTGGAGGTCGCCGCCGGCGTCGTCGCCTTCATCCTGCTCGGCCGTTATCTGGAGGTCCGCTCCAAGCGGCGTGCGGGAGCGGCGCTCAGGGCGCTGATGGAGCTGGGCGCCAAGGACGTGTCCGTACTCCGCGGCGGCCGTGAGACCCGTATCCCCGTGGCGCAACTGGCCGTCGGGGACCGTTTCGTCGTACGGCCCGGGGAGAAGATCGCGACCGACGGCACCGTCGTCGAGGGCGCGTCCGCCGTGGACGCCTCGATGCTGACAGGCGAGTCGGTGCCGGTGGACGTGGGCGCGGGCGATGCCGTCAGCGGGGCCACGGTCAACGCCGGCGGGCGACTGGTCGTGGAGGCCAAGCGGGTCGGCGCCGACACACAGCTGGCGCGGATGGCGAAGCTGGTGGAGGACGCGCAGAACGGCAAGGCCGAGGTGCAGCGGCTCGCCGACCGGATCTCGGCGGTCTTCGTACCCGTCGTCATCCTGATCGCGGTCGCCACGTTCGGCGCGTGGCTCGGCGTCACGGGCGACACCGTCGCCGCGTTCACCGCGGCCGTCGCGGTCCTGATCATCGCCTGCCCGTGCGCGCTGGGCCTGGCCACACCGACCGCGCTGATGGTCGGCACGGGGCGCGGCGCCCAGCTCGGCATTCTCATCAAGGGCCCGGAGGTCCTGGAGTCCACACGCCGCGTGGACACCGTCGTCCTCGACAAGACCGGAACGGTCACCACCGGCCGTATGACCCTCCACGAGGTGTACGTCGCCGCCGGCGCCGACGAGCTGGAGGTGCTGCGGCTCGCGGGCGCCGTCGAGCACGCCTCCGAGCACCCGGTCGCGCGGGCGGTCGCCGTGGGTGCCGAGGAGCGGGTCGGGCGGCTCCCGGAGGTCTCGGGGTTCGAGAACGTGCCCGGTCGGGGCGTACGCGGACGCGTGGAGGGCCGCGACGTGGCCGTGGGGCGACTCGCCGAATACACCGCGGAGCTGCCGCAGGAACTGGCGCGCGCCAAGGCCGAGGCCGAGCGGGGCGGACGTACCGCCGTGGTGGTCGGCTGGGACGGCGTGGCACGCGGTGTCGTCGCCGTCGCCGACGCGATCAAGGAGACCAGCGCAGAGGCGGTGCGCGAGCTGCGTGCGCTGGGGCTCACGCCGGTGCTGCTGACCGGGGACAACCGGGCGGTGGCCGAGGCCGTGGCGCACGCCGTCGGCATCGAGCAGGTGATCGCGGAGGTCCTGCCCGAGGAGAAGGTCGCAGCCGTACGGCGGCTGCAGGGCGAGGGCCGGAGCGTCGCCATGGTCGGCGACGGGGTCAACGACGCGGCCGCGCTGGCCACCGCCGATCTGGGCCTGGCGATGGGGACGGGGACGGACGCGGCGATCGAGGCGGGCGATCTGACGCTGGTGCGCGGGGACCTTCGGGTGGCCGCGGACGCGATCCGGCTGTCCCGCAGGACGCTGTCCACGATCAAGGGCAACCTCGTTTGGGCCTTCGGTTACAACGTGGCCGCGCTGCCGCTGGCCGCCGCCGGGCTGCTGAATCCGATGATCGCCGGGGCCGCGATGGCCTTCTCGTCGGTGTTCGTGGTGACGAACAGCCTTCGGTTGCGGACCTTCCGCTGAACCGCGGCGAAGTTACCGACGGTTAGCCGAACTCCAGGTAAGAGCCCCTCTAGAGTCCGGAGCCAGGCTCACATAAGCTCTTCACAAGGCTCGCGCATCATCCTTACGCTTGAGTCCCGATCGGTGTATCGGGTGCTCTTGCGTACCTAACGGACATATGCAAGAGACGCAGATCACAGTGATGTGAACGTAACCATCGAAGGGGTTCGAAGGTCTAAGTTGACGATGTCAGGCAGCGTCTTGGGGGGCGTTCCTGGCATCTGAGGATGTCTTGGGGGACTTCCTCAGAGGTGCGTTGCCGGGGCACGTACACCGGGGAGCTTTGAGCGGCCCTCCCGAACGTGCGTTGTCCCGGCAGACCGCATACACATGAGTACGACGAGTTTTGCTCATTCTGCTCAACACTCGTCGCACTCAACAGCGATTCAGGCGCTGTTCTCGCAGACGCCCGGCCGGATCCCGTGGGGGGAATCCGCACCGGGACATGGGAAGGCGCCCTGGACGTCGGCCCGTGGGGGGACCGCCGCCAGGGCGCCTTCTTCTTTGCCCGTGTATATGCCTGTACGCCTAGGCCGTTCAGCACTCGCCGTTCAGCACTCCGGGACGCCGCTGAAGCGCGGCGCCCCTCACCAACAGGTGTCAGCGCTCCTCGACCGGAACGAAGTCGCGCTCGACGACGCCCGTGTAGATCTGGCGCGGGCGGCCGATACGGGAGCCCGGCTCCTTGATCATCTCGTGCCACTGGGCGATCCAGCCCGGGAGGCGGCCGAGGGCGAACAGGACCGTGAACATCTCGGTCGGGAAGCCCATGGCCCGGTAGATCAGGCCGGTGTAGAAGTCCACGTTCGGGTAGAGGTTGCGCGAGACGAAGTAGTCGTCGGAGAGCGCGTGCTCCTCCAGCTTGAGCGCGATGTCCAGCAGCTCGTCGGACTTGCCGAGGGCGGAGAGGACGTCGTGCGCGGCAGCCTTGATGATCTTCGCGCGCGGGTCGAAGGACTTGTACACCCGGTGGCCGAAGCCCATCAGGCGGACGCCGTCCTCCTTGTTCTTCACCTTGCGGATGAAGGAGTCGACGTCGCCGCCGTTGGCCTGGATGCCCTCGAGCATCTCCAGGACGGACTGGTTGGCGCCGCCGTGCAGCGGGCCCCACAGGGCGTTGATGCCGGCCGAGATCGACGCGAACATGTTCGCCTGCGAGGAGCCGACCAGGCGGACCGTGGAGGTCGAACAGTTCTGCTCGTGGTCCGCGTGCAGGATCAGCAGCTTGTCGAGCGCGGAGACCACGACCGGGTCGAGGTCGTACTCCTGCGCGGGGACCGAGAAGGTCATACGCAGGAAGTTCTCGACGTAGCCGAGGTCGTTGCGCGGGTAGACGAACGGGTGGCCGATCGACTTCTTGTACGCGTACGCCGCGATCGTCGGGAGCTTGGCGAGCAGGCGGATCGTCGAGAGATTGCGCTGCTTCTCGTCGAACGGGTTGTGGCTGTCCTGGTAGAACGTGGACAGCGCCGAGACGACCGACGACAGCATGGCCATCGGGTGAGCGTCGCGCGGGAAGCCCTTGTAGAAGTTCTTGACGTCCTCGTGCAGCAGGGTGTGCTGCGTGATGTCGTTCTTGAACACGGAGAGCTCGTCGACGGTCGGCAGGTCGCCGTTGATCAGCAGGTAGGCGACCTCCAGGAAGGTCGAGCGCTCGGCCAGCTGCTCGATCGGGTAGCCGCGGTACCGGAGGATGCCCGACTCGCCGTCGAGGTAAGTGATGGCGGATTTATAGGCAGCGGTGTTCCCGTAACCGCTGTCCAGCGTCACCAGACCGGTCTGGGCGCGGAGCTTCCCGATGTCGAAGCCCTTGTCGCCGACGGTGCTGTCGATCACCGGGTAGGTGTACTCGCCGTCGCCGTACCGCAGTACTACAGAGTTGTCGCTCACGTCTTCCCTCACCGACGTAGTGCCTCATCTTCGAGGTTGCCCTGACTGTCTCTACCATCCCCCAATTGGCTCAGGAGAGTGCACTCGGGGTCGACCATCGGGCCTATCGGCGGCACTGAGTGCCGCCAACTTGCCCATCCTGCCCCCTTGGTTCCCCATTCCGGAAGTGCTCTGTGACCTTCGCGACTCATTTGATCGATCATTTTTTGTGATGCCTGACTCAAAGAGGCCGCACAGGGGTCGCAGGAGACCTCACAGGGGTCGCAGGAGACCTCACAGGGGTCTCGGAGCGAGCCGGAAGTCGAGTGCCGTACAGCGTCGTCCCGCCGACACCGTGCGCACCGCCTGGCCGATCGCCTTGCGTGAACCGACGAGGACGACCAGCTTCTTGGCCCGGGTGACCGCCGTGTAGAGCAGGTTGCGCTGCAGCATCATCCAGGCGCCGGTGGTCACCGGGATCACCACGGCCGGATATTCGCTCCCCTGCGAGCGGTGGATGGTCACCGCGTACGCGTGAGCCAGCTCGTCCAGTTCGTCGAATTCGTACGGAACCTCCTCGTCCTCGTCGGTCAGCACCGTCAGGCGCTGGTCGACCGGGTCGAGCGAGGTGACAACACCGACGGTGCCGTTGAAGACACCGTTCTTGCCCTTCTCGTAATTGTTGCGAATCTGGGTGACCTTGTCGCCGACGCGGAAGACCCGGCCGCCGAACCGCTTCTCGGGCAGCTCGGGGCGGCCGGGGGTGATGGCCTGCTGGAGCAGGCCGTTGAGGTTTCCGGCACCGGCGGGGCCCCGGTGCATGGGCGCGAGGACCTGGACGTCCCGGCGCGGGTCCAGGCCGAACTTGGCCGGAATTCGACGGGCGGCCACATCCACGGTGAGCCGCCCGGCCTCCTCCGTGTCGTCCTCGACGAAGAGGAAGAAGTCCTTCATGCCGTCGGTGACCGGGTGGTGCCCGGAGTTGATGCGGTGCGCGTTGGTCACGACGCCCGACTGCTGGGCCTGGCGGAACACGCGCGTGAGGCGTACGTCGGGGATCGGGCTGCCGTCGGCGAGCAGATCGCGCAGCACCTCACCGGCGCCGACGCTGGGCAGCTGGTCGACATCCCCGACGAAGAGCAGATGGGCGCCCGGCGGGACGGCTTTCACCAGCTTGTTGGCGAGCAGCAGGTCCAGCATGGAGGCCTCGTCCACGACCACCAGGTCGGCCTCCAGCGGGCGGTCCTTGTCGTACGCGGCGTCGCCGCCGGGCTTCAGCTCCAGCAGGCGGTGGACGGTGGAGGCCTCGGCGCCGGTCAGTTCGGCCAGTCTCTTGGCGGCGCGGCCGGTGGGAGCGGCCAGGACCACCCTCGCCTGCTTGGCGCGGGCCAGCTCCACGATCGAGCGGACCGTGAAGGACTTTCCGCAGCCGGGGCCGCCGGTCAGCACGGCGACCTTCTCGGTCAGTGCGAGCTTGACGGCGGCCTCCTGCTCGGGCGCGAGGTCCGCGCCCGTACGACCCCTCAGCCAGGCCAGTGCCTTGTCCCAGGCCACGTCGTGGAAGCCGGGCATCCGGTCCTCGTCCGTGCGCAGGAGGCGCAACAGCTGGGCGGAGAGGGAGAGTTCGGCGCGGTGGAAGGGGACGAGGTAGACGGCCGTCACCGGGTGCTCCGCATCCGGGCCCGGCACCTTCTCCCGTACGACACCGGGGTCCTCGCCGTCCTCGGGCGGCTCCGCGAGCTCGGCGAGGCATTCGATGACCAGGCCGGTGTCGACCTGCAGCAGCTTCACCGCGTCCGCGATCAACTGCTCCTCGGGGAGGAAGCAGTTGCCCTGGTCGGTGGCCTGCGACAGCGCGTACTGCAGGCCTGCCTTCACGCGCTCCGGGCTGTCGTGCGGGATGCCGACGGACTGGGCGATCCGGTCGGCGGTGAGGAAGCCGATGCCCCAGACGTCGGACGCGAGGCGGTACGGCTGGTTCTTGACGACGGAGATCGAGGCGTCGCCGTACTTCTTGTAGATGCGCACGGCGATGGAGGTGGACACCTCCACGCTCTGGAGGAAGAGCATGACCTCCTTGATCGCCTTCTGCTCCTCCCAGGCGTCGGCGATCTTCTTGGTGCGCTTGGGGCCGAGACCGGGGACCTCGATGAGGCGCTTGGGCTCCTCCTCGATGATCTGCAGGGTGTCCAGGCCGAAGTGCTGGGTGATGCGGTCGGCGAAGACGGGGCCGATGCCCTTGACCAGCCCCGAGCCGAGATAGCGGCGGATGCCCTGGACGGTGGCCGGCAGCAGGGTCGTGTAGTTCTCGACGGTGAACTGCTTGCCGTACTGCGGGTGGGAACCCCAGCGTCCCTCCATGCGCAGGGACTCGCCGACCTGGGCGCCGAGCAGCGCGCCGACGACCGTGAGCAGGTCGCCGGCTCCTCTGCCGGTGTCGACACGGGCGACCGTGTAGCCGTTCTCCTCGTTGGCGTAGGTGATGCGCTCGAGGACGCCTTCGAGTACGGCCAGTCGTCGCTCCCCCGACTGCGCAGCGTTCCCCGCCTGATTGGACATGATCCGACCGTACCGGCCGGCACTGACAGGCCGCGGCGACGACCGCCGAGGCCTGTGGACGGCCGCCCGCCGCCCCCGCTTCATCACGATCCGGTTTCGGCCGACGGGAAAGGGCTTGCCCAAAGCCCGTGTAATCGATTCCAATCCTTGGTGCACATGCGTGTAATCGATTCCACGAGGAGGTGGGGCCGACGATGGCGAGCATCAAGGACGTCGCTGCCGAGGCGGGAGTATCCGTCGCCACGGTGTCGCGTGTCCTCAACGACCATCCGTCGGTCAGCGCGGACGCACGCACGCGCGTGCTGGCCGCCGTCGAGGTGCTGGGCTACCGCCCCAACGCCGTCGCCCGCTCCCTGCGCACCGACCAGACCCACACCCTCGGCCTGGTCATCAGCGACGTGATGAACCCGTACTTCACCGAACTGGCCCGCTCCGTCGAGGAGGAGGCCCGCGCGCTCGGCTACAGCGTCATCATCGGCAACGCCGACGAGCGGCCCGATCTCCAGGACCATCACGTGCGGAACCTGCTGGACCGCCGTATCGACGGACTCCTCGTCTCCCCCACCGACGGCGGCTCGCCACTGATGCTGGACGCCGCGCGCGCGGGGACGCCGATGGTGTTCGTGGACCGGTGGATCCCGGGCTTCGACGTGCCCGTCGTCCGGGCGGACGGACAGGCGGCCGTACGGGATCTCGTCGCGCATCTGCACGGGCTGGGGCATCGCAGGCTCGCCATCATCGCGGGCCCCGCGGCGACCACCACCGGACGGGAGCGCGTGGCGGCCTTCAGGACGGCCCTGGGCGCGTACGGTCTGGATCTTCCCGACGCCTACACAGGCCAGGGCGACTTCCAGGCCGAGAGCGGGCGGCGGGTCACCGAAGGCTTCCTCGACCTGCCCGTGCCGCCCGAGGCCGTGTTCGCGGCCGACAACCTGATGGCGCTCGGTGCGCTGGACGCCGTACGCGCGCGGGGGATGCGCGTTCCGGACGACATCGCGCTGGCCGCGTTCGACGACATCCCGTGGTTCGTGCACACGGATCCGCCGATCACCGCGATCGCCCAGCCCACGGGCGAGCTGGGCCGGGCCGCCGTACGGGCCCTGGTGGACCGCATCGAGGGACGGCCCCCGCAGTCCGTCACCCTCCCCGCCCGTCTCGTCGTACGCCGCTCGTGCGGCGAGTCACCGGCTTCCAAGGAGCCACCGGCTTCCCCCGAGCCGTCCCCCGCAAGGAACAGGAGCCAGTCGTGAGCAACCAGGACGAGTTGCTGCGCATCGAGGGCATACGGAAGACCTTCCCCGGCGTGGTCGCGCTCGACGGCGTCGACTTCGACCTGCGCCGGGGCGAGGTCCATGTGCTGCTCGGCGAGAACGGCGCCGGCAAGAGCACGCTGATCAAGATGCTGTCGGGCGCCTACCACCCCGACGAGGGCCGCGTCCTGGTGGACGGCGAGGAGGTGCACATCCGCGGGGCGCAGGACGCCGGGCGGCTGGGCATCGCCACCATCTACCAGGAGTTCAACCTCGTCCCCGATCTCACTGTCGCCGAGAACATCTTCCTCGGGCGGCAACCGCGCCGCTTCGGGATGATCGACCGCAGGACGATGGAGGCGGACGCCGAGGTCCTGCTGAAGCGGGTCGGCGTGAGCGTGTCGCCACGCGCGCGCGTGCGCGAACTCGGCATCGCGCGCCTGCAGATGGTCGAGATCGCGAAGGCGCTGAGTCTGAACGCGCGCGTGCTGATCATGGACGAGCCGACCGCGGTGCTCACCTCCGAGGAGGTCGAGAAGCTCTTCGCGATCGTGCGCAAGCTGCGCGAGGACGGCGTCGGGATCGTCTTCATCACGCACCACCTGGACGAGATCGCCGCCCTGGGCGACCGCGTCACCGTCATCCGCGACGGCAAGTCGGTCGGGCAGGTCCCGGCCGTCACGCCCGAGGACGAGCTCGTACGCCTCATGGTGGGCCGCTCGATCGAGCAGCAGTACCCGCGTGAACAGCCCGAGAAGGGCACCGCGTTGCTCACCGTCGAGGGTCTGACCCGCGACGGCGTCTTCCACGACGTCAGCTTCGAGGTGCACGCCGGTGAAGTGGTCGGCATCGCGGGGCTCGTCGGAGCGGGCCGTACGGAGGTCGTCCGGGCCGTGTTCGGCGCGGACCCGTACGACAAGGGGGCCGTGAAGGTCTCCGGGGCCGCGGTGCGGCGGGGCGACGTCAACGCCGCCATGGCGGCCGGCATCGGGCTCGTGCCCGAGGACCGCAAGGGCCAGGGTCTGGTCCTCGACGCGTCCGTCGAGGAGAACCTGGGCCTGGTGACCATGCGTACCGCCACGCGCGCGGGACTCGTCGATCTCAAGGGGCAGCACGAGGCGGCCGAGCGGATCGCCGGACAGCTCGGGGTGCGGATGGCCGGACTCGGCCAGCACGTAAGGACGTTGTCCGGCGGCAACCAGCAGAAGGTCGTCATCGGCAAGTGGCTGCTCGCCGACACCAAGGTGCTGATCCTCGACGAGCCGACGCGCGGCATCGACGTCGGCGCCAAGGTCGAGATCTACCAGCTCATCAATGAACTCACCGCGGCCGGCGCCGCCGTACTCATGATCTCCAGCGATCTGCCCGAGGTGCTCGGCATGAGCGACCGGGTGCTGGTGATGGCCCAGGGCCGGATCGCGGGCGAGCTCGTGGCCGACGAAGCCACCCAGGACTCCGTGATGGCGCTCGCCGTCAGCTACCCCGTGAACGAGAAGACCGAAACGGAGGCCAGCCGTGGCCACTGACACGCTCAAGAGCAGGGCGGGCGCCGTCGGCGCCACGAGCGGCCTGCGCCGCCTCCTGCTCGACAACGGCGCGCTCACCGCGCTGATCGTCCTGATCATCGCCCTGTCGGCGCTGACCGAGGACTTCCTGACCACGGACAACCTGCTCAACGTGGGCGTCCAGGCGGCCGTGACGGCCGTCCTCGCCTTCGGCGTCACGTTCGTGATCGTGTCCGCGGGCATCGACCTTTCGGTCGGCTCGGTGGCAGCGCTGTCGGCCACCGTCCTCGCGTGGGGCGCGACTTCGCACGGCGTACCGGTCCTCCTGGCCGTCGTGCTGTCCGTCGCCACCGGCATAGCGGCCGGCCTGGTCAACGGCTTTCTGATCGCGTACGGGAAACTGCCGCCGTTCATCGCGACCCTCGCCATGCTGTCGGTGGCCCGCGGCCTGTCGCTGGTCATCTCCGAGGGCTCCCCGATCCCCTTCCCGGACTCGGTCTCGCACCTCGGCGACACGTTGGGCGGCTGGCTGCCCGTGCCGGTGCTGGTCATGATCGTGATGGGGCTGATCGCCGCGTTCGTGCTCGGCAGGACATACATCGGCCGCTCCATGTACGCGATCGGCGGCAACGAGGAGGCGGCCCGTCTGTCGGGTCTGCGGGTCAAGAAGCAGAAGCTCGCGATCTACGCCTTCTCCGGCCTGTTCGCCGCGGTCGCGGGCATCGTGCTCGCCTCCCGTCTGTCCTCCGCGCAGCCGCAGGCCGCCGACGGCTATGAGCTGGACGCGATCGCCGCGGTCGTGATCGGTGGGGCGTCGCTGGCCGGCGGCACCGGCAAGGCGTCCGGCACCCTGATCGGCGCGCTGATCCTGGCGGTGCTGCGCAACGGCCTGAATCTGCTGAACGTGTCCGCCTTCTGGCAGCAGGTCGTCATCGGTGTCGTCATCGCGCTGGCGGTGCTGCTCGACACGCTGCGGCGCAAGGCCGGGGCGACGCCGGTGGCGGCCGGCACCGGGGGCAACAAGGGCAAGCAGGCGGGGACGTACGCACTCGCGGCGGTGGTCACCGTGGCCCTCGTGGGCGCGACGTCCTTCCTGCACAACGGCTCCGGCTCCAGCACGCCCAAGATGGGCCTGTCCCTGTCCACCCTCAACAACCCCTTCTTCGTGCAGATCCGGGCGGGCGCCCAGGCCGAGGCAAAGAAGCTGGGCGTGGACCTGACCGTCACGGACGCCCAGAACGACGCCTCCCAGCAGGCCAACCAGCTGCAGAACTTCACCAGTTCGAGCCTCGGCGCGATCATCGTCAACCCGGTGGACTCGGACGCGGCGAGCAACTCGGTGAAGGCCGCCGACAAGGCGAAGATCCCGGTCATCGCCGTCGACCGCGGCGTCAACAAGGCGAATGTGGACGCCCTCGTGGCCTCCGACAACGTCAAGGGCGGTGAACTCGCCGCCCGGACGGTCGGCGAGAAGCTGGGCGGCAAGGGCAAGATCGTGATCCTGCAGGGCCAGGCGGGCACATCCGCGGCCCGCGAACGCGCGGCGGGCTTCGCGGCCGGTCTCAAGGCCTACCCGGGCATCGAGGTGGTGGCCCAGCAGCCGGCCGACTTCGACCGCACCAAGGGCCTCGACGTGATGTCGAACCTGCTGCAGGCCCACCCGGACGTCCAGGGCGTCATCGCCGCCAACGACGAGATGGCGCTCGGCGCGATCAAGGCGCTCGGCTCCAAGGCCGGGAAGTCGGTCCAGGTCGTCGGCTTCGACGGCACCCCGGACGGGCTGAAGGCGGTCGAAGGGGGCACTCTGTACGCATCTGTGGCACAACAGCCCACTCAGCTGGGCAAGATCGCTGTGGACAACGCGCTGAAGGCCCTGCAGGGCAAGAAGGTCGAGGAGACAGTGAAGGTGCCGGTGAAGGTGGTCACGAAGGAGAACGTGGCCGGCTTCAGCGGCTGACGACGGGGAACGGGCGGGCGGTCGTCGCACCCGGGTGGGTGCCCGGTGGTGACGACCCCCCGCCTCAAGTCATCTCTCAGGGAGTCTTTCTCATGTACGACGGGGAGTCCTTTTGATGTACGACTACGACCTGCTGGTCGTGGGCTCGGCCAACGCCGACCTGGTGATCGGCGTCGAGCGGCGGCCGGATGCCGGCGAGACGGTGCTCGGTTCCGACCTGGCCGTCCACCCGGGCGGCAAGGGCGCGAACCAGGCGGTCGCGGCCGCCCGCCTCGGCGCCCGTACGGCCCTGCTGGCACGGGTCGGCGACGACGCGTACGGCCGGCTGCTGCTCGAGTCGCAGCAGGCGGCCGGTGTGGACACGGTGGGCGTCCTGGTGGGCGGGGCCCCGACGGGGGTCGCGCTCATCACCGTCGACCCGTCCGGGGACAACAGCATCGTGGTGTCGCCGGGTGCGAACGGGAAGCTCGCGCCGGAGGACGTCCGGGCCGCCGCGTGTGTCTTCCAGGCCGCGCGCGTGGTCTCGACGCAGCTGGAGATCCCGCTGGAGACGGTCGTGGAGGTCGTACGCAATCTGACCCCGGACAGCCGTTTCGTCCTGAACCCGTCCCCGCCACGGCCGCTGCCGTCCGAGGTGCTGGCGGCCTGCGACCCCCTGATCGTGAACGAGCACGAAGCACAGGTGGTCCTGGGCGACGCGCGCGTCTCCGACCGCCCGGCGGACTGGGCGAGGCTGCTGCTGGCCAAGGGCCCGCGCTCGGTCGTGGTCACCCTGGGTGCGGAGGGCGCGCTGGTGGCTGACCGGCAGGGCGTGACGCGGGTGCCTTCGGTGAAGGTGGACGCGGTGGATACGACGGGTGCGGGCGACGCGTTCACGGCGGCGCTGGCGTTCCGGCTGAGCGCGGGGGCGTCCCTTGCGGATGCCGCGGCGTTCGCGGCCCGCGTCGGTGCGGCCGCGGTCACCAAGGAGGGTGCGCAGGTGTCGTTCCCGACGGCCGAGGAGGTCGACGCGCTGTGAAGAAGGCGGGGATCCTGAACCGTCATCTCTCCGGCGCGCTGGCGGAACTGGGGCACGGGGACGAGGTGCTGGTGTGCGACGCGGGCATGCCGATACCGGCGGGGCCGAGGGTGGTCGACCTCGCCTTCCGCGCCGGCGTGCCGTCCTTCGCGGAGGTGCTGGACGGGCTGCTGGCCGAGCTGGTGGTGGAGGGCGCTACGGCAGCGACGGAGGTCCGGGGGGCGAACCCGGCGGCGTCGACTCTGCTGGACGGCCGCTTCCCCGGGCTGGAGCTGGTGTCGCACGAGCGGCTGAAGGAGCTGTCGGCGGGGGCGCGGCTGATCGTACGAACGGGAGAGGCACGGCCGTACGCGAACGTGCTGCTGCACTGTGGAGTGTTCTTCTAGCCCGTCTGGCCCGTCTGGCTCTTCTGGTCCGGCTGGCTCATCTGGTTCGTCCAGGCGGTTCAAATTCGAGGGGGCCCGATCCGTCGACCAGGCCCCCTCGGCTTTTCCCCTCCAACATCAGAACCCCCGCGATCCCCCCAGATCCCCCTCCGAGAAGTCCTGATGCCAAGTACGACCCGCAAGGTGGGGAAAGGGTTGCACGGCATCTCAGAATTTTTTCTCGTCCGCCGCCGCCACGGCCTCCGCTGCCGCCCGGTGCAGCGCCCGAGCCGTCGCCCAGCCGTCGAACACCGACAGGCGGGCGACCACGCGGGCCGTCCAGTCGGCGTCGCCGAGCCGGTGCACCTCGCCGTCGGCGACCAGCTGCGTCATCACTGCCCGCAGGGTCAGGATGTCCTGCGTGCGGTACCAACGGGGATGGCGGTCGAAGAACAGCAGATGGTCCTCGTAGGGGTGGCGCAGCGTCATGTGCAGATAGCCGCCGCCGCGTCCCCTGAAGGGACCGGGCAGGCCGCCGAGGACGCCCGTCGGGCAGTAGATCTCGCCCCGGGACGGGTAGCGACCGCCCAGGGTGAGGCGGAATCCCAGCATGATCCTGGCCCAGGGGATCACCTCCCCCGCCACGGCGTCCCGCCCGAACGCGTGCAGGCCGTCCTCGCGGAACTCCACCCGGGCGCCTCCCGGGCGCCCGGCATCCCCCAACACCCAGTGGCCGTCGACGAGTTCAAGCGGCCCCAGTGCACTCTCCCCGTACTTCACGGCGCCAGTGGAACACGTGTTCCCCGCGTCTGGCCATGAGGGAGAATCACAGCACCTGCCCCACCCCGGATCGGACGGGGTGGGGCAGGGCTGGTCAAGGGGTCAGCCGATGGCCGTTGTTGCCTGACCGATGGCCGTGGCTAGCGGACGGTCACCGAGACGCTCTTGGAGACGGTGGCGCCGTCCTTGACGCGCAGGACCTCCACACCCTTCTTCCCGAACTTGTCGGTCAGCTTGTAGGTGCTCTTGTTGACCTTGGCGGTCTTGGGGAGGGAGACCCACTTCTTGCCCTCCTTGGCCTGCAGCGTCACCTTGCTGCCCTGCTTCAGACCGGTGGTCTTGCCGGTGAAGGTGACGACGTCGCCCTTCTTGACGGTGCTCTTGCCGGCCTTGAGGGTGATGGCCGCCTTGGGCGCGGGGGCCTTGGCAGGCGCGGCGACGGCGGCGGTGGCGCCGGTGGCGACCAGGGCAGCGGAGACCGCGGAGACGGTGACCATACGCATGTTCATGGAAAACTCCTACACGTTGCTTTTCTTTGCTCTTCTTTTGGAGAGGCCGCATCAAATTCGGCCTCTCATACTTCTCTCAGCTTTCTCCTATGAAATAGAAAGCCTTCCCGCGCGCATTTCGGAGCGCTGCGCTCCCCTTGCGGCGAGCCCGATGCTACAGACACGACCTGGGAAGATGCGGTTCCCGTGAGTCCCGGAAAACTTGAATCAACAGTGAAATCACAGAAAAGTGAACCCACACCCGCGCCCTGATCAGCATCGATTAGGAATAGCTGTGTGAAGGAGCTCTCACAATTGGGTTCCGGACATGGATTCGCCCCGCACGGACAATGCGCCGATGCGGGGCGAATCCCTCGGATCATGTGTCGTCTACGTGTGCTCCACGAAGCGTCGTGCCGTCTCCGCCAGCACCTCGCGCCCGTCCCGCGCCCACAGGCCGTCGTTGAACAGTTCGACCTCGATGGGGCCGGTGTACCCGGCCGCCTCCACGTACCCCTTCCACTCCCGCATGTCGATCGAGCCGTCGCCGATCTGCCCGCGGCCGTTGAGCACGCCCTCGGGCAGCGGGGTGGTCCAGTCGGCGAGCTGGAAGGTGTGGATACGGCCGCCCGCGCCGGCCCGGGCGATCTGCTCGGGCGCCGTGTCGTCCCACCAGATGTGGTACGTGTCGACCGTGACGCCGACCTGCCGGGCCGGGAAGCGTTCCGCGAGGTCGAGCGCCTGGGTCAGCGTCGAGACCACGCAGCGGTCGGCGGCGTACATCGGGTGGAGCGGCTCGATGGCCAGCCGTACGCCGTGCTGCTCCGCGTACGGGCCCAGCTCCCCGAGCGCGTCCGCGATCCGCTCCCGTGCGCCGTGCAGGTCCTTGGAGCCGGCCGGCAGCCCGCCGGAGACCAGCACCAGGGTGTCGGTGCCGAGGGTGGCCGCCTCGTCGATCGCACGGCGGTTGTCGGCCAGCGCCGCCGTGCGCTCGGCCGGGTCGATCGCCGTGAAGAAGCCGCCGCGGCAGAGGGTGGTGACGGCCAGGCCCGCGTCGCGGATCAGCTTGGCCGTCTCCTCCACGCCGTACGACTGGACCGGTTCCCGCCACAGGCCCACGCCCGGGACGCCCAACTCCAGGCAGGCGTCGACCAGTTCGGGCATCGACAGCTGCTTGACGGTCATCTGGTTGATGGAGAAGCGGGACAGGTCCGCGGTGCTCATTGGTTCACCCCGTACAGCGACAGCAGGTTCTTCATCCGCTCCTGAGCCAGCTTCGGGTCCGGGAACAGGCCCAGGCCGTCGGCCAGTTCGTAGGTGCGGGCGAGGTGCGGGAGCGATCGGGCCGACTGGAGGCCACCGACCATGGTGAAGTGCGACTGGTGGCCGGCCAGCCAGGCCAGGAAGACCACGCCCGTCTTGTAGAAGCGGGTGGGGGTCTGGAAGAGGTGGCGGGAGAGCTCGACGGTCGGGTCCAGCAGGGCCCGGAAGCCGGACAGGTTCCCCGTGTCCAGCACCCGGACCGCCTCGGCCGCCAGCGGGCCCAGCGGGTCGAAGATGCCGAGCAGGGCGTGGCTGAATCCCTGCTCGTCGCCGGCGATCAGCTCGGGGTAGTTGAAGTCGTCGCCCGTGTAGCAGCGGACGCCCTGCGGGAGCCGGCGGCGGATGTCGATCTCGCGCTGGGCGTCCAGCAGCGAGACCTTGATGCCGTCCACCTTGTCGGGGTGCGCGGCGATGACCTCCAGGAAGGTGTCCGTCGCCGCGTCCAGGTCGGACGAGCCCCAGTAGCCCTCCAGTGCCGGGTCGAACATCGGGCCCAGCCAGTGCAGGACCACCGGCTCGGCGGCCTGGCGGAGCAGGTGGCCGTAGATCTCGAGGTAGTCCTCGGGGCCCGAGGCGGCCACGGCGAGGGCCCGGGACGCCATCAGGATGGCCTGGGCGCCGGACTCCTCGACGACGGCGAGCTGCTCCTCGTAGGCCGCCCGGACCCCGGCGAGAGACCCGGCGGCGATCTGGTCGGTGCCGACACCGCACGCGATGCGCCCGCCGACCGCCTTGGCCTCGGCGGCGCTGCGCCGGATCAGCTCGGCCGCGCCCGCCCAGTCCAGGCCCATGCCGCGCTGGGCGGTGTCCATGGCCTCCGCGACACCGAGGCCGTGGGACCACAGATGGCGGCGGAAGGCGAGCGTGGCGTCCCAGTCGACGGCGGCCGGCGAGTCGGGCGACACGTCCGCGTACGGGTCGGCCACCACGTGCGCCGCCGAGAAGACCGTACGCGAAGTGAACGGCGCGCCGGGAGTCACGGCCAGTGGCTCGGGGCGGGGGTCGTACGCCCTCGACCCGCCCTTGAAATCGGGGAGTCGGATGGTCACAGCTGGATCTCCGGTACGTCGATGCGCAGGCCCTCGGCCGAGGACTTCAGGCCCAGCTCGGCGAGCTGGACGCCGCGGGCGCCGGCGAGCAGGTCCCAGTGGTAGGGGGCGTCGGCGTACACGTGCCGGAAGAACAGCTCCCACTGGGCCTTGAAGCCGTTGTCGAACTCCTCGTTGTCCGGGACCTCCTGCCACTGGTCGCGGAAGGAGTAGGTGGCCGGGATGTCGGGGTTCCACACCGGCTTGGGGGTCGTGCTGCGGTGCTGGACGCGGCAGTTGCGCAGGCCGGCGACCGCGGAACCCTCGGTGCCGTCGACCTGGAACTCGACCAGTTCGTCGCGGTTGACGCGGACCGCCCAGCTGGAGTTGATCTGGGCGATCGCGCCGCCGTCCAGCTCGAAGATGCCGTAGGCGGAGTCGTCGGCGGTGGCGTCGTAGGGCTTGTCGTTCTCGTCCCAGCGCTGCGGGATGTGGGTGGTGGCGATGGCCTGGACGGACTTCACCCGGCCGAACAGCTCGTGCAGCACGTACTCCCAGTGCGGGAACATGTCGACGACGATGCCGCCGCCGTCCTCGGCACGGTAGTTCCAGGACGGGCGCTGGGCGGTCTGCCAGTCGCCCTCGAAGACCCAGTAGCCGAACTCGCCGCGGATGGAGAGGATCCGGCCGAAGAAGCCGCCGTCGATGAGGCGCTTGAGCTTGAGCAGGCCCGGGAGGAAGAGCTTGTCCTGGACGACGCCGTGCTTGATGCCGGCGTCGTCGGCGAGCTTCGCCAGCTCCAGGGCGCCTGCCAGCCCGGTCGCGGTCGGCTTCTCGGTGTAGATGTGCTTGCCCGCGGAGATCGCCTTCCTGAGCGCCTCCTCGCGGGCGGAGGTCACCTGGGCGTCGAAGTAGATCTCGACGGTCGGGTCGGCGAGGACCGCGTCGACATCGGTCGAGATGTTCTCCGGATCCAGGCC
>Ga0307512_10001868_pt1 | contig 28248 bp, 23 predicted proteins | sample 14_EM_MG_FD_200267 | JGI IMG/M metagenome (GOLD analysis project Ga0307512, IMG submission 200267) | Populus trichocarpa ectomycorrhiza microbial communities from riparian zone in the Pacific Northwest, United States - 14_EM | ecosystem: Host-associated > Plants > Roots > Unclassified | place... | reverse complement strand
GGCCAAAAAAAGAAAAGGCTTCCAACCCAGCCAGGAATTGAACCCCGACTCCATTGCAGGTGCAGGACAGTGGCCTCCTAACGTATTCGTGGTAGCAATCCACTTGAGCCAGGCTGGCAAGCCTATTGGTTGTAGTTCTTTCAGTTTAAATCATCACGATAATATACTAAGCCCATTACCTTTATTTAGTCTGACTGCTGACTGCGGTCTGTCTGCAATGCAATTCCATATCGTCCGACTCCACACAAACCGCTCACTGTAGTTATACAAGTGCCGCCTCAGGGTTCAGGGTTCGTGACGCCTTTCCACTCCACCCCTTGTCGGGCAAACTGCACAAATAGCCTTCCAGACGTTTTTAGATCTTCTGAGAGACGAACTAAGGAAACACAGAGAGCTGCAGGAGAACCTGAAGCAACTGCGGGGTGACGTGGATGAGTTCCAAGACTCCGAGGCGATGGGAAAGGCTAGAACCGCGTACTAGCGCGTGAGGTTGCGTCACGTTGTGTGTCGTCCCTTGTTTCTCTTCCTCCTCTTCGCTCGTCGCTGTGTTCACGAAGATGACATCTAATCGTCCACATTTTTTCTTGTTTCACGCTTATAGACATCCGGGGGTGACTACGGCTGTCTTTTCGGCGATCCCTTCCACGACGGTGCCCTTTCGTAACACTGTAGCATACATTGGCAAGACCCCTGTGGAGGCAGTCATCGACACGCTCTATGATTCTGGCGAAGCATGCCGGTTCGAGGAGAAGGAGGCACGGCGGCAGATGCGACTTGTCAAGGCAAGTAAAGAGGGCCGCATCAAGGTGCGTATTCTTGCCAGCTGCGGGTATGCCGTGTTCTTGAACACCCCACCTGATGGCGCGCCTCGCTCATCTGTCTTAATAACTACCCTTTTTTTCACAGTGCGGGTGGACCCTCGTCTTGCACCTCATTACCGAACCAAGAACAGTGTCAGCAGCTAAGGAGGTGAAGTGCAAAGTCTCCAAGCTGTACAAGACATATCACGATTCGGAGAACCCGGTCGTGTCGTCGCACCACTGCACGTGGTCACATCCACGATCGCGTCTTTCGACGAGAACGAAACTGCGCAGATGCTGCGGATCGTGAACATCCGAGTTTCTCGATGGAGGGCTTAAAAACGAAAGCTCCGAGAGTACATCGTGCCCGAGGTTTTGGACGCCTACCTGAGCACGGACGACGAGGTGCTGAAGATGCTCGGATATCGGCTATTCGTACCCCGCCATGGCTCGTCATGTTCATCTCCGCCTTATTGAAGCGCGCAGTGCAGGGTAACCTGATAGAAAGGTATCGAGCGAGGTGGACGTGCGAATACGAACATACGAGGCATGGCGATCACACGGCGCACCATTAGATCACTCTATAATCTGCTGTTGCCTCACTCCCAGAGTGGTGGGACAGCACTTAAAGACCAACGTCGTCCCCCCAGTTGTACTGTACAGTAGCCATCAATCAAGTCAGCGTAACTGAAGTCGCCAGTTACTTCAGCAGGGGTAGGGCAAAGGTGGCTTGTCCCTGTATGTGGTTCGTCCGAGTTTCGAGTCCTCGTCACTGCATAACACAGTGTGACGGACCCTCTCACGTTCCCGAGTCGCTCCGGGATGGGTATCACATAGGCAACAATAATCAAGACCAAAGAAGAACATAGGGCACAGTCGGCGAAGCTCAGTTTACGCAGCAATGTACGTCAAACCCGGCACGTTATTTTTAAAAAAAGGGCACGTCTGGTGCTTACTGATCCGCATTATGGTATGCAGTAAATGTATGAGCGTTTGTGGTTTGATATGATATTTACTTTACACTCAGGGCGGAACTTCAAGTTAGGTTTTTCTTTTCGTTGACGCGCATCCGGGGGGATCCCGTGTTGTGCCATGTGCACTACTGTACTCCGTTCCTCAAACATTTTATAAGTTATGAGGCGCCATCTTGTCGTAAGGAACTGCTCGATCACTGGTTGGCTTCAATTGCGGCGACAATGCCCTTCCCTTCACTTAAGCTCAGCCGAATGCTCAGAGTGAATCGGCATCCACCTGCCTATATACGGTACGAACCGCCGCTTTCAGTAGGGGTCATATTAATTCCGAGACGATACAGGTACGTGGCTAATACAGTATCGCCATACTGTGGAGGAAGAAAAAAACTCCATTCTGTCTCACGACCTCGTATATGATGCCCCAAACGGGGCAAGGGTCACGGTTGGCGCCCACGCCATATCCATGCTTTTGGCAATACCAAGCAGCGCGGGTTAACCAACTATAGTACCAGTATCCTTACACGATGGACATCAGAGTATTCCCATAGTCCATCTGATGTCAGGAAAGGTTTCCCGTGAAAAAGTGGCCCGATAAAGGACTGTAAGGCCAACGACACCGCACTCCCCAGGCCATCGCTCCGAGCACCGACACAGAGCCTCGCTTGGTTCGGTGCCCCGTTTGTGATAACGTGGAGACTCGCCAACTACTTCAAGGTCTCCAATTCGACGACATCGCCTTTGCTAGCGGGGGTTGACCCAGGCTCCAGCCCAGACGCATTGAGTGGGGCGGAAGCGGGGCCAAACACACCCGGAATGGAAACGGAGCCACGAAGCTGTCCAGAGGTTTTGGATGATCCTGTCCGCCCTCCCTGTAACCGCTAGTTTCCGGTCCATCAGTTCAGTACAGAGGACATATTGAGGGTTGTCAAAAGAAAAGAAAATAACGCAGACACACCTGCAAATCTATTTGGACATAGCTCGGTAGTTTCAGGCGCTTACGTAGCTGGATGCGAGACAGAAGCGTCTCGAACATGGCCTACGAACGTCACCCCCGTTCAGATGGGACAAGTGGGACAAGGAAAAGAACATGCTCACATGCGTGTACACCGTGCCGGAGGTTATGTCAAAAACCCTGTAGGCCGATATCTTTGGCAAAAGGAACCATGTTGCCAATGCCGCAAGGGCCCAGGCTGTGGCCAGACAGCCCGTTTGGATGATGCTGCGAACGATGTAATTTATCGTCGAGTCTGACTGGCGCACGCCGCTACGGGCCTTGAGGAGCACGCGAGAAAGCAAAACTGTGCGGAGAAGGGGAATGGGGTCTGTAAAATGTCGGGAATGATGATGATTGAAACGAGGTACAGGTGATAAGGCACTCGACCGCAGCTTGTATAGCGTGCCAAGCGATCGATAAATCTTGTCGTAGAGACGCAAAACTGTAGGCATTGTTAACAAAGGCATTGACGGCTTGGCATGAAGACACCCGCACGATAGCAACTTCCAAGCCATTACATTAGTGGCCATTCCGAGCGCAAAGGCAATAGTGGAGAGCGCGATGACCGAATAACATTGCAAGCGACTCTTGGTCAGGCCGTAAATACTAAAGAAAAATCGGTGAGTATCTATTTAGTGTGAAAGGGTCGATCAAATTTGAATATCAACTGACCGAGATGCGAGGAATATATTCGCCATTAGGATGATGACTAGTTGACATATCGAATTGATAGGCCCCTCCCATAGCGGCTTTGGTGGCAGCGGCGCTTGAATGTGTGTCAGTAACGATTGAAAACATGTATACAACACGGAACGGACGGATGCCAGTCGTTGGAGGAGTGGGGAACACAACGCTACAAGACCGATGAACATGGCATCGCCAACTCGAACTGGGGAGAAGAAAACTCACAATATCTGCCACGCCATATGCCACATGCTGGTAACCACACGGGTCTACTGAGTACGCTTGACTCCAAGATATGGGTGTGAGAACGAACATCAAACTTTGGAAGGCAACAAAGACAAATTGGGCAACGACGAAAAGTCTGTGTGGATGTATGAGTGGTTGGATAATGCAAGACGGTAGTGCCCACCTCAAACGTGATGGGTCCTCGAAGCCTACCGACACCGTCATCGTTGGAAGTAAAGAAGTAAAACAACTCTACATACCGATGATCCAATAAGCATAGAATTGTTCGCTCACCAGCCCGAAGAGGCCAGTGTTCACTGTTCAAGGAATCAGCGGTCTCATATCTAGGTGTCTAAAGGGGCGCACTAAAGATGGCAATCAATAGTATGCCTGGTACCAATGTCGAACAGGTTTGTGTTAGTTTGAGGCTGCCCAACCAGCGAAGGGAGGCCTCACCTTGATTTGACCCTGTGGTTGGCGACATTGTAAATGGGGAGGGAACGTGGGTATGGCCCGGAAGTCAACCACCAACCACGTCGATCATATATACTGTACGTTTAGACGCGCCGGCTAAGGGACGGCTTGACAAGTTTAAAGGGTCACCGGTGCTTCAGGTACGATATCCGTGCATCGGACGTTCAAGGGACAGCGCCTTCGACGGCTCTGCAAAGCCGGGAGGGTGAAAAAGGCATAGATCAATGTCATGCATCATGTGCCGTAGTCAAATCGAATTTTCAAAAATTTGGGTCTCGCATTCTGCCGGGCGGACAGTGAAAGTCCTTTCACACCCAAAGCCCCCCTGTAAGGCGAGGAGCGAGTCCGTTGAGAAGCACTTTTGGAAGCTGCGTTCGCTATTTTTCAGTATTTTTTTTATGAATAGAAAACGTGCTGAGGTTGCAGATATGGAGGGATCTTTGCGGTTTTGCGTCCATCCCACTCCATTCCGTGTCCCATATCTGGTCGCTCGATGACACCCACGACAAATAAAAATGTCTTGCGCCCATCCACACAAAATGCTGATCCATTTTACGCCACTAAACTGTACCTTTTCTACTCAGTAGTGTAACTTACCGTCCTGTAATCCACAGCAACACTTGAAAAAAATTAGGGTTCTTCGTGTGAGCGCTCGTTGATCCGAGTCCCGCACCAGATGCCGTCCCTTTAGACGTGCTTGGACGACGAAGGGTTTACGGTAGACGTCGTATTTCATCGGACATCCCTCAAGCTCATGGGTACAGCTGGTGGAAATGGCTTTCTGTACGTGTCTCGTGTCCCGTGTCTGCGCGTCGGGTTTCTTGTATCCTCGAGAAGGACAATGCTTACTGATTGTATGCAACTGATTGTATGCATAAGTGTACGAGCTCGGGTCCAAGTGCCCCCTGCCTTCGGGAGGAGTGTTTGTGCCCAACTTGAAGAAGACGCCCTAATGCGTCATTAGTGTTCTCACCTTCACTTTACTTAGTATTACGTTTTCATCGTGTTGAACTGACTCCTTGATGAGCCATCACGGGTCCCGTATCCCGCCACGTCGACCTTCCTTTGGGCATGGAATGCACCGAGATCGCCTATATTCCCTTTGGGGGTCACCTCGAGCATGTGATCAAGGGCGAGGTTACAGAACGCCAAGTGAGCTCCCCTTCGCTTCTTTCGTTCCGCTGGAGAGACACTGACCTCGATCCTTTGTATAGCCAACGAAATGATCTCCCTGAGTTTCGATCCAGATGACAAAGAAGGTCTCGTGAGATGAGGCGCGCGCCGCGCGGCCCGGCTTCTTGCTGGGTCGCATACTGAGAAGCACCTGTTTGTTTGGGGCATTGGTGTGTGCACAACATCGTACGTCGTTTGAAGAAAGGATGTAGTATATTTTGGATAGTGGTTCGGAACCATCATAGTTTTGTATATGCTTACAGCAAAAAGTAAGAGTCATGGTTCAGTTGTTACAGGGGCAGTAGATAATAGTGATGCCAAGGAAGAGCGCCGTAACTGGTGTCTCGGGAAATAAACAACGGTCGTAAAGGTAGATAGAGGGTGGTAAGTAGGTAGAATTAACAACGATAGGAAAGCAGACAGGGCCTATCAACCATATGCCTCATGACACAGGTCCCATTTCCTCCATTTTCACAAAAGGGGTGAGTAAAGATGTCCACAATGTCGAGGCGTGACTAGCACGACTCTGGTCACGATGATTTGTCTCAGACACACGTGATACCATACGCCCATAACTTATCAGGGACGACATGTTTGGATACCACTCTCCCTCAGCCTTGTCTTTGACCACATCTGAGGGTACGTACATACGCTTCACATCCGCAGCTACTTTACTAATTGTACATCAGTTATTCGCGCTAGGTACATTAAATATAGCCTTGTCTTTGACCACATCGCTGAGGTTATTCGCGCTAGGTTTTAATACACAATATCGCGATTTCATCCTTTTTCGGATAGTGGGTAGCTACGGGGCGTTTGGAGGACTCTCGCGCAGCAATGAAGGGCCCAATGACTTTCCGGAAACGTTTCGATGGCTTGAGCCCCTCAAAGAAAAGGTTTTGAAGCGCGGGTAATACGGATGCCCCGACGGACTCCTGCAGGGCGAGAGCGACAAGTGGCGCGAGTTCCTCGGATAGGTACATATCCTTCATAGCGATGAATGGGTGTAAAAGTTCTACCCATTGCGTATTCTCCATGTCGTCATGCCATTGTAGACTCGGTTCTGCATCCTCGCGGATGTGGAGGCGTTCTATTGTGGAGCAATGGGTAAAGAGCCAGTCACAGACCTGGGCCACAGCCGAAAGCTGCCAATCTGACGGTTTACACGATATCTTTAATTTGAAATTTGCTCCATCTTCTGTCCCTGCTTGTGAAGAAAGTCTGACCTGGACATAGCGAGACTGAAAGAGCACGTATGCTTGATCGACTGCTTTAAACTTGTTTAACTGCCTGACGAATTGCGGTAGTTGTGGAATGTCAAATAACAATTGATTGAAGAATGTTATCTCCGCATTGTCGAGGAGAGGGGTGTCAATCCGGGCCACGAGATCCTCCAAGAACTCACTGACACCTCTGTAGTTAAAATGAGTGAGAGCGGGGAGGACTACGCGTGTCGGTGGAGGCGGACGTCGACGTGCTGGGTCAGGGCAAGATTGAGGGGAATGGAATCCGAGAAAAAGTGACTTGAGCCCGGTCATCGGAGCTAGCCATGTGACCATTTCCTCGGCTGCAACGTACCCGGAATAGGGTATATTCCAAAGGTCGATATTGACAAGGTCCGTGGCAGTTACAAGTAGATTCATTATAGAGGGGAACGGAACGCCCTTCAAGTGGAGTCTTTGTAGACGGGGTGCAGATCCACCGAAGAAAGTGCCAGGAAGGACCGGCGCCGCGCTTCTATTATCCAACAGAAAGCTTAGAAACGTGAGCTCTGGGAAAGGCTCCTGGATCACTGAGGCGAGTCTTCCCAACAGAGAGTGGGTGACACCCCAAAGTTCGATGTGACGCACGCGGTCGTGGTCCTCGAGTGCGGCAATGATGTTGTCCATACCGCATATGGGCGCTTCTTGGAGACGACGATCCGATATGACGATGGGCATGGCTGGCCAGACGTCCAGTGATTTTCTGATACGTGATCTGGCTTTGCATAAAAGCTGCAGATCCAGACGATTGGTCGACGAAAACACCACTGATCGCCACCTTCGACAAACGTGAACCAGCGTATGCCATGCTTTGTTCCGTTTAACTTGGTCCACAAAGTGAACGAATATTTCTATGAGGGTATCGTCGGGCAAAATGTTGATCGTCGCCTGCGATTGACCTACATCGCACTGGTCAGCTATCGTTTCGGAACACCGTGTGAAAGACGTGCATCGATGTCGTTTATTTGCTCGTGATGCGGCGTTCCGGGTCTGGCGACGCGAATGTGGCGATTCTGCCGGTTCATAGTACCCTGGTAACTCTACATTCAACGAGCCTTCGTAGTAAGGGCGGTGATCTATCCGGATCGACGACCCGGGGTTGCTAGGAAATGATGACTGAGAAATGCTGGAGCGTGGTTGGACGGCTATATAACGGAGACGTCTCGGGGCGGGGCTATGCGTGCTCCGGTCAGTTTCGGTAGCGGATGACTTCACTTGACGTACGGATAAGTCATGGTGCTCATCGGTGAACGGTGGTAGGCCATTGGATCTGGGGACGAAAGTGGCGGTTTGAAATCACACAGATACGCCCTGTACAGGACCGCGCAACGCCAACGATCGGAGCACCGTCCTGGGCCCCAACATCGTCCAGGGCAGTCACACAGTGTCACAGTCTCATTTCGAACCAACTCGCCATTTTTGTAGTCCAGTTGTGACGAAATTCGTTTCATCCCGACCCCGTCACACAAAGGGTATTAAAAAAATAATAATCAATCAACCATCTACGAGTCATCGTATGTGAATTTCTGTAATTGTGGAACAATCGGGCAAGAAATTCGTAGTGCACGACTGAGGCCCCGCCGCCCCGGACGATATTGGCTAGAGGCTAGATATTGGCAAGGGGCGGCACTGTGATATAGTACTCGTGCTAGCCTGGTACCGCTCTGAAGCATGTCTACAGTAGTATATCGTTTCATTTTCGGATTCCACGAACATGCATCATTTGCCAGTGTTTTGAAACGTCACTTTTGTAAACGTTGATGACTAGCGATGTACCAATGTTGGTTTTGTTGGGTCATCTGGCGTTGTGAGCACCCATTGCAGCAGGAGGAATTTAAAATTAAACAATGACAATTTGTGGACAGCACCTGAGGCAAACTCAGTTTGTTGTGTTACCAGTGAGAATGAGGTGCTCCTTCAAAAAATGAAAGGCCGCCGCCCGCGTGGCATCACGTGGCTCACGATTAAACTTGCCCCGCCCAGAATCGAACCAACATGCGATGACGTCAGAAGAGCATGGTCAGCCCCAGAGCATGCTCTCTGTCATCATCCACAAATCCACTGATCCACCAGTGCCCGGCCAAAATATGGCGCAGTTTTATTGGCTTATCATATATCATGATCAATGACAGTCAGGCTTGAGAGATGAAAAATTCTGGAATAACAAAAACACAAAACCAACATCATTTTTAGGCACACCCCTGTTATTAAGGACTCTGTAAATCATTGGACATCATGCGTGATCCGACTAGGGATATTGGACGTGCTTTATGCCGAGAGAAAAAATTCTGGCTCGCCATGAGGGTCAAGGTAGCCTCAGCCTCCTAATCATTAACTATGTGTACTCAACACCGCTGTGCATAAGGGTATGACACACTCTCTGGTATTGTACGGAGATATCGCAATGTGAAAAAAAAAAAGGACATGCACGTGATCTGGTCAGTGTAAGGCCGTTAAGCCGACCTGGCCACGAAATTAACGACCAGGGTGTGTATCGTGGGACGCTCGTCATTCGCACTCTTTATTACCCATGCTCCCTCGTCACCTTCGTCGTACCATTCCTACCCCCACCGCCTTTCGCCTAACTACAACTCCGTACCATCCGCATGCACCGCTCGCTGCTCTACGCTACCGCCCTGCCACAGGGTCCGTGGCGCCTTTCCACTCCACCTCTCGTCGTAGTGATGAGCTGCCCAAATCGCCATTCCAGACATTTGTAGATGTTCTGAGAGACGAACTGCGGAAAAATAGGGAGCTGCAGGAGAACGTGAAGCAGTTGCAGGGTGACGTGGATAAGTTTCAAGACTCCGAGGCGATGAGAAAGGCCAGAGCTGCGTACGAGCGCGCCAGGGTACGTGTCATCCCTTATTACTCTTCCGCTTCCCTGCGTCCGCAGAGACCGCTGACTGAGTGCGGGTATATATCTATATAGCTCACCTCGAGCATCAAAGAAAACCCGCGGCTACGGGCAGCGGCTGAGGAACTCAAAAAACGCGGCGTCAAAGTTGGCGACGCGGTCTCTGAGGCACTCAAGACGATGGAGGAGAGTGACGTCGCTCGCGCGGTACGCGTCTGGCCTTACACCCGGTTTTCCACTGACTTATCATCGTTGGGATTGTTCTGTAGATATCCCGGGCAACGGCGGCGGTCTCTTCGACGATCGCCTCGACGACCGAGCCTATTCGTAATACGGCAGCGTACAAGACCCTGGCAGAGACGGTGATTGACGCGCTCGATGATTCTGGCACGGCGAAGCATGCCGGGTTCGAGGAGAAGGAGGCGCGGAGGGCACGGCGGCAGATGCGACTCGCCAAAGCAGGCAAGGACGGTCGCATCAAGGCGCGCGTCGTTGCTGACCCAGAGTACGTCGTTGTTCCACCTCGCTTGATGGCGCGCCCCATCTCACCAAATATATGGCTTATTCAAAGAGCGGGTGAGGCTCTTGTCCTACACGCCTCCTCCCCGCGTCAAGAACGCTGGCAGCAGCTCAAAGAGACGAACCCGATCCTCCGCAAGGTCTCCGAACTGCATGGGGCGTACCAAGAGTCGGAGAACCCGGTCGTGTCGTCGCTCCGTTCGGTCACGTCTACGGTCGCGTCGTGGTTCGACGAGAACGAGACGGCGCGCGTTTTGCGGACCATGAAAATTCTCGACCCTAGCTTCTCGATGGAGGCCTTCGAACGCGAGCTGCGGGAATACATCGTTCCTGAGGTCGTGGATGCCTATCTGAGTGCTGACAATGAGGCGCTGAAGGCGTGGTGCTCAGAAGCCGTACGTCTCCTCATCTTTCTCCTGCGCTACCTACTTGCACAACTCAAATCCTCAATTACCTACCCCCCTTAGACATATAACGTGCTCTGGGCGACGATGGAGCAGTATCTCAAACAAGGCCTTGTGCCCGACTCGAAAGTGCTCGACATCCGGCAGGTGGACGTGAGCACGGGTCGCTTCCTTGAGGACAACACACCCGTGTATGTAATCACGTTCACGACGCAGGAAGTGCTCCTCTTCCGGGATCACAAGACGCGCGAAGTCGTCGTCGGTGCCGAGGACCGCGTAGAGCAGTGTAACTATGCGGCCGTGGTCACGCGCGTGGAGGAGGAGCTCGGGAACGAGCTCACCGGAGGCTGGAAGGTCATCGAGGTGCGCCTTATTTTTCTTGTTGTGCGAGGATGAGACTGATGGTGGTGTCCGAGTCTAGATGGCGCGTCGTTCGGGTCGTGCATATCTATAACCCAGCCTACTCTCTTAATCACCTCGACCACCATGGACGGCGGACGACACCAGCCTTACAGGCCTTTGGTTTACCTCCGATCCAAAAAAAAAACAAACTTACACCTGTCTCTCGCATCGCACACTGTTTTGTTGCAAGCACCCACGTCACTCTTGTCAACCTCATCGCACCACCACCACTCTGGAAATCTGTATACGCATATATTAATTCATCGCTATTATCACAATAGATCGTCTGCAACACTAGATTTTATCGCGATCTAGTAGCCATATGCATATTAGAGCAGTTTCGCACCAGGTGGGCTTCAACTCACATGCGAAAAAGAAAAGAAACAAAGGCAACAGAAAGCGAGAACGAAAATGGGGTCTGTTATAGGGTGACCGACATCGGGGATGTACAGTATAGAGTCCGAGCATGGAGAATCCCCAAGTCCGATGACGTCCCAGCGGGCGAAATACTAAGGCTGCCTGGGGAAGTTGAGATAATGCCCGTGAAGCTTGAAGCCCTTCAAGTTGGGGGAACGCGAGCGGTCGGGCGTTGCCGCGCATAGAAGTGGGCATGGCCCGTGCGCCCTGGCCGTCAGAGAACCTCACAGTAGTGACATCGTTGGAGATGCAACTGACGTTCCGACCTCTTCGTGTCACTCACGATTTGATGTAAGAGTTCTAACGCTCGGTTAGGCATGGGACTAGCTCGTTGTTAACGACACATAGCAAGCCTTGGCTTTCCCAACACCGTCATCAGATGCCTTAGTTTAAAAAAGGAGGGTTACTCGACAGCCAGCAGGGGACAATTAAAGTGCGTTTGCTCAGTCATACCCTACACAAGACTGTAGACGGCCTTGAGAATCTCCGCTGCAGTCGTGCGAGCCTCATCCTGGGTGAGTCGATCCTCTGCATCCTTATCTCCGAAAGCTTTTTTACGACTTTTTCCTACGTTGCACTCAGTGAGCTACCACACCGGGAGGAACGGACTCACTCGTGGTCCGTGCTTGAGTTCTTTTGTGGCCAGCGCCAGCCCAAGTACGGAGACCAGCTCCATGATCACTTTGACAATTATCTCATCCATGGCATTGGTATGTACATCAAGACGCGTGAGAAAATGTTCGACTCGACCAAGTCGACGAGTGCGTCGTAGCCGTCGATCGCGCCCTTGGCTACCTGGGGCACTTGGATGTCACAACGATGGCCATGTAGGAGTAAGAAGGGTACATACAACGAGTAGGACACCGAGGCCGGCCTGTGTCGCTGTCGCTGGTGGGAATGTCTGTAGAACAATATCAAAAGTGCGGAACACCCCGGCATCGGCGTCTTGTGTCGAACCAGGCCGATAGTATCGCCGAAGTTAGTGGTGGTAGTAGAGAGCCGATATAGAACCAAGACGGTGCTCTTAATTAAGTTCATCATTCGATCACTTCCCTAAGGTTCACTGAAGGCTCGCGCTTGATCCTGAAGACGGCCAGTCATGGGTGTTCGGACAACTTGATCTTCGTCGTCATTCGTAATCTTCCAAAGCCGACTCGAAATGCGCCTGGAGACGAGATGGTCCTGACTGGACAGTCATGTCTCAAATGAGGATGAAATGCCATTGTGGAGATTTGAAGAATTTAGTTCGTCGTGAGGAATGATGTCCACGCAGTGCACAGTAGAATGGTTTGGGGCGGAGATTGGTGATTACCTCAGTCGTCCATTGTGTTGTATAGCAACGCGGTGTATTTGCCTGAAACCTATGGGCGGCAATTTTGGGGTCGACTCACCTAACACTTGAAGCAGTCCGGTAAAGACCCAGTCGGCGAAAGGGAATAATCTCATCGTTTGGCAGGGGTTCACGCGAACAGCCTTTGAATTACAAGTTACGGCCTCTTATGCCCGCCACAACATGTCAAATGTATGAAGCCGGTCGAGTGAAAAAAAAAAAGGAAAAGCACTTGTTGGTTTGGGCTTCTCCGTATCCCAAGATTTCTCATCCAAGAAGTTGTATATCTGCTCAACAGTCTCGAATTCGTCTTCCTTCTATTGTCAATGTGTTGTAGAGATGGTATCGCGGGTGAGACGAACAATGGTTTCTGAAGAATTGAGGTCCTGAGTGGGAACGGAAAGATAGTTAAGGACTAGGTCGAGCGATTCTGGTTGCATGGGGCACTAGGTGGGTACGGCAGATGACGATCTCGGTAAGAAGTCCAAGGACGCAGGACCAACGGAACAACTGGCAGCATGAGGCTGGGATTACATGCGGTTTGCTATGGAGCATCATTGGACATGATTTCGAGGCAGGAGAAGACGCACGGTGGAATAACCCATCGACAAGAGGAAGACAATGAGCTGGCAGTTTGTCGCAGGAATGGAACGAGTCTGGCGTGCGCAGTCGCTGTAAAGTAAGGCGTGACGTTATGTAGCATGTAGAGAGCTGGGTAAAAATACGGAGCTGGCCGCTGGAAGCCTTCTTTTGTCTACTGTACAGGTTGCCAGACCTATAAATGCGCGCACGGGCATATCGGGCGATTCCTGGTTCACGTGACTCTACCCGATAACCATCAGTGGTGGCCTCGATTTGACTTGGTAGTTCACGTGAAGTCATTCCACGAGTCGTGGATCCGGGAGCATAGAAGATCAAACCGAATAAATATGATGTGTTGACAATAAACAAGAGTGACTTACGGCAAGTAGGGTGTGACGATTGATGGAGGTGTGATCGACAAGCTAACATCATGGGAGAGATGACAAGTCAGGGGAGCGACGAGTCTGGCAAAAAAATGTCAAGAGGCGAATTCCACAACTTTTAATCTTGATTCTAAATGGCTCATACCAACACGGATTTCGTACGGATTCAATTTGGGCTGGGTCAGTTGAAAAGGTCGAAGTGCTGGGGAGCGAGCAATTCCGTCATGATGAGGGGACCATCAAGGTGTCGACTCAGAATCACGCATGGTGCAAATAGTGTCGGGATTACGTGGTGAGCATCGCGGTACGGGTTGTTTGTTCCATTACAAATACGACTGAAGTGCTCCCTTAAAACGCGGGTGTATGTTATGTTCAAAATCTTGAAGCGAATACAATTACAACAGTAGTACCTACTGTAGGAATATTACTCAGTTGCATAGTTTGACAGTAACTCCATACAATGACGATATCCTCCGGCTAATGCCTCATGGGTGGGTGGATCTGCACCATACTAGGGGACCCAGGAAACACATGTTCGCCTTGCGACGCCAGGTGTAATGGAGTCCACTTGGGTCATCACCTCGGCGCTGCGCTCGACGAGGACAATTGAAACCTATGGCTGAATAAGGAACTGCGTGACCGCCTCGGTTTCATTTTGCGATGCCAAATGCCAAGCAGTTTTCCCGTCCTTGGTCTGGGCTGTCACATCCGCGCCGTGCCCAACAAGGAATTGTACGACTTCCGCATGTCCCTTGGCTGATGCCCAATGCAAAGGGGTCCACCCACCATTGTTCTGGGCTGACGCATCTGCGCCGTGCTGAACAAGTAACCTTGCGACAGCAACATGTCCGTTGAACGACGCCCGATGTAAAGGGGTCCCCCCGGAGTTGTTCTGGACCATCGTGTCTGCGCCATGCTCGACAAGGAGTCGCACGACTTTAACATGTCCAGACTCTGATGCCACGTGCAAAGGAGCGCTCCCATCCTTGTCCTGGTGTGTAACATCGGCGCCGTGCTCAACAAGGAGTTGTACGACTTCCACATGTCCCTTGGCTGATGCCCAATGCAAAGGGGTCCACCCGCCGTTGTTCTGGGCTGATGCATCTGCACCGTGCTGCACAAGGAACCTTGCGACAGCGACATGTCCGTTGAACGACGCCCGATGCAAAGGAGTCCCACCGGCCTTGTTCTGGACCATCACATCTGCGCCATGCTCGACAAGGAGTTGCACGACTTCAACATGTCCAGACTCTGATGCCACGTGCAAAGGGGCGCTCCTATCCTTGTCCTGGTGTGTAACATCGGCGCCGTGCTCAACCAGGAATTGTACGACATCCACATGTCCCCTGGCTGATGCCCAATGCAAAGGGGTCCATCCGCTGTTGTTCTGGGCTGACGCATCTGCGCCGTGCTGTGCAAGGAAACTTGCGACAGCAACATGTCCGTTGAATGACGCCCGATGCAAAGGAGTCCCCCCGTACTTGTTCTGGACCATCACATCTGCGCCATGTTCGACAAGGAGTTGCACGACTTCAACATGTCCAGACTCTGATGCCATGTGCAAAGGAGCGCTCCCATCCTTGTCCTGGTGTGTAACGTCGGCGCCGTGTTCAGCAAGGAATTGTACGACATCCACATGTCCCCTGGCCGATGCCCAATGCAAAGGGGTCAGCCCGCCGTTGTTCTGGGCTGATGCATCTGCACCGTGCTGCACAAGGAACCTTGCGACAGCGACATGTCCGTTGAACGACGCCCGAAGCAAAGGAGTCCCCCCGTACTTGTCCTGGACCGTCACATCTGCGCCATGCTCGACAAGAAGTGGCACAACTTCAACTTGTCCAAACTCTGATGCCACGTGCAAAGGAGCGCTCCCGTCCTTGTCCTGGTGTGTAACATCGGCGCCGTGCTCAACAAGGAATTGTACGACATCCACATGTCCCCTGGCTGATGCCCAGTGCAAAGGGGTCCACCCGCCGTTGTTCTGGGCTGATGCATCTGCGCTGTGCTGAACAAGGAACCTTGTGACAGCAACATGTCCATTGAACGATGCCCGATGCAAAGGAGTCCCACCGGCCTTGTTCTGGACCATCACATCTGCACCACGTTCGACAAGAAGTTGCGCGACTTCAACATGTCCGGACTCTGATGCCACGTGCAAAGGAGCGCTCCCGTCCTTGTCCTGGTGTGTAACATCGGCGCCGTGCTCAACCAGGAATTGTACGACTTCCACATGTCCCCTGGCTGATGCCCAATGCAAAGGGGTCGACCCGCCGTTGTTCTGGGCTGACGCATCTGCGCCGTGCTCGACAAGGAACCTTGCAACACCAACATGTCCGTTGAACGATGCCCGATGCAAAGGAGTACCCCCATGCTTGTTCTGGACCGTCACATCCGCGCCATGCTCGACAAGGAGTTGCACGACTTCCACATGTCCAAACTCTGACGCCACGTGCAATGGAGCCCGCCCCTCTTTGTCTTGGTGTGTCACATCCGCGCCGTGTTTGACGAGGAACCGCACGACTTCAACATGCCCCTTGCGCAGTGCCAAATGGCTCCACCCGTCCTTGTCTTCGACTGTTGCATCCGCCTCATGCTCAGGAAGGAAGCTTGCAGCTCCTACACGCCCATGGCACATCGCAACATGCAATGGAGTAGTGCCGTCCTCGTATTGAGCAGTCGAATATGTGCCACGCTGGAGAAGGTCGCGGGCGACTTGAAGACTTGCCCCTTTGGAAATCTGATATGATAGAAAGTCGATTTGCATCCCTGAATGTAATGGCATCCGCCCGTGCTCGTCTTCGTCTTCAAGTTTGGCTATCTCATCTCCATCATGGTAGAGAACGACGTCTGGGACTTCTACAGGTTGGGATTGCATCGCGAGGTGCAGTGGTGACAACCCGTCTTTGTCTTGGGCTGTTGTACGCGCGCTGTGTTCAAGAAGGACGCGCACGACTTGCAAATGCCCCTCGAACGAAGCAACGTGTAGTGGAGTCCGCCCGTCTTCGTTCTGGGCTGCTACATCTGCACCGCCATCCAAAAGGGTACGAGCAACTTCCTCATGTCCCCAAAGCGACGCCACATGTAACGGAGTCAAGTTGTCGAAGCCCCGAGAGTTCACGTCGTGTTTGTGCTCAATGATGAGGACCTTTACAAAGTTGTGTAAGCCACAAGCAGTGGCATAATGCAAGGGAGTTCCGCTGGTCGGCAGGGGCCTTGAGCCTCGTTTGAGTAGCTTCCAGGAGGGTAGCTCTGTGTTGTATAAGGAGACCCAGATCGCAAGATGTGGTTTGCTTGCGTCAAACAGGTCATTCATCCCGTCTTCCAGCTTTTGCGACGCGTCCTCGGACCGGGCATGATCGACCCAGTGCAAGGCAGCATATGGAGCAAGAGAAAATTCCCGGACGCTCTCTTCGGTGTGGCCTTTATCTGGGTGTAGGAGAATTCCAAGACAGGCTTGTGCGATGAGGGTGTGAGCAGGGGTCATGGAGATATGATAATGGGAAATTTCGTCGTTTGCTTTGATAAGGCGGGTAGAAATCAAGAATTCTTTGACAGAAAAATGAGAAAATTGTATGAGTTGGGAATCCCCGACATCGATGATGGCAAGCAAGTCAGGGCAAGTAGACTGCACAGCGTCTACTGGATCTTCCAGGCGCCATCCCTTACGGAACTTTGGAATCGGCCCCGCCTTGAAATCGAATGCGAGAAGCTCTGCCAATTCATCGACACGGAGAGGGCGGGAAGCCACAGCCACGCATTGAAAAAGTCGGTAGGCAAGTTCCCTGTTTGCCTTGTTGATCTCTTGCAAGGTGCGCTCATACGTCTTGTCAAGTGTCTCTGGTAATTCGGCCAAGACACCGTGGATATTCGAAGGGTGGCAACCACGAAGGTAGACGAGCTGGCAATGTACCCATCGGAACCTACGTTGCAAATATGAGTACGCCTCGTCACGAATTGAGATATCCGCGCCTCACATTCCATCAGCTCTTTTTGTCAGGACGTCAATGACGAGCTGCTTATGTTCCGATTTCCATCTTCGCATGTCGTTAACGACCGACTTGATGTAATTGTTGATGTCCTGCATTTGGCCCATTTCTTCGTGTAAAGAAACAGAATATGAAGTCAACGGACGAAGGACAAGATCGATGTCCGCCTCGGGTCGGCTAGTGACACAAAGGCGTAGGTTCGGGACTCGTAACTCGATAATCTCCTCCAAAAGATTAAGGACTTTCTCGCGAGGTGATGGTATATCAGAAATGTCTGAACATTCGTCCAATGCATCGACAATGAAAAAAACGGGAGCTTGTCCTGTTAGTTCCAGTACTTCCTTCAAACACGAGACAAGTTCATCGTCGCTGGGATGTTGCAAACCGCTGGCATGATCCGAGTAGAAATTGGAAAGAATGTCACAGTACGGTTCGGATTGATGACAAAGTTGGACTAGCATCGACGAGAGTAGCCCACGTAAGTTCCTCTTGTCATCTTCGTTGAAGTCATGATAGAAAAATGCGAGTGAGGCAAGCCCACGTCTCTTCATAGCGACGATGTCCTGGATGATTGCAGAACTATGATGCCATGAGCTTTCGGGACAGAGATAACAAGGGATTTACGCACCAAAGCACGCTTTTCCCGACACCCGCTATGGAAGATCAAAATCATCAGCCTCCGAATCTGTAGAGCTTGAAGGGCTAGACAACAACTGACGATTTCCATGTATCCATAAGAGAGTGTTCGGTCCGGATGATTTCCATTGCGAGAAAGTATCGCCTTGAACAAACCATGCCGCAGTCCCCTTATGACGTGATCCCAGGGCGACGTTGTGATTTTTCCATGGATCGGGGGAGGAGAGCCAACTTTGAATATCTTTTTGCAACTTGTCGCCTGCCAGGGGATCTCAGCGCTTCCAGACAGTCACGACAATGTTAAGATATAACTGACGTTTCGACTTGTTCATATCGCTCGCCATTTGATGTAGAATTTCTAGTGCTCAGTCAGACACAGAACTAGCTCTGTTATAGCCAACAAAACATGCCGAGAGCTTCTAGGACAGTGGCACCCGATGTCTTTCCGTCTAGAAGGTAGAATACTAAACGATCAGCGGGAGCAAAGTAGGCTCCGTTTGCTCACTCATATCCTGTACAAGGCCATGGACGATCTTGAGAATTTCCGCTGCAGTCGTCCGAGCCTCATCCTGGGTGAGTCGATCTAACCTCCGGAGGACTGCCTCAGCATCCTCATCTCCTCCGAAAAGCTTTTTGACGAATTTCTCTGCGTCGCACTGAGTAAGCTACCACATCGGGGGAAACGGACTCACTCGGTCGTCCCTGCTTGAGCTCTTTTGTGGCTAGCGCGAGTGTGGAGACCAGCTCCACCATTATTTTGACAACTATTTCATCCATAGCGGGTGTTGGAGGGACCTTGGTATATATATCGAGACGCTTGAGAAAATGTTCAATTGACTCGAGCAAGTCGATGAGTGCGTCGTAGCCGTTGATCACGCCATTGGCCGCCTGGTGCAATCGGATGTTAACGATACGCACGTAGGAGCTTTAGAGAGGCGCATACAGCGAGTAGGACACCGAGGCCAGCCTGTATCGCTGTCGCAGGTGGGAATGTCTTTAAAACAGTATCAGCGATATGGGACATCCTCATCAGCATTTTCCGGCGTACCAGGCCTATAGCACCGCCGAGGGTGGCGATAGTCGAAAGCTTGTCTAGAACTGATACCGTACTCCCGATTGATCGCATGATTCTATCCCTTCCTCTGAATTCTTTTGCCTGATCTTGAAGTAATACAGTAATTGCCTCGACAGAACGACAATTCTCGAGTTTCTCGGCAAGCGGGTGTTTGGCCAATGTTATGTTCGTCGTTGATTCGTAATCGCGCAAAGCCAACTCGAAAAGCGCCCGAAGGCGAGACGATCCTGACTGGTCACTCATGACTGAAATAAGGAAGAAATGTGGTCTTGAAGAGGTGAGTTCCTTCAATTCTGAGGAAATAATACTAAACAGTGGCCCAGTGGGATGCGGTGGTAGAGGGTTAGGGCAAACGTCACACCGCCCCACTGTAATATATTCCGAGTCGCGGGCCGAGATGGAAGGTACTTAATTGCCTGAAAGGCCGAAACAGGCAGGCGTAGGTCTGCACTAAACTGGTAATGAGGGTAGGTGTTGTCCGACGGCGAGGGCTAGACCATGAAAAAGTAGGATGGTGCGACGACCAGAGGTCTCCGGCTAGTAAACCGCTTAATTAGAGTTAGAAAGGCGCATCAGGCCAAACACTGGATGCTGGAGAAGTGAGACGGCACTTCGCTTAGAATACAAAAGCAGTGAAGTTAAGAAACATTGAATACCACATTAGTAGATGAGACAACACCGCGTAAGATACCGCAACGAGAAAAGCCGAGGCGTGCGCCCACTTTTGGCATGTTTCGGTTATATTAGAGCAGGAATCTGAGGTGTAAACGACGGCACTAAGGCTTGTTCACCCAATAACTGGTCACTCGACATCGAGTGGGCCCGAGTCTGCGCCTCCTTTGATTCTCGAGGTGAGCTACGTGTGCCCACAACATCAATGTAGCATTGGCCGTGGCAGCCAACTCTGTCATTATGCCGTATTCCTGCCCCTGGCCCGACTCGTAGACCCGAAAGACATCCGAGTACGAGTAAGATTGTTGCGCTACACGAGGGACTTCCTTTCAGGCTTTTTGGTAACCAACACCAATAAAACTGGCCGTGGGGGCTGGGATAGTATAGTGGGTCCTCATAGAAACCTCCAAACTACTCTATAAAAGACTCTTCTGACAGATCTGCTGACATACATAAACTTCTTTACACCATAACACCACTCACATTTCAATCCGGGCATGTGGGTGCTCCCAGGTGTATCGAGAAGAATGATTCCTTGGAATTGAAGACGGCGAACTAGCGCAGAGGGCATGGCGGCAGACACTGTCAGCCGCATAATTCGGTTTTTGTGGAAGAAGATAAACTGAGGGAAATATTTATTATTGTGTTTTACGATAAATTCTAACTTATCTAGACTGAATGTTTTTCAGGGAACATCCTGGGTTATCCGCAATTTTTATCCTTTATGAAATATTTTTAAATATAAGTTACAGTTTATTCACCGATCAGGCCGATCAGGTCGCATCAAGGCGCGCGTCGTTGCCACCCAGTACAGTAATGTAACTATTATGTAAGTATTTTTTCTACCCCGCACGCCCCGCTCGTCTCACCCAATAACTGGCTTCTTCACAGAGCGGGTGAGGCTCTTGTCCTCTACCCTCCTCCCCACATTAAGAACGCTGGCAGCAGCTCAAAGAGACGAACTTCATCCTCCGCAAGGTCTCCGAGCTGCATGGGGCGTACTAAGAGTCGGAGAACCCGGTCGTGTCGTCGCTCCGTTCGGTCACGTCTATGGTCGCATCATGGTTCGACGAGGACGACACTGCGCGCGAATTACGGTATCGCGGACCATGAAAATTCTCGACCCTAAGCTTCTCGACGAAGGCCTTCGAACGCGAGCTGCGGTAATCCATCGTTCCCGAGGTCGTGGGTGCCTACCTGAGCGCTGACAACGAGGCGCGATATCCGGCAGGTGGACGTGAGCGCGGTTCGCTTCCTTGAGGACAACACGCCTGTGTATATAATCATGTTCACGACGCAGGAAGTGCTCCTCTTCCGGGATCGCAAGACGCGCGACGTCGTCGTCGGTGCCGAGACCGCGTAGAGCAGTGTAATTATGTGGTTGTGGTCACGCGCGTGGAGGAGGAGCTCGAGAACGAGCCCACCGGAGGCTGGAAGGTCATCGAGGTACGCCTTATTTTTTTCGTCGTGCGGGGATGGGACTGATGAAGGTGTCCGAGTATAGTTGGCCCGTCGGTCGGGTTATGCACATATATAACTTGGCTTGCGCTCTTAACCAGCTTGACCACCATGGATGGTGGACGACACCAGCCTTTGGTTTACCTGCGATCCAAAAAACACGGACGGTTGTCTCTCGCATCGGACACTTTTTTTTTCAAGAACCCACGTCACACTCTTGTCAATTTCACCGCACCACAAGTAGAAATATGTATACGCATATATTAATTCATCGCTATTATCACAATAGATCGTCTGCAACCCTAGATTTTATCGCGATCTGGTAGCCGCATGCATATTTCCCACCGAGTGGGTTTCAACTCACACACGCAGAAGCGAAAAAAAAAGCAGCGGGAAGGCACTAACGAAAATGGGGAGCGTTATGTGGTGTGGTGACCGGCATCGGGGATGTACAGTAGCTCATGGGGAATTCCAAGTCAGATGACGTCCCAGTGGACGAATCAAGGCTGGGGCGGGGATGTTGAGATGATGCTCCAGGAAACCTTGGGGAAAGGTGAGCGGTCGGGCGTTACCGCGCAAGGCAGTGGCATGACCCGTGCGCTGTGGCCCCTGGGCGTCAGAGAACCTCATAACTTACATGCCGCCATTCAAAATGCAGCGGATGCCGTCGCGCTTTCAGCGTTGTTATCGATAACCCCTTCTCGATGCTCATTGGGATCGCCTTTCTTATACTGGGCTACTTATATCTCTCCAAAAAAAAGCTTTGTGGACAAGAGGGCACCTATGCGTCACGAGACAATAACTGTGTCGCGATGGATCGAAAATATGACTCGCATGTTCGTTTTTCTTTTCACTATAGACATCATAGGATCATGACACCCAATATTCCTACAAAGTGTCCCCAGGTGAAAGTATAAGGATGTACAGAAAAGCCCATAAAGCACCCAGGGGACAAGTAAAGATACAGTATGTAGGCCGGTCCATCATGATGTTCAGGGCATAATTCAAACCCCTGCTCCGATATCACTGGCAAGTCGTCCTTGGCGGTAGAGACACCCCTGGCTTCGGAGGGCTCAGTACCCTCCGCGAGAAGTCGCTTGCGGTACAAGACAGTGTGAATGGGTACTACCTTCTGATATACTGGGTCAATCCGCTCAAGAGAAAGGCCAATGTCTCGAGGATGCAGAAGTATGTAAAGATGAGCAGAAAAAACACATAGAGCCTCCAGATGTAAAACACCTTCGTGCTGTGGTTCGCATTTTCGTGACCAGAGGCTACCAGGTTGGGTGCTGCCAAATCGGATAGTAAGAATCTGTTAGGAACGCTCGCCTACGAAGAGAAGAGACTCATTGGTATATGCGATACCAAAATCCCGAAGCCAGACGGAGGCAGTTGAGAGGGACATTGCCTTCGTGCGGACTTTCAGAGGGAATATCTCGCCGACGATGACCCATGGAACGAATCCCCATGTAGCGGCGAAGAAAGCGATGTACAAGCAAAGAAGTGCGACCTCTACAGATTGTGAAGATTGGTCTCCTTGTATGTGGTTGAACTAACGATGGCACAGACAGTGGTGCCAATCCCACCAAAAGGAAGCAGCGGACGACGACCAAAACGCTCGACACCCCAAATGCCGGGAATCGTCATACCAGCATTGATTGCGGAAGTGGCGATATACACGAGGCAAGGGTCGTGGATCCCAACGCTTGTGAAGAACGTTGTGCCAAAGTAAAAGTAAAAGTTGAGCCAGAAAGTTGCTGCAATGCAAGGAGGAAGATGCGATGAGAGTACGGAACCGGATCCGACGGATTGTCCGAGGCTTTGAACAGCCAAGGTAGGTCCGAGTCCCCAAACCGAATTCTTCCTTGTCCTTCAAATTGAGACGAATCAGCTGAAACTAGAGGCCTCTGATTGTCACACTATCCCACTTTGTCGCAGTCTAGTAGGGTCTATATCCTGCGGTGCACGACATCTATGCCCCGCCGAATCAACGCCGATTGCATGGTCACCTTGAATACGAAAGGACAATCGAGCGCTTAACCCAAACTTGCGCCTATCAATTTCAGGCAAATTGTCTTCCGTCCGGTCCGGCCCGTCCGGGACTCGGAATGAGCAGGTTCGCCCTAACCCTACCGCATCATACTTTCATCAGTCGTATCATTCCTTCAGAACAAACCAACTCACCTTCTCGAGGCCCCATTTTTTCCTTATTTCAGATATGAGTGACCCGTCAGGATCGTCTCGCCTTCAGGCGCTTTTCGAGTTGGCTTTGCGCGATTACGAATCAACGACGAACATAACATTTGCCAAACACCCGCTTGCCAAGAAACTCGAGAATTGCCATTCTGTCGAGTCAATTATTGGATTACTTCAAGATCAGGCAAAAGCGTTCAGGGGAAGCGATAGAATCATGCGGTCAATCGAGAGTACGGTATCGGTTCTAGATCAGCTTTCGGCCATCACCTCCCTCGGTGGTGTCCTAAGCCTGGCCGCGGTACGCCGGAAAAGGCTGACGAGGATTTCACTCATCGCTGATATTGTCCTAAAGGCGTTTCCACCTGCGACAGTGATACAGGCGGGCCTCGGTGTCCTACTCGCTGTATGCGCAATATTAAGGCTTCTGCTCACGTATTGTTGACATCCGAATGCACCAGGCCGCCAAAGGCGTGATCGATAGCTACGACGCACTCGTCGACTTGCTCGAGTCAATTGAAATTTTTCTCAAGCGTCTCGATATATATACCAAGATCCCTCCGACACCTGCCATGGACGAGATAATTGTAAAAATAATGGTGGTGCTGGTCTCAACCCTTGCGCTAGCCACAAAAGAGCTCAAGCAGGGACGACCGAGTGAGTCCGTCCTCGTCAACGTGGTACCTTACTCAGTGCAACTCAGAGAAATTCGTCAAAAAGCTTTTTGGAGGAGACAAGGATGCTGAGGTAGTCCTCCAGAGGCTAGATCGGCTCACCCAGGATGAGGCTCGGACGACTGCAGCGGAGATTCTCAAGATCGTCCATGGTCTTGTACAGGATATGAGTGAGCAAACACACTCTACTTGTCTCCTGCTGATCGTAGAGTATTCTACCTTCTAGACGGAAAGGCGTCGGGTGCTACTGTCCTAAAATCTCTTGGTATGTTTTTCTGGCTATAACAGAACTAGTTCCATGTCTGACTGAACGTTAGAAACTCTACATCAAATGGCGAGCGATATGAACAAGTCGAAACGTCAGCTATATGTTAACATTGTCGTGACTGTCTGGAAGCGCTGAGATCGTCTGGCAGGCGACAAGTTGCAGAAAGATATTCAAAGTTGGCTCTCCTCCCCCGATCCATGGAAAAATCACAATATCGCACTGGGATCGCGTCATAAAGGGACCGCGGCATGGTTCGTCCAAGGTGATACCTTCTCGAAATGGAAATCATCCGGACTGAGCTCGCTCTTATGGATACATGGGAAACGTCAGTTGCTGTGCAGCCCTTCAAGCGTTGTAGAAACTGATGATTTTCACCTTTCATAGCGGGCGTCGGGAAAAGCGTGCTTTGGTGAGTTAGTCCTTAGTTTCTCGGTATTTCCGTCCCGAAAGCTGATGACGCTGGCTAGTTCCGCAATAATCCAAGACATCGTTGCCATGAAGAGACGTGGGCTTGCTTCACTCGCATTTTTCTATCATGACTTCAACGAAGATGACAAGAGGAACTTACGTGGGCTACTCTCGTCGATGCTAGTCCAACTTTGTCATCAATCCGAACCGTACTGTGACATCCTTTCCAATTTCTACTCGGATCATGCCAGCGGTTTACAACATCCCAGCGACGATGAACTTATCGCGTGTTTGAAGGAAGTGCTGGAACTAACAGGACAAGCTCCAGTTTTCCTAATTGTCGACGCCTTGGACGAATGTTCAGACATTTCTGATATACCATCACCTCGCGAAAAAGTCCTCAATGTTTTGGAGGAGCTTATCGAGTTACGAGTCCCGAACCTACGCCTATGCATCACTAGCCGACCCGAGGCGGACATCAAACTTGTCCTCTATCCGTTGACTTCATATTCCGTTTCTTTGCACGAAGAAAGGGGCCAAATGCAAGACATCAATGACTATATCAAGTCGGTCGTCAAGGGCATGCGAAGATGGAAACCGGAACATAAGCAGCTCGTCATTGACGCCCTAACAAAAAGAGCTGATGGGATGTGAGTCGTGGCTATCTAAATTCGTGACGAGGCTTACTCATACTTGCAACGTAGGTTCCGATGGGTATATTGCCAGCTCGTCTACCTTCGTGGTTGCCACCCTTCGAATATCCACGGTGTCTTGGCCGAATTACCAGAGACACTTGACAAGACGTATGAGCGCACGCTGAAAGAGATCAACAAGGCAAACAGGGAACTTGCCCACCGACTGTTTCAATGCGTGGCTGTGGCTTCCCGCCCTCTCCGTGTCGATGAATTGGCAGAGCTTCTCGCATTCGATTTCAAGGCGGGGCCGATTCCAAAGTTCCGTGAGGGATGGCGCTTGGATGATCCAGTAGACGCTGTGTTGTCTACTTGCCCCAGTTTGCTTGCCATCATCGATGTCGGGGATTCCCAACTCATACAATTTTCTCATTTTTCTGTCAAAGAATTCTTGATCTCTACCCGCCTCACCAAAGCAATGGACGAAATTTCCCATTATCATATCTCCATGACCCCTGCTCACACCCTCATCGCACAAGCCTGTCTTGGAATTCTCCTACACCAAGATAGGGACCACACCGAAGAGAGCGTCCGGAAGTTTTTTCTTGCCCCATATGCTGCCTTGCACTGGGTCGATCATGCCCGGTCCGAGGACGCGTCGCAAAAGCTGGAAGATGGGATGAATGACCTGTTCAACCCGAGCAAACCACATCTTGCGATCTGGGTCTCCTTATACAACACAGAGCTACCCTCTTGGAAGCTACTCAAACGAGGCTCAAGGCCCCTGCCGACCAGCGGAACTCCCTTGCACTACGCCACTGCTTGTGGCTTACAAGCCTTTGTAAAGGTCCTCGTCGTTGAGCACAAACACGACGTGAACTCTCGGGGCTTCGAAAACTTGACTCCGTTACATGTGGCGTCGCTTTGGGGACATGAGGAAGTTGCTCGTACCCTTTTGGATGCCGGCGCGGATGTAACAGCCCAGAACGAAGATGGGCGGACTCCGCTACACATTGCGTCGTTCGAGGGGCATCTGCAAGTCGTGCGCGTCCTTCTTGAGCACAACGCGCCTACAAAACCCCAAGACAAGGACGGTTTGTCACCCCTGCACCTCGCGTTGCAAACCCAACGTGTCGAACCCCCTGACGTCCTTCTCGGCCATGACGTAGCCAAAGACGAGGACGAGCATGAGCGGATGCCATTGCATTCGGGGATGCAAATTGACTTCCTATCATATCTGATTTCCAAAGGGGCAAGTTTTCAAGTCGCCCGCGACCTTCTCCAGCGTGGCCCAGATTCGACAGCTCACGACGAGGACGGCAGTACTCCATTCCATGTTGCGATGCACCATGGGCGTGTAGGAGCTGCAAGCTTCCTTCCTGAGCACGAGGCGGATACAACAGCCGAAGACAAGGACGGGTGGAGCCATTTGGTACTGCGCAAGGGGCATGTTGAAGTCGTGCGGTGTCTTGTCGAATATGGCGCAGATACGACAGCCGAGGACAAGGACGGGAAGACCCCTCTGTATTGGGCGTCGATGAAAGGACCTGTAGACGTAGTGCGGTTCCTTGTCCAGCATGGCGCAGATGCCTCAGTGTCAGCCCAGAACAAATTCGGGCAGATTCCTTTGCATGTGGCATCGCAAGCAGGACATGTGGAAGTTGCACAGTTCCTCATCGATCACGGCACGGATGTGGCACGCCAGGACGACGATGGGTGGACGTCTTTGCACGAGGCATCATATTTCGGACATGTGGAGGTCGTGCAACTCCTTGCTGAGCACGGCGCAGATGTGACGGCCCGGGAGGAACACGGGAGGACCCCTCTGTATTTGGCATCGATGAAAGGACGTGTAGACGTATTGCGGTTCCTCGTTCAGCACGGCGCGGACCTGTCAGCCCAGAACAAGGTCGGGCAGATTCCCTTGCATGTGGCCTCGCAAGCAGGACATGTGGAGGTCGTGCAACTCCTTACTGAGCACGGCGCAGATGTGACGGCCCTGGATGAAAACGGGAGGACCCCTGTATATTTCGCGTCAAAGGAAGGACGTCTGGACGTGGTGCGGTTCCTTGTTCAACACGGCGCAGATGCGTCAGCCCAGAACAAGGTCGGGCAGATTCCTTTGCATGTCGCATCGCAAGGGGGACATGTGGAAGTTGCACAGTTCCTCATCGACCAGGGCACAGATGTGACACGCCAGGACAAGGATGGGTGGACGTCTTTGCACGAGGCATCGTATTTTGGACATGTGAAAGTCGTGCAACTCCTTGCTGAACACGGCGCAGATGTGAGGGCCCTGGATGAAAACGGGGGGACCCCTCTGCATTTGGCATCGATGCAAGGACGTGTAGACGCAGTGCGGTTCCTTGTCCAGCACGGCGCGGACCTGTCAGCCCAGAACAAGGTCGGGCAGATTCCTTTGCATGCGGCATCGCAAGCAGGACATATGGAAGTCGTGCAACTCCTCGCTGAGAACGACGCAGATGTGACGGCCCTGGATGAAAACGGGAGGACCCCTGTATATTTCGCGTCAAAGGAAGGACGTCTAGATGTGGTGCGGTTCCTTGTCCAACACGGCGCAGATGCGTCAGCCCAGAACAAGATCGGGCAGATTCCTTTGCATGTCGCATCGCAAGGAGGGCATGTGGAAGTTGCACAGTTCCTCGTCGACCAGGGCACAGATGTGACACGCCAGGACAAGGATGGGTGGACTTCTTTGCACGAGGCATCATATTTTGGTCATCTGGAAGTCGTGCAACTCCTTGC
>Ga0307512_10001867_pt1 | contig 28260 bp, 30 predicted proteins | sample 14_EM_MG_FD_200267 | JGI IMG/M metagenome (GOLD analysis project Ga0307512, IMG submission 200267) | Populus trichocarpa ectomycorrhiza microbial communities from riparian zone in the Pacific Northwest, United States - 14_EM | ecosystem: Host-associated > Plants > Roots > Unclassified | place... | reverse complement strand
AGGCTTGAATTTGGCGGTCATGATACCTTGCTTGGTTTCTCCATGGAGCAGCCTCGGAGACAGGACGTTGTGATCTATATGCATTTTCTGCGGTGGGGGTTGGTTGACAAGGAGTGGCATGTCCATCTTCGGACAGAAGAGTCGAAGTCAATATGAGAAGCGATTCCTCCAAGAAAAATATATACCATGAATCCAGGTCGCGCGACCACGTCGCCCCACACAATCGCTTTTGAATGTTCTGGCGAAAGCAGGCAGGTGATCTGATCACATAATTTGGTGAGGTACCTATGTGTATACAGTTAAACTGGGGCAGAGGGGGACGGAATGTTTGTTCATACCGCATGAACATAACTCTATTGCGTTGGACGCCGGTAGAGATGGCCTGATCATCCCACGTAGTATCTTCGGGCCAGTACAAGACATAGGCTCGTTCCTCGGCCGTAGACACGAATGAACGCACGACGTATAATCCTGATCTTAAAGTAGGCTCGGTACCCCTTGCAGCGTCGCCATCCTGCGGTGTCAGCAATTTCTGCACACTGTTCTCTAAGAATTAACTTAATAAGATACCAAATAGCTTCACGTACGCATTGTCGTCCACCGCATGAATCTCACGAAGGAACCTCACAATTTCCTCTTTCGAACCGTAGACACCAATTGACTTGAGCGAGAAGTTATCTAAGATCCTAAAGTTGACCTTCGTGATAGAAGAATAAGCGCCAGGGGAGAGCGCATTGATGAACGCCTGAAGAGATTCTTGAGCTATAACAATCTTATCGACTATGAATTCCATGAGCGCGAGAAAACTGATGGCCAGGAGGAAGCCATTACCAAGCCCACTGCTCCCTTGTTCTGTAATCAGATCGAGAAGGCGATACATCCCTTTTACGGGACAAGAGGGATCCTCGCGGAGGGATTGTTCTTGCGAATTCGCACGACTACGTTCTTTATTACGATGCAGATCATTGTCTGGTTCGTTGATTAGCTTGGTCACGAAGACACTACAAAGGTTGCCCACCACCATCAGCTAAAGGAGTTGTCGACATCACGTTGTCTGATGGAGGAAATGGTTGAGTGAAGGAGCCCTACGATAGTAAAGAAGTCGAGAGTCAGATGTTTATATACATTCTGCCGCAAGATCGCCACGCAGAGCCCCTTTCACGTCGACTGCGGATTGCGCGCTAGTGTGACACCCCTACACTTGACCAGATTTCTCAGAGATTCCCGTGATCAGCCCCACGATCGTGGTGATAAAGTCGAAGAAGGTTCTGTTCTGCCTCGTTGTCACCTTCGTCGATGTTTCCACTAGTGGGTGACAACAGTAAAAGGAAAAGAACAGAACCATTAGGGGAATATAGGGGCAAAGCGATCTGATTCGAGCCATACACGTCCATCAGAGCTGAGCTGTCAAGACGCGAGAAATCGGGGGTAGCTCCGTAGTTTAGTCAGTTAACACGAGGTTGCACTGGCAAGAGCCTAATCCTGGAAATATATATTAAAGATTAGGAGTCCGTGAACGCCCACGGTCCATGGACTGCTGGACTCGCGCGACCTGCTATTCCAGGGCCCGGTTCGTCTTTGAGTCAGACTTTGACACAAGTTTGTCGATAGGAGTTGCAAAAGAACGTCGTTAGGGAGTTTTGCAATCGTAACGTTCGGAATTCCGATGACCACGACGCCGTCTTTACTTTCCAGAAAACGAATGCGCTTCGTTGGAAAGCATGAAAAGCTGTCTTACTGCTGCTGATGGAGAGACATCGATACAGTAGACATCGATAGACATTGGTGCAAACACGACGCGACGCCGTTAAAGTCAATCATTCCCACGATCACGTCCTCACTCACTACTTGGTGTCGGTGTCTTTGGTGTCGGTTTCCTCTCACAGCGATCGGCCCTCCTCAGCCCCCGCTACTCATTGGCGCATTGCGATGAGCAGCTCAAATGCATCACGTACAGACTCTCATTGGCTTCTCATTGATTGGCATACGCGCAACCGTGTACCTTACGAATAAAATCCGAGTTCAGCACGCAACCGCTTCATCTTCTCGTAGGAACATACGCGTCTGCGACTCCGATTTCCGCTCTGCCGTACTGAACCCTAAGTGCCTCTATATCAATATTGTAGAGGTGTTCGAGGAAAGAAGCGTATGCGTGCGATGGAGTCGCAGAGGGGTCAATCTGGTGTCGGAGGAGCGGCATTTTGGTGAGGGGTTCCTTACACAGTGGCGAGCGTCACCCGGAGGTTAACCTGAAGGTAAGGGCTATTGGTAAAAGAGGAACATAGGATGGAAATGTAAGGACTCAATGTTCTGGCATCGGGCTCTGCCGTACGAGCCCATGTAGCCCTGTCACGCATGGTTAAAGCCGAGAGATGGAGGTCCAGTGAGCAGCGCTTCCAACTGTGCTGGACAACACGTCAGTGCTGAAAGGCTGACGGGGTTCCTCATCTTAGTATAGGACGCTCCATCATCGACGGAAGGGTGGGGTGGTGCATTTCCATAACACAGTCGAATTTGGGCACATACGCCAGACCTTCCATATCCCACAATCCGTCCATTCATGCCTGGAGTCACCATAGTTCTCAACGAAGCGATGGTTTATTGAACATTTGATACAGTGGCGAAGTTGAATTACAATAAGAGAATGGCAGTATAATGAGCGTATATATGTATTGCAAAGATTTGGATACAAAGAGAGTACGAGTTAGCAGGGGCGTCCACGGCGCCGCCAAAAAGGACAATAGTCGAATGTGAGGATACGCGTATAAAGGGACAATGTAATGTACAAATAGGAAGCATAGAAATACAGTGTGGATTGAAATGAAAGTTCATGCTGCACGACAATGATTGAAACGGGAGAAAAGAAAAACCAAGTAACAGAGATAAAGTCTATGGGCAATCACACTCCGTCATCGTGTTCGTCACGAATGGAGAAACCGTCACCAATCCGATCCCAAAACCAACTCAAAAGGCCTTCTGCGACCGCGAGAAGAGCTCGCGCGGGATCGGCTTGCGCTGCAGACCCGAGCGAGCAGCCTCCTCGCACACGGCGGCGGGGCCCGACAGTGCCGACTCGCTCGCGCAGCGTAAGTGCGCAGCTGCCTTGGGAACGGCCAGTGCGTCCTCGCTGCCGTTGGCGCGGCCACCCCGACGCGCGCGAACGAGGCGCGCGACGGAGCCCAGGTGCATCCGAAGGCGCGCGGAGGTGGAGGTCGGTGTGGTGGGTGGCGATCCGGATGCGGCGAGAGTGGCAAGGGTGGAGCAGGACCAGCGCGAGCGGGGGTTGTCGTCACTATCCGCCACCCAGTCCAACTCTACCTCTGCCGACTCATCTCCCTCCTCTAGGGACGACGCTGTCCCTGGAGCGCAGGTATATGTGGGAGTGGAGGATGAAGGCGAGGTAGGCTGCGATGCGTAGCTCACGATGAGCTCGATCGGGTCGTACTCCGCCGAGAAGGGGCTCGATGCGGCGCTGGATGGCACGCGAGGTGGCGAGAGCGTTTGGGTGCTGGTGCTGGGTGTGGCGAATGACCACGCATCGATGTCGTCTAGGATGTCGGAGACGTCCAATGGCAGCGACGTGCGTGGGAGGGCACGCGGGACGACGATCGAGAGTGGCCTGCGTACTGGAGTTGGAGATGAGGTAGATGCAAGGGGAACAGGGAGCCTTCGAGGTTCACGGGTTGGAGCAGGCGCTAGAGGTGCTAGGCGTGAGGGATATGTTGCAGTATTGGGAGAAGGGGGGAGAGGCATGGGAGGCGGGCGGGACTTGGATCTCGGAAAGGTAGGGTCCATCTGTGAGCTTGGACCAGGCGTGCGTGGAGGAGAGGGGAGAGGCTTGCTCATCCTGCTGCGGGGCAGGCGGTTCGTACGTCGGCTAGAACTGCGAGGTGGTGGGAGGAGAGAGTCGGGGCGTGCGGGACAATCTGAGGGGACATCTTGAAAACAGAGAGTCACCATTTCTCCCAACTCGCGAGAGTACCACAACACGTCGTCCTCGTCCTCCTCTTCCTGCTCCTCCTCAATTTCTTCGTCTTCTGGTCCGAGTGGGAAAAAAGACTCGAGGGTGAACTCCAAAGCATCTGTAGGGCTCGCCTCGGAGATCAAAAGGGATGGTGTTGACTTGGAAGCCGCGAACGGGTGAGTTGAGATGGGTGGACGAGCGACGGTCTTGCGGGGAGGGCTAGGCCACTCGTCATCGGAACCGCCGGGGGTTGTCGGCATGTCGGTACTCGAGCAGGCGGACACGCTGGTAAGAGAGGGCGTAGGAGAGCGTGTTCGGTTCAGAGACGAAGGTCGTTGGTCACGCGGACGGGGAGGAGTGTGGGACGCGGAGGATGTTTCACTGACGGGTGAGGCTGGCTCGGATGCAGGGATGTCGAGGATCATATCGAACGTGCTTAGGCGCACGGATCGATGCATCTGCTTTATGGATAACGATGGATCACGCGGCGCGATGCGTGGCTGGGGGCTAGGACACTCATTCGTGATGGTGGATGCACCGCGGACTGCAAACTTGTCCTTTCCGTAACGACTGGGGCGTTTCTCCTTGGAACTAGTAGAGCGAGGGGAGGGGATAGGGGGCAACGCTGTTGAAAGCACGCCACCAATGTAAGATGAGAATAGTTCGTTCTCTCCATCTTCGGGTAGGACGGGGAGACGGTTGGTGCGTTTTGACGGGGTCGGTGTTACATTGTTGCTGCGGTTACGCACAGCACGGTGACGTTTCAATGACGATAGAAAACTGTTATTCGTGAGGACTACGCGAGTCGGTGAGCAAGGAGCCCGAAGGTCAAGAAGAAATTTGAAAAGAGAGGAACGTACGGGAAGACATGTCAGGGAGACGGTGTCGTTGCAAGGGAGTTTACCGAATGCCTTCTTTTGAGGGTCGTGAGGAGAGAATGAGAGGAGGGAATCTACGGGTGGTGAAGCGAAGTGAAGTGGGTCTTAAAGTACCTTGCGCGTTGGCCATCGTGTAACGGAAAGGGTTTGTTCATTGAACGGGCACTCATTGTTCGGCACTTTGTTCGGCACGGACAATAGCCACGCTGCATTTCCTTTCCAAATTAGGAAAGGAGGCCAAAAGCCTATTGTCCCTCATTCCCGCTACTGCCATGGCAGCAATGGCCACTGCACCAGTACAGCATCTCAAGCAGAATAACCCATCAACTAATTGTCACCCATGCCCTATAGACGTTTCCCCCCCCATCTTTCACTCACGCCTCCACAACGGGTTTTTTTTGTCTCCTAGCTGACTCCCACAAGTCGCAACGGCAAAAGCTTTTGTTCTTAACTTAGTCACCCTGGTCCAGCCCAGCCGAATGTTGCTTTGATTTGCTCAGTTGCCGGGGCGAGTCTTTGTTTTTTCGACAATTTTTTTTTCCATGCCGTGGGGTCCCATCACGTGCTTCTTCATTAATACCGCCGAAATGGCACGTTTTTCGTATCTTCATAACCGCATATGGACGTTTCTTTCTGGTTTGCGACCCTGGCTTCACTCGAAGTTATCTTTGTCGACGCCCTCTTGTTCAAACGCTTCGGAGGGCCGCCATTGCGAAGGAATGCCCGTACCTTCGGCGCTCATTCCGACCGCCCCCTTCCGAATTAGTTCTCCCGCAGTCATCGCGCTCTTTTGTCTTTCGATGGCCGAAGCGCAGGTCATTACAATTGGGAGTGCCAAGTGCCATAGGCAGGAGGTTACCTGAGAAACCCGACCTTGGTCGAACACAGGAATCTTCAGAAGGAGAGCTCGCGGCGACGACTACCCCTCTTGCAGTTGCGATGCCACGTCTCCTGGCCTGATCTCCTCGCCAGCATTGTTCCGAAAACTCCTTCGTGCGCGGGCCACGTGGCTATCCTTCCCGGGTCCATGAATCGCACTGTATTAAGCTGACTTTCATTACTTTCGCAATATATCAGGTTCCTGCCCTTCCTTTTTCACGTAACCGGTGGGTGTTCTCAGTTTGGGAGGTTGAATGGATGAGGACACAATGCACACCTCTTCCGTCACCCGAACAAGCGGCACCACTTGATCTACCCGTGACAAGACATTGACACTCATTTCAAGATCTCCTGCAGACACTCCATCGTCTCCAATCACCCGCTGTATGATTCGTGTTACTTCTTCCAAACGGGGCTGCGGGAGAAGTGCGGACTTCAGCCCATCGACGAGGGTCGTAAATACAAGGCCGTACGTAATCCTAATGTTATCGCTATCCCGGTGCTCATATTCATCAGATGTAGGTGCGAATGAGGGCCTGGTTGACGTGATTTGAGGGACTTGGGGTGGCCGAGCATCCAATACAAGGGCGCCTGGCAGGGCCAAGCACCATGCATCACTGGCACAGCCGCGAGTAATCTACGTATCGCCGCAGCTACGATAAACAAATTCCTACCGCGCATATTCCTATTTGCGATGACCTACTCCGGGTCTTCTGACCCCACACGCGCGTGGTCAAGTCGTGTTGTCGAGTTTACTTTGTTCTAGGGCCTCCACGTTAGTTTCCGTTTTGCAAGGCTTGCACCTAAACCGGCGGCCGTGATGGGCGCCCATTGCTTGAAAATGTATTCTCATCACCGAAACCAGCCATGTCCGCAATCCCTCCTCGACCGTTCGAAACCCTCAATCAACGCACTTAGGCTGTGCAGGTGAGGGCCGAACTGATCGATCACCTTGAAACCTAGAGAACAGGGTAACTGCCACCTGGTTCCTCGGTGCAGTGGCCGTCCCTTGGAGTTATCGACAATGTACTCCAGACCTATTGTTTCGCTCGCTCTACTAAAAGTACTGTCCACACCAGCCAACTACAACAACACCCGTGCATTGTATGTTATATTGCTTTCAGCACCGCGTGGTGAAGGCGCTGGAAGGTGTATGTGTCCTCCCGAGTGGGTAGGTATGTATTTTTCACAGCTATGTCTTACGCTCGGGCATGTACGTTGATCAGCTGAATCACGATCCATGTCTACGATCGGGTGCTATTTGAATTTCTTCCTTTGATTCAGATTCAATGTCGGCGGGCGCTACAGGATACATACCCAACATCCCTTCGATCAAAGCGATGCAAACAGACGACCGGATATATCGCAGTTACCTTGGCAACTATGAATCCCATCCATGACTCCCCGAGCAGCAAGGTTTTTGGCTCAGCGCCGGCTCGTCCTGCACTACAGAATACTGCAGGCGAGTATTTGATGATCCTGGCCCTGGGGACACATGTCGGGGCGCACCATGTCAGGTTCTCCGATGCGCCTTGCAGGCTCACTCCGCGTCCCAGCCTTGCCTTCATCCCCTGTGATTCCCGGAAGGCGAATATCAGGAATGAGTGCCCTCTAGAGTCCAAACTGAGAGGATAGCCATTCTCCTAGCGACCTTAATGTAGTTGGTACGTGCTTGTAGTCACCCCACGGTGTTCTATCTGAATCAGGCACAGTCCCGGTAGGCCATCGCCACTAACTCTACTGTCGCCACGGCACAGCCGCAGTGCTCGCAAAGTCATTCGTGTGGGTGTTCGGGGAGATACGCATATAGCATGATGCTAGGTACTCGGGGATTGACACACTTTCCGGCATTGCCATGACTTCACCTGTGGCAGCCTTCTCGGATCGTTAGTCACTCCATTCACTTCACTCGGACTTGATGGTTTGACCACCTATGATTCAATACCACCGCGGAGACTCGCGAAAGACCCTCACTCTAACTACGAGACTGAACACCCCTACATAACATTCATATCAAGTGAGTCAACATCTCAGATCACTCGCTTCTCATGCGTTCCATCAGTTACAGTAAGTTATACTTATCCCCATCGAGTTCTCTTCCACAGGATTCCAGATCATAAAGCGCCTTCGGTGATCTCGTATATTATGGCACCGCTTGCCTTCACCCGAAAGCAGTAATGGCTTAGGAACACCCAGACATCACGTCTCAGCTGTCAGACCCGAACCACACCGGCAGACAACGATCAGTCCCTCCGCCCGCCAGCTCTGGCATATAACGTTCTAGGGTGCCTAAACGAAGTCACAGTGTCAAATTGGCTTCCAAGTCCCGAGGATTCCACGGAACAAACTACTGTATGACCTAGGAGAGCTTTGGTCATCGTGACAGCGGATCTTGCACTTCCGAAAACAAGACGCGACATACGCGTATCGGAAGCTTGAACTAAACGACGGTAGTATCACTAGTACTGACACTTCTCCCTTCACCTCGGGAAGAAGCACCACATCCACTAGGGACTCGAGAAGTAGGCAGGTCAGACGCAATGCCTGTCGTTGCATACATTGCGTCATCTGAGAAACGTGGTTCATGGCGTAGAGAGGGACGATAAGATAAAGGTGACGTCGAACGCGAGCAAGCTTAAGATTGATCCAATCAGCCAGCCCGGGACGTAAAAGGGTTTGGTGAGCGTTCTGTCATCGGAACGTTCCGTGAGTTCAGCAGTCAAAAAAAAGAAAACGGAAACGGAAACATCGATACTATAATGGTGATAAGAGAAAGCGGGGCTGTCGAGGCGAATGACGTTGCGAAGCCCTCGAAGCATTGCATCCGAGTCTCCGGTTCTCCGACGTGAGCGAAAAATGCCGCGCTTTGCCGAAATTTCCCGTTGTTTTTCTTTTCATGGACCACACGTTGCGCCTCAATGTAACGTGAGCATGGCCGCTGACCACGGAACGACGCTATGTAGTTGCCTCCCCCCCTCCCTGCTACATCGCTCACCCTTCAATATGTAGAGCATGGTCTCTTGTAGAGAACTAACGGGGTTGACTTCTCAAAAATTGACTTCCTTTTCCGCTTGCTCACCCCCAGATCTCTTCCCTACTCTGGTCTGCCTCGCAACTCACTAGCGCTCGCTTACACCAAAGTCAGACATCTCACGCGAACCTGGGTTCCCTACAGTAGTACTCGACGACATGAATATGACCGCCGTCTGGGAAAGTCCCGAGTCGAGTTCGGTGCACGAGTGCTGATCGAAGGGTGTGTGTGAAGTGGATTAGAGTGTGAAATTGAAGGTCACACGAGGGCCAGCGCAAAGTTTTCTGCCCTTTCGAGAGTCCCGATCAACTTCCTCCGAGTCTAGCCGATCCACGTGGTGCATGCCGTCGGCATCTTCTCACGAGTCCCTTCCGTTGGGACACCAGAAGGTCATGATATTATACCTTCCCAAAGACGATTCGAAAACCAAACAAGCTTCGGACAATGAAATATACCACGTGCATCAACCAGGTGCACGAAAAGGTCATATCTGTTTGAGGGCGTTCCGCAATTTCATCTATCATGGCTGTTGTATGAGACACGCCTTAGCCAAGACACGCACATTTACATTTCACCGACCAGCGTCTGGGCAGACATTCGATAAGTCACCAGTGCGCCGCGTAGCAGGTTCTCCACACGTTTCACGCGGCGGTACTGTACAGAACAACCGCCTCATCCAATCGGTTGGATCTCCAGCCGAATTCAAACACAAAATTCAGACACGACAGAGAGAAACCAGCCCAATCAGGTACGGCTAATACTCGCCAGGAGACAGCCCGAGTCCCTTCTCAGTGTCTGCTGTATCGATATATCCGACAACTTGGTTTCGCACCGATCGAAGACGAATGCCGGCAAAGCGTTATCCAAGGGTCCGTTAATTGGCTGGGTAGCGAAGCTATCGAAGACGTTGGCTTCAACCGTCGCCATCGGATGGCCTTGCCATGGTCCCAGAGTATGGATACGTAGAGTGCCGCGCCCGTGAGAATGCACCCTGGCGCTGAGGGGGCGCCAGAATGAGAACCCGTACCGTGATGTGAGCGCGGCCTAAATAGATAAGTATCGCTGAAACCCTGACCGCGATAGGGTACACCTTGAGAACGTCCCGCCGGCGCAGCAGAACATTAATAGAATCCCAAAGTTCCATCAAGAAATAAGGAGAATAACTATATCCGTCACAAGTTCTTTAATGCCATGAGCCTCGTTGCCAAGACCTAGCCTCATGTCAGGCGTTTTTCATGAGGGATATCGGATCACGCCGGTGGAGGGCGAGGCACGAGAACAACTTGGAAATTGAGGATTCGAGAACCCTGGGCTGTCCAGAATGCCCCTTGCAAAGGAGACCCGCATGTACAAGGGAAAGACACACATTCGCGATATGGTACCCGCGCCAATGATGAGCCGAAAGGAGTTCTTCTTTTTCGCGGGGATAGTCTCTATGATCGGTCATCTCCCTTCTGAGTCAACAGCCCGCGAGCTATATTCGAAGCCTTAAGGCGGTGAGCGCATGGTGAGTAGACGACTCGGAGGTGTTGGAGCCTGATGCCTCAGTCACAGGGCTAGGGACGCGCAGGCTACGACCCGGACAAGACGGTTTAGCTACCAGGAGGACCCGGAATCTGCTTTGTGGGATTTTTGCTCTCCGGGTGTGAACATAGAGGCTCAGCGTACGCTCAACAGAGGCGACGGCTGGTGATGGGGGGGGGGGACTTTCAGACGGGGAGCACAGAGGTGCGCGTTTTATATAGTTGTGGCCCTCTTGGACACGCTGGTCGATGGTGTGCCCCATGCCCTCAACACGTTTCGCTAGCCACTCTTAGGTGGACGCGCAACAGGAGTCCTGTTGGCCTTAAGGATGCGGTGTGGTATTATGAGGTGCCATCTCGCGTGCTCTACTAAAAGATGCCCGGGACACCCGGGCGACCCCACGCTAGCCGAACAGTGCGCCGACCAGGAGCAGCGGCCTTGCAACATGCCTCAGTAGAACTGCAATAAAAACGTGTTCGAGAAGTCCAAGAGAGCGGAACGTGGGTATCAATTCGGCTCGCCTTTCTGTAATGGTGCCCCCGCTGACACAAAGTAGCGTATTGTACAAACCATGGAATTATTGTCCGCTGACAGCGCATGATAGCGAATTAGTACTAATTTACTAAGGCGTTAGCTTGCGTGAAACTCGAACTTGAACTCACCGCGTTATGTCAGGTTTCTGGCGAGAAATGGCCGCATATCGTATTACAGAAATGTGCGGAGATATTGCGAGCCGATGGACGGACGGGCGATTTGGACCCCTGAACAAGGGGCCTTAGTGAGTCCCAACACCAACAGTTGTCCCAAGTGTTAGTGCTGCGTTGGTGCTGAGTGCTGACTCACTGATTGATCGCGTCCCATCCAGACCGGGTCCGGGCCCACCTCAAGTTAGTTAGCAATCCGGCTTTGTATTTGGGAGCCGTGAAGAGCATTGCCTAGAGCGGCGCTTCAAATTTATGTTTGTCACGTTTTTTTTCACAGTGACATGCGGTGGGTACCAGGAGATGACACGATCCGAAAAACATAGTGATCCGTCTATTTTTGGACGTACAGTATTCTCATCACAGACCACTGGTAAGCAACTTGGAGCCACCCTATCAACCTGTTGCCGTAACAATTCACACCTTCAAGACACATTGCTGTATCATCGCACTTTGGACTGAGTCTAAAGCGCGATGATACAGCAATGTGGACTGGGATTCGATTTGGTGTACAAATGACTCGGAGAGTGAAAAAAGAACGGTCGAAGTGTTGATTCCACGCGAGTTCAAAAATGTCGCGACACAGACAAAGCGCATATCAATGGCATTGGGCACGCGGTCCCTGGGGTTAAGCAGCCTTTAATTTGAATTGTTTTTTTGTTACCTCCGGGTCTTATCTGTTTATGTGCGTCTGGTGCAGTATACAGTACGTTGATGTGCGGTGATAACTGGACGCATTACACAATCGCCAACCAGGATTATGTGGTGGAAATTTGATGAGTAACACCATTTACGGCCTGAGTGCGCGTGTAATGTGAAGTGGTTGGATGCGTGTCGCACCAAAGTTCATTTAGAATCCGTACACGCGTTTATGACCCCGCGATATCGACATCAAACACACTCCTACAAATAAAGTCCGAAGGCCAACCACGAACCATGAACATTACCGCCCATCACATGACACATCCTGAATGAATCGTCGAGAAAAAGGACAAGAAAAATGGCAGATAAACGCAAGCTCATCATCAGATCAAACAAGCGGTAGGCCGGGGTACAGACTCCTCTCATACGGACGAATCGAATCGATGTTGAAACCCCGTTCGGAACTTGAAGTGGTTTGGATCGCGGTCGCCGAGGGCGACACGAACGGTTGTGGGAAGGTGCTCGGGTCGGATGGGTCCTGACTCAGACACGTTAGATCGCATTCAACGTCAAAGAGCAGACGTGGAGGAAAGACAAAGGAGTGTGAGCAGGCGATTGGACGCACATAATACCTGCCAATTGATGTAGAAGTGGCATTGTCTTGTGGACCGAATACCTGCGCCTTGCTTGTAAATGGAGAAGGCCGTGCCTCTGCACGCTGACGCCGACAGCGGAGGTACCAAACGACAAATGCGGTCAGCAGACTCGCGCTTGCGACAGCACCCACGATGGTGCCGGCGATTTTCCCTACATGCGATTTACCCTGGTTTGAGTTGGGGCTTGGGGAGCTTGGCGAAGTGGCTGTTGGTGTGGATGACGTTTCAATGGTCGAAGGTACAATCGGCGTAGCTTCGGGTGAATCTTAGCGTGGAGCAGGAAAAAGGAGGGGGAAAAGGATATCATCCTGAGTCAGAAAGCTCCGACGCTGTCATGCCATAAGGTCCGACTTACCCCCAGCACTTTGCGCCGCGGTGATATCCCAAGTGTTAGACGCCTACGCCATTTTAGGCAAAAGCGAGTTCTCAGAGCCACCGAGATCACGTAGAACGCGGAGAAGTGAAACGAACCTCCACATCAAGATATGCCCAGTGGGGCACGCGCGTCTCACCAGGAATTGAGTTCGGATATCTGTTACCGATGTTGTTTCAGAGGAGATAAAGGGAAGGACGAGGGAGACGTAGGATCGGGGGATTCGATGTGGAAAAGGCACTAACGCCGAAGGCCAAGACACGTTAGTACAATTAGCCGACCAGCCCGACCACCTGATAGGACATTATTGGTATGCATTTTATGTGGGCGAAGTGGAACGCGAACAGTATCCAGGATGATCCCTGACATGCTGCACAAGCGCTGAATAGCGAATACGAGACCGTGTTGCACTCGCACTCGGTATTCTGTACGGGGGTTGGGCCATCATATTGACGGCCAGGTGGTAATGGTGGGATATTAAACTCTGAAGGGGATGCCAATGAAAACTTGAGAGGGCAAAGTGTCTAGAGAAGGGCATGACAACTCACGGCCACCATTGCATGAAGCAACCAAGGACGCGGCAACGTTGCACGGGTTTTGATTCAAGCTATTGTACAACTTGTTGTAGGGCCAGGATCAGAAATGGGAGCAGCCTGAGGACAGTTATACGGAAAATACAAGATCTCACCCAGTCCCATCCCGCACTGCAGTTTGGATAAGTGACTTGGGCATATATAGGTCCGGTGAGAATCGAGAGAAAAGACAGTCGGTGCAATCTCCCCATCCTCAGGCTCCACTTGATCATGAACGTGGGGAGAAGGAAGCTAAAGGGCGTGGAAGAGGACAGACATCTCTCATATAAGTTTCGAGACTTCGATTGTGGCATTCGTAATGGCACCGAGTGGTAGAGCGTCATAGGGCACAATCAACCGAGCCTGCGAAACCCACTTCAATTACAGAAGAACTGCGCCGGCGAAATCGTTACATTGACTCGTTCGGGACAATCCGGACAGACAAGTGCCAACTCGAACGCTTGCGCCATCCGGCCAGTACTGTATACTGTATCTGCTGACCGTAAAGCCTGGACCGCGGCGGTGTGAAGCCAAACTTTACTTTATCACGTTGCGAGTCACGCATTGGGTCCCGCGGAGTGTACGCGACGTACACTACAGCGAGTTGTGTCTTGGACCCATGGTCGTGCCACTAGGGGCTAGAGACGAAAAGAGATTGAAACCCGTTATGTCGGTGGAGTTCTGTCAGTGGAGGGGCTTCAACCCGGGCTACCAAAACCTCTACGTACTGTACTCGCTGCCACCTATGAAAGAAAGGTGAATGAGAGTAGGGAGGACAGTGCATATCATTGAGGGTGGACGTTCGCCTGCTTGAGAGAGGCGTGTCTGAGGCGAGCAGAATCCGCTTGGTTAAAGACGTCAGGGAAGCGAACATCGCTTCAGGCGAAATGTGTCCGGGATTCGGGATTGGAAAGGGAGGGATCGACGAGGCCATTCGCGGACAAAAGTTCGGCAGTGCTGGCAATGCGGCAACGTCAGCCGACTTAAAGGATTGTAGAATAAAGCAGATCCACTCAAGAACGAATCAGGGCTGAGCCATTCCATCGGTCAACCAAACTCAAGCTCCAGGTGTGTCATCGCGAGAAATGGAGCTGAATCGTTACCATATAGCTTGAGAAAGTGAATTCCATGAGGGAGATGTTGGAGACACGATCACGGTGTTTGCATGTCGCAATGATATTCCCAATCTCCACTGGCACTCGCGGTGTCTTCCAGTAAGTGGACTGTATCATGAAGGGATGGCTGACCAGATATCCAGCATCCCAGTCACAGGGATTTTCGTATGAGGTGTAATCGCAGGAGCAGTTGACGTGGTGATGTGAACACGCCATACCGCCAATCCTGGCACACATGCACAACCGTAATCCATTTTTCTTCGAACGCTTCATTCAAATATATTCGGATGTTTCTTTGGAGTGATCCAATTCTCACTTTTGGTGAGCCTGCACCGCCCAAGTCAGTAATCACGAAAGGAACGTGCGCATTACCACTTACCTCGACCTTCAATCCAAAACCCATTCTTGCAACGTGAAACTCGCTTTCTTGCATTTGAACCATTTGACAACAAGCCATCGATGATACTATGAGGAAGTGAGAGGATAAGCAGAGGGTGAGGTAATTGTTGGACGAAAGGGTAGATTGTCGGTGGTGTTCGGGGAACTAGAGTAGTCTCTTGACAACAGGATTGTTCACAGTCAAGACACATTCAGGTACCGCACCGTTGTGTTTTCGACTCGAGGGTGTACATGTGTATATCTGATGGAAGAGCCGAGGTGTCTGAAGTTATGAAGTCTGAAGCCCGCTATCCTCTCTGTTCTTGCAATGTGTTTACTTCTCTGCCAGGCGCCGGGACTCCTGCCAACTTGATGATATAGAGATTGCTTCGAACACACGATCATCGGCCACCTGTATCTGGGTGTTTTCTCTCAATCATGCCACGGTGGCTTATTTGAGTCTACGTCGCGCCGAATCAGAAATGAGTTGGCATTGGCAAAATCATTTTTATAATCTGGACACGTGACTACAGATTGTAACTCGAAACTCAGCTCACTATTAATTGTACATTCTTCATGACATTTGAACCATATGCGTGAAAACTTCGCGACATCAACACCAAACATAATCCACAAATAAAAGTCCAACGGAAAACCCTGAAAATTATCGTCCGCCTCATGATACGTACTGAATCGTCAAGAAAAAGACAGATAGACGCAAGTTCGTCATCCGATCAAACGAGCGGCAAGCCAGGATACTGGGTTCTGTCATGAGGACGAGTCGAGTCCCCGCCATGGCCATGTTCAGAATTCGGGGTAGTTTGGATCACGGTTGCAGAGTCTACAGGCGACGCAAACGGCTTGGGGAAGGTGGTCGGGTCGGATGGGTCCTAAAGACGGCATTTCACGTTAAGCATCCGCACAATAGACGTGGTGAAAATAAAGAGAAAAAGAGTGCCAGCAGGATGTTGGACGCACATAGTACTTGCCGATTGACATGGGGGTGTCAGGTTCTGGCATACTAACTGCTTCCTTGCCTGCGAATGGGGATGATTGCTCACGCCGACGGCGGCGGTACCAAAGGATAAGTCCAATTAGTAGGGCTGCGCCTACGACACCACCCACGACACCGCCGGCAATTTGCCCTGCATGTGAGTTCTTCTGGGTTGAGCTGGAACTTGAGGAGCTTTGGGGAGCCGCTGATGCCGTGGATGACGCTTGGATTGTTGAGGGCTCAATCGGCGTAGCTTCGGGTGAATCTTAGCACAGCGTAGAAGGAAAGAGGGATGAGGGAGTGAGGGGGTTATGTCAGAAATTTTCCACGCTGTCATGCAAGAAGGACTGACTTACCGCCCGCACTTTGCGCCAAGGTGACATCCCAACTATCTCCCGTCTGCAGCGTTTCAGGTGAAACGGACATCCTCAGCGCCACGGAGATAACGTAGAAAACGGAGGGAATTGAAACGAACCACCACATCAAGATACGACCAGTAAGGAACGCGCGTCCCGCCAGGAATCGGGTACGGATATCTATTATTGACGTTTCAGAGGAGGGAAAGAGAATGGTGAGGGTGATGTGTGGGATCGGGGAATCGGAAGTGGAAGGGGCACTAACGTCGAAGGCGAAGAGACATTAGTACAATTGGCTGACCAGCCAGACCACCTGGTAGGACATGATTGGCATGATTTTTGTATAAGTGAAGTGGAACGCATACAGTATCCAGGTTGATCCCTGACAAGCGGCACAAGCGCTGACAAGCGAATAGACGACCGTGTTGCACTCGCACAGGTTACTTTGTGCGGCAGTTGGGCCACCATACATTCTGCCAGGCGGTAATGCTTGGATATCAAACTCTAAGGATAAAAACTTGAGACGGCAAAGTGTCGAAAGAAGGACAGGACAACTCACGACCACCATTACACGAAGCCTCCAAGTTTGCGGCAACGTTGCACGGGTTTTGATTCAAAGTGTTGTACGACTTGTGGTAGTGAGACCACGATCAGAAACGGGAGTAGCCAATAGACGGAAAATGTGAGACGCTCACCCATTCCCATCCCGCACTGCAGTTTGGATAAGTGATTTGGGCAAGTGCAGGTCCGATGAGAATCAAGAGAAAGCATAGGCAGTGCAATCTCTCCATCCTCAGGCTCCTCTTGTTTATGAACGCTGGGAGAAGGAGGCGGAAGGGTGTGGAAGAGCGCAGGCGTCTCCCATATATGTTTCGAGCACGGGTATTCGTAATTGCACCGAGGGGCATAGCGGCATCATATGGGCGTAAACAACCGATCCTGTGAAACCAACTTTATTTACGGAAGACCGTGACCGTGGCGGGGCGAAATTTTTAAATTGGCCCGTCCGGGACGACCCGGACAAGCGCCCACTCGAAAGTTTGTGCCATCAGGCTATCGCTAACGGTGGGGTCTGGACCGCAGTCACGGTGGTATTCGGTCAAACTGTACTTCAAGGTTATCGCGTTGCGAGGCATGTATTATGTCCTGGTGGAATGTATGGAACGTGGGCATCTTATAGCGAGTTGGTGGCTTGGTTACGTAATGGTGGTGGTTATGCAAGCTGGGAGACGAAAAGTGCTATTCATATTATCCAAAGCTAGCATAATTTGAGTTTTGATGGCCCGGAGGAAGATAAAGTAGCAGTTGAGATGGTCCCTCGATCGTAGTTTGCATGCGCTACAATATGGGTTGCAAACGAGGGTTCGAGCTCACCGGTCCGGAGCAAGCACACCAGAGAGATATGCCAAATCGGGCATACAACACCCGACGGTTTCTTGACTATAAGGTTGTAGGACAAATGACAGGAGGTGCGCAGATGAACCATCCTTAGACAGGACTCGAATATCCTCTAGGTCTTCTAAGATCTTGTCTACGTACTCGCCGGCGCCAGATAAATGGGCAACTCTACAACATGCGGCGTGAATCCTGAGGTAGACGGGGTTTGGCAACGGAAGGTGTGGCTGTGCACTTTTGAACACGACTGGATTTGCCTTGCGCGTGTTAAGGAGTCCTCTTGCCGTCGCACGGACATGATAGGTGTTTTCCTCGCCGTCCTGCAGGCATTCAGCGTGAGGACTAAAAATTGCAAACCACTTACCACGGCCTCAAACCAGAGGTGCAGCTGGTCAAACCAGGAGTGAATAAAGGGCTCTAATGTCATGATGTTGTCGAGACTGTGGATACCAGCACCATTCAGTTTGTTGGGAAGATCTTCGTAACCGAGACGTGTTACAATAGTCCATACAGGCGCAGCATACTCGAGTTAGGAGCAAGAAGTTGGCGATGGCCGACATGGAGGAGCACATGGGTGCGTACCTTAGCACTGTCTTCGTTGGAGCCAGAAACATCCGCGTTGGTCGACTGAGGAAAAATGTGCGCGCACTGAGTGTCGCACATAGTTGATTTCTCCGCTTCTTCCATAAGCTCGAGGTTCTGCAGAGCAGTCCAAGAATCATAATTGCCAGAAACAATGCACCGAAAATCATCCCGGATGAGGGCCTCAGAAATTGTTTTGGATGAGAAAATTTGTAGCCTGTAGAGTGCGAGCGTGACTCACATTTTTCTTGGCTTTGGTATGATGCTCAGGAGGCTCATCACCCTTGCGAAGCATCTCTTTTATCATCTCCTTTTTGGTTTCAAAAGAAGGACGTGAAGGATAAAGGGACGGCATAGGTGTGGGACCTTTGTATCTCTTGACCATCAAGAGGCCGTCAGACAGGCAAAAACGATGTGGCGACGGTGGCTCACAGGGACGGATGAAATGAAGGTGATACATTTCACCGATCTTGAACATCTGATCATCATCCTCACACGAGTTCACCTCTTTTGCTACATGTTCGCTGGCCTGCAGTGAAGGTCCTTCCCGGATGAGATATCCAAGGATCCTTGCGTGGACAAGCCTTTGTTCACGAACTTTGCGATCGGCATCAGCGGCAGCTTCCTCTAGTAGCAGAGTCCTAGAGTACGCAGAACGTATCTCTGGGGTTACATCAGAGTGGTTTAGAGATTCTGGGAGCTGCGAAGGGAGCGGCTGGGGCATAGATACTGGGTACTGGTACTGGTTAAGTTCGTGCGTAACGTGACGTGACGTATAAGGGATACAATCAGTGTCACGTGAATCCACGTGACTGCCCATTCCGGAAATCGGAATTAGTGTTGCCATGAGCTAAACAGCTGCCAGGTGCTGGTGCTCACTTCAAGGCTTATGCAAAGGCTTTCAATTCCAGCGCCGGTAACACTGGAGTCGGTTGCGCTTTCTCCAGTAAGCCCTTACAGAGCAGTGGCAACACGGAGCCCAACTCCCTCGGTCAGGAGCATATTCTTCACTGTGGTAATGGTCTAGCCGTTGGCTGTGTGGAAAGCAGAGTAGGCGGGCATAGCAGCCTGTTTGCACCAGGGGTGCGGTATGTGGTACAAGGAGCAGTCTAGAGCAGTCTAAAAGATGCCCAAGACACCCCGGCGACCCGGAAATCTAGCTGAGTAGTCCGATCAGGAGCAGAGGCCTTGGAAAGCGCCTCAATAGAGCCGCAATAAAATGTGACGCTATCGTGAAGTCAAAGAGAGCGGGACATGGGCGTCGAATAGACCCAACTTTCGTACTAGTGGACGCGTTGTAACCTGTACAACAAAAAAATTACTATGTCCGCTGGCGGCGGATGACAGAGAGTTAGTAGAAGCATTGGCTTGCGCGAAACTTGAACTCACCGCGTAATGTCAGGTCCTGTGGCCGCATATCGCATTTATGCGCGGAGATAATAGTTTTGCGACCCGACGGATGGGTATGGCATCATTCAGTTAGAGCCCTGGAACCTGATGCTGAACAAAACTTGAACCACGTGATCGTGATAAGAAATTAGGCAAATTTCAAGTTGGATCCTTGACCACGTCTCCACGTCCTTGCAATTGCCATACACTCTTTGTTTTAAAATTCATTTTTCTCGTACACGCAACAAACACATCAAACACAATCCTACAAACAAAGACCGAAGGCCAACCGTGAACATTACCCTACACCACATGTCACGTACCAAATCATCAAGAAAATGACAAGAAGAATGGCAGGCAGATGAGCGTAAGCTCGTCATCAGATCAAACCAGCGGTAGGCCGGGGTACCGACTCCTGTCATACGGACGAATAGAGTTGCCACTGTGAACCCCCTCAGTCCTTGCGGTGGTGTGGATCACAGTTGTCGAGGGCGACAGGGACTCGGAGGATTGCGGGAAGGTGCTTGGGTCGGATGGGTCCTGACATGTTAGATCGCATTTTACATCAAACAGTTGTACAATAGACGTGGGGGGAATATGAAGGAGTGCCAGTAGGTTATTTGACGCACATAGTACCTGCCAACTGACATCGTGGTGCCATTGTCTTGCAGACCCAACGCTTGTGGCCTGCGTGGGGATAGGGATGGTCGTGCCCCTGCACGCCGACGCCGACGCCGAAGGTACCAAAGGACAACTATAGTTAGTAAAGCAGCACCTACGACACCACCCACGACGGCCCCGGCAATTTCTCTTGAATTGGAGCTGTTCTGGTTCGAGCTGTTTTTTATGGTCGCTGATGGTGTGGCCGACATTTGGATGGTAGACACAGTCGGCGTAACTTCGGGTGAATCTTAGTGTGGAGCAGAAGGAAGGAGGTATTATCAAGAGAAAAACTCCGATGCCGCCATGCCGTAAGGACAGACATACCGCCCGCACTTTGCGCCGCGGTAACATTCCAACTGTTAGACGCCTACGCCATTTCAGGCAAAAGCGATGTTCTCAGAACCACCGAGATCACGTAGAAGGTAAAGAAGTGAAACAAACCTCCACATCAAGATATGCCCAGCGGGGCACGCGCGTCCCACCAGGAATTGGGTTCGGATATCTGTTACCGATATTGTTTCAGAGATAAAAAGAAGGAAGGACGAGGGCGACGTAGGATCGTGGAATTGGAAGTGGAAGGGACACTGACGTCGAAGGCCATACGTTAGTACAATTGACCGACCAGCCTGACCACCTGATAAAACATTATTAGCATGGATTTTGTGTGGGCGAAGTGGAATACATACAGTATCCAGGTTGATCCTTGACATGCTGCACAGGCGCTAACAAGCGAATAGACGACCGTGTTGCACTCGCACGAGTTACCCTCTGCGGCGAAGGGGCCAGTATACGAGCTGTCAGATGGTAATGGTTGGATATCGAACTCTGAAGTTGAAACTTGAGGAAGGAAGGTGTCTAAAGAGGGGCAGGACAACTCACGGCCATCGTTGCATGAAGCCTCCAAGTATGCAGCAACGTTGCACGGGTTTTGATTCAAGCTATTGTACGACTTAAGGTAGGGCATCACGATCAGAAACGGGAGTACGATCAATAGACAAGAAATGTGGGATACTCGCCCATTCCCATCCTGTACTGCAATTTGGAAAAGAGATTTGGGCAAGAGCTGGCCCGATGAGAATCGGGAGAAGGGACAATCGGCGCAATCTCTCCATCCTCCTCTTGATTATGAACGGGAGAAGGGGGTAGAAGAGGGCAAACCTCTCACATATAAGTTTTGAGCACGATTTCGTACTAGCACCGAGTGTTATGGCGCCATCATAGGGTACAAACAATCGACACCTGAAAGCAACTTCCATTACAGAAGCACTGCGCCAGCGGAATGTTTATCTCGGCACGTCCGGGATAATCTGGACGGACACGCTTCCAATCGAAGTCTTGGCCTGTCACTGGCAGTGCGCTATCGCTGACTATTGAATCTGGACCGCGGAGGGTGTGGAGTCAAATTATACTTTGTCACATTGCATGTCATGCACCGGACCCCGCGGCAGGGTGTACGCGACATGATGTCCTATAGCAAGTTGATGGCCCCGAACCATACGATTTGATACCCACGCCAATAATAAGACGAAAGGGTAACTTATTCACAAGCATAATCTGCCTGGTCAGTCATCTTCCTTCTGAGCCAAGGGCCCGTGAGTTTAATTGAACTCTACTAGTATCCGATATCGCGAAGCCAGCGATCGCATACTAAGTAGACGAGGTGCTGAAGCCTGAAGTTGTGGTCTTAGGGATCCTGGCGTGCGTACTACGATAAGACGATAAGACGGTTTAGCCACGAGTAGACCTGAGACCCGCTTTGCTCAGCGTACATTTCTCCCGGGGAAACGTAGAGACTTGATCAAAAGTTCAACAGAGACGACAGCTGGTGATATAGGTCTTTTGGATGGTGAGCGTGAAGGAGCGCTATTTTATACGGTTTTGGTCCTCATGGACATGTTGGCCAACGGTGTGCCCCAGATCCTCAACATGCTGTGCCAGCACCTTTTTAAATGGAAGATCAGTAGAGAGCCGTAGTGGCCTGCTTGCCTTAAAGACGCGGTATTGTGGTGTGAGGTGCCAGAGGGTCTAGGCCCGGAGTTATCTGAAAGATGCCCGAGCTGCCATTGGCGATCTGGAAAGCTAGCCAAGCAGTACGACCTGAGGTGTCGGCTTGGAACTCGCCTCGATTGAGCCGCAGTAATATATGACGTGACCGTGATTCAAGAGCGGCCGGGGCATCAATTACTATTTGGGGCCCCAGGCCACTACGGAGGCTGGGTCTACCAGACCCAGACCCAACTTCCCGTTTCCGTACTGTACTGGTAGGTTGTAACCCATTGTACAAGCATTAATAAATTATACTCCCTGGCACCGGATGAATGTGAATTAGTATCGGTCTATCTACTGAAGCAGCATTGACTTGTATGAAAACCTGAACTCACGGCATAATGTCAGTTCCTGGAGAGAAATGGCCACATACAATATCGTGTTAATGCGCGGAGATATTGCGATCCGATGAGTGGGTGTGAACGTGAAATCGAACCCCTGAACAAGGGGTCTTAGTGAGTTGCAAGAGACGGATGTTGTACTGTAGTCTGTAGCACGTTCGGGCTTGGCGCAGCCGGCTTGCTGCAATTCAAGTTGGATCGCGTCCCGTCCACAGGCCCACCAGGAATATAGGCCTTGTGCGCGCAGTCAGTGCGGAAGCCATAAAGCTTAAAGAGTGGTGCCTCGCATTAACATCGTGCGAGTCACGGTCCCACAGGAAGACGGCCCGATCCGAAAAAGAACAAAGTGGTCTATTTTCGGACGACCATGTAACTTGAAGCTACCGTATTGGGCAACTGAATTGCTGTAATAGCTGGATTCCCACCTTCAGGGCGCATTCAGTCGTGTTTTTGAACTGGAATCCAATTTGGTGTACAAATGACAAACGTTTCGAAGCGTCGATTCTACTCATCTTCACTTGAAAAGTCTAGAGCTCTCTGTTCTTGGGAGTTCTTAACCCTGCCTACCAGGCACCGCTTCTCCTGCCGACTTTGGTGGCCGACGCAAAGCGCATCCGCGCACGTCACACAATCGTCGAAGCGGGACCTCGTGGTGGGAAATTTGTTAATTCATTTTGGGCCCTCGGCGTACATATAATGTGCTAGTGGATACGTATCGTACCTATGACAAATTATTGATCACTACTGTACATTTTTCGTTTGGATCCGTTTTCTCGTAACGTTGACATCAAACACAATCCCATAAATAAGACCCAAAGGCCAACCGTGAAGATTGTCATCCATCGCATGACACATACCGAATCGTCAAAGAAAAGCGACAAGGAAGAATGGCAGAAGGGCACAAGCTCGTCATTAGATCAAACAAGGGGTAGACCAGGGTACCGACTCCTGTCCTCGGCGTTGTAAACCCGTTCAGCACTTGAGGTAGTTTGGACCATAGTCGCCGAGGACGCAACGAACGGCCTTGGGAAGGTACTCGGGTCGGATGGGTCCTGACATGTTAAATGGTATTTTCCGTCAAACTGCTGCACGATGGACGCGGAGAAAAGAAACAAAAGAACCCCACGCACATAGAAATTGACAAATAAATTGGGTTCTGGCAGATCGAATGCAGATGGCTGTGGCTCTGCAAGCCGACGTCGACGGCGGAAGTACCAAAGGATGAATGCGGTTGACAGAGCCACGCCAGCGATACCACCCACGGTGGCGCCGGCGATTTCACCCACATGTGATTTGTGCTGCTCTGGGAGGGGACTTGAGGATGCTGTGGATAGTGGTTGGATTGTCGAGGTCGTAGTCGGCGTAGCTTCGGGTGAATCTTAGCGCAGAGCAGAAGGAAGGAAAGATGGCGGGGAGGGGAGGGGCTATGTCAGGAAAACTTGGACAGTATCATGGCACAAGGACCGACTCACCGCCCGCACTTTGCGCAGCAGCAACACTCCAACTGTTAGTCGTCTGGTTCGTTTCAGACAAAAGAGATGTCTTCAGCACCAGAAGTAACGTAGAAAACGCAGAGAGATGAAACAAACCATCACATCGATATACGCCCAGCGGGGCACGCGCGTGTCACTAGGAATTGGGAACGGATATCTGTTACCGACGTTCAGAGGAAGCAGAGATAAGGATGAGGGTGACCAATGGAATCGGGATATCGGAATTGAAGTAGAAGTGTACTAACGTTGAAGGCGGGGCGACAGTGGTACAATTGGTTGACCAAGAAGTCCACCTAGTAGAACACCATTGGCGTGCATTTTGTGTGGATCTAGTGGAACGCGTACTGTACCCAGTCTGATGATCCCTGACATGCTGCACAAGCACTGACAAGCGAATAGGTGACAGTGTTGCACCCGCACAAGTTCTCCTGTTCGACGCTTGGGCCACTATAGTGACTGCCAGGTGGTAATGGTGGAATCTCAAACTCTGAAGTCGGTGCCCATGAAACCTTGAGAAGGTAAGGTGTACAAAGAAGGGGAAGACGACTCACCCCCACCACCGCACAAGTCCCACAAGGATGCGGCGACGTTGCACGGGTTTTGATTCAGGGTGTTGTACGACTTGTGATCGTGATCGGGTCAAAATCAGAAACAAGAAGAGGGCCAATATACTGAAACCGAGAGATACTCACCCATTCCCATCCCGCACTGCAGTCTGGATAGTTGGCTTGGGCAAGCACATGTCCGATGAGAAGCGAGAGAAAGGATAGTCGATGCAATCTTCCCATCTCCCCCAGGGTTCCGTTGATTATGAACGTGGGGAAGGGGGGATAGAAGGGCGTGGAAGAGGGCGGGCGTATCCCATAAGTTTCGAATATTGTATGATATGGTCACCGCATTGGTGATAGCACGGATACGGCGCGCTTGTTGCGCCCAGGCCCTACTGTATTGTAGGACACAACCAGCCAGCCTGTCAACAATCCGTCATTTTCGATAGATTACAGAATGGGATTGCGTACACACGGTGACCCTGACGAAACCTTTGACCACGCCCACCACAACTTTTTTTTTCTTTTTGAAAGCATTCAACTACACGTGGGTAAATGACGAATACTGGATAATAGCACAGAGCAGGCGCCTGCAAGTGCCTGCCTGCTTTGCGCCATTTTTTATTGTTTCAGTTTCACATTGATGTTCGGTCCCGTCCCGGAGCCGGAAGAACCCCGGACAAGCGCCCAGCGCCCGACGAAAAATATCAGCGCGACCCACGGCATACGATGAATTCTACTGAGTCCTGCATGGAAGGTCCCCCGACAGATATTTCGAGAGGCGTCACGGTCCAGCAGAAGGGACAACAGGCCTTTTACAAATCTGACCGGCCATGTTGTACTGTAGCACGTTTGGCGCGGTGGGCTCGCCGCAATTTCAAGTTGATCGCGTCTCGTCCAGGCCCAACAGGAATACAACCGTAGCCTCAGGCTTGTTGTAGACAATTCGGAAGCCATAAAGAGCGCACAGGAACATGCGGTGGTGTCACGGTCCCGCTGGGGGACGACCCGATCCGGAAAAAAAAGGGAAAGTGGATGTACAATGTTCTTATCACCGGATTCACACAATATACATCCACTGGCAGCGGCCAGTACCGTACTGTGTTGTGTTTTGAACCATAATCCGATTTGGTTTCTCATACAGATGACAAAGTGTTGCTCATCTTAAGGTGAAAATCAAATCCTGGAGCTCTCTATTGTTTCCGTCCTTCCCAACGCGTTTACTTGCCTGCCAAGCGCCGCTTGTCCAACCCGCTTGGTGATTGTAGACAAAGCGCCTGTGACTGTGGGATGCGGATGCTAGCCCCTGGGGATGAGCTGTCTTTAATCTGAATCGTCTTTTCCCCTCTGAATCATGTCTGCTTATATGCACCCGCCAGTACTTAGGTACAGTAGGTTAGTGAGTAGTGATACAGTAATTACTGTACTTTACTATGGCCGTTGGATGCATGTCAAAATCGTCGAAGTGGGACCACGTGGTGAGATATTTGTTAACTCATGTGCCTGAGTACACATGTAATATGGGACACATCCCACTGTATCGTACCGAAGACAAAACAATGCTCACTACTGTACACCTGAATCCGTTTTCCCACAATATCAAGATCGAACACGATCCTACAATAAAGTCCAATCGGGAAGATGAACGTCCATTCCATAGAGCATACCAAATCGTCAAAGAAAGGGACAAGGAAAAATGGCAGATGGGCGCAAGCCCGACAGATCAAACAAGCGGTAAGCCAGTGTACCGAGTCCTGTCCTGCGAACGCATCGGGTTAACCCGTTCAGCACTTGAGGTGGTTTGTGTCACAGTCGCCAAGGACGCAATAAACGGCTCTGGGAAGGTGCCTGGGTCGTTTGGGTCCTGACATGAGAGATGGTAGTTTACGTCAAACAGCCGCGCAATAAAAGAAATGCAAGCAGGTTATTGCACGCACATAGTACTTGCTAAATGACCTGGAGGTTTTTGGTTCTGGCATTTCGAATGAAGATGGGTGTGGCCCTGCAAGCCGACGTCGACGGCGGAAGTACCAAAAAATAGATGCGGTTAACAGAGCCGCGCCTGCGACACCCAGGATGACGCCAGCGATTACTCCAGCATGCGATTTGTGCTGCTTTGAGTTGGGACTTGAGGATGCTGTGGATGATGGTTGCATTGTCGAGGGCAGAGTCGGCGTAGCTTCGGGTGAATCTTAGTATGAGCAGAAGGAAGGAAAGATGGCGGGGGAGAGGTTATGTCAGGAAAACTTGGACGATATCATGACACAAGGTCCAACTCACCGCCCGCACTTCGCGCCGCAGCAACACTCCAATTGTTAATCGTCTGGGCCATTTCAGGTAAACGAAATGTCCTCAGCACCAGAGGTAACGTAGGAAGCGCAGATAAATGAAACAAACCACCACATCGATATACGCCCAGCGGGGCACCCGCGTATCAATAGGAATAGGGTTCGGATATCTGTTCCCGACATTCAGAGGAAGCAAAGATAAAGATGAGAGTGACCTATGGAATCGGAACTGAAGTAGAAGTGTACTAACGTCGAAGGCGGTGCCACAGTGGTACAATTAGTTGACCAGGAAGTCCACCTAGTAGAACACCATTGGCGTGCATTTTGTGTGGATCTAGAGGGACGCGTACTGTACCCAGGTTGTTGATCCCTGACATGCTGCACAAGCACTGACAAGCGAATACGTGACAGTGTTGCAATCGCACAAGGTACCCTCTCCGACGTTTGGGCCACTATAGTGACTGTCAGGTGGCAATTGTGGAATCTCATATTCTGAAAGTGGGTTCGCATGAAACCTTGAGAAGGCAAGGTGTACAAGGAAGGGGAAGACAACTCACCACCACCATTGCACCATGCCTCCAGGGATGCGGCAACGTTGCACGGGTTTTGATTCAAGGTGTTGTACGACTTGTGATCGTGATTGGGTCACAATCAGAAACGAGGAGAGGACCAATATGCGGAAACCGAGAGATACTCACCCATTCCCATCCCGTGCTGCAGTTTGGATAAGTGACTTGGGCAAACGCGGATCCGATGAGAACTAAGAGAAAGGATAGTCGGTGCAATCTCCCCATCCTCGGGCTTCCTTTGATTATGAACGTGGGGAGAAGGGCGTGGGAGGGCGTGGGTGATGGCAGACATTTTCCGTAAATTTCACATATGATAGGGCATTGACAATGATACCGATATGGGGCACTTGTAGCGCCCTAGGATACAAACCGCCAAGCCTGTCAGCTTGGATAGATTGTAGAATGGGACTGCGTATGTACGAAGCTTTGACCACGCCCAGCGAAATTTATGTTTCATTTTTTTTTTGGTTTTGAAAGCGTTTTGCTCACACGTTGGTAAATGTCGGGTAGGATGGACCATTGGTGGCGGAAAACGAATATGAATATCAGCCCATTTTTACGTGCCCCAGTCACGTCCTGGACGATCCATACAAGTGCCCGACGAAAAGACGCGACCCACGACATACCATAAGTTCTAAGTCTTTCGTGGAAGATCCTCGGACAGATATTCCAAGGGCGCCTAACAATGAAACCTGCAGCAAAGAAGCAAAGAAGGGGCCAGTCCAACCAGCCACGTGATTCGCGTCCCAATTCCGCAAATGAGCGTGGTATGGTTATAGTTAACTTATGGTCCAATGAATGTAAAATAAACTGACAAATAAGCGCCACTGAGCTCTGTTTTTTTTTTTTTTTTTTTTTTTTTTTTTTTAATACATTAATGTGC
>Ga0307512_10001866_pt1 | contig 28266 bp, 32 predicted proteins | sample 14_EM_MG_FD_200267 | JGI IMG/M metagenome (GOLD analysis project Ga0307512, IMG submission 200267) | Populus trichocarpa ectomycorrhiza microbial communities from riparian zone in the Pacific Northwest, United States - 14_EM | ecosystem: Host-associated > Plants > Roots > Unclassified | place... | reverse complement strand
AGATTATCGCTGGCGATCTCAGAGAGATCGCGAGTCGTCTATATAAGGTTGCGGTTACCCGGCCCTGGACACGTCCGTGCCATTGGCGAGAACCTGATCTTGAGTGCCAATACACCAGCAGCAGAAGCTCACATCAATGCCAAGTCATGAGCGGAAGCTCTACAACCCTGATAATTCCGACCAAGAACCACGCCGAGGTATGAACCACTAGTGCAGTACTGGATGGTGCGTTGGATGCCGGTTGAGATTGGGAGTGAAGATCAGGAGGAATTCAGGTCCGAGACTCGGGAGCGGAGGAAATGGGTCAATAGAGTTTCTGAACTTGGAACCGAAGGAAAGTCATTAATTGGGCGTTCCATTATTCTGTTTCTGCTCCTCTCTTCTCTTCTCCATACTTCATTACTTCATTGGATCTCGGCCCGGTACAAATGGCGTCGGCCCGGGTTTTCACCACCTCCGAATCGCAGCCAGGTGCAGGTGGAGTTTCCCCGTGCGCCAGATCCGCCGAAAGGTCACCCTGAGCGGAACTGTTAGGTTGTGGGAATTATGGGTTCCTACGAGTAAGTATGCGGCAGGATTGTTCAATGCATCCTTTCCTTTGGTCTTTCCTGTTGTCTTGTACGGTTTATGCAGCCCAGGAGGTCTGTGCCTAAGGAGGGGGATAATGTAACGGCGGCACGTGACCCGGGGCCGAGTAATGGCCATTCTATATAGTGGCTCGCCACGAGCCTTATATCTCTAGCGATAATTTTAGCTATACATCTACAGCTACTATCACTCGCATCCACGTTTGCAACCGTATTCCTATAATGACCACACATATACCTACGAGGCCTGACATTGGTGTACATGCCCTTACAACTACGCTTGAACCCGAGATGATGTTTTGTCGTCATAGCATGTGCCATATACTCAGCCTCACAGGTAGAAGTAGCAGCAGACTGCTATTTCCGACATCTCCAGGAAATAGTCGTGTTTCCAAGTTGAAAAATATATCTAGAAAAAGTCCTTCTGGTATCGAGGTAATTACTGTAAGATGCATCCGTATATGCAGTCAGCTTGCATTGATTATTCCAAGGATAAAAAACGTTTCGGTTGTTCGTTCCTTGGAGATATCTGTTACGGGGTCGTATCCACTTGAGTAATTATACTTCGTCTAAGTATTCTATTCAAGTTCATGTATCTGCTGTAGTTCTTATGTTTGTTGATGCGCGTAATGCCAGGTAAAACCAATTCGCATTCGATACAAGTCGTATACGCACAAGGGACAAAGATATATCTTAGTGTTTGATGCTTCTAAGATAATCTTATTGAGTTTAGTCCAACCTCTATTGCAATAAGTGCAGTAGGTATGTCAATTATAATAGCTAAGCATTAGCTATTAAATTTATCAAGCAATATATATTTAATCCCGTAATTAAATAGATCTAGCTTATTGTAACTAATTTTGATGATTACTTAATGACATAAAGTAGTATAATTAATCTTGGTGATTCAATCAATATTGTAAATTGTCGTCATATAATTAATCTCGGTGATTAATCAATATCGTAAATTGTCGTCATATAATTTGTCTTGGTGATTAATCAATATTACGACCGTCGATAGTGTAATTTCAATTAACACGTATCTTCTCTCCTTATCTTCCTTGATAATACTGGAGTTCGGATATTATCGGCAATATTAGGCCTTGACGTAATCTTCCTAGTCCTCGTCTTCCCAGACTATATCGTCAATACTAAGTCTATGCACCCAGATCTTTCTTATGCTCGACCCGAAGTACATCCCTAGATCTTCTTCTTTGTATCTTCCTTCATAATACTGGAGTTCAGATATTATCGGCAATATTCCGCCTCGACGTAATCTTCGTAGTCCTTGCCTTCCCAGACTATATCGTAGATACTAAGTTTACGCACCCAGATCTTTCTTATGCTCGGCCCGAAGCAGATCCCTAGATCTCCTCTTCCGTTTCTTGTGTTGCTTCCCGAATCTCTTCTCAAGTTCCTCAACTGTAGGTTATTGATATAGAGGTTTATCCTTAAACACTCTTCAGGAACGCGTAGTATTTAGGAGCCTGGGCCTAGTCATTCGCACGGGAGTAACTTGACTGAGATGCTCTTCCTCTGATTGCGGTATCTCCTGATAATCAAGATCCAAAGCCGGAATATCTCCATCAGGTATTTCCGCAATATCTTGATTATTCGGAAGTGGGGTCACTACTCTATTTTTAAGATATTCAGAGGGGAATATCTTATAGTGTCGGTAATAGGTTAATATCTCTGTAAATTGGATACTGCTTGCTAGCCACCAAATACACTGTGAAGCAAATAACTTATCCTCCTTTTCGAATCAATCTAACAAGGCACTAAATGCCCAAAGTATCACGTCGTAGTCGTTATGGAAGGTATGATATACCATAGGGCGGGGGAACCGTGTACAATCCTAATAGATAATACTAATAGTAATAATCATAATAATAAGAACTGAAAACAACAATAATATTTCAGCTTCTTCTTCGCAGGTAGGTATCGTATCCTCTTGTGGTGCTGTCCTCTCCAATGCCGTAGCATCGTCATCTCTTTATAGATCCCAACAGTGGTTTCAAGGAGTTACTCCCCTGATACAAATCAGACCATCCTGTTCTATCTATGATTTCATCTGCCTTCTCTTTATAGAGTGCTGTGATATAGCCAATCTCTAACTTGATAGTGGCCATGCTTCCCAAAGGTTATCGTGTTCTTGCATGAGTGGTTTTAAGGAGTTACTCCCCTGATAAGAATCAGGCCATCTTCTGCAATAAGAATACTATCAGACTATCGCTTCAACTTAAATGTCTTTCAACTCGTATAATTCGGATAGTCGGAACACTTCTTGCCTGACGTCGTCATCCGAAGTGCTTTATAACAGTTTGCATCACGCTGCAACCTCAACTGCAACATTCTAAAAAAGCTGATTGGCTTATTGGTTCAACTGTATCAGAGACTTACGTGGCGGACCACCATTGCTCTGCCAACATGTAACATGGATGAATTAACCTTGCTTGTATTCCTTCCCAGGGAGTCAAGGCTCATGGGACTCATATCATCATCCACACATCATAGTTAATCAGACACACCATGCTTAGATCGAGACTGTTCTCTTTGATCGAAAAGTGCCAAAGTTGTTCCGCTTCTCCGGAGAGAGAAGGGCTCAAGATCCCACTCACTCGCATATTGGCTATCGTCTGCCTGTTATATATCTAGGATATTACTCCCTAATATAATAACCAGTCCCGCTAGTTCTGGTAAAGTAGAAGTGGTTGAAAACTATACGCTCGGCAGGAGTAACCTCCTTTCGATCTGGCAGTATAGTTGGATCATCAAATCAGCTCTACCTAAGTATATGAGCTTTCAATCAATCCGATCAAGGCAAGAATTCCTTGATCCAACCGACTTGAGGCTAGTCATCCCTCGCTAAGGTTCTTACTTCGGTACTTCTGTTCTATAAGAGCTGCTGTTATGGATTCAGGTATACAACCCGAAATAAGCTCTAGAACATTATAGCAAAGTACCGGTACCTCTGTTAAGCTTAACACCTTAACAATATCGTAATACTCGTTTTGCCGCGGTAAGATGCTTTGTGGATGGAGATGAATTGAATTGGGATACGTGGGTAATCATATACGCTAGATCAGGTGTTGTCCCCGTAACTAAATACATTAAAGATCCAATTGGTTGTTGATATGCCGTTGCATCGGTACGCTCGCCTTCGTTGTTACTAGCCTTCAACTGATGGTTTGAGTCGATAGGGGACGAAACGGGCTTGCAATCTTGCATAGAGAAACGGATCAGAATCTTATCAATAAATGTTGATTGGGAAAGAGTAATTCCAGTGTCGGTAGGGGTTATTTGGATTCCTAGAAGCCAATTAAGCTCACCCATGTCGTTGACCTTGAACTCAGCCTTCAACATGTTAATTGTTTGCTCCTTTATCTCTCCAGTAGCTCCAAAAAGTGTAGTGTTGTCCACATATATACCCAAAAGGAGATCTCCGGATTCGTGAACAAGATCACAGAGATCCCAAGCAGTAATTGCAAATCCACAAGGTCCTAGGTATTCCACTAACTGGTAGTACCATTCCCTCGGAGATTGCTTTAATCCATGAATACACCTTTTCAACGTAGCTACCATTCCATCTAACCAGCTGCCTTCCGTTAAATCTATATAAACTTCTGCGTTCAAAATCCCATATAAAAATGCAGTCTTGACGTCCAGTTGTCTTGGTCGCCATCCTTAGCTTGCTGATAATGCTACTAAAAGTCTAAGAGTATCATCACGAACAACTGGGGTGAATATTTCATCGTAATCCTGGCCTAAGATTTACGACAATCCTTAAGCAACTAACCGTGCTTTATCTTGTTCGACTTCTCCTTGAGCATTTCCTTTAGCTTTATATACCCATGTGCTGGCCACAATGTTTCTTCCCTTTGGTTTCGGGATAACATCCCAAACATTGTTTTCCTTTAGTGACTGTAGTTCATCATCCATAGCCTTCTTCCAATCTGACCATTGTGGCGACGCTTTGGCCTGTTGGTAAGACTTAGGTTCTTCAACCAAAAGTACACTCAAATTTGCCCATTGACTTGCTTGAATTCCTTCCAGTCGTAATTCCGGAGATGGAGATCTAGGAGGTGCATCACGAATAGTGGGATCTAAATCATTATTTTGGAAGCCATATCGTGCAGGCGGATTCACAACTCTTCCAGCACGTGTGATAACCTGACCAAGTGGAATTGGTAGTGGCGTCATAGGCCTTGGAGAAGGAGGAGTGGACACTCCCAATGGAAGTTGAAATCATTGATAGGATTGTTAATGTTCGTCTTAAAAGAAGTGGTCTGCAGGAACTACTGTGGAAATAGAATCGTTTTGTTGTTCAGGTAGGGCTTCTCGATAGGCCATCCCATTGGCATCGTAAACCCAATCGGGAGCACCTACATATCCGTCTCTTTTTCCTTCCTCAAAATCTGCTACCGTCAATCGAGTGATAATTGGATGACCATCTTCGAGTTGATCATTAGCTTCTTGAGGATTCTCATCCATCCATTCGCGCCACTAACTATCCGACATTTTACCTTCATTACTGTAGGTATATTCGGCAGATATTTATCGGGTACTGCTTTGGAGATGAGTACAAAGTTGTTTAATTGAATGGGATTTTGTTGGTGTAACCCCTTCTGACGTAAGAGGGGGGAAGAAGGTATCCGCTGATACTATGGTCTTCATAGTATCAGGTAGGAATTCTCTATAATGATCGTTGATATAGGTGTATCCGGTAAAAATGGCCCCTTGTGCCCTTGGAGATAACTTCTTTCCGTCTGTTCGTTTCGAATACGGTACATCGATATAACATTCTCTGCCGAAGTGTTGAAGATGCTCCATCGATGGCCTGGTGCCATAAAAAGCCTCATAAGGAGTTAGATCCTTTAGTGCCAAATGAGGTCGTCGATTTTTTTACATATATTGAGGTTCACACAGCCTCAGCCCATAATCTCTGATCTTAGGTCGATGCGCTGTCAAATATCAGTCTCAGTGACTCTCCTATTGTACGATCAAGACGTTCTGCTACTCCGTTTGACTTGGGGGAAGACGGAGGGGAAAACTCATGCATAATTCCTTTTGATGCAAAGAATCCTTTGATGTCCTTGGTAACATACTCCCCTCCATTATCCGTTCGAAATGCCACTGGAGTTTTGTGGTGTTGAAGTTCCATTTTTGCAACAAAATCCTTGATAATTTTAGTAGTCTTGGATTTTTGTCCCATAAATCGAACCCACTCAACCCCTGTAGCATCATCGACTAGAGTCATGTAGTAAAGGGAGTTAGCATATGACGGAACCGGAAAGGGTTCACTCAAATCGGAATGAACAAATACGTGTTTTTTCCTTTCTTTCTTCAATGTAGATGTTCGAGGAAGCCGTGTCATTTTGCACTTGACACAAGAGGAGCAGATATTATTTGAAGGTCTTCTGGGTATGTCACCATCGGAATGTAACTGTAGCGATTTATTCATTGTTGATGGTGCTAAATGTCCGAGAGCCTGATGCCAAATGTCATAAGTACTATGGGCCGAATGTGATTCCTCAGGAATTTTATTTAAATTTCCGTCAAAAACAGCTTCAAAAACAACTTTTGTTCCTTTGTTAATAAAAATATTGTCCCCCTCTCCAAACTCTATATAGCCTTTTTCCCTCAACTTTCTCCATGAAATCAAAGCATGTGCCAAATCAGAAACATGCAAAACATTAAGAACACGAAAAGAAGAAACCGATCCATCTCTCAAAACACCATTCATAATCACATCGCCCTTGCCCACGATCTCCATGCTCTCTTGTAAACTGCATTTTACAAATCCGGAACACTTCAAGTAGTTGAGGAGTCATTCTGCATATGGGGTCATGTGTGAGGTACATGCCGTGTCAATGTAGAAAAATTTGTTTCGTACCTTATTATCCGTGGTAATATTTGCTTCCTCAGCCTTCTCCTTCTCTTCTTTCTCCTTGTTTTCTTTATTCATCTTATTTAGACGAAAACATTCATTCCAGGTATGTCCTTGGGAATTTCCTGGATTATGTTTCTTGCACCAAGTGCAAGTTTCCGATGATGAGGAGGAGGAGGAGGAGTTGTTGTATTCTGGTTTCGTCTGTGTCTTCCCCGTTTTGTTATTACCCGAAGGTTTAGAAACAAAGAGGGCAGAATTTTCATCGATGTCGGATGTGTCGAGTTCCATCAATCGTGTTTAACATCGGCATACAAAAGACTATCTTTTGTCGAAAGATTATCCACAACATTTTTATGGTGTTTAACCAGAAAACACATCAAAAAATCCCTCTTCGCCTGATCCTCGTTACGAAACACAGCCAAGGCTCTTTCGATTCAAATCGGAGGAGGCTATCGAAAGTTTCATTAGGTGGAGCCATTGTGACTCGAATTTTGATATAATCCCTGGTAAGTCGGAATCAGAGTACTGAGTAGGAAGGGAGACCAGATTCATTATCTGGGAGACAAGGGCGTATGCTGAGTTTCTATAATATTCGGTGTGAAGCCAGGTCCACATCAGGTGAGGCTCCTCCAACTTGACAATTTTCTCCAAAATGTCTTGGGAGACCGCCAGTATGAATACGGTCGATGCGGTATGTTCATGATACTCGAATGCATCTGTTTCTGTTGAATCAGCATCTTCTGCTGGAGTCACTCCATCCACCACAATGTCATGTGCCTTAATGCCTCTCAGAACAATATTCATTGAGGCGCTCCATATCCGGTAGTTTTCCTGTCCAGTGAGTTTCGCGATACTATGGAGCTTGACATTCACTGGTGTTTTCTTATCGACGCGAGCCGAAAAGGAGAACATAGGTTACTTGCCTGAAGAGGATGATTCTGGCGCCATCGTTGGTGTTCTAGGGCGAGATGTAGGTGGAGAGACTGTTGGAGTGGGTGTTTCGGGTACTTCTGGATATCCGAGAGGAATTGAATGGGCGTCAAACATATTTTGTTGTAACTCTGGGTAATCAGAATCGCTCATCCGGGCTCATAACCTGTTAGATTATAACAGCGAAAATCCGAAGTGATCAGTTAAAATCCCAAAAGAGGTATACAGAGAATAAGTATAGCGAGTATAACGAAGTTTAGAAGTGTTCGAAAGGCAAGCATGTACTGAGATGATAGTTCGAGGATGATATATTGTAGTATTGCATATCGATATCTGAACAAGTCTAAAGAACTGTTCTCCAACCGATGAAACAGTATCTATATATACAATAATCAACGACTGATTGTCTGTGACCACGGTCGCGGATCAATAACCAAAACAGGAAGAGAAAAACTCTGCAACTGTATAAAAATACATAAGAACTGTAAAGAATATAACAGAACAATCTAGGCGCGTTCTGTAATGATAAGCGCTGATAAATCCCATATTTCAACAGAACAAAAAGAAGGTTCTAGACAAGTTCCAACCGGAACTTTCCAGACACCAAACAACAAAAAAGATAACACAAGTATTAAAAGGTATTAGCACACCACATTAATCTTATCTGTAAAGTACCATCTTATCGTAAGGAGAATACTTAAGAAAGTACAATATTAGTAAAGAGAAATGAAGATACTTCCGTATTTCCAATAGAAACAAAACCAAAGAAACAAACGAAAGTCTGAGATCCTCCTCCCAGTTTCCAAATACCATTAAATCCAAATCCAAAAAAAATCCAAGCATACAGTGTTGATCTCAAAACACAATCAAAAGCAAACAAAATCAGAAATTCCAAATCCTGTCCTTGATCCTATCCGAGTCCAATGTCCCCCACTAATTCGCACTGTTCACGCCCCCACGGGCGTTAGTAGTGAGCAACATTGCAATCTAGAAGAGGTACGACTCGGAATCAATTGCCAGAGTTGTGGTTCGATTAGCCTCACTTTTAACTCTCTGTTCTGCATATGCCCAGTTATCCCTATTCGGACAGCTCATCATCTTATGACCCTTCTCACCTCACCCATAGCACACAAAGCCCATCCCTCTCTGGCTGCTTTCGCTGTGGTGCCGATCACGGGCCTATTTTGTCACAAATAAGGCCGAGGCGGAATCGATACCACTATCTCGGCGGTGAGTGACCTCGAATGATTGCATATGTGTGATGATATTTGCTGTAGTGTCTGCATTCCCACTGAGCTCCAAGGAGGTGTTGAACATCATCCATTCATCGGATTTTTGGAGGTTCGATGGGATATAGAATTTTCGCAAATTGTCGTCAATTGTAACATTGCAAATCGCCAGATCTCCGAAGATCACATCTTGAGCCAATATCAACTCTGCAACTGTTGAGTAAGATCCAAGGTTGCACAAGATCAGTTTCTCTAGCTTGTGCTGGCCATTGAGCTTGACCATCTTCTCAAAATCTGCTTTGATTTTGTTTCAGAGCTCTTTCGGTTTCTTGTATTCTTGGTATCGCAGTTGCATAGTTGGTTCCATCGTGTCAGTGCTCTGTCCAGATGCTTTGTCATTGTTAATCAGCCACTTCTCGCAGTCCCAGAGAACGCTATCAAAGTGTGATAGGTATGCCAGTTCAGTTGATTCGGGTTCAAAGTTATAGTCATAGTCTCGAGGATCATGAGCATCTTTGGGAGTGGTTGGGGTTTCGCCAGATGTTGATGGTATAATCGGAGGCCTCGGAACACTCATCTCACCAGTAACACACTTCCAAAGCCCCTGCCGGAACAGGACGGTTTCCGCTTCGATGGCCTATTGAAGATAATTCCGCTCATTGAGTTTGCTAACCGTGGCAGTCATCAGGATGGGTTGTCGTCACCAAGTGACAGAAGTTCATGACACAGTCGACCGAAGGGGGATGTCGTTGCAAAGTCGACAAGAGCTTGTCACACAGTCGACCGAAGGGGTTGTCGTCACCAACTCGACAAGAGGTCGTCACACAGTTGACCAATGGGGTTGCCGTCACCAAGTCAGCAAGAAGGGGATGTCATCACCAAGTCGACAAGAGGTCGTCACACAGTCGACCAATGGGGTTTCCGTCACCAAGTCAGCAAGAAAGGGATGTCGTCACCAAGTCGACAAGAGGTCGTCACACAGTCGACCGAAGGAGCGGGGACACCAAGTCAACCCAGGAGCGGGGACACCAAGTCAATTGAAAGAGGTCGATTAGGAGGGAAACGCCGGGCTCATAACCTGTTAAGAGCAAAAGAGAAAGAACGAAGAAGCTCAATTGTCTATCGATCCAAAGAGAAGGAAAACTATGGACTTATATACGAAAGAGAGAGAAGGAAAACCCAATGCCGACTGCCAAAGCCTTAGCCCAATGCCGAATACCAGTGCCGAGCCCTCCTCCATGCCATGGGGGCAGGCGAGGCCAATGGGGGCAGGCGAGGCCGATGGGGGCAGGCGAGGCTGGTGGGGGCAGGCGAGGCTGGTGGGGGCAGGCGAGGCCAATGGGGGCCGCAAGCCACCGGCCACATGCCCGAGCCCGCCAGCACCGAACACTTGGGAAGCCACCGGGCCAAATCCCTAGTCAACATTGAATAGCCCTCATCCAAAGCTGGCATGCATGCTCATGGCCTCCCATTTTCACTTGTCCCTGTCTGAAAAATACTTTATTATATCTTGAACTTGTAAAACTGGTTACAAATGTTATATGATCGTGTTGGGGTGGTCTCTGGATTAATAGAGTGAATGCGGTATGATTAAAGCAAAAAAACAAAAGTTGTTCGTTTGTCGATCGGCTTCTTTATCGGGCATGATGGAGTGTCCCAGGACCATTAAATCTCCCTCTCAATCCCGAGGTCGTGCAAGAGAGTTCTTCATTGTTGATCCACGTCGCTAGATGCTGTTCCGGCCCAGAGCCTGGTTAGCGTTAGTCGGATCTCCGGACGTGTATTAGTTCTGTTTGTTCCGTCGAAGGGTTATCCAGTATCACTGCTGTACCTGCAATTGGCGTGCTCTGTGCCAATCATTTTGCCTGCGTCCCGCAAAGCTCGGCGGCAAGCAAAATGTTTGGACGGCGCACACCGGCTCTGGATCACTAGCCGTCACTGCCGGATTTTTGATTAGTTGTTTCAACACCTTGTCACAGGTGGTGTCAGTCGTGCGTCCAGGCTGATACATTTATAGGATACATTTTCAGGTTCCTTAGAGGGGTAAAGAGGCAGATGAAAGTGTAGCAGTAGTAGGATACCTGGTAGGCTTTGCTTTCTGTCGGTGTTTATGACTTTAGCCGGTGTGGTGGAACCAATTTCTTATTGTATCACGTGTTATCTGTAATATCTATAGTCCAGCCAGATGAAAATTTGCAGATCTGGAGGCCAGTCAGATCATTTTCAAAGCCGCCCTTGGCGTAGACCGGCCAGGTCAAATGCCATATCTCACCCGAGTGACCGCTTGGGAATACTAGGCGCAGCGGATTCATAATCCAAGAGCCCGAATATTAAGAACTCATTGAGCTGGTTATTTTTGACGCCAAACAAACGTGTTAATAATGATGAGAACAATCACCTGCGAGAACTGATGTTGAATTGTCTATCGTACACAAGTGACTGTCTACGAACTATCTAAGAGAATACCATCCTTTTGTATATATAAAGAGAGCCTGGAGGTTCTGCGGAGATACTGAAAATGGAGAGTGGTGTTGCATTTGAACCTGGATCGTGAGTATCAGCCTCCGTTTGATGGCTAGTATGAGGTTATGCATACGGCTTACATCAGGATCATGGTGATGCGTCTCATGCAAGATAGTGAATATGCATACGCATATGGGAGTCTGTAAAAATACGAGACTTAGGCCCTCGAACGATCAGTCAATCAAGAAGTCAATTAAGCATCCAAAGTAACAAGTGAGTCAGGTGGCGAGTGAAAATTCGTGAATGAGTTTACACATATGACTCAGGGCATTACCAACCACCTAGTGGACTCGCTCTTTCCCGACATGTGCTTTATTCAATCATATACAAACATTTTCAGCGCTAGAACAGGCACGAAAGCAAAAACCGAAACGAAACAGTAAACGAAGCATAAACAGAGGTGTCGCCTCGGGGGAGCGGAGGCCACCGCTGCGGCCGCCGCTCCACCTGGACTCTCCCATTGTTGGCGGGAAGCCATTTCACTGGGTGTAGAGTCGAAAACATACAGAGCTAGCATCAGTATATGCAGGGATGCGGGTGGGCGGGTTTTTTGAAGCTGAAGGCACTGCTTTGCCTAACCACTGCCACTCCGTTCCTCATACCCCTTCCCTCGCTCCTGGCTTCCTCCGCTCCCTTCCACGCTCAGGCTCTGGCTCAATCCTCGAGCTCATGCTCAGGATCTAGCTCAAGCCCTAGCTCAAGCTCTAGCTCAAGCTCTGGCTCAAGCTCTGGCTCAAGCTCATATTCGGGCTCACGCTCGAGCTCAAGCTCACACTTTGGCTCAAGCTCAAGGTTTCGGCCACCTTCCTCCGTCCCTTCCGTCGGCCAAATTGCTCGCCCCCGCTGGTCAAAGGGGCTCGCCCCCACTAGCCGCCGGTCGATTCCCACCCGCCAGTTCGCTTCCACTAGCCCTCTGTCAAGCTGAACCATCCTCCAGTCCTTTCTAGTAGCTTCTATGGCATTCGGGCTTTTAGAAAACCCCCCAAGTTCTTTCTAGCAACTTCTAGGGCCTTTGGGCCATATCCCAAGTCAAAAAATAAGGCCAAAATTGATGGAGTTGACTTCGGGAGGTGGATAGTTTGTTTGTTTGTTTTATTCATACTGTATGCACTCTAATTAGAGTATGACAGGACCCAATATCCCCTCCGCCTCCGGGCGAGCCAGCTAGATGGCGGAGCTCCCTCCCCGCTACCCTTCATCCCCGCTGACAAATGAAAAAGAACTAAAAGATAGACAAAACCAGAACAGAAAGGAAAAGAGAAGATATACGCCCACTGCCGCTGCTCCCCGCACCTGAGTCAACCTCTGCGCCTGCTCCATACCGTCCTTCATTTGGGTGAGAACTTCCCGACTTCAGAAGCCGCTAGGAAGTCCATCACCGCTTGGTTGGACTCTTCCACGGAGAACAGCCCTGAGATATGCACGTGTGTCCATCTGCCCGCGTTCCAGCGTGTCGCATTTCTCACCCCCTTCCATACCGTCTATTGCTGGTGTCTCCACCGGGCGTGGTGGCGGAAATGGTGTTCCCTCATCTGGACCGCTGTTCTGCCTCCGCCGCCACACCACCAGCATTTGTTGTCCTCTCGGTGGCCGAACTGTTTCAGGTAGACTCCAGTGGGTTGCATGCCCGCACTTTAGTCTGGAGAACATGGTAGCCAGCAACTTCAGGCGTGTCATCGGAATGGGTCTCTTGGTCCCTGTCCCGCCCTTTAGTCTGTAGCTCATGTGCTTGCTGCACTTGCTGGCCTCCCACTTTGTGTTGGCTGCTGACCTGCCCTCGGAGATTCCTCTAGCTGTATTAGAGGACGAAGTGTATGGCTGCCCGATCACTGTGTCTGCGCTGGTGTCTCAGGCCAGGTGTGCCTGACGGTCCTCCTCTGCATTTCCAGGAATGCTGCAGTGTCCTGGGATCTAGTGAATCTCGGTTAAGATGCCGTTGGGGGGAAGTGCCTGCGCTCTCCGATTAATCCACCTGGTTGACCGCTGCCCCGGGCCCACCACAAGGTGTTCCACTCGTCAAATTGCGGTCTGCGAGTCGGTTCAGATTACCACCGTCATCACTCGATGACTTTGCAATGTTTCCCTCTTCTCGGTCATGATATCAAGCCCTGGTCCAGTCGCCCACGGCTCAGGGTCGAACACCTTCATGCGTTTAGTGCCCAGAAAGCTGCAGCGGGACTTCCATTGATCTCCATGTTTGAATACTGCTGCCGCTCCTACTCGGCCATCGTCTGAGCATGATTCATCTGTCCACCACATCCTGACTCCTGCTCCGATTTTGGCTGCTTTCTCTCTCGCCCAGAATTGCGCGGTTCTCTTGGCAGCAGTGGTGTCGTCCGGTATGGTGGTCCTGACCACTGAGTCTTTGACTGGGGCCGGCCACATCACACCTTCGGTTGTTCGGCCGAGCTCATGCCCTTCCTTGCCTACTCTGCATATCAATGTGCAGGAAGAACGGTTTTGGTGTAACACTTTTAGCTTGCTGCTGCATGCATCTGCTAGTCTCGTTGCGATTGGCTACTGTCTGGAGTCCAAGATTTCATGCGTGGGTATAAGCCCTGACTCTCCTATAAGTGCACCCCGTGGGGTTGTGGACAGCGAGCCCAGGATGGACCTGGCTTGTCGATTGAGGAGGAGATGGAGGTCATCCGGCCTGGCTACTTTTTTGGAATCCCACCAGAGCTCACTCCCGTACAGTGCGACAGCTTGGACGCAAGCCACTCAGACGGTCCAGACCCGCTCAAGAACAATGTCGTATGTTCTGCTAAGTGTTCGGAGTCTCGTGACTGCCGCCCTGGCTTTCTTCATGCATCGGGTATGCTGCTCCTTGAACATTAGATGAGCGTCCATCCAGACCCCCAGCCGCCGTGTCGCCTGTGTATTGAGTAATATGACCCTACTGTTGACTCTTATCGTTGCTGTCAGTTTCAGCCAGAGGTGTTTGGTGTGGCCTCGTCTGTGCGAGAAGAGTGGCGCCTCCGTCTTGGCAGTGTGGAACTGTAGCCCTCGTCTACCTGCCCACTCGATGCTCTTTGCCTTGCTTCTCTCAAGTACCAAGACGATGTGGTTGACTTCACATCCAGTCGCGACCCAGCCCAGGTCGTCTAGAAAGGACAGCCCTTCGGCTTGTGATACGTACTCTTCGACCTATTTGTTCAGTCCTGAAGTGTAGATTGCGAAGATGATCAGTGTCACCAGTGAGCCCTGTGGGACACCAGCTTGCACCGGCGGTCTCCCCATGTCATTGCCCTCGATTATTACCTCCACTGCGCCTTCCGAGAGACAGCTCTCTCTCCATCGTATATGGTCTCCATCCATTTGCCTGACCTTCATTATGTTGACTAGCCTTCCTTTTGCCATGCTTGGGAAGGCTGCATTAATATCCATGAGAGGCACGCCTGCTATGGGGCCATGTTTCCAAGCTGCATGAGCTCTGTCAACCATGATGGCCGCTGCATCGATGGCTGACTGCCCTCTTATACTGCTGAATTTTCCGTGACTGTGTAATGCTCTTCATTCGGGCTCATCGGACACCAGCCCAGCGGCTACCTTTTGACCACCTTTCCCATCCAGGTCAACACCGATATGGAGCAATAGGCCTTCAGCTGCATCTAGTCATCATTGCGAGGCTTGCGAATCACCCCGCCCCTAGCCCCCTTCCATCCCACTGCGAGCCTTCTTGTGCGAATGGCCGCCTTCGTCAGCCTCACAATTGTCACTTTGTGCCACTTCCCGAGCAGCTATATGGCGCCGAAAGACAGCTTGTCCGGCCCCGGTGCCTCTTTTACAGATTGAGAAATTGGGGCTCTTTCAACTCCTTGCTCTGTGACACTTTTGTGTGCGCTCTCTTCAGGAGGTAGTTCATAGTACTAGTTATTGTCATTCGGAGGGAAGGACTCGCGCCTCAGCATCTCCTCCTCTTTCAATGATGTGTTTGCTTGGTTCCCTTGACTGTCTGTTAAGGCCTCTACGGTCATGCCTGCCCGAGGGTTCGCGTATTGTGCTGCTCTCTATACCTCGGCCCTCCCCAGGTTTTGCAAGTACTCGCTCAACATTTTCCTCTTGGACTGTCAAATTGACTTCTGGGGTTCTGCCTTCACTTTGGCAGCCTCTTCCAAGTTTCGTCTCCTCCTTTTTTCCCTTCCAACCGACTTCCTTCTTTCCCTGATGTTGGCGTTCCACCACCTCTTTGATTTGGTGCAGAACCTGATCATGTTTGCCGTGGTGTCGAGAACTTTGCCCATTGCTTCCTGACACCATGTGGCCTCTTGCTCCACCTCGTCTGCTGTGCATTCTGGGTCCAGGTGAGCTCTCTCTGTTCCCAGCTCGATCCATAGCTTCGCCGCTGCCTTCGCGTCCTTCTTAGTCATTGCAGCGAAGTTCCATCCTTCTACCCTTTCACAGCCCGCCTGCTCCTGCCTGACAACTTCCACCTCCCACTCTAAGACCACCTGTTCGGATCCTGTGGTGTGGTCGTCGGCCAGTATGGACCATTCGGTTTTTGGTCAATTCACCAGCGTCAGGTCGATGACCAACTCGCCCTCATGACCTTCTCTTGTCCAGCGGTGGGTGGCTTCACCATCGTTTCAAATTTCCAGTCCGTTTTCATCAATCACGTCTTCCCAGAACGCAGCATTCTGCTGCACTTGGCATCGTGGGTCCCATCGTATAATATGGGTGTCAATGTCTCCAGCTATGACTGTGCTACCCTGCTGAATGAGTCTCAGCCAGTTCAACTTTCACGCTGGTCTCTCTCCCGAATGCGTGTTAGTTTGGTCGTAAACGTGGATGATCTTCGATATCCTCTCCCCTCTCCTCCAGATCTCAGTAGCAATGACATCGTCGTTAGTATCTCTACATACATCTGGCCGCTCATCAAACACCAACCCACTCCCTCTCCGTATCGCCGTCAAATCCCTTTATCTTTTTCTCATTTTGTATGCTGGATGGCTAATCACAATACCTCCTCTTTCCCTCGGTGGCTGTTGCAGGCTCATTACCTCCGCGCTGCATTCGACTCCAGTCTCCATCGCCCCAACTGTCCACTTGTATGACCTTGCGCAGTTATGCGGGATCACTCAAATTATTGGTAGTGAGGGCTCCCGTGTCAGTTCCAGAGGCAGCCGTAGTCATAGTCTCGGTCTCGGTCATCAAGACATCTCTTGCCTCCCCCAATTCCTTTTCTTCCTGCACATCAGCCATCTCCTCTTCTTCGCTTTCCCCATCTGTTGCCGCTTCTCCGCTGGGTCAACAACCAAGCACCACTCTGATCGTCCCCGTTGCCGTGTGCATAGCTTCGCTAGTGGGAGCCTGTGCTGCTGTTGCCGGGTTTCGGCTCTGCTGCCCCGTTTTCGCAGCTTTTCTCTTCTTCGCGCACCTGCTGCTGAATGCAATATCATTTCCTTTGCAATTGGGGCACTTTTCTAGCGTCTGGCCGCAGAGCGACCCCTGCTTTGCCCCACACCTCACTACATTGCATTTGTTGTCGCTTGTACGGTGATTGTCTCAGCAGTAGCCACACTTGGCCTTGATGCCGCACATGTTTTCTATGTGGCCCAATCTACGGAAGAGTTCATACCTGCTGTCAGGGCCCGCATTCGTGAACGCCTCGAGTTGGTACCATACTCCCGCCACCTTGATACCATTCTCGATCAAACTTTGTGTTGGCCTGCTTCCCTGTACAACAAATACTACAGATGACGCAGCGATTTCTACGTTCTGCCTACTCTCCCTGATGGTGCGGGGGATCGCCAGCCATCGTACGTGGTTAGGGATTGCTGTGCCCTCGTTCTCCGGTTCAAATTCCTCTTGCATCTTCTGCAGGCCTTCTGTGCTTCTCCCGATGTACCGCACAAGGGGTGCTGCATCGCTCTGTAGCCTTTCTGATGTCTCGTTTTCTTCCACATGCACAACTCCTCTGTCGACAGTCCTCGCTGCCGTGATGATGATGTCGCTGTAACGCATAGCCATCTGGGCTGTCGCATTCTGGTGCATGATTGCAGTGATCGCACCCTTCGCACTCCTCCTTGAGTTCATGATCCTAATGTGGGCCAGGGCCTGCAGGTGGAACAGCGCTTTGTTGATGACTGACGCAATTTCTTGGTCCATCGTATTGGGGAGTCGCACACTGTCATCATTCCTTAGAATTAGGCGACTCCCTGCCAAGCTCGAGCCTGTTGTCGGGGCTGGGGCTGGGCTGGCCAGATTCTTTTGGTTTCATGGTGGGACAGTCTGCCATCGTCCAGTCGGTGTGGGCGCTCATGTTGTCTCCGTCTTTGACGCTGATGTGGCTCACTTGGTAGGTGTTGACGCGGGTCTCGCTGCTGGTGCTGGGCTCGGCCTTGGGGATGTGTTTGGTTCCGGTTTCGCCATTGGCATTGATTTGAGCTGCCTTCCAGGCTGCAGCTGTGGGCGCTCCTCTGGCTTCTCCGGTCCACCAGTCTGCGTCAGGTCTGCGTGTATCGAGCCCACCAGGCCGACACCCTCGGTGTCCACTTTCCCTTCCTCTTTGTGGTCTTGTTCTGTAGCAGCCACCGCTCTTGCGACCATGTCCTTGATGCCCTTGCCCCACAGTAGGTCATCCTGGTGGTACGCGTCCCGCATTTTCTCTTTTACCTCCAACCACAATGTCATCCATCGCCACTGTGCAGTGTGCGTCTCCAGCATGTTTGCCATCTTTGCGATGATTTGGTGTAGCTGTGCTAGTTGGCGGGCTTGCTGCTGAGCCGTGTTGACACGAGAAGATGATGGAGAAGACGATGAAGAAGATAAATCGTTTGTCGATCAAAAGAGAAGGGAAAACTATGGACTTATATATGAAGCAGAGAGAAGGAAAACCCAATGCCGACTGCTAAAGCCGGAGCCCAATGCCGAGTAACAGTGCCGAGCCCTCCTCGTCGCCATGGGGGCAGGGGAGGCCAATGGGGGCAAGCGAGGCTGATGGGGGCAAGCGAGGCTGGTGGGGGCAGGCGAGGCTTGTGGGGGCAGGCGAGGCTGGTGGGGGCAGGCGAGGCCAATGGGGACCTTAAGCCACCGGGCCAAATCCCTAGTCAACACTCCCCCTTTGCCCCAAGGCTTTCCAGACCAAGTAAAACAAAACCAAAAAAACTAACGAAAGCCTATGATCCTCCTCCAACTTCCAAATTCCATTCAATTCAAAGAAAACCCAAACATACAGTGTAAATCCAAATACACAATCTAGAACAAAGGAAATCCAAGTCCTGCCCGTAATCCTATCCAAGTCCAATCATCTCCACACATTCGCCGAGTTTATCTCCCACGAGGGCCTCAGTGAAAGCATCTGCCACCATCTCTGTTCCTGCCATGTCCTTGATCTCGATCTCGCCTTTGGCAATAGCTTCATGAATTGAGTGGTACCAGAGTCGTTAGTGCTGGCTATGAGATTGGCAGTTGCCCGAGTTGAGAGTTGTACTGCAGTTTAGGCCGTCATTGAGAATACACCTGGTGATGCCTCTGCCAATTACGATCTCTGAGATGAGGTCCCGTAGTCAGTCGATCTGCACTTTGCCGTACGCTGTGGCAATCATCTCTGCTTGCATTGTCCATTGCGCTACTACGCTCTGCTCCTTCGGCTTCCAAATGACGAGGATTGCGAGGGAGTAGACGACGATTCCCGAGGTGGACTTGCTCGTGTCTGCATCTTCCCCCAAGTCTGCATCGGCGTAGCACAAGATTGACTCATGCCCAAGGCTTGGGACAAAGATCGTTAATTTGTAGTCAGATGTGCCTCGGAGATATCGATGCAGTTGCTACATGGCTTCCCACTGTTCAGTCGATGGTTGGGCGGCATATCTCCCTAAGAGTGCCGTGGAATGGGTGATATCTGGGCAAGTACCAAGAGCGGCATAAAGAATCGAACCAATGGCTTTCTGATACGTTCCACAGTCGAAGGGCTGCTCTCCAAGCTCAGGCTGTATGGCTTGTGGCATGTAGCCGATCTCCATCGGACTTGAGCGCTTTGGGCAGTGTGTCATCTGTAAGCGGTCAAGTACTCGGTTGATGTAGCCAATTGGATCGATGGCAATTGATCGTTTGCTGCGTTCTCGAGTCACCGTCATGCCAAGGTATTGGACGCTGTCAGGCACAGGGACTTGGCCAGCAGCCTTGAATCGATCATACAGTTGAGATTCAATGGAGGCGACAAGAACCGATTTCTCAATAATTATGATATCATCGAGGTAGACTGGGATTAAGATGCCATTTGCTTCGAGATTACCACTGAAGAAGAGACGAGGAGCAACAATTGAGGCGTGGAGATTGAGATCGTCAACTATTAAGTCGAAGACTGCTTCATAGTACTCCCCATTCGCCTGATTGATGATGGACAGAGTTGTATTCAGCTTAACGAGGGGTCTGGTGCTGCCATATGGATCGGGCCATTCGCCTTCAGGGAGGCTCATATGGAGAGTCTCATGCAGAGCGCAGCCGAGAGAAACAGTCGGGATGTTGAGAAAGGCGATCTCAAAGTCGCGCATGGCTGCAAGGCCCAGGGCAAGCTGAATCGTGGCTGAATCAATGACTGGAGAGGTGATGTCATTATAGTCGCCAGGCTTTTGGAGATCGCCGCGGCCGACAACTCATACTTTCCATTTGTCCATTGTCCCATTGGCCATTAGCTTTCTTCCAATAACCCAACGGCTTCCAATGATACTAGCACCTTCTGCTCCTTTCTCAATGAAGGTGAAAACGTCATGACTTTTCATTGATGCTACTTCCTTGCTGATAGCTTCCTTCAACTGCTCAGCATCCTCTGCATCCAATGCTGCACGGCATGTCTTTGGACCTTGCTCCATCATCATGGCTATGCTGACATTGGCTGCATTTCTTGCGCTCCTTCTAGGCTTTGGAGGCAATATCTCTGGAGGAGGTGTCTCTGGAGGCGGTGTGAGATCATCATCCGAGCCGTCGATTGAATTGATCGCACGAGGCCATGCAACCGCTTTCGGAGGCTGTACCTTGGGTTTCGGGGAATACATCATAGTGTTAGGCGGCTGTACCATAGCTTTTGGCTTGGGCGGCTTGTCCTCAATATCTGAATGGTTATCCTGTTCGGCTGGTTCGAGGGTGATCTTTGCAGGCTTAGTCTTTAGAGGCTGGTGATACAGGGTAGACTCCTCAAATTTGACATTTCGGGAAATGAATACTTGGCCCGAACTGATGTCCATGACTCGGAAGTGTGTCGCTGTCTCTGCCGAGTAGCCGAGGAGTACACACTTGTAGGCGTGGTTATCAAGTATCTTCCTGAGAATGCCATGGATCTATGCAAATGCTAAGCATCCAAAAGTTCGAAGATGGGAGATATCGGGCATCATCTGTGTCAATGTTTTTAGAGGCGTCGAATTGGGGAGAGCTCGGGATGGTAGTCGATTCTTGATGTAGACCGCTGTGGATACAGCTTTGGCCAAGAGCTTGTTCGGCATCCCAGCGTGCTTCAGCATAAACCGCGCCCGGTCCAGCACTGTGCGATTGCATCCCTCCGAAATGCCATTCTGCTGCTGTGGGTATGGGGCTGATACTTCCCTAATAATGCCTTCCTCTGCCAAGTATTCAAGAAACTTCTCACGACCGCCGTACTCGCCTGCGCCATCAACTCTAATTCGGCACACCTTCGACTTTGGGTGCTGCTTCTCCACTTTCATCACATACTCCTTGAACTTCACTGCAGCCTCAGATTTGGCTTTCATAAAGTAGACCTCGGTGTACCTCAAGTGGTCATCGGTAAACATAATACTATATCGCTAGCGACACATCGTCTGAGTCTGCATTGGCCCAATCCCATCGGGGTGAATCAACTCAAGTAGTCGAGTGATCGCCTCATCCTCCGAGGGCTGGAAAGGCTTCCGGAACATCTTGCCCATGATGCATGCCTCACAAGTGCATGTCGATGGGCTCCAAGCATGCAATTGAGTACCTCTGGCTGTATTCGGGAGCCGCTTGATATCTGGCAGCGATAGATTGCCGAGGCGAGCATGCCATACAACCATATCTTTTTCGTCAACCGCATGCCGAATGTTGGAATAGGCTTCGGAGATCTCAGAGATCGGTTGATCATTTACTACCACAGCTGCTTTCGATACTATGGCAAGGTTGTAGATGCTCAGACGACGAATGGACTGTTGAAGAGCTGTGATTCCTAGATGAGCACTGACCGAAGGCTCGCCGTAGCTCCATCGAGTTTGAAATCAAATTTTACTCCTTTCCGCATTAACTGGATGATACTGAGGAAATTATTTGTACCGCAGGCTGGCACATAAAAAACATGTTGCAGGAAAATCTTCGCGGGGTTCGCATTTGGCCTGTCGACATAAAACAGAATGGTTCCAGAGCCTTCGGCATGGACAAAGGTGTTGTTTGCCATCTTGACCTGATGCTCCCCTTTTGCCATGGAGTGACAGGTCTCAAAGAGGTGACGGTTGCCGGTGACGTGATTTGTCGCACTGGTGTCAAGAATCCAATAATCAGCAGATCAATTTGCCGATGACACATTCACCGTGATCACAGAGTCTGGCATGGAGTCCGAGGCAGGGTCCGAATGTATGACCGAAAAGTGGAATGACTCGGACTCCAACTCGGCAATCCAGGTTGATGCGGTCGAAGCCAGGATAGCATCACTTTTAGACTCCTCATACAAGGCCCACTTATGCTTACTCCTGCATTTCGCCGTGATATGGCCTTTGACTCCACATCCATGGCATATGACCTGGCTCTTCCAATCATCGCCCATTCAATCGTAGCCGTTCCTGTCGTTGCCCTTCCTGTCGTTGACCTTCGTGTGTCGTCTTTGACCGTTCTTCGTTATAAAGAATGCGGTAGCTGGAGCAAGAGCACGGGCCCTGTGGAGGCGGGTTTCGATGGACAGGAGGTGGGTGACTATCGTAGCCACAGAGTCAGCCTTCTCAGTGAGCTCGAGTGTGGATGCAAAGGTTCGCCATTCTTCGGTATTCAGGAGGTTGAACATGATGTAGAATTTCCTCCAAGAGTCTTCGATCATGATGTCACATATGGCAAGATCATTGAGTATTTTGTCCTGGGCCGAGATCCATTCGGTGACTGAGGTATATAACTCGAGTTGACATGATGTGAGCTTCGCCATCTCTTATCGACCGTCCAGCTTGATGACTTTTTCGAAGTTGGCTTTGATCGTATCCCAAAGTTGTTTCAGCTGAGTGAGGTCTCGGTACCGTATCTGGATCGTTGATTCCATCAGGGTGGTGAGTTGTCCGCATGCCTCATCATTGTTCATCTGCCATTGTTCCCAATGGCGAAGGATGTGGTAGAACTGATTAAGATAGGACGTGTCAGTCAATCCCGGCAAGAAGTTGTAATCGGTATCCTGAGGGTCACGAGCTGCGGGAGTAGTAGTTGAGGAGGCGTCGCTTGTCGGGAATACAATTTGGGGCCTGGGAACACGTATTTCTCCTGATTTGTACTTCCTGAGGCCTTGCATACGAAGTAGGGTTTTCGCTTCTATGGCCCATTGTCAATAGTTGCGCTCATTGAGTTGTGTAGCCGTGGTCGACATGGCGGAGGTTGAAATGGGATTGCGACACAATTCAGAGGGCAAAAGTTGAGAATCAATAGAGAGGCACTACTACTAGGCGTCGATTCAGTCCAATGCAGGCAGGCAGAGGAGAAACGATAGACAAAGAGAGATGTTGGCTCGATCCACTGGTACAGTGGCAGAGGAGAGGCAGTAACAAATACTACTAGTAGGCGTCGAGTTCAGCTCAGCGCTGGGCTCATAACCTGTTGACACGAGAAGATGATGGAGAAGAAGATGAAGAAGATGAATTGTCTGTCGATCCAAAGAGAAGGGAAAACTATGGACTTATATATGAATGAGAGAGAAGGAAAACCCAATGCCGACTGCCAAAGCCGGAGCCCAATGCCGAGTACCAGTGCGGAGCCCTCCTCGTCGCCATGGGGGCAGGCGAGGCCGATGGGGGCAAGCGAGGCTGATGGGGGCAAGCGAGGCTGGTGGGGGCAGGGGAGGCTGGTGGGGGCAGGCGAGGCCAATGGGGGCCGTAAGCCACCGGGTCAAATCCCTAGTCAACAAGCCGCGCGCTTCATGCGGCTCCTCCAGTCCTCGAGGGCCCAGGTGGTCGCCAGGACCTCACTCCTCCTTCTCCGCTTGCCATTCTCGTTTCTCTCTATCGGCTCAAGAGTGTCTTCACCTGCAGTCTCCACGGCGATGGATGTCACTGCCGTCGCCATCTCCATCGTCAGATCCATAGGCGCGTCGCTCCTCCCAGCCGCCGCTTCTCCCCTGTCCAGACTGCTCCTCTCGCTCCCTCTGACTGCGGTCATCACTTCTGTGGAGCACGCCTCTTCCAGGGTAGTCCTCGTCTTCGCTTGCTCGTTTCTCGACGCGACGGGTCAGTCGTGTTTTTGCCAAGACTTTGCGTGAAAACCACTCCATTGCTTGGATCCTCGTGCGCGCCCACCTCCTGCCGTCTCGCCGGTGCTGGGACGCTCGCTCCGGGGTCAATTCGACGTCCAGAATCGATTGCCGCCGTCCGTTTTTCAATTGCTCTCGTTGTTGTCGACTTATCGCGCTGTTTCTGTTTCGCCAAGACTTTTGTCGCTCGCCTAGATCTTGGGAGGTGGATAGTTATCACGGGGAAACCAACAACTCCACTATCTACCATGCTAACTCCATACATATTCCTCCGATTGATACACTTGTAGAACGTTAAATTATTTACTCAATTCCCTCAAGACGGTCGCGCTCTCAGATAAAGAATCCCGGAGCCGTTCTCAAGCCGTGGCCAAATTTGCGTTTTTAGAGTGGGGACATTCCTGGGGGTGTGAAATGAGTTCAGTCGGGAGAATGGAGACGACTCCACTTGGAAGCGTGTAATTAAGTGCACCTGGGATCATGGAGTCGAGTGTACCAAGAAGCATAGAGTCAAGCGCACTTAGATGCACAGACCATGTGAGTGGTAGGTGGGGAGGAGTTGCATATGGTGGGTGGCCGAATTCATGACATCGGTCGATCTATTGGGGTGAAGTTTATCTTCAGTCGCAACCAGCGCTAGCGCTCTGATCGGATCTCACGAAGTTTCACGGCCTGGAGGTTGACTATTTCGGCGATCTCTCCTTCGGACACAGTGATCTATTAGATCTCGAGGAGAGCAGATCTCCAACTCAGTCTTTCTGGTGGAATGTGCGTTTACTAATGATTTACCCCTGATGGCCGGAGGGGATAAGGAAGAAAGTTCTCGGGCTTCAGACTCGATAAACTCCGGCCTGGGTGTGATGCCCGGCTTCTCCAATATCCTAGCGCCTGGGTCTACTCGGCTCCGGTAAACCTCCGGCCTGAGTGGTACTCGGCTCCCGGTATGGTATCTTTTCTATGCTCTTTCTCACCTATATGCCTATCCTACACTCTCTTTGTACGGTAGACAATTCAACATCTTTGTTCATCCTTGATTGTTCTCATCAATCTGCCGCCCGATTCCAATCAATGCTGGACGTATATATGCGCACATAGTCCGTTCGTGGCTGCTCATGCTCACTTTTAGTATGATGGTGATGGTCACAGTGGCGGCGATGGTGGCGGTGATGGTGAGCAGTATCCGGCCTCTTAGACGAGTAGGTTGGCTCAATTAACAGCAAAGCTTTAACAGACTCTGTTTAATGTATATTTAGAACATCAGCCTCAACCTCCGTGACATTGATATCAAGTTACAGGCTGATGATAGAATACGGGCAGATGGGACTCTACCGAAGCCTCGGTGGGACTGTAACTTACGGATAAGAGCTTACCAGGCTCTGCAGGATAAAGATATAAGACTTGGTATGGATACACACATGGGAATCTGTATATATGGCCTTGTAGCCACAATAGATAGATGCAATCATCACACAGAGTAACAGACTCAGACTTTCCCAGCGGCCCAAAGCTTTGTTCGGTCACTGGCGGGTCAAAGCTTTCTACCGCAAAGCAATTCACATTAAAGCGCACTCTCAAGCGCAATCTCAAGCGCAATCTCAAGAGCACTTTCGAACGCACTTAAATGAAAGAAGGATGAGAAGTAACTATAAAAAGCTCAAGACTAATACATATACCTGGGCAGCACAATTCATTGCAACTTTACACGCCACATATCATGTGACCATCCGAATGCTATCGATTATGAACTGTGAACGTGAGGTTTGGCTTTCGTACCTACCCCCTCACTAGGTCTGTTCAGTGGCTGGCACTTTTTTTCCCTTTGAACATTCCCCGCTGCATTGTCTTACTCTCCAATTCCGGTTTATCTTTGTCTCTTCTCACCTTTTTGTTGTGAACCCCTGCCTGCGCTAAGGCGAAAACAGGGGGTGGGGCATATGTTACCCCGCACTCATTCTTTCCCACCTCTCCGCTTCGCTGATCCTCGCAGGGAGACATGCCGATAAGGAAAGACGCTGCTTGGATTTAACGGAAACAACGACCAACCACAACGAAACGGCTACCTGACCTTTGATAGTAAGAATTTTGATATTTAGATCCCAATGGAGAAACATATGTGACATCAATCTGATGTTATTTTTCCGTGTTAGTAACTAGATGGAGAGGAGTATTCTAGTGGTGAAGTTCAGTTTATTCGTATTAATCTATGCTACTGCTCAGTGGAAGCTGGGAACACAGCTGTGATCGTCTTCAAACATCACCCCATGTATTGGTTGAGGAGCTGACTTATCCGTTCTAAGCTCTCTACTCATGTATGTATCTACAACCACACGGGACAATGCAACTCTTAGAGATAGAGTTTCGGAACCGATCGGGCAGTCTTAGCTTATTTAGAGTTTCCGTATGAACACTCATCCTTCGGACGATAAATAAAAGTACAGTGCAGGGCAAGACCTTGCCCGGACAGATCGGGCTTTTTCCGCCGCTGGTGCAAAGTTTTAGTGTCAACCAATAGTGCAATCATAGTTCGACAAATGCAACGTGGATATAGAGATGAAATATTGCGAAACTGAGAAAAGTTAAAGTGACCTCTCCCTTAAAGAGCAAATTTTTCTTATCTAGTGTTATTTTAAAGCGGGTATGAATTGATAGCAGGTAGGCAGACACAGGTGGGTGGTGAAGTGTCAATAGCCGTGGCGATAGCGGTAGGCGATCTAATTTGCAGCAGCACAACTACCAGAAAACGGCTTCGTGTTGTGTGAGGACGGTGATGGTGGGAGAACTAATTTGTATGAACGGTGATTGTAGGTTGTCGCTTGGTAGTTAACCGAAGTTTCCATATTCCATTCAAAATCCGTTGAATACGTCCCAGTTCATATCTGAAATTAGAGCTTCACAGATCGCACTGCAAGTGAGAATCCGTGTCACCACGCCCAAGGGTCACAAGAGTCCGTCCCGTCCAGGCATAATCTTACCCAGCCCGGGACTAGGATATTCTGTCCTAGGGGTTTTTATACTGCGGGACTGTAGGTCCGGCGGTCATCCGAGTGATGGGTACGTGATGCGAGTGATATAGTCATGACGGAGTGACGGTATTCAATCTACCTCCCAATCATGACTATGGTACAGAATTTACACTATAACATACCCAGTCAATCATCCACAAAAAAGAGAGCCTACATCACTTGTGCCTTGATCGAAACAGCTACATAAGTATTAGCGAATCAATAACTCAGCACTAGGTGTCACCCCCAGTCTAATAGCGTGAACCACGGGATGGAATTACCGTGCAAGACCGTCCCGTCTATGGAGTTTGTTTGTTTGTAATCATATTGCATTCAGCCGCTTGCGGCAATGGCATATATCCAAATTTCCTCCCCGCTTCTTCCAATTACAAAAGTGAAAGCAATGTCGCCGCGAGCCCCTTCAAACCCCAACAAAAGAAACCGCCAATAACATTAACTTTTTATCACCCCCCAGGACTCTACTCCACGTCCTGTGAGTTACTCGCCTCCTCCGTCACTCCACTTACTCTGCCGACATCTTATGAAAAAGAAAATCCAACAGTGCCTGCGTATATTCTTCCTTTGCAAAAACAAAAGACATCCCGTCTATGGAGTGCTGCGGTACGGTTGCAACCGTCCTAACAAATCCCGGGATTTTATTCGAAATTTGCAAATGATAGCAAATTACTCAACAGCCACACTGTAGAGAGAAGATCGGAGACTGCAGTGTGATATATAGGTCCAAGGGCTACCTGTCAATAAAGAAACTAAGTCAATTAGACAAGAATTGAGAAAGTTGAAAATATGAGTGAGAGTTCATGAAGCTGGCGGATGTTTGTCCTCCTTGTTTCATCACCAATTGTAAATAGAATTCGCTATAATGATATCTGAGCATATATGTCAGGTTCAATGATTCCACCAGTCCGGACGGACCCGGTCTGGGGTAGGGCTCAGTCCGGTCCGGTCCAACCGGAAGGTCGGACTGGACCGAGCCCCAGACTGGCAGTCTTGGACTGGACGGGCTTGGTCTGGACAGGTCCAAACAGGGTAGTATTTATCAATTTCAAAGTAGATCGAAAAACTAAAGAAGTGAGATGGTAAGCCCTGAAATCCTAACCCAGACACAATGTCATTGCATAACAACCGCCCGCTACTAGCAATCACCACCACAAGAAACACAACCCACCCCCCCACTGCTTGCAAGCACCACCATGAGAAACCCAAACCATACCAAACAAAACTAATAGATGTGCATACCAGTGAATTCAACCGTCCCGTCCGTCCGGGAACTACTCAGGACGGGACTGGATGGTGTCATGCCATCCGTCCGAGGGTAGGACGGAAACGGTGCCGCCTTTTTGAGGCAAGATGAGGACAGACGGAAAGAACAGCCGGCGACGGATAAGAGCCGTCCCTGGTGTTGACTAGGGATTTGGCCCGGTGGCTTCCTTAGTCTTCGATGCCGGTGGACTCAGGCATGAGGCCGGTGGCTGGTCGCCCCCATCGGCCTCGCATGCCCCCACCAGCCTCGCCTGCCCCCATGCTGAGGAGGAGGGCTCGGCAATGCTACTCGGCTTTGGGCTCCAGGTATGGCAGTCGGCATGGAGTTTTCCTTCTCTCTCTTTCGAATATAAGTCTATAGTTTTCCCTCTCTTTGGATGGATAGACAATTGAGCTTCTTCGTTCT
>Ga0307512_10001865_pt1 | contig 28282 bp, 23 predicted proteins | sample 14_EM_MG_FD_200267 | JGI IMG/M metagenome (GOLD analysis project Ga0307512, IMG submission 200267) | Populus trichocarpa ectomycorrhiza microbial communities from riparian zone in the Pacific Northwest, United States - 14_EM | ecosystem: Host-associated > Plants > Roots > Unclassified | place... | reverse complement strand
TTGCGGACTTCCGAATCCGCTTGATAAGGACTTGCTCTTATCAAAATTATTACATACGGCTCAGATGTAACCCCGCTAAGGGCCGTCTGACTGATGAGCATGTTCCTTTTCGCAAGAAGGTGTTTTGCAGCGTGACCAATATTTTTTTCCACTTCCGAATGGTGATCACGTGTACTTGCTGAGAAACATGTATCATTACCGTTATCAGGGGAGAACCCCTAACATCTGGGGGTCCATCGTTTCTTCGTTGGGAGTATCTTCAGGTGGTGGTGCACCAGGCACATTGTCTATGGGTAGATGAATTACTTGACCAAGCTCATCGATGGCCATTCAAGTGCACCAACTGAAGTCAAACCATGATGGCTCAGGTCAATCCCAGCCTGCAGGTGGTAAAATCCTATCAGGTAGTAGCCCTTCATTCATCGATATTGGGTGATATTGTTGATAGTGAGCCTCGAGTTGGTTCTTGTCGAATAATTTCCTTTCCAGATCCAGCACTTGTCATGTTTCCGGCGAGCGTTGACCATATTTGAGAAATGGTCACTGAATACGTATTCGGATGAATCTCGATGACGCTTCAGGGGGGTGATATAGAGCCTCAGCGATATTGGTTTCAAAGCAAGCCAACCCAGGTTAGCGTAACACATTCACAGCCGGATCGCACCCGACCAAATGCGGGGGGGAGGTTTTCTTTGTCGTCACTGCAATCACCACAATGGGGCCTTATACTACGTCATTGTGAGTGATGCCTATGGTCGAGCCTCCGAGCAGCTGATATTGACGGTAGATCGTCATGATACAATGAATAGGTGAGTTTCATAGCTAGCTGGATGTCCGGTCATTAATCATCGAGAACTGATAAGGCTGGTAGGATGTTTGCTTCAGTAACGATCCTTCACTGGAGCGTGGATCATGAGGAGAACTAAGATGTATACACAAGGAGCTCAATAGGAAGAAATCACTGTTGCTGCTCGACTCACAGGCCTCCTATTGAATGAGGTTGCAAGGTCGTACACCCATAACATATGTGTAATATCCCTAGTCGTGCCAACCTTCACACTGGATATAATTCTGGTTGGGTTCCTGGAGCCATCATATCATATCCCGTCTATGACCGGTAACGTCATCTGATGCAGACGAAGGTGAGCACCTATCCAATATCCCAGTATATGAATTCGATCATAAAACAAAGAAAGGCGGGATGTGTGTGACTAAGGTTTCTTTTTCTCAAGGCCCGGGTTTGTTTCATGGATCAAAGTTGTAGTAACACACCACAGATGGTGACAACAAAATAGGATATAAGAAGCCCTTCATTCTGCGGAAGGTCACTACTGCCTGCAATATACTCAACCATACTCCGATTGATTCTATATCTCATCTCGCATCTATAGCAGTTTACCACTATCTTTGCCTAACAGAGCATGTCGACGAAAGGATCTCCACCGAAGACAGTGAATATGGCTCCACCTGGTGGCCTATTTGGCTTGCAACAACGTGGTGACGACAATTCCGAACCACCGGATAAAAGTTCACCACATGCCAATTGCAAAGCCAGTCAATCTGGGAAACATACTGATCAATATCATCTGCTGCAAGGGTACGGTTACCCTCCTTCACAGCAGCCATTTCCAGGCGCTCTGCAGTTTTATCACCAGTCTCCATTCAACATGACACTCCGTTCGCAATCTACCAGCGGCGCGAGCCAACAATATCCCAGTTATAGGCTACCTTGGCAAGGATATGACCTGCACCAAGGTGGTTATGGCAGGTCTCAAATGTTCCCCCCACCTCAGTTCCCAGGACAAGGGCCGTCATCTCCAGGTGCACCGAGAGTGCCTCCAGGACCGCCGGGAAATCCTCCACTCATTCAGCCAACATCCTCCAGCTCGATTCCTCCACCTCAACCTCCTTCCGGCACACCTGGGAGACACCCCATAGGCCTCCCGACCAAACAATTCCAGCCGCCAGCGGATACGCGGAAAACAGATGTTGCAGGGATTGCGGAATTGCCCCCATTGCCGGAGATGTCCTACAACGAATATGATGGAGCTGAGGAGAGTGACGATTTGTCGGATCTTGGCGGTGCAGAAGGCTAACCCTCAATTAGCCTGAAGCAAACGGTGTTCTCCTTGAAGCAATTTGCCAAAAGGATGGGGCAGGCCAACTACAGTGCATTCAACAAGTGGAAGAAAGTATGGGTGGCGGGGGTTCTCAACAAGAAGCATCGGTCCATTATCTGCGGGCTGAACCGATTGAAACAAGTTCAAGATGGACCCCTGCACTGGGTGACGGCAGTCGCAAATTCTTTCACCACATTCGAGAACTGGCTGCCATTGGTTAATTTCGATAATGCTGAATGGATTCGCCAGCAGTGGGTGGAGAGGATTTTAAAGCAATGTGCAAACGAAATTCGAGAGGGGAGGAAAAAGGGAAGGTGAAGCAACGAGCGACCACCAACGGATTTGGGAGACCGCGCAGGCAAACAGCCGAGAAGTCACCTTCCAGAGATGCCAAATACGACGCTCACAGTAATGATTCAGTGTGTGTCGAATGGCAAGGATATGGTTCTTGCCCCCAAACAACTCCAAGCCTCGTATACAGATGTGAGGCACTGGGAGGAGTTGGTTGATTTCATCAACAAAATCAGTGGCCCGAAAGAGCCATACATTTTCACATCAATGTTCAAGTGCACCTTGGAGCAAGACAAATTGGAAGAAGAATATATGGGAATATACAAACACGGGCAGAAGATCAATGACCCCATATATGGCCAGATTTCGTACAACTGTTGCCTTTCAAATCCTTTCAAGTTGAAACTTGGAGATAATGTGAAGATAATTGTGGTACAAGTGATGAGAGCGACAGGGAAGGAGATTGCCGAGCACGTAATTAGGCCGACAAATGAAATCCGTCCTAGCCGTGTTAAGGCTAGACGTGAGCAACTGGTAATCATTATACACAGATATTGCACAGTTCTGAAGGGGGTGGAAAAGAGGGAGAAGAGAAGGGAGAGGAGGATGGTGGGCACAAGAATGATACTTGTATCAATGTAAGTTCTGATTGCAAGAATAGAATTGATTATATTCCATCCACATGTATGCGTTTAGATGGTTACATCTCTGTGAAATACCTAACATTGAGATGAGTTTCAAGAGCGCCGGAATATGAGCTTATCTGCCCAGCTTACATCCGAGCAACTGAAAAAGATCATTGAGGACGAAAAGAACACTGGCAAAATTTCAAGGAAGGTTCAGGAGCAAGTGGAGGATGGTGAGGAGGTCCTCAATCCGGAAAATAGAAGCTCAGTACTGAATACTGTGCTCAATACAATCAACAACGATTTTGAACACGAGTGTTTTGATGAAACAGTCAGGCTACTGAATGCGAGTCCTATTCGCCACTCAACAGATGACTGTGTTCCAGGCCCCAAGTATTCAATTCCAGGCCAGCCTGGAAGTATGTTTTTGGTGAACCACGTTTGGGCCATCTGGTTCATCGTGAGGAGATGGATTTGGGATGCTGATATGCCAGGAGCACTGGTGGCGGATGAAATGGGACTTGGAAAGACTTTCACCTCGGTTGCAGCAGCAATGCTTTGCAAATTTCTGACTGAGAAAGTCGTGATGGGGTTGCCACTGTCCATTTCATCGCAGAATACCCTTGAAGAGTGGGTGATATTGGTTCACAACGACTTTCCCGGCATTGTCGCTGAAGAGCAGGAGTGGTATCTGCTCCAGAGATTCAGTTCTGTGCCCCGCCGCCTGTTGGAGATCCAGTCAACACCACCCCACAGGGACCCAGCACTGATCCCAGCCCTTGAACCAATCCTGGTAGCAACAATGCCCGGAGTGGCTGAGACCATCAAAAGTGTTATCGAAGAGATGACACATGGAACCAATTTCATACTTGTTAACTTAGTGCACACCGGAAATTCGAATCTCACCCACAAGGATCTGAACAGCAGTATTGACAAGCCAGAAAACCGATGGAATATCCACCTTGTGTCGTGTGATACCTTAACATCCAGAGCAAAACCATCAAGTAATGGCCAACTCTCCTACTGTGCATGGAGTTTTGGGATTTTTGATAAGTCCCATCAGTATAAGACTAAAAACAGTGTGGGCTAGCAAATTGCGATGAATGCAACAATTGGATTCAAACTTCAGGTCACAGCTACACCGGGATTCCATTCACTCTGTGACTGGTGTTTTCAGATGATGTGGCTGTTTTTAGGTGCGCCTGAAGATCCAGAGGATGATACTGTGATAGAAAAGCATGGTGCTGAGGCATTGTATCCACTGTGAAAAGTTTAATGCATGCTATTCGGACTAAAGACGAAGAAGCTCAACAGGATGCGGCGCACCGGATGAATCAGATTGGAATCCCATGGACGATCAGGCGGTGGTCAGAATCGAACCTCGCCAATGGAAAACCACTTGTCCTGATGCCAAAGGAGGAAGCACACCTCATTGATCTCGAGTGGACTGAGGAAGAGCAAGCACATCTGATGACCCTGGTGGAGTGGTACACTGCGCGGGGTGCTTCTGCAGTATGGAGGGTTCATAAGTGGCGGCTAGCATGTTTCCCGTTACTGTTGCCAGACACCGAGGATGGCAATGATGTTGTTGGACAATGGCACGATGAATGGCAAGTCGATACTCAGGTGGAATCTCCGATATCCCGATGGCTGGGAGAGACATTTTTGCCAATGCTTGTCAAGGAACCTGCAGAGTATCCCGAACCGGACCAAGATGATGCATCAAGAGAGACGCTGCTTCCAGAAGAGATAAACGAAAATGCACCACCCAGTGCACCTCCTCCACAAAACGCGGGACTATATTGTCCTCTTCCTGGCCAAATTCGTCATTTGAAGTGGTGGCTAATGACGTTTTTCGTGGATAATGTGGATATTTTCCACATGTATGCCGAAATGGGCTATGATGAACGCACAGAAATGCAGCTCAAATTCCTGGATTCACGACATCTCTCTGTATTCATAACAACCCCCAATGTGGGCGGGACAGGACTCAATCTTACAGCTGCAAATCATCCAGTAATAACTCAGAAATTTTGGGTATTCAATGAGCAGTGGCAGGCATTTGCATGAGTTGTATGGCTAGGGCAAAACCGAGTACCACACACATGGTTACTGAATACAGGTCCTGGTGGCTACCATAACCGCGCGAGTGATCTCCACCAAAAATCTGGAGTTGCGCAAATGAGAGTCCTGCATGGCTGGATGAGTCAACCTAACATCACGACGTCGATGATATACCGGATTCTGGAGGCTCGTAAGGCCCATATGAAGCAGCTAACAGAGAATGGAGACATGTTGCAGTCTGATGAACCATTAATCTTAGAGTGTTAGACGCTTCATCAAGGTATGCCTCTTTAGACATTCAAGCCACACATAATCTTCTCAACTGATACAAATAGTCAAAAAGGTTATTTGTAAGGGACACTATACCGGAGGGATGAATCTTTCTCTCTTCAATGTTGAAGTGAATCAAAGATCTGATGTTGGAATTGTTGTATCTTGAAATAGAAATGGCTAGAGTGGGATTTCATTGGCGTTCTTGTTTATTATTAATGACCATATAAGATGAAGTGAATTGGTAGGCGACATAAGAAGTTCCTCCGGCGGACCTATTGCGTGATAAATGGCATGAGTCGAATCGTGAGAATGATGCAGCCAAGGGCCTCAAACAATCGTCACTTCCAAATTTGAGGTGCACCGGAAGCCTGAAGCCACATCCGTATTTCGAATGAAAATGCAAAATTCATCCACTTTCAGCTGCGCTGGAGTCTCTTTCGCAAATGTCACATGATTAGTTATGACAGATCGAGCACTGCATATGTGCCAATCACATTTAGCAATAAGACAGTCTATGTGATAATCAAGTACATATGTCTGAGTATGAGATACGGCTCGCTTATTTGTGGCAAAGTGGGAGCTTTGGCACCCATATGATTGAAGTTCAGGTGCACCGGAACTTCAACCTTGGGCAAGCAAATGCTGCGGCTATGCCACGAATATCCGGACACAGGTACTCAATCTCGCTTAGACTGTCATTATGCGAAATGAGATAGGCATATAAGCAGTGATCGATCAGTCATAACGATATGTTCCCTGGACTCTCCGGTGCACCTGAGAATCTGAGGCATATCTTCATTACTGATCAAGCACTTCTTATTCACCAATCTCATTTGTCAATTAAAACATACTACGCGATATTGAGTACCTGTGTGAGGATATTTGTGACATAGCCGCAGCAATTGCTGGCCTAAGGTTGAAGTTCCGGTGCACCGGAGAATCCTGGGCATATCTTCGTGACAGATCCAGCACTGCATATTCCCCAATCCCATTTGGCAATCAAAACAGACTAGGCGATATTAAGTACTTGTGTCAAAATATGAGACATAGGCTCACTGATTCGTGGGAAATCCGCAGCTTCTACTGGCATATCATTGAAGCTGTGGCACTCGTCTGATCCACATTCCAGAGAGTCGGAAGCTGAGACACGGCTCGGGTATTCTTCGCTCCAATGCCACTTTTGCTGCCGGGGTTTTCATGGCCTATGATTGAAGATCATTCACACCTGAGATTGTCAATCCTGTCCAGAATGAGCTTCTTGGATATGTATGAAGCCAACTTTGACAAGCTGCAAGATATTATGGATGTTAACATTCCAGCCCAGGCACGCCTCAAGAGCGATAAATAAGCCACCAAAGTGCATGTACTTCTACTTTGAATTAGTGGACCTAGTGCACACAGATCTATCATGACACTTCACCTTTAGGTGCAGGCGGCTCATCCCACTCCACGCCTGCTGAGATATGAACCTATGCTTCATCTGTATGTTCAAGGCCGCCTTCTAACATGCCTTGAACTGTCAGCTCCGTGGCAACTGTCCGTTGGAGGAAGTTGCCACTGCGCAACTAAACCATAAATGCACAAGCCCAGCCAATTAGTAACCCCATTTAACTCGATATTGACTAAGTTGTCTGTTTGGACCAATGCTTCCAAATCCTAAAATAGCTTCTGCAAGTTCAGGCTCTGTCAAAAGAGCTGTGGAAGCTTAAGAGCGAGAATCACAAATGACTGAGTCTGCTCAGCGACTCTGCAAGATGGCCAGCAACTCCCGCTCACCCATCTACCGCACTTACTCAAAGATGCCTAAGTTCTCAAATCTGTGAATCAAGACTTAACTGTATTCTGACTAAATGTATGTGTGGGCCGCCAAAACTCATATATGAAAATAGATTATCGGGACCAAATTCCAATGAGAGAAGCTACGAGAGGGAGATTCTTGAAAGCTCGAGTTATGAGAAGACAGCTACGAAGAGTCCAATTAACTGTCAGAGCGGGGCGAGCCTGCAATCCTCAGCCATTGAATACAAGCATAACCATTTCAACCTCGGTGCACCTCAATTCCGCAGAACTGCATGCATGCAACTATCATTCCTCTGCCCGCCGTGACATGACGTCTCACTATACAATCATACCATTGTAGAATATAGCCTTCAACTCCAATGTTTATTTCAAGTCAACATTGGGGTTGTGAGGTTCATAATGAATGTGTGATTTAATGGTGTGTGATTTACTAGATCTTAAGCGGAAAATCAGAATGTGAGTGAGAATTTATGACCCATTTGTTAGCAATCTTGGCATTGATGAGTGCTTGAATCAATAAGATTACCCCTGAATCATCCATTGTACATTACCATTCTTTCTCTACATCTGTATTATCTTTGTGTACCAAATTCTCTCCTTCTTCCATTAACTGCTGCAGCATTGTTGTGAAGGCTATTATGCAGACATGGTCCAGATGAACGCAGGAAAGGGAAGTTAGGCTTACGATATTGCCTGCTCGACTGCTAACTTAGCTGCAGCATCCTAATACAATAGGATATGGTGAACATACATGTGTCCTTCCGGCAGATATACCACATATGGAGATTCATATTTCTCCACGCTCGATAACAAACTGCAGTATGAACGCGTGCAACTCAGCCGTCACTCACAACGTCCCGACCATATCCATCGAGTTCTGCAGATTCTCAATGCTGCACCAATTTCTAGACTATGCGGTCACCGCAAATGCTCGAACTTTCGCGCATCATAACTACGTTTAGAGGAGTCCTATGCAGGGGCTCATGTTTTCATTTGGGTTCTCAGTTCTCAGTGTGTCGCCAGCACCAAGAGATAGTTGATGTCGTGAGGTATCTTCTGGTGCGTCTGGTTCTATTCTCTATGAGCATTGGCTTTAGCCAACCTCCAATTCTTGCATCCGTACAGAGTGTTGTTCATAGGTGTTGCTAACATTCGGCATTAGGAATCCATCTATTCTGGCGAACCTGAAAATATCCAAAATTGCAACGTGGACTGCTGTGCTCGATATAAATATAAACCATTGAGATCATCCCTCCAGAACCCTTTCAAGGCACGCCTCGAATTGCATCCTCCTCGACTATGTGCTCATCCTTGCTCCATTTATCCAGTCATTGTATTTCACATAACCTTATATTTTCTGCTTTTACACTCTCTCCCACATTCTCCAACTTTGGATCTTTGTTACAGCAAATGGAACCTACGCCCAGCCAGGTGAGGAATCACTATTCACAGAAGAATCAAGAAGCATGCCTAGAGATAGCACTCGCATTCTAGGAAGCAACCAATCTTCATTGTCCATCAAATGTTTGCCTTCCAATTATCTGCCTTCGTGCATCGTGTTGCGGATGACTCATATACCCGATTTCATTAATGTGTCATGATGCCGTGACCAATCAGGAGATCGAAGTTGATGACAGTGAGAACACCAGAGAGTCCACCTTATCATCCGACATCAAAGATGACGATTTTGATCATCAACAGCAGGTCCTTCATCTGGGCCAGGCGCGCCGGGACAAGGCATTACGCACCAGAAGGGTTCCACTGCCAAAGATTCGGAGCCGTGCCGATACTGTCATTGCATGCCCTCTGCTTCCAAATTCCCGAAATCGACCTGCGGCAATGGCACCACCACTGCTCAAACGCCAAAAGTCATCCCTCCTCAACAAATCATCCGAATCTAACTGTGCACCAACCGCCCGGGCACTGGTGCTTCCCAACAAATCTAGTGGAGACCACAATATTCCACAACCCAAGGCCAGGAGTGATCAGAACGTTCCCCAACACCAAACGGGCACTTTTGAGGTGGCGAAAAGGTTCATGAAGGCAATTCTATTCACCAAGAATCCTTGGCGAAAATATCCGATGACAAGTACTCGATGGTTGAAGAAGCTTGGAAACTAGCGATTGAAGCCCAGGATCATCAGAGGGCATTAGCAGGTGCACCGGTACATACACCATCTGTGTGTCAATTGCCTGGTGGTCCATATCTCAAAATCGATCTGCAAACACGAGAAGCTGTAAGTCGTGAATTTTGTTTAATGCTTCTCTATCAGACTTACGGATATTGACTACCCCCAACAATATGCATAGTTGAAACTGAAGATTAGTACAATTCGAGGACGGTTGGCAGATGGGGCATGTCGAACTGTTGTCTGAAGTCACCAGTTGGATGTGGGCTCTGAGACTGAGCTTCAGATCAAGGTTATGGAGCTCCTGTTTGATGATGCATACCTCTCCAAGATCGGCGATGATAAGAAGTCATGGTTCACGCGAATGGAAGTGCTTGATCTCATTTTGCACCAATTTTTCTTCACCGCCAATAGCTTGGGGCGCCAGCCAACAACATCCCAGTATTTCCAACCTCTTGCTCCTCAGACATTAGCGCTGGCAGCCGCAGCTATTCATTCTGCACTGTCTGAATACGCCAGTGGAAAGAATGCCACGGTAATGTTTTTTCAAGATGAATATCGAGGTACATTTGGCCCATCCCCTGTGATCGATTGTACTCTTGAAGTTACTACACAATCAATCACATATCAGCGGCCGCATCACACCCCGCCCCCACCCCCTGCGGCGCAACTCCACTAGCATAGGCGCTCCTCAATCCTCGTCGGAGCTCCTCATCCTTGATTGAACCTCTTCTATTTCATTCCGGAATCAATTCCTGCTCTCAGGGCTCCTCTATCCCATTCCGCACACTAGACCCACCTATCGGCGGTCCTCAGCCAGGGATGGGAGCTCTTCAATTCACACCGGCGCTCCCATGATGCATTCCACACTCCTTACCCCACCCCATTTCGGCGCTCCTCCTCTGGGATAAGCACTCCTCAATCCCATCGGTGCTCTGCTCTGCCTGGATTGGCTCTCCTCTATTCCATTCCGCACTCCTAAACCCACCATCTTTCGGCGCTCCTCAATTTCATTCTGTACTCCTACACCCTCCTCTTGCGGCGCTCCTCAGCGTAAACTTAAGGATCTTGTATTTCATTCCCCGCTTCTCCAACACCGTTTGTGGTACTCCTCTTTTCCTCACAACACTCCCCATCTGGCGCTCCTGTTTTCCCCTGCTAGTTGTTCCCATTTCTCATCCGAATGTATCATATTGCCTGTCATACCACCATTCAGGCTCGCAGCAAGCTAACATCTCATTACACCTGTGGTAGATATCACAAATCGAGCCAAACGACATTGGAATTTCATTTCATCCACTCACCAGGAACGAATAATCAGCAAATACAGGGAGTGCCTCCAGCTTCTTTGCGCCATTGATGAATTGTGTGTTCCTGCTTTCGTTGGCCCTGATGAGATGGGAGATGGAGTGGATGACATCGACACCATGTTTGATTGATATTTTTCCATCGCTTAGTTGGGTTATTGTTTCGGTGTACCTGGGTTTATGTGTGAATCTGTCACCTTTTTCTTTCGTTTCCTTAATGTCGCGAGGTACACAATACAATGTTGAAGAAGATGACCGCTAGGATGATTCAGAAGTGATAATAAACAATAATCCATGCATCATATTCGCTGTTGAGGGAAGTCAATTGCTCATGCACATCCAAAGAGTCTCAGATAACTTCTGCAGTCCTGCGAATGAATATCCATACGAACCGAGGCATCTCTCAGAGTTTGTTTGCAATTCCCGCATTGGTTCATTGACACTCCCAGGTGCACCCGAAGTTCGCTCCGGCGCTCTGACGTGCTTCCAAACTTTTCACAATCACTCCCATTGTACTCCTGTATCAGTCATCAGAGATCCCAGTTACTCCTGTACCGGTCGTCAGAGATCCCAGTTACTCCTGTACCGGTCGTCAGAGATCCCAGTTACTCTGAAGGCCTGCCAGAATGCCCTCCTAGGGTCTGATACTCTCCTGAAATTGACGCTTCTAAGTTTACACTCCACATCCTCTCAGACACACCTGGAGTCTTCCAGACAATGAAAATATATTGTGCTGATGTATATCTTGAAATGAAATTCTCGGTCAGGCAGCACAAAGAACCTGGTGTAACAGATTGACACGTTCCGTCCTACTTTGTATTGTTTCCCCAATTCCTCCTTGTTTCGATTGGATTTGGGATCACCAACCCCTTTTCACCCATCGCCTTTGACTTCCGTGTTGGCCGAATCAATCCAGGAACATTGGGTGCAGCACTCACATCCCGCTGCTCTGGGCCTTCCAGATCCTCAAAACCATTCTCTGGCTCCATATCAGGTTCACAGTCTGCCTCCCAATCGTCTTCGCAGGCATTTGGATTATCCAAGTTGCCATTCCAGTCAAGCTAATCTTCGGTGTCAGAAATGCTTTCAATTGCACTATCCTCATCTCATTCAGCTGGATGATGGTCTATTCTGTTTATCCGGTGGACATTTGATACTTGAGTTTTCCCTCCAGGGAGGTCTTTTGCAGACACAGGTGGTGGCAAATGAGATCTTTCAGACAATTTAAATGCAGCCGCACCATCACATTTGATGAGTGACCAGGATGCTTTAACGATATTTTCCGTATCTGAAATGTATCTTATCGCTGTCATCTGCTTGTTTTGAGTGAGCGATTCGTTCAGTGTAGCACATAGGTTTCAGTTCCACTGCGATATCTCCAAACAGTCGTGGACCTCAGCCATGCTGTGCAATTTTCATTACTACGCTTCTCTCTTCATTTCCAAGTTGTTTTCAGTAGTTGTCATATCCAAAGCTGGGCCATCACCTGACAATATCCTGTTATTCGGTCAAGCAAACAGCCTTGCTTAGCTATTTTTGCAAAGTGTATGGCCTGTGGCTTTTGAATACCTCCAGCCGATTACATCTCACCCAAGGGAAAATCTGGCCTCCACTCCAACAGCATGTGGTATGATAGAGAATATGTGGCGTGCCGCATAGGAGAGATCAGCGAACTATGAGTGTGCTTCCTCCTGTTGACACCACCAGTCGGTAACCTGCAGTATCCAAAATGTAACGCTAATCCCCATTGGGTCGGAGTGGTAATCATCAAGATTTGGATACCTTTGCCTTCAGTTCGGTGGTGCTCCAGGCGGTGAATCTAAATACAACCTGGCGGCTGTCAATAAGCATGCTGCGCAATCGCCCTTTCAAACTGTCATGTCTGCAACAGTTTGAGGCACGATGTATTCGTAATCAATGCTGGCCTAATCATGCGGATCAAAAGAAGGCTGACCGGATTCTAAAACCTTTGTTCAGGGGACGGGATTGTCGCTTCATAAAGTGTCAGGTTCAATGATGGGCCAATGTCTATGTTTGGGACGGTATTCATTATCCACATACTTCAGAATCCCATCTTTATACTGGGTAGTATAGGAAGTCTCATCCTGAAGATTATTATGCATTCCCATGTCCCAGTTCCCAAACGATCACTTCCTGTGGAAAAGATCGAGGATACATGTTGAAATGTGAAGCATGCCCGGCGTTGGAGTCACTTCAGCACAATATTCGCAACACATCTGTTGCGCATACTTCACAGCAAAGAATAAGTCTTCCTTCGATTGAGTCATCTTCGTAGCTAAAGATCACATAACGCCATCCCGATGATGGAACATTTCATTGTAGACAGTCATGACGTGATGCAGAGGAACCATTCACCTCTTCGACATCCTGAGGCTCTAGGAGCGGAATAGCCTCAAAAGTTCCATGACGTACTTGGCGATGTTTCATTCATCCTGTATTGTGACGAGTCGCTGGTCATCACTGAAATGTCGAATCTTCAGGGAGTCGCAGATGAATTCTCGTAATCAGAAGGCTCACTCAACTCTCTGCTCCGTCAAACTCCACCATGTTTTCACATCCATAATAAGTAGTACTGCGATTCGTACTTTGGCTTGTTGAGTGTCAATGAACACGTTTCGACAACCTGGTGTCAGAGGATTCAATACAGCAAACATTCTCCAGTATATGAATGTCAGTTTCAGGACTTTTGAAATATCTTGAAATATGTATTTTCTCAACAATCTTTGCTAAACCTGCTCTCATGGCTGACACCTTGGTGATTCTAGCATTGCCCTCTTTTCGAAGTCTTTGACTCCTCCCAATGACCAATGTTATGGCTAGCTTGTTCATTGATGTCTACTTGTGAAAAGCTAAACTAACTTTATTTCTTGATGGCAATTGTGTCTTAATTGAATCCACTGTGGGTTAGTATTCCGTGGGGAATATGTAACTTGGGGTGGTGGCGGATGGTAGCACCAGCTCGCATCCTAAAGCTATATATGCCAGTTGTATCTCCAGGTTTGTTCCAGTGTTCCACGGAACATGCGTAAAAACAAACCCAAACATGAGGTAGTGATTCCAGGTGTCTTTGGGAAATTCAGAAGTTGAAAAGTCCTTAGCTTCCAGTTTGGAGCGTTTTGTCTGTCAAATCAGTTAATATGGGTGAAACCTGAATTTCAAATATGAATTTCCTTTGCGAACTGACAATTGTAACTCCTGGATTTCCAAGTCTCTCCTGTATGACCTAAGGTGTTTCATCGTCCGTTGAACAACTCAATCCAGTAATTTCCGACTCTGCCAACTCATCTAACTTTGGGATCTGAGCTGTTGCCAGCAGGTTTCTCCCCAATGAGCTGGTCCCATGATCTGATGGATGGCAAAGAACTTGATGGCAAATGATAGAGAGAATGCCAGGGCTGCCGGTCTGCTCAATTCCTCAGTGGAAATGAAACAGCCCCAATGGAGCATGTGTAGAATTATTCCAATCAACAGGACGGTTCGAGCCTAGATTCATAGAAGCCCACCGAGCATCAACGATGATTTGTACACCAAGGCCACTCCAATGACGAATAAAGTGTTAAGGGTTGACCTTTAATGGAGGGAACGGTACTTTTCTAATTGTCAAAGCGATATATGGCACGGTGTTACTCCAGGTCTAGTCACGTGTTTCACATAATGCTTATCCCAGTCAGTGCAACCATCACAGTTCTGTGATCTTTAGCGGGATTAGACAAGAGCCTCATGTCGATTTAATGGTGAACCTCATTGCGAGGGGATTCATTAAAAGTGCAAGTAAATTGTACTGATTTGATGATGCAATAATCTTGGCCAGTCTTAAGCCTTCAGGGCTGAAGATGCCAGTTATTTCTTACTATATTCACTAAACTGAGCGAAGTGGAACTGGACACATCGACTGAATTAATGCGACTGATGTGTCAGGCAGATGATAGCCAATTTCCAAGTCAGCGGGACTTCAAGCTGTTCCCCTATGGGATCAGACCACCTTGTGTAGTCCCCGGCCAAAGAGAACAGTCTCGGCCGAAGCATGGTGTGTCGGAATAATTGAGTCATGGGCAAAGCAAACTACTTACGGACTATATTGCTGAAGTTGTACGTTAAGATTGAATTTTGACAGAGCATTGGTGAGCCACCACGTCAGCCTCTGAAGCAGATATGCCAAATGGCCTATTTGGTGAAGGTTGTGTCTTAATTTCTTGAGCAATCTGTTTAAAGCACTCCAAATTACCATGCCAGGCGAGGAGATGTTTCACCAATCCGAAATAGGCAAGTTGCAAGGTATCTAAGTTGAAGTGACTGTTCAATTAAATCTTATTGCAGATGATGGGGTGATTCTGATCAGGAGCGTAACAATTCAAAACCAATCATGCAATTACACGATAACCTTTTTGATGTGTGGTCTTCTATCATACAGCCTGGCTCATAATCAAAGAGTACTCATAGATACGCCAGAAGAGATGACAGCTAAGGTGTGGGAATGATCTTCGGTATCCCAAGAAAGGCTATAAACAAACGACTATACTCTAGCATTGCAAGGGTAGCCCAGGAAGCACAAACAATACCTACCTGCGACAACGAAGTAGCATTACTATTGTTGTTTTCAGTTCTTATCAGTATTATTATCATCATTGAGTATATTTGAATAATCTATTAGGATTATACGCTGTTCCACCACCCCGTCGATGGGCTTCAGTTCAATAACAAAAATGATGTCATAATGTGTGCTTTATCGTTATTGCTGGATTGCTTCGAAAAAGAAGATCAATTATTCGCACCACAGTCTATTTGGTAACTGGCAAGTATAATCCAGTTCATTGAGACATTGATATAATACCGTTATTAAGAGATATTCCCTTCGGAATATATTAGGAACCATGTTGTTGTTCCTGTACCAAATCGTGCTCCCGAAGAATCCATAATCTCGGAATACGCGATTCCTGTCTTGGATATTAGTAATTATCCAGATTCGGCAGTGCATCCCATTCCAGAGAAGTTACTTCCTTAATATCACACAAATAAACAAGTCAATTGAAACACTACCCGTTCAGGGAAAGTGTTTAAACAGATATATCTCACATACTCTCAAGTCAATAAGTGCAAGGTAGATTTGGAAAACAAAGCACAAACCAATGGAGAAGAATGCAGGAGCTTCTCAACAGTGGAGAATTGAATATTGAGTGAGATTACACTTAGACGTAATATTGCCGATAGTATCTGAATGCCAGTATTACCAGGGATAAGATAAGAGGGATTTGGGAAGATAAGTGTCAATTGAGATTGCACTATCACTGGGCAAAACATTACCGCCACGATATCAATTCATCACCCAGATCAATCGTCCGAGCATGCTTACGACATCAATCAATCACCGAGATTAATCATACAAAAATATTCCACGATGCTGATTGATTACTGAGATTAATCATTGACAAATACTTTACAATATTAATTAGTCGCCGAGATTTATTATTCAAACATACTTTACAATATCAATTAATCACTGAGATAAGTTATCCAAATATACTTTACAATATTATTTAATACCGAGATTAATCTTACAAACATAGTTTACAATATTATGTATTTACCAGGATGAATTTTTCGTTTTATGTATTGGGATTATTGCATCACGCCACGATACAATTTGGATGCTATTCCCATAGGAGCATCTGATACGAATATACATATTTCTCCTCTTTGCATATACAATCTGTACAACCTTCGAATGCATTTCATTTTGATATGCGCATCTGGAGTTATGATATGAACTATGGCCGTGAAGCCGGTGCTTGCTTCAGTATCGTCTGATACTTGTGTATAAGTATAGTTACTCAGGTGGAAGCACCCACGTATCATAAAGACAGGTTCATTTTCGGAATATATGATAACCGCTAGCCACAGGTATTTACAGATTATGGATCGGACCTCCTGGTACGGGTATAAATGCTGGGTCATTCGACTTGCGAGACTGTCAAATGTTACATTATAGCAAAGTAGATAGCTGGTTCTTAAATATTGACTCGAGAGCTACAAGCAAAAAAAGCCAGATCTGTGAGAAATTGCATGCATATTTGTGAAGTTGTATACAAAGACATATTGAAAACACTGACCATTTATATGTCAATTTAGGAACAATGCACTGCAGTTCATTGCTGTGTAGCTTAATGAGCTCCCCAAAAAACTGTTGACCCTCAGTTGGCACCCATTTTGAAGAGGCGGTAGTGATATCATCACTAGCATTTTTCCCCTGATGGCAACTGATACTTTGATTATAGGTTAACGCTGTTGCATACCACTTTGATAATACAAGATCCAAGACCAGAAATTGTTGAGGCTCTGGTGACGCTCATTTTCAGGAGGTGGTAGCGATATTGTCACCAGCATTTTGGCCGATAAAGGGAGCCTGTATTGTGAATATGGGTTGATGCCATTGCATGGCGCTTCGATCGTCCAAAATGCAAGATCAAAAATGCTTGACGCTCCGACAATGCTCATTGTTAGGAGGTGTTTGTGACATTGCTGGTAGCATTTTCCCTCAGAAAGGCGGCCGATACTCTGATTGTAGGTTGACGTGGTTGGATTGCCCTTTGATTATCCTAAATGCAACACCAAAAATCATTGACACTCCGTGCATGCTCATTGTTAGGAGATGGTAGTGATATCGTCAATAGCATTTGTGCCTATAAAGGCAGCCAATACTTTGATTATAGGCTAATGTCATTGCACATCACTTGGATTATCAAAGATGCAAGACCAAAAATCTTTGCCACTCCATTGACGCTCATTTTTATGAGAGAGTAGTGATATCGTCACTAGCATTTTGGCCTATAATGTTGGCCAATACATTGATTGAGTATCACAGCGACGAAGTCTTTGTTTTGTTATCAGTCTGACAAGACCAAAAATGAATCACTCATCATTAATGCTCATTTGTAGGAAGGGGCAACGAGCCTGTCACTTGCCATTGTACCTATTACAATGGCCAATACAAGAACTTTGGAAGGATGTGACTATGCAGTGCATTGATTGCTGAAAATGTGAGTCCAAAAATTGTTGATGCTCCATTGACACTCACCTTAATGACATACTAACAATCATAGGATGCTTAACCATTGTATGCCAAAATGCATACAGTAATTATTGACTGCCAACACATGGTTTCTATGTATAAATATTTCCATCCAAAAGCTTTGAGTCCTCTCAATAGCAGATCCACCACTATACACGTTTTCTGAGCAATAAATGATGTAGGTCTATCACCTTCCACCACTTTCGGCTGGCAATTGACTGCATGTAGATCTATATTGTAGTTTTTGATATATACAGCCAAACTTCCTCACCTTTCCACATCTATCTCATTCTCCTTGATTTCCATGACCTACCGGACGCAATTTTCGGAATCTCGACCACATGCCCCAGGCCTGTGCAGAGAGTATCGCAGTTGAATGCATCAACCGAGGCAGCATGACGGACGTTATCGATCCCGGCTTACATTTCACTTTGACCACTCCATCTATCACTTGGATGAGATCACTGACTTGAATTGTGTTAGTAAATTTAGTCTCTATTCTACTTTTAGCTTTCTGATTTAACAGTAACAGGCTAGATGATATCAAGTTCATTGCTTGTCAATCAATGATATTTGGAATCTAGAAATTTCGCATGGCCCACACCACCCTTTCACATGCACAGATGCATTATCATGTCTCACAATTTGGTCACAGAAATCAAGCAAAAGATGGCACGTAGCAAAATAGATACAGAAACATCATTTCCAAGATATGCATCATCAAATATATCAATTCACCTATTTGCCCCACAGGTGATGCAGGAGCCATCACCATTTCTTCATCCAAATCTGATTTCTATATGGAAATAAGTGGGGGAGGCTATATGCAGGGGTAAAAGCTTATGGGTTCAACAGCCATTGATTTCTTCATCAGGCACCAACCAGGTGCTGCAAGAGGTGGGCGAGATTCCATGCATTTGCCTGACTGTGCTTTCCGGAAACCTGGCATCATCTGAGTACTTCCAGATCGACAAGTCCTTAGCAGCATTTCCGATTTGCCGGCGATAATATCAAAAGTCACCATAGGCTGCCCCAATGTTGTGGGTGCAAAAGCGGTGAAATCATCTTCCTTTTGTGCCTAATCGACTGCCAGAACCTTCAATCCAGCCTCCACGTACTTCTCATATATCTTGCAGAAGTTGTTGGCTGTGATGCCACATCCCCGTTGCATCAATTCGTCAAGGTTCATCAGCTGTTGCTGAAAACTGTGCATGCAATGCTGTACCACTTTGGAGATTGTGCCCATTACCCAGTCGGGTTCGTCATCTTCGCTCAGCTTGCTTCTCTCAACATCGTCTTCATCCTCTTCGTTGTGGTCACCATCCTCCTCATTGTCGGAACTTGCAAGATTGTGTTATGGCGGTCCTTCCACCTAAGTAACTATACTTATATACAAGTATCAGTACATATTGTAAGTAAGTACTAAGTACAAGGCCGCAGTTCCCATCGCAATTTCCTATGCACATCTCCAATCGAAATGTATTTGAAACCTATACAGATGGTATTTGCAAGGAGGGCAGATATGTCTCACCGTAGCCGAACTGATAAAGTGAATAGCTACTAAATCGTGTCATGGCGTAATGCAATACTACCAGTACATATAACTGCTAAGATAAACCTCAGTGATTGGGTTACGTCATAACCATCAGCAAATGACATTTCCGTCCGGGCGGAATGGCTCCGTCGGAGTGGACGCACTCCATCAGAGCCGTCAGAGACACCCCGGTGGCAGACTACGCCGCGCCCAGCACCAATACGACACATTGCGTTGCATATCGCACTCCAATCGCCGTTTCACCATTTCTTCTCGCTCTGTCGGTATCCTATTGTAAACAAATTCTGTCGCGTTTTGGCCAACTGTGACCATACATCGGAATGGGTTCATTGGGTACATCGGGAAAATGTGAATCAGTCTGGAAGCCACATGCAGGGTTCCATAAGCACAAGGCATTGAGTCTATCATATACATCTTTGTTACAGTCACAAGATTCGCTACCTCATAATATGGCATGCATTATTTAAGTATCTTTATCTATATACATATGGTCAATCTGGCCACAGATGGTAGTCGAGCATGATCAGAGGAGCATCTGGAGCGATTCAAGCTCGAGGAGCCAAGGTAGAAAGTGAGAAGATATCATACTACCATGCCGTGAAAATCCACCCAATCTCATGGATTCACGACATCTTGGAAAGAGCGCATGAGACCAAAAGTTGGGAAAGATAGAGTGTGTATTTTGGTTGTATGATAAGATGAGATGGAAATGAGATGATGTCTATCTACCCCGGGGTCTCCCGAATATGTACTCCCCGTCGCTCAGTCCACCTCTCTTACCCCTGTGTCTCCGTACACCTGGGCTCGCTCAATAACTGTATACTTGGAGGCCGTGATCGAGCGAGTTGAGAGGTGCACATGGGGGCCGAGATCACGTGAACTCAGAGATACACTCCGAGGCCGTGATCGAGCGAGTTTGGAGATGCACTTGGCGGGCGAGATCGAGTGAACTTAGAGATGCACTTTGCGGCCGTGATCGAGCATGTTTGGAGATGCGATTGGAGACCGAGATTGAGTGAACTCAGGGATGCACTGGGAGGCCGTGATTGAGCGAGTTTGGACATGCACTTGTGGAGGAGTACTTGGAAGCGGTCAATGTGGAGGGAGGCGCAAAGGCAGCTGAGACTGTATTCATTGGTCAACTTGTAATTGTGGAAATGTAGAGAGTTGAGTACAACAACATCTGTCGAGAGATGAGAAACTGGCTGGCAGCAAGGGACTGTCGATTTTGGGATGGTGCTGTACTTGATGTATGCTGTACTCGGTGTCCATTCATGATCATGGCATGGAGAGATAGAGAGGGATGACTTAACTTGGTGTTCTTAGGTGATGGTAGAGTTGAGCACAAGAAAGAGCGAGATTAGAGGAGACGGGGGAAATCATCATGAGGAACTGGGACTTAGGAGAATTTCGTGTGCGAGTGAATTTACCATCCACGATCTGGCAGGTACTAGTCCCGATCCGGTGGGGAATAACACCCATACGAGGTCTTCTAAACCCAATCCGGCAAGTTGTACCGCTGATTTCTCAGGTCCGCTCGTATCCTCCATATTGTTCTCCCCTTCATCCCCCATCTGTCTGTTTCTCGTCCACACCTCTACTATCATCGCAGAACACAAAGTTGAGTCATCCCTCTCTATCTCTCCATGCCATGAGCTAGAATTAACACTGAGTACAGCATTACACCGAGTGCAGCATACAATGAGTGTAGCAAATACCTAAGATTGTCTGTCATCACTTCTCTCTCATGATTATGTGTGGACCCCTGAATGTAGCTGCAGCTTCCGGCGTGCCTCCCTACAGATCGACAGTCACCAGCCAGCTCTCCAGAAGAGCTGCAAAGGTCAAGTCACATCGTCGCATTCCCAGGGTTTCAAGTTAACTAACTGATCAAGAGAGACTCATAAGCACCCGGCGCGCCTCTCAGTGACAGTCTGCAGATCAACCACCTCCAATCTCGGTCGATCATAGCCTGCAACTGCATCTCCAAACGCGCTCGAAAACAGCCTCGGAGTGCATCTCTAAGTTCACTCGATCATGGCCTTCACAAGTACATCTCCAAACTCGCTCCATCATGGCCACAAAGTGCATCTCCAAACTCGCTCCATCACGGCCTGCAAGTGCATCAATGAGTTCACTCGAGCTCGGCCTCACAGTGCATCTCTGAGTTCACTCGATCTCGGCCTCCAAGTGACTCTCGCAATCACAGCCGGGAGTGCATCTCTGAGTTCACTCGATCTCGGCCACCAAGTGCATGTCCAGACTCGCTCGATCATGGCCTCGGAGTGTATCTCTGAGTTCACTCGATCGTCATCTTCAGGCGCACCTTGAATTGCTCTCAATCACTGCGTGCTGCCAGTCCAGATATACCGTGTGTAGATAGGTAGCTATATAGATACATAGATACATTGATGAGAATACAAACTGAATGCATAAGTTTTGAAAACCATTGAACGATAAGTAGTAGCTATGATTTACCATCGCCAGGCGTTGTGTAAACGGCTTCAGCCTAAATGCAGCCCCTGCGAAGAGTGTAACACACGTGCCCTTCTGATGAGGCATAGATGTCACCACGAGATAACGGAGTACGTATTCAACACGACATGTCGCTTGGGTGACGGGTAGCATGTAACTCTCCGTCAGAAGGTACGAGGCTCTGTTGGAGCCGTCAGAGCTGTCCGGAACACCCGGGTGTTTCTGACGGAAACTGGAGTTGTTGCTGATGACATATTACCGTATACTTGATCGTGGTGATTATTCAATATTGCAATTATGTCTGTATAAATTTTCTTGGTGATTATTTGATATTGTGGCAGTGATATTTTTCCAGTTGATAGTGCAATCTAATATCACATGTATCTTCATAAAATCCATCTTATTTCTTCATGATGATTCTGGCGTTCAGATACTATCAGCAATATCACGTCCATGGGAAATCTCCCTGAATATGTAATTGCTCCAATTCTAAGAAGATCTCTCCGTATTGTGTTTTGCTCCTTCCTTTGCTCTCCAAATCTAGCTTGTAACTCAGTATACCAATTATTTGAGTTGTTGTTGAATACACTTCTGCAAATAACTTGTGATTCCGAATTCGAATAATTCGATGTATTCTCGAACATTCTTCCAGAGTTTGGTGCATGTAATTTCGTTTACTTACTTGTCCGATAATTGGGAAGCAATTTCTGTCGTGAAGAATGGACAGCAGAATCCAAATCATTACTAAGATCCAATGTTGGAATATCGCTTTCAGGAACTATGGTCCTTCCAGAGGCTTGTTGTGGTACTGGTGTAATCACACAGTCCGGTATATAATCTGAAGGGAATATCCTATACTGGCGATAGTGGATTGATATCCCAGTAAACTGGATTTTACTTGCCAGCCACCAAATACACTGTGAAGCAAATAACCGATCTTTCTTTTCGAAGTGGTGAAGTTATAATGCTTATGTACACAGTATGATGTCGTACTCGAGATTGAATTTATGCTCAACACTGTGGTGGGGGAACTGCATACAATCCTAATAGATAATACGAATACACCAGATAATGATAATAACAATAATAAGAACTGAAAACAACAACAGTATTTCAGCTTCATTCTGGCAGGTAGGTATCATTCGTGCTTCTATGGCTACACTTTCCAATGCTGGAACATTACTGTCTCGTTATAGCCATCTTGTATTGTATGATTGGTTCTGAAGTGTTACTCTCCCTCCTGGGGCCATCATCGTCAATCAAGGATTGCTATGATCTGATCTGTCGTATCGTAGAGTAGTCATATAGTGAATAATCACTCCAACAGTGACCACGCTTCATGAAGGTTATCGTGTTCTTGCATGATTGGTTTTGAAGAATTACTCTCCCCAGAGGGCCATCATCAGCAATAAGATATAATCAAACAGTAACTTCAACTGAGATGTCTCGCAACTCGTGTATTTCAGATAGTCGGAACAACTCACCTGACCTGGTAATTTGGAGAGCTTTTGCATGTTTGCTATATCTTTATAGATTATGCAGCAACGTCACCATTAAGGCTATTCGGCTTTACTGCATCAGAGGCTTACGTGGCGGCTGACCATTGCTCTGCCAACATTTGATCTTAACCTACTACTTCAGGAATAGAGTCAGATAGTAGTTTGCTTCACTCACATATCCCAGCCAGAGGAGTCGGAAGCTCCGGGTCTTATTCGCTCGCCTATGTTTCAATTGATAAGACACACCATGCTCAGGCCGAAACGGTTCTCTTTGGCTGGGGTGTACCCAAAGTGTTCCGATTCCATAGGGGAACGGCTTGAAGTACCACATACTTGCATATGGGCGATCATCTGCTTGACAAGTTAGTCACATTAATTATGTCGACGTGTCCGGTCCCATTTAGCTTACTTTGCTCACTGTGGTAAGACATATCTGGCATCTCTATAAGCCTTGAAGGCTTACGACTGGCCGAGGTTATTGCATCATCAAATCAGTTCTACCATAGTATGAGAGCTTTCAACGAATCCGCTAGCAATGAGTCTCGCAATGAAATCGTCATGAAGCTCTTGTGTAATCCGGCCAAAGATCACGGGACTGGCTTAATTGCATTGTCTAGGATAAGCGGTATGTATACCACATGACTAGGCCAAAAGTATCTCTGTGGCATATATCCCTTCTATAATTATACAAGTACTCTTACCTCTATTACTAGAGAACCCCTATCAAAATGTGCGTTTTGACCGTTACTGGATTGGGAATAGCAATGCTAAGCGCACAACATTACATGATGTTTAGAGTCTGTTCCATGTAAGATCCCAGGAATTTCTTGAGACATACATTGCCAGAGAGCATTGCCATTGAAGAATATGGTGTTTATATCTGACGAACCTGAGATTTCGGCTGTGGTTCAGCTCTATTCATCCCTGTAACCAAATAAACAAAATCAGACTGACGTGGTGCAAATCACTGGATGGTTGTAGACCCATGCAACCAGTAGCTTTACGCAGTAGGAATCATCTTGTGTGGAACATGCCAGTTGGCTGTATTCAGTCCATTTACACAAGAACCAAAAAATATAAAGTGTTAGCAACGGATCCGGGTAACCCGCCAGCGGTCTGGGATTGGTCCGGAAAAACGGATCGGATCGGGTGCAGAACCGTCCAAAAACCCGACCTGTTGCTTCTTGGCAGTGCAAACCGGGCCCCGTACCCCTCGACCCGTGGGTATGGATGGGTGTGGCCGGACCTGTCGGGTCCAATCTCCAGTTCTGCGTTTCGGGTTTTTCTATTTATGGTTGCATTCAGATATCCTACTGTTAATTGCAAAATATTGACTGTGGTACTGCACTTTCATTTTCTGATGTATTGACAACCTTTATATAGCAAACAGGGAGAGAGACGCTCCATGCCCCATCCTGCTTACGAGCGTCAATCGAGCGTCAACAATTGATCGTCTTGCATCTTGGGCAATCTAAATGGCGCTTGATCGCACGTATCCATAAACAAGTGATTAGCAGCCTGTATGAGCAAATATGCAAATGATATTGCCGTGATAGTCTCCTGAACAGTAACAACTCATTTCATTTACAAAGGTGCAACTAAGTGTTCACGAGCATTTTAGACTACAAAAACGGCCACAACTGAGTATATGGCCTTCAACAGCCACAGCGCGCTTCGATGAACCATGATCGAAGGTCCAAGATCATCAACACTCCTTTGACGCACATTCTCATGATGGGGCAGGGAGAGTGACGGGTTTCTTTTTGCCTACGAAGTATGGCAACACTTCCATTATGTGTAATCACTACCGAATCGGGTTTTTATTACCCGACATACAGGACCAAGAATTGTTGACGCTCCGTTGACGCTCATTTTCAAGATGGGACAAGGACCGTCTCGCTTACTTTTTTGTGTATAAAGGTTGTCAATGCTGTTGTTACGTCTCACCACTACAAAATTACTTCTTAATTACCACACTAACAAGACCTAAAATCATTGATGTTCTGTTGACGGTCATATTCAAGATGGGGCAGGGAGCATGTTGTTTATTTTTCTGCCTATAAAGGGTGGCAAAACTTCCATGATGTCAACTCCCTGCCAAATCTTGTGTTTATTACCCGACTTACATGGCCAAAACTCGTTGACGCTCTGTTGACTTGCATTCCCAGGATGGGGCAGGGAGTGTTTCGCTTTCTTTTTTGCGTCTGAAGGTTGTCAACGCTGTTGTTATGTATAACCACTGCAGAATTACTTCATAATTGCCAGACTAACAAGACCTACAATCGTTGACGCTCTGTTGACACTCATTTTCAAGATGGCGCAGGGAGCTTGTTGCTTGTTTTTTTTGCCTATATAGGGTGGCAACACATCCGTTATGTATAAAATCACTACCCAATCGCGTGTTTATTACCCGATTTAAAGGACCAAAAATCATTGACGGTCTGTTGTCGCTTATTGTCAAGATAGGACACGAAGTGTCTCGCTTTTCTTTCTGCCTATAATGGTTGTCACTACTGTTGTTATGGATAACCACTACAAAATGACATCTGAAGTACAAGACTAACAAGAATAAACATTGTTGATGCTCCGTTGACGCTGATTTTCAAGATGGGGCCGGGAGTGTTTCGCTTTCTTTTTTGCCTCTAAATGTTGTCAATGCTGTTATTATGTATAACCACTACAAAATTACTTCATAATTCCCAGACTAACAAGACGTAATATTGTTGACGCTCTGTTGACACTCATTTTCAAGATGGGGCAGGGACTGTGTTGCTTTCTCTTTTGCCTATAAAGGGTGGCAACATTTCCATTTTGTGTATTCACTACCAAATGGCATTTTGATAACTGACTTACAGGACCTGAAATCTTTGACGCTCCATTGACGCTCATATTGCCACAGGCGTAACCGCAACATGTAACCATTCACTTTGGCATACTATATCAACAATGGTCTTGTGGCAGCTGTTCTGTACTGTTCATGTACATTCTCTTTTCTAACTACATTGTTCTTTAATGATGCATATAAATATACCCTTTAAAATATACTGTAAAGTGTCTGCTAATTGTAGATGATGATAATACTCAAAAATCCTGTTCCTGTCAGTCAACTCTCATCTTCGCTGTCATGTTCACTCAAAAGGTTGCTGTCGTTCACAAAATGGCTGTCAGCTGCATTACCACACAGCTGATAGTGTACTAATCTGTGGATGCCCCTTCATCAGTGAGCAAATGTGGAATATAATCTGTACTGCGCATTCAATCCTTGGTATATGGGTCAAGATTGAGAAATTGAGAGCTGGGAAGCGGAGTATATATATACACACATCCGAGTGGCACGCCATATGTTTGGGAGCTTTGAGTCCTCTCACTGTCATCAGGTGGCGCAAGTGGCGTTCCGGGCCTCGGTGGTGCCGGTCGTGGCAGAGGTGCACCTGTGCCTTTGCGCCTTCAGCGAGTCTGTGGATTCTTTGCTGTGCCATTTTAGCAAGGAAGAGAGCCATCTGTTGGATTTTCCCGAACCGTTGCCGTGGATCTTTCTATTGTAGAATTCACCATGTTATGCCCGGGAATCACAACAAACTGCTTCGTCTCATTTCGAACTTCTGCAGGTGGTTTCTTGATTACATATTTCATTTCCTCAACGGCGGCGCGCGAAGACACTTCCTTGGCCATTGTGGCCATATTCAAAGCAAGACGCATGTCGGGCTGTTCATGCTGTACCCAACCTCCTTGGCTTGGCATGGTAGCTGACATGTTGAAAACCTACAAGAAGTTAGTTGCTGCTCCTGGAGTGAGAATCGGCTGTTACCTGAACCGTATACGACTCCGTAGCCTCCTCGAAGGTCATTCAAACCAGTTCTGTCCATTCCCAGGGATGTTCATCACTAAAATCGTCTGCGAACATCCCAGAACTAAAAAGATTGTGATCTTCAATTTCGCGGACTGTGGGGACAAATGCCTTTGTCGACCATGGAGGTTTCCCGTCACGGGCAGCAATGAATCGGTCACGCAGCTCTCAACATACCCCAGCTGTGCGTTATACTATTAGTTGACGGTCATCTACATGGATATGGATTGACTCACATCCGATCGCATGCTGCATCTGATTTTTGCCCATTCCAATGTTGACTACTATTTTCAAATGTGCGTCCAGGGTCATATTTGTTGACTACTATATTCAAATGTGCATCCAGGGTCATATTTTTGGTGGCTACAATTGCAGCGTCGCGGTGAACAAGCTGGTGTCTGCATTGCAGCTGTGTCTCACTGGGTGGCGCATTGTTTGAAGTGCCTTTCGTTCTGCTTGATCCGGCTTCAATTGCACCTGGTTGAAGTATTTCTGGAGCCATGTCTTGCTGTTGTGGAATGCTGAGGAAGATGATCACGAAACGGAGTAGGAAGTCCTGAAGATTTTATAGTCAGCTACAAGTCAAAATGGAACGAGTGACAGCCAACTTGCACCTTGGTTTCACGCTGAATCCGGCTGTGTATAGCTGCACTGCGTATAGCTGCTGGGGACTCCAACAGTCCCGCAATTTGCAGTAAGTCGGTCCGATGTTGTTTGATTGTTTGCAGGGATATATCGTGATGAATGACAGCTGATATCTCATTTGTGATAGATATAAAATGGTCATTCTTTGACGGAAAGCATGTCTGGTGATGTTTGTCTCAAGACATCGCCTGGATCTTACATGAATTACACACTAACCATCAAGTCTTAATGTACGGTTAGCATGACTATTCTCAATGAAGTGACTGTCAAAACGCTGATTTTGCTTTGTTCTAATTGATGAAACTTACCAACCTTGACATCAAAGATGCAGTTTGCCTCCATGTGGTCCATATCTTGCAACATCCAACATGTCACCCAACAACAAGGTCAACACAATATACAATGGTCAATGCTCCGAAAAAGAACCCTTTTGTTACAGGGGTATTAAGCCACGTTTCAATAAAACATTTATTAACTTAAATACAGCCGCCTAATAAAACTTCTTTTTCTTTCCTCGTCTTATCCTAAGACTCAACCTCTTGTCCTTACACAAGAGCTCCCTCT
>Ga0307512_10001864_pt1 | contig 28315 bp, 28 predicted proteins | sample 14_EM_MG_FD_200267 | JGI IMG/M metagenome (GOLD analysis project Ga0307512, IMG submission 200267) | Populus trichocarpa ectomycorrhiza microbial communities from riparian zone in the Pacific Northwest, United States - 14_EM | ecosystem: Host-associated > Plants > Roots > Unclassified | place... | reverse complement strand
ATTCCTTTGGTCGCGACCTTGCCTTGGAGTTTGGATCCAAGGTCAGAGGCGACCAATTCGGAGAGGGTGCGCTCGAGTTCCGGTTTATCAAGATCGAGGGCATAGTAAGTGATCGGTGGGGTCGAGGTTTTGTCGTCGACCAAGCGAGATAAGGCGAGAAGGATGTGGGAGGTCTTCCTGAGTGACCTGTTTAAGATAGCTAGTTAGAACGGAAGATCGGCGGACGCAGAATTTAGGAGTCCGCCGCGGTGTTCGCAGGAGAGTTGGGGGGGGGGGGTGGTATTATAGGGGAGACGACTTGCCCAGCACCAAGCTCAACGACAGACTCGCCCTCGAAACATCCTCGAGGATGCATGGCTTGGATGATTTCATCGCTATGTTTCTTCAGGATCCCTTCCTCAGCGGCAAAGAGATAGTACTCCGCCGCCTTGGTGGTGAGCTCATCGTAAATCCTGAGCCCGGTCTCAGTATACAAGAGGAGGGTCGGGAGGGTCCGTTGGTGTGTAGGCTTGGATAGACCAGATAGGATAGCAGCGGGGACGCCGTTGTCGACGTCGCCGGTGCTCGCAGAGTGCACGTCGATTATGTCTGTTGCAATAAGGGGCATTTTCGGAGGGGGGATGTTGTCGAGGCCATACTGACATATACCCCTTATATAGAGCTAGAGGGGCGTTAGTGTACAAGACTGTGATGGTCGGATCTTCTCCATAAAGTGCGCTGAGTCTTGACTCTGATTCTTGTCCAGCGAACGCGCAAGCGTACCCAACTCAATGCGGATTGTGTGGCGTATCATAAGTACAAAACTACATAAAAATATCAAGATAATGATAAACTCCATTACAAGTCTTTGTCTGCATTTCGAAGGTCATCAGCCAGTTCCGCGAGCATGTCCTCTGAACGTGGGTTTCTCGGAAACGTACGGCCGTCACCCTTTCTGTAGTTCGCAGGCGCGGTGAGCCGTGCTCCACGAGGTCACATTGGAAATGGATGACGTACCCGGCGCCTCCTAAGAGAAGCCTATGAGCCCAACCACGCCGTCGTTCCCATCCAAAAACTTGACCCCAATTCTTCCTCCACCCCACACTATACAATTGTATCCGTCTGTGCGCGCGCTTCACTACCCTCCTCTGATTGTAACTCAACCGATGTTCCGGGGTCGGAAAGGGATCATGTGGGCTCGTCAAATTCTGAATTAGACGTAAGAGCAAAAACGGAGACAAGTCCTCCAACGTTGTCCTGTTAATCCTTCGAGGAAAGTCAATCCACATAGCAACGATGAAAAGGGGTGAACGTGCCGTACGAGATAAGATACAAGTGGTACCCAAGGAAAGAGCCGACGACCGCCGTGATAACCAACCCAGCAAATCCGATTCCCAGTTCATGCAACGGCGTGGTTTCGTCCTGTCATGATGTCGGTGACAAACGTTTATCTAAACGTCATCTCACGTACGATGTCCATTGGGTTTGTGAAAGCGTAGTAGGACCCCGAGATGGCCACACCGCCCATGTACATGGCCATGAGAACAACACATGTCAAAAAGTGAACGAAGGCGGGATATGTGCGATGACCCTATGAAGCAGAATCAGGCGCCTCGAACACGGCACGGAGTGAGGTAACTTACGATGCACTTATTTGCCATCCACTGACAATGGTGATCTGCACGGCCGCGGTCGGTTAGCGCGAGAATCTGGAGAGCTAGCGTGTGGGATCGTACCCATCTTTAACACGCATCTCCTGCAGATAGAACAGTGGTGAGTCCTTTCAGGTTTAGTGGCCCAACACTTCTTGCACCACTTTTCGGGGCTATTGAAATCATCTGCCGCGGGTGCCATGAGGGCCTCGGCAAGGCTGGTCTCTTCGTTATCATCTTGGGCGTCCTCTGGAGACGATACTGGCCCGGGATCCCGGGAAAGGCACACAATGAGTGATGTGCACGCGAGGAGCATTAGGGTATAGCTGATTAGCAAGTGGGTAATGAACCATCCGTAGGATTTTAGTGTAAGTATGTGGTGATGGATGAGGATGATCAGCCAAGACGGGTGGGGCGCAAACAACATAAGGAGCATCACTGTGGAAAGGTTGTGAGCGGAGCGACTCGCTGACCTTCTGAGTGCTCGAAGACAAGCGTACCGCAGACAGGAAAGTAATCAAACCACCTCTGTGGGGGTGGATCCTCGTCCTCCTCTTGCAGAGACATGTCTCTCTCCAAAGTCCAGGGATTCTCCCCGAAAGAGAGCTGAACAAGCGGAGTCGGAGTTTCCATCTCGCCTCACGAAAGACTGCGCCCCAGTGGAAGTAGTACAAAACAAAGGTGAGACGTGAACGAAACTTGGTTACTTGTAACAAAGTATGGTCAAATTGGGAAGACGCCAAAAGACGCGATCATGCACATGGGCGAGATTTCCGATCTGCAGCCGACACGTCCTTAAGGCGGGGGAACCTCTCCGGATACAACCTCGCATCGTTTAATACACTTGTATCGATGGAATGCACATCAGTCGAGTCTTTACATGACCAGGGTCTCCGTGTCTTCCTCCAGGCTGGTGTTGGGAGAGGAATTCCCCTCCACATGTTCCGAGACCGTCCCACCGCCGCGCTGCGATCTCACGCATCTCCAAGTAACCATCACCAACCAAAACACAACATATGAGGCCCCCATCAAACAAAAAAGCGTTCCCCCGAACCTCATTTGCCACACCCAACACTCGTATGCAAATGAGCCAGGTACAATGTTACACGACGTCGACCCAATCGCCATGACTGGGTTGCTGCCGTGCACGATGCGGCGGGTAACTTTGATCCGCTCCCGGGAAACATGGTGACCCTGTTCGAGGGATATGTAGGATTGGCGGATGCGTCGATAGTGGGATCTAAACATGAGGTGGATGGTGAGGGAAATCAGGGATACTGACGAGCCGATGGCAAACAGTAGGGAGATGTGAGGTTTGGGCGAGAAATTCGCCCAGGGATGGACGATAATGCCCAGGATCCTATGGGCTGTCGAAGAACGTAGATGATTAACGGACCATATCAGCGAGACCTCGCACGCAGTCAAGGTCCAGAAAAAAGCCTTGAGCGTCCCCTTGGTAAACTTCCACACTCACGGACAAAGAAATCGAAAGGACGTACCCTGAATGCGAAAATCAAATACCAGACGAACAACGACCTCGATCGAAGTTTTGTTATTTTCTGGTCGGATAGCGAGATGTGGTTTGTGGTTGCGACGACGAGCAGTACAGGGATTTTGTACCACCACATTCAACGTCGCAGTACACGCTGAAAGCACGGCCCCACTGCCCGCGCAGCCGTGATGCACGATTCAAGTTCCATAACGGCGCTCTTAACGTATGCGTACGTATAAATAGGTATACGACGATCAGTAGCTTACAGCAAAAGACAGGATAATATGCGCGCATGTACGTGATTCTACAGTCAAAAGTCATCCGTAAAATGATCAGCAAGGCTCTCCCTAACCTCTGCAACCCTTGCGGAGGTCGCAGCCAACGCGTTTTCCTTGCAGTAGGGAACATCATCAGCCGCGATGCCCGCAGGCGAAAACTCTCCCTCAACAATCGCCTTCATGCAACTCTCGGCCAACACAAGCTTCCCCAACACGTCGCCCGTCTGAAGAGGTAAAATCCCCGTTCCTTTTTCGAGTATCAGCCGCCACAGCTGCGTCCAGGAACGGGTACACCGTTGTTGAGATGTGCATCTCCCGGAATGAGCCAAAGGTGGGGTTTGGCTGGGCATAGATTCCCATAACTTGCTCAACGAGTAATACCCCGCAAGTAGTCGCACCTTCTGGTTCCTCGTAAGCAGCGGTTCGGAATCCCATTGAGCTCTCCCGTTGAGCATCATGGAATGATAAGCCAAACCGAGCAACGGTCGTAGATTAAGTTGTTCCGCGAGGCCAATTGCAAGAGCGACATCCTTGCCCTCCGATACAAGCCGCTTCCACTTATCGACCGCAGCTTCAAGCAGCTCACGAATTTCGCATAGCCCGGCAAGTTCGGTTATTTGTGTCAATGAAGGGGTGTTGGCGTCGTCACTGTCGTTGGTAACCGTGGAAAGACCCTCGAACGCGCCTATACGTGTGTAATAGCGCGAAAGAGCGGCGGACGCCCACGTCTCGATGGACTTAAATTGGTACTTGTGGGCTATCCGGGCGATATGGAGAAGTTGCATGCAGTTGGCATCATCCGTCATTGCCACCATCAGTTCATTCGGTCTACATGACGCAGGGTTCAACATTTATCCAACGAGTGGAGAAACGAAACTTACAACGCATAAAGCGCCCACAGCAATGCTCGGAACTCCTCCGCAGTATCTCCTTGGAGGCGTATTGGATTATCATCACTTTCGCCTTCTGGTCCGACGGTCATGCTCGAATCTGAAGACGAATCGGAAGGGAGGGAGAACATCGTGTCGAACGTGGACTTGTCCTTGGTCAAGGTGGATCGATGGACCTAGTGTTTCCGGTGGCCAGGTCAAAACTCGTCGCGTCAAAGGGAGATTTAGGGGTCGTACCTTGAACAGGATGTTCTCAACCAACAGGACCGTATTCCCATCCGAAATGTAGTAGTCGGTATCTCTGGTGGGGATGGAAAGCGAGAGCATGCTGTCCCTGAGGAACTTTGAGTTGCTCATCGTCATGAAGGGTCGGTTCAAGGAAGCCGTCCCCGCAGTGACAGGGGGACCGACGTTCACATTGGCTCCTTGCATGGCAATCCGACCGTGGGGGTTCTTTGCGCGGGGTTTTCGCCCTCTTCACTGGCAAAGTCGGCGACCGAGAACGGGGAGGGACATCCGAATGAATCGACCATTGTTACATATTGATATTCAATTCGGCCGCGCTTGCAGATTAGCGCAGGCATCCCAGGCGGTGCTGTGGCGACGGAAGCGCGCCGGGTGAAACCACCGGTTGCTCTCGAATTGGACGCCTTACTACAGGTACACGAACATCCTATCAGAGCAACCCCAGCCCAGCTTTCAGCTCCTTTTCCAGATCTGTGGGCGGTCCGACCTCATCTCCCGCGGTTAATCCCTCCTCTTTACACCTCTCACACTCACATCTGAAACTCCACTCCCGAAGTTTGTGTTGTCTGGCTGAAACCGGTAAATCAGGATCTACGTAGCTGATAAAAAGCTCTTCTCCTAAGATGATGTTAGACGGGGTTTGCTACATCCCTGCAACGAATAAACTAACCTGCCGCGATATCTCGTTTTGCGATGAGAGAAATCCTAGAGAGGTTCGTACTCCGGTGAAGGTGACGAACTGAAACGTTTGGTGTGCATGAATGGTTCAGATGGGAATGCAGGATATAAAGACCCCCATGACCCTCGAGATCTGAACGGCGATAAGCAAATCAAACGGTACACGCAAGAAGAGAACATACTGAGGCTCATCCTCCCCAAGTTCCGGAGGAACACATCATAACTGAATAATTCTTCATTGAATTTCTTTCTCAGGGCCTCTGTCTCTGCAGATTGGAACGTTCTCTTCGACAATTTTGCAAGCCGTTTCTTGTCCGTGTCCGTTGGAGGATCCCACAGTGCCTGGCGGTATAGCCGGAACGCTTCCTTCCATGTCGGATGCATATGCTCGTGGCTGCCAAGCCTAAGACATTGAATAAGCGAAGGAGAAGACACCACTGAGTGGGGTCTCTTACCACGCTTCGCGGTCTGCGAGACTCAGTGAGGCGAAGCTATTAAACACGGTCCATTCCTCATCCAAGGAAGGTTCTGGTTGCTTCGGGCTGGGGACGGCAGCCGAGAGCAACAGCCTTGTGGTACATTGCACTAGCGCATGCAAAGCCATCCAGTGGTTCACCCTTGTGAACTGAAACAGTTCCCTGGTCTTTGGATTACGTGCAGGACACAGAAGGGTATGCGAAACCTTAGTGCCCCGTGTCAAACAAAGCCTGTTGCAAAACCTTGCAGGGCAATAGGCCGAGGAGGAGCTATTAGGGCATTTGACGATGAGAGCGGACGAAGGGTCGCTGAAGGGTGTTGAACAGAAAGTGCATGCGACAGAGTTTGTGATTAGGTCGTATATCTCCCTGAGAATTACGCGCTTTTCAATACATCGGACTCAGTGTCACCCAGCAAACACAGAGGGTGTATTGCGAGGGAAGAAGACTCACCATTCTGGGGCAAGACCGAAGGGGTCTTCTCTCCATATGACTGTGCCTTCTGAAATGTCCGTTGTGGCGATCAAACCCTTCCCCTTCCTCTGATCGAAGTACTCCACTCGGAGGGCGGGACCTTTCTGCGTATACTTGAGAGGATTGAGGCCGTCAAGTAGTTTACTGGAGGGTGATTTAAGTCCTCCCCCGGAATCGGAGGGTGAGTTTTTTGCCGCATTGGTCAAACCGAGGCTCTGGAGGATTTTCCGTGTTCGTTTTTCGCTCACGAGCCATTCCGGGTTTTTCGACAACAACAACGCGTGGAGTTTTGGGATGCCCAGAGCAGGATTCTCCCCGCGCAGTGCTGCAAGGGCAGTGGTGAGATCAGAATCCGAAGGTGAGGTTCGAGTATCTGACATCCCGACAGGCCCAGATTAGATTCTCTGGCGGTCGCTCGAGAGGGCGAAGCGAATGTGGGAATTCGCTGATGCGTCTCTTTCAATCCAACCTTTTCGTTCAAAAAACTGCGTTGCCGCATTCGTCCGGCTGGTCTCGAGTCCACGCATGACAGTGCCACCCCCCCCCACCGGAGTCGTATTCGCTCGCGTCTTGACAAATATCTATATTCCTGTGCAAGCCGCGAGTTGCTAATGGGAGGGGATAATAATTCACTCAAACCCAAGGCATTTTTTCGGTCCCTTCTCGCTTTCCACGAGGAGGGCCTTTACGAGGTGCCTTACATACTATAAACTTCATTTTTCTTTATTGTTACACGACGTGTCCCTCAGATGTGGATCTAGCACCTGGTATTTCTACAACACCACTCTTCCGCTTGAGTCTGAACCCCTTCTCTCCTCGGCATATGACGTGTAAGTACCCTCAGAAAATCCACCGCAGGATGGCATAGATCGTGGCACCAACGATACGTGCAAAAGCAGCAATTTTCTTCAAACTCGACGTACTCGAAGGAGGTCCATTAGCCCCTGCCTTGTCGATGTCAGCAATCTCATCTTCCGTGAGTGGTGCTATATGATGCCGTTAGTTCGGAACTGGAATATAAAGATGGAAGTCATACGGAGTTCCACAACACCCAGGTACTCCTCGAGGTGTTTCTTGGTCGAGCTTGTCCTGGAGGAAAGGCGTTGGTTCAATGCGTAATGAACGTGGCGGGCAGGTCAAACGTTACAATCGCAACACCCTTGGAACGGACCCAGGCGAGAATGACCTGAGCAGGTGTTGCTCCAAGACGCTTCGCGGCTGCAAGGACTGGCTTGTCAACCGGGCCACCAGGATAACGGGTAATCGGACTAACAAGGTCCTCGGTCAGTGCTTTGGAAGTAAGGAAGGACTTGCGGACATACGCAAGGCTGCTGTAAGCTTCGAGAAGAATGTTGTGTTCAGTGGCAAACTTGATCAACTCTTTGTGCTCGTGGTAGTTGTATGGGTTGAAGGAGATCTACTTCAAGTCAGTGCACATGTCTCGGTTGTAACAAGAAGGCGCATACCTGGTTTACAGCAGGGGTGATTGTTGCAACTTTCAGGATCTCCCGGAGGTGATCAACAGTGAAGTTGCTGACACCGATGCTCCTGTCGAAGTGGACGCATTAAGCACCGGAGGGACAAATTGGGAAGAATTCGGGTACGTAGTAAGTCCATCCTTCTGAGCCCGTTCGAAATCCTTCCAGATAGAGATGAGGTCGCCCCGAGGGACATGGACGAGGTACAAGTTCAACTTTCTCAATCCCAGCTTGAAGAAAGTCGATCAATGGTCAGCCAACGTTGCACAAAAATAGGGCACCTTGTTCAAACTTGTTGTGATGGATTCGTGTACATCCCCCGCATAGTATTTCGTGGTGATGTAGAAATCGGTCCTGTTTTCGAACAGTGAGCCCAGTCAAACGCACAGAAAATAGCACTGGGGACCTTGCAAGTCCACTTTGCTTGAGCCCTGCTCCGACGCTTTCTTCATTCGCGTAATCTGAAAGTTGGGGTTGGGTCCAGTGTCCTATGGGAGTGATCGGAGGGTACATTACAGGCAGCTGTGTCAATGTGGACGAAGCCGGTCTCAATGGCCTGCACCACGTATTCTGTAACGTTCTGGGGTTGCGTGGACGATAGATGATTAGTAAAGTGACCAGGACGACCAGGAAATTTCTGGGCTCACAGTTCCTTTCCATTTGCTTCCGGTTCCAAACGCAAGGGTCGGAAACTGTGGACTTCCGATAAGAGACAGGGCATCTAGGATAGATGGGGAAATACAAACACGGGTTCCGTCGTTTAGGACCACGGTGTCGAATAGCATAGCGAGAGGAAGGCGCGTGGTGGGAGATATGCACTCGTGAGCCGCTCTAAATTAGGCTAGAATCCAGCCTCAAGTTCAGAGCTCGGGGGGAGCTCTGAATGTTCTAAAATCCGCATGGCGAATGTATGGCTGATGTGACAGATGCGACGGGAAGAACTGAAGTTTTGACGTCTCAAATACACCCCGGAGCTTTTTCGCGTGAACGCAGACCTGTACTCGTAACGATGAGAGGGGTAATCGAGAAGCGGTTTATTGTATTCATCTCGGGATGCACTACACTCCACCTACACCGTGTATCCTACAATGAAGCCAGTGGTCGCCAACCATCAAGCCTTCCTTTTGTTCTTGCCTTTCACCCATCTCATGCTCGTGGATGGCAATTCATCTGTCAGGAGCCCAAATTCGTTGGCAATGTCCCTTTCAGGAGAAGGTACAAACGGTGATTGGTTGGTCATGATAGACGGTCCGATGTTGTCCCCAGCGTTGGGTTTTGGGCCAGACGGATGGTTAGGTTTCAACATACTCTGCATTATGGTGTCTATGTCTCCGGTTGGGGTGAGGCTGTCCCGCCCAACCTGGGTGCCTTTGAGAATAGCTTGTTCAAAGAGTTCGTTATCTTGAAGCTTTTTGATTTCTGTGCGAAGGTTCTGCATGAAAATCGGGACGAACTTCGCTATGTAATCCAACCCAAGGTTAGATGTATTACAAGCAGCTAGCTCAACAGACCTGCCTGCTTGCTCGGGATCGATCCTGTGGCCTGCATGATATACTGGCCGTCGCATAGCGGAGGCCTCTTCCGCCGTAGGCTCATCGATCCTGAGTGTTTTCCAGCATTTGGCGTCAAACTCCTCCTGTGTGAGCCTTGCATCGTCCAGATCCGTTTCGTCGTCGGGCAGCCTCGAACCGATAGAGCTCGTGGGCGATGGAGCCGATACTAACGCAGATGCGTAAGTCGGGTCAATAGTTTGCATTTCAACTTGAGGAGGCATGGCGTGGATGGGGTATATTTGCCGCGCGATGCTGGGTATCATTCAGAATCAGCACTTAATATCATGTGCACCCCCAATTCAAACGGGTTCGTGTACCTTGTATTCCAGTATTGGATTTAGAGGGAATAAACGCGTGTAGAACGCGCTCACCACCCGATACGATAACCCGTGCGCTGGAGAGATCATCGACGCGTCCTTCATTCAAATTGTCCTGTTTAGGTCGCTAGTCAGCTGATCTCGCTTATAAATCGTTCAAGCGCGTCTTTACCGTGTTCGCGTCCCCTCTCACCCCTACTTCCATCTTCATCCGTTCATTCCCCTTGTAATACCATACCCTCGCTGCTGTGATCATGGCCTATGTTTTCAAGCGAGGTAAGCCCCGTTCTGCCTAGAACAAGACGCGAGATCTTATCTGATCTGCCCGTTGCAGATGGGTCAGTTGACACACAAAACGCGTTCATTGGTTCACTTCTGACATCTAACTTCATCTAGCCGCAAGGAATCTGTCCAGTTTGATAAGGTGCGCCCAAGACCGTGTACTCGTCACTTTTGACGCGTTTTTACACGTCGTACAGATCACTGCAAGGATACGCAAGCTCTGCTATGGGCTTGACACCGATCATGTAGATGCCATCGCGTACGTATCTCGTTAGCGATGTCCATCTCGCCGTATGTTCACCCGGTCAATAGCATTTCTCAGAAGGTCATTGCTGGCGTGTATAACGGTGTCACAACGACGGAGCTGGATGTAAGTGGTTGATCATAAAATAAGGAGTGTCCTGATGACCTGATCCATTATAGAATCTGGCCGCAGAGACCGCTGCATATTTGACGACGAAACATCCCGATTACGCGATTCTCGCTGCTCGTATCGCGGTTTCAAATCTGCATAAAGAGACGAAGAAAACCTTCTCTCAGGTCATCCACGATCTCTACAGCTATGGTAAGTAGTGTCCCGCCTGCTTGAAGCATACCTGACTGTTTTTAAAGTGAACCCCAAGAACGGACGGCGAGCAGGAATGATCTCCGAGGAAACGTACAAGGTCGTTAAGGAGAATGCTACGGTCCTTGATTCTGCAATCATCTATGATCGCGACTTCAACTACAACTTGTGCGTCTTTTCCCTGATTGCCTGCCGTTCTGTAATTGAGCCCTGCTTAGCTTTGGTTTCAAAACCCTTGAACGGTCGTACTTGCTGAAGATCGACGGTGTCCCTGCCGAGCGACCGCAACACATGCTTATGCGTGTTGCTGTAGGAATCCACGGATCTGACATCAAGCGTGCTATTGACACCTATAACCTCATGTCCGAGCGTTATTTCACCCACGCCTCGCCCACCCTTTTCAATGCCGGTACCCCTCGCCCTCAGCTGAGCTCTTGTTTTTTGGTCTGCATGAAGGACGATTCCATTGAGGGTATTTACGACACCCTCAAAAACTGTGCCATGATCAGTAAGTCCGCAGGGGGTATCGGGCTGAACATCCATTGTATCCGCGCCACTGGGTAAGGACACTACCTTCGCCAATCAATGGTTCTCTGACCTTGCCGTTTAGCTCCTACATCGCCGGAACAAATGGCTATTCAAACGGCATCGTGCCGATGCTTAGAGCTTACGACGCCACCGCACGCTACGTGGATCAGGGCGGTAACAAGCGCCCTGGTGCATTTGCCATCTACCTCGAGCCCTGGCACGCTGATGTGTTTGACTTCCTTGACTTAAGGAAGAACCATGGCAAAGAAGAAGTCCGCGCCCGCGACCTCTTCTACGCCCTCTGGACCCCCGACCTCTTGTGAGTGGTTTCCTCTGGGTATTCCTGACACCTCTATTCACGCTGCGATCAGTATGAAGCGTGTTGAGGCCGACGGCAACTGGTCACTGTTCTGCCCCAATGAGGCTGCAGGACTCCATGAAGTCTGGGGACGAGAGTTTGAGGAACTCTACGAGAAGTACGAGAACGAAGGACGTGCTCGCAAGACCATCAAGGCTCAAGAATTGTGGTATGCGATCTTGGCTTCCCAGATTGAGACCGGTGGACCATTCATGCTGTACAAGGATGCTTGCAATGGTAAGTTATCCCTTGATTTCAATTCCGTCGTTTATTGACGACTTATTAGCCAAATCAAATCAAAAGAACTTGGGAACGATCAAATCCTCCAACTTGTGCACGGAAATTGTCGAGTACTCCTCCCCAGATGAGACAGCGGTCTGCAACCTCGCGTCCATCGCGCTCCCTAGCTTTGTCTCCCATAGCCAGTACGACTTCAAGAAGTTGCACGACGTTGCTAAGGTTGTCGCATACAACCTGAACCGCATCATCGATGTCAATTACTACCCCATCCCTGAAGCGAGGAAGTCCAATATGCGCCATCGACCGATCGGAATCGGTGTGCAGGGTCTTGCCGATACTTTTATGATGCTCCGCATGCCATTCGACTCCGCGGCGGCCAAGGAACTCAATATTCAAATCTTCGAGACTATCTACCATGCTGCCCTCGAGGCCAGTTGCGAGATGGCCGAGGTAGATGGTCCCTATGAGACTTACGAAGGTAGCCCAGCTTCTCAAGGTCAACTTCAGTATGACCTGTGGGGAGTTACTCCCACTTCGCTGTGGGACTGGGCTTCGTTGAAAGAGAGAATTGCTAGGACCGGTCTCAGAAATTCTCTCCTACTTTCGCCAATGCCTACTGCCTCCACTAGTCAGATCCTTGGGTTCAACGAGTGTTTCGAACCGTATACAAGGTTAGAGAAATTTGCCACTTTTCATAAGTTCTCGCTGACGATCGTTTCGAACCAGCAATATCTACACCCGTCGCGTCCTCGCAGGGGAGTTCCAAATTGTCTGCCCTTGGCTTCTCAAAGAGCTCGTTGACCTTGGTCTCTGGAATGAAGACATGAAGAACATGATCATTGCCAACAACGGCTCCATCCAGAGCATTTCTGGAATTCCGGACGATATCAAGGCGATCTACAAAACTGTCTGGGAGATTAGTCAAAAGAAGGTTCTTGACCTCGCCGCTGATCGTGGTGCCTTCATCTGCCAGAGCCAGAGCTTGAACGTTCACCTTCAATCCCCGACTAATGGACAGCTGACGAGCATGCACTTCTACGGATGGAAGAAGGGATTGAAGACCGGAATGTATTACTTGAGGACCAGACCTGCGGCTCAGGCCATTCAATTCACCGTCGATGCTTCCTATCTCAACAGCGCAAAGAAGGCCCAACAGGAGGCGAAGACACCGAAGAAGCCGCAACCAGTTTCTAATCCCATCCTCAATATTTCTCCATCACCCGTTGTCGCCAAAGTTTCCACTCCAACTCCTATTACCCCCGCTTTGAGTGCTACGACTTCCTCCCCCACCTCGACCGTGAAAACCGCCGGCGAGACCACAGTTTTCAATCCCACCGTAGATAACGATGGAAAGGAGGTCGACCCTGAGTACGCCGAAACTTTGAGACGTCAGAAGGAAAAGGAGCTCGAGCGAGAGAAGTTGATGTGTTCGTTGGAGAACAAGGAAGCCTGCGTGATGTGCTCCGGTTAATACGTTCCCCGCTCTATATCATTTCTTGTTTCGTTATGTCGCTCGCCCAGTTTGTTTTAGTTATAACGTCTTACACTGTAATTCTACGGACATCATCAATCGTCCCCTAGTCGTTGGCGAGCGCTCGTCTCAGGGACGAACGCAGTGGCTGTGATCGACTCGCCTGCCCCACGCTCCTGCGTAGTCGTCTGTCTCGTCATGTCCTCCATTGGGAATTTGCCCGCGGAGCTCCTCATCGACATTTTCGAGAAATGCTCGTGGAGCACACCCCTTGCCCCTCTGACGCTATCGTTCGTTTGTCACATGTGGCACGACATCGTCTACACCAGCCCCCGGGTCTGGCGGCTCATCTCGCTCCAGGATGTTCGCGATCACAAAGTCGTCGCCATTGAGAAGTTGCAACGGCAGGCCAGCATATGGTTAGCCAACTCATCACCCCTACCATTCGATGTGACTGTGGACTTCCAGTCGCATTCGCAAGAGCAATTCTTGGCGATCATTTCGATCCTCATAGGTGGATTGGACCGTTGGACAGGTTGCACATTTGTCAGAGGGAAGCATAAGGAGATGGTGGATGTATCTGGGATAGTACTCGCCGCGGGGTCGCATTCGGACTACACGGATTCGGATTCAAGTGGCGAGGATAGCGAGAGCGAGGAACGCGGGGAACGCTCAACTTTACAGGCAAGAAAGGCGGTGGTAGATCACCTGGAGGTGATAGTGGACGAGGCTGTTGGGCTAAGGTTGCAATCGGACGATGAAGACGGCTTGGATTCGGAGGATTCGGAGGACGATGACGACGACATGGATTTCGAAGGAAGATTACCGACGTTCAGACGCCTACGCACTGGATCCATCGTTTTAAATTACCCCGTTCCCAACCTCCCATTACCGAGCCAGATAAACCCCATGGGCATCACCGTCCTGACGATAACGGAGATGGGTCTCGGCCCACCGAACCCCATCCGGTTGTTACGTTTCTTAACCGCATTTCCAGAGATAGAAACTCTCACTTTTGATGGACACGCTCTGGAGCCAGATTACGATGAGGACGATATTCCGCCGGTCGTCACATTGCCGAAACTGTACGAGCTCACCGTTGGGAGTACGTGTTCCATTCGAATGATCCTCTCCCATCTCGTCGTCCCAGGACTGACGAGGTTATACCTTCAACACCTTAACACCGACGCCATTATTCCTAATCAACCGACCGGGGAGGACGGCGATAGTGAGGATGAGGCTCACGATTACTCCCAATCTCCCTCCAGCGATCACGCGACCGGTATGGGCCTTCGCATGCTACAGAGGCGATCTAATCCTCCTCTCCGGGTGTTGGATATGGACTACTCCGATTTACGCACAAAGGATTTCCTCTTCTGCTTCGATCACTTCTCCCTCCTGAGGGAATTCAGGATCGTGGCATCTGACATGTCAGACAAGGTCATTGAGATGCTGGCACCTTACGATGGCCCGAGCGGGAGGCAGGAGATACGGCTGCCGTATCTGAAGGAGTTGGAATTGTATCACTGTCAGAGGGTGACAGGAAGTGCGATAGTGAGGGCGTTGAGGAAAAGGGCATCTTTTGTGGATCGTTCCCCCATTCATCCGCGGATGGATCACATCAGCGTGGTCGGTTGCGCTGAGGTTCTTCCCGAGCACAATCTCGCACTTTCTGCCATCTTCGGGGCGAGGTTCTATTCATCGAGTATGTCATTAAACTCGGTCACATGAGCTGTGTGGGTCCTAATATCTGCCCCAGATTGAACACCCTCTCTAACATTTTTACTCCGCATTCGGCGGGGGGTCCCATATATGGTTCTGCCAGTTGTTTATAAACCTGGACTGTAGGTGGTTCATTGCATCTAGGTAGGCATATTGCTGACCGGGATTTCACCCATAACAGGTCCTATGTTTATCTGCTCAACATTGATGAGAGGATTGTTTATCACGACTTCAATGTATCAACAGATATCTACCCTTCATTCCCACATATCTCTGGAGGCTTGATGACCGGGGGTTAGCATCTTAAAGGGCTCTATTGATTCGTACTTCGCGGAAAGTGACCCGGATGAGGGCCCCTGGCAGTCACGGATCCCAGGGGCGTTCTTCATCCCTGGAGCGATCGACGTAACCCGTCTACTTTGTACTATGGTGTACACGCCCCCATCTGCTTTGCAGCTGTTTGTTCGACTTTCTACTGCGTAACGATTCGTGCACCATAACGTTCGCTTCCGGTGATGTACTGCCATGAAGACGTCGCCAGTACGGCCCCGGTCAGAATAGATCTGGTCCGCATCTCCGGGACCGTGTAGCCCCTGCATATTTTGCGAATTTCAGGCCGCATGCAATCGTTCCATTGCCTTCGTGACCCGTACCTAACCCCCGAGGCTGGTTGACGCTGGACGCTTTTGTACCATTTTCAACTACACCTGGGTCATGTATTGTGGCGAGAACCGTATATATCACACGCATGACTACATAACAGCACTGTTGAGGATGAGGTAGGGGGTGCGATAAAAAAGTTCTGTTGGTCAGTCACGATATCATACGCGAAGTGCGTTTGCGTAAACTACGGCCAGGCTTTCGGCATTCAGCTCGTTTGTGGCGAGCCGGTGGTGAGCATCATATCCCCCGGATTGGGGAATTTGTCGGGGTCGAATTAAAAAAATGCCTTAGAGCCCCCAAGGATTTGATCTTAACTGTGCTGCTAATGAACATATCTCCAAAAGCCATTCTATGACCCGCTCCAAGTTTGCACGATCATGAAACTTCTCCATCATCTGCCATTTATCTACCCGGCGAGGTCTTCCACATCCGACTTGCCAGCGGCAACGTCGATGTGCCGTCTAGCAATGTCCGCCACTGACTCGTAGACTTCCCCAACCTTCCCTTCATCCGCCAGCCCGGGAATTCCCATCGCTCGCAAGTACTCATTTGCGAGGAAAAACGCTGGGATAAGGTTTGAATGCATCAGTAACTCAACGTGGAATAGAACCAATCACCTGTGCGCTTGTTGCCATCCTGGAATGGGTGACCTATGAACAGGTGGACACCAGCAAACGAGGCGTGTGCAGAGGAAAAATACCCTTTATGATTCCATAGGAGAGTGTTGCAGCAAGGTAAGCTGCCGGCCGATCAGGTTCATAAACCGCGACGTGGAGGGGGCGACTAAGCGCAGACTCCAATTCGTTGGGCTTTACTACCACGGATTCTGCAGGGTGGAGTATCTGGGCATTGATCCTCCGGGCATACTCTGGTGTGAACAGCCGAGCAAGGCGGGCCGCGTGAGCTGACATGGTGGTGGCTATCGCTCGTGATGCGCGATGGCTTGTGGGAATATTTAGACCCACAAATCAGTAAGTACTGGAGGAGCAGCCTAGTGACGGGGGATTTCCCCTCACGAACAGTGACATCGAGCGCAACAAGGACGTTCACTTTGTGTGCTTACTTGAAGCCAAATGGTTATGGTTAGAAATCGCAAGCCATAGAACGTTGTCATTTCATTCCAAATTCCACCCTGCTCGCCAACTTGCGTGAACCCATGGAACTCATCTATCGGTCAGTAAGTTACTGTAGCCAGGAGCCGTCACACAGCTAGGACTCCATATCTGACTGTTTAAGGTAGGATAGGACTTGTTGGACTCGGGGATTTCTGCTACTCTCCACCGTTGCTCGAGCCAAAAGGTCTACCATTCGAGCGTGTTAGCGCATGTCCTGCAGAAGAAACTAACCAGCACGGAACTCGTACCAACGTCAGTGTCCGTTGGAGTTATGGCGAAAAACTTGGGTTCCCAGCCGCTGAGGCGCAACGATACGCCCTCATTACCCGTCCCTGGGTTCCATCCCAAGGCCTCGGCAAGAGGTTTCTCTACATACAAAGTCTGGCCATCCAATACAACTTTGAACTGTCGAACCTGAGAGGCTGCCGATGAAGAGAGTCTGTGTCCGCGGAATGCACAGACGTTGCGAAAACGTGGGAGAAACATTCGAGGCTGAGTGGGAATTCCCGATCCTCGGCGCCAGTGGGCGCCATGATGTTTTTCAATGAGGCCGAGCTGCCCCAGTTTTCCAAGTCATGTGTAAAACATGAGTAGATACTTAGTAGATTCTCATCCGTACACAGCGGCGTTCAAAGTCCGAGTGTCTGTTTCCGATAACCGAGGCGCACAGATACTAGTACCGGAATCTCCCCCACATTCGGCACGGCCAACCGCTCAGATACTTCCCATTGAATATCCGTGATATCGCAAAACTCGCGCTCGCGGCGATACCATGCGCAAGTTACTTTAGGGGGATGGTAGCGGAAACGTTTTCTCGCAACAACGCACGGGAATGATTGACCAGCTTGTTGTCGCTCAACTGCTAAAGGCCGCTCCCGGACCGGCCACGGCGGGGGACCAGAGGGGGTCTCTCTAGAAGTAGGATATATTGTACTATCAACATACTTATCTACAATTACACCCCTGTTCTTGCGGGATCTGATTTCTACATGAACCCCTTTGAGGTCAGGTACTCGACAATGACCGCTACAGACTGGGTAACATCCAGTTCGTTGGTCTTGAGATGGATCTCTGGGTTCGGTGGTGCCTCGTACGGCGCAGAGATACCGGTGAATTCTTGAAGATGTAGGACAGTCGGGTGTCGATACATACGGGGTAACGGATGCAACGGGCGTACCTTTGATCTCTCCGGTCCTAGCCTTCTTGTACAAACCTTTGGGATCGCGCTCTTCAACAACCTTCAACGGTGCGTCAACGAAAACCTCTACGAATCCCAATGATGACTTCTCGTGCAACTCTCGAACAAGTGCGCGATCTGAGATATAGGGGGAGATGAAAGCGGTGATCGTGATCGCACAAGCGTCCGTGAACAGTTTTGCCACCTGAGCCCAGATCCCGTCCAGGTCAGAGGTTTGGACGGAGTTACTCATACAGAAGATAACGGACCTCGCCGATCCTCCGAATGTTTTCGTTCCTCGACTTTTCGTCGAACCCCAGATCCTTGTTCAATCCGAATCGGACGTTGTCGCCATCGAGCCTATACGAAAACTTGCCAAGGTGCAACAAGTGTTGCTCTAATGCACAAGCGATCGTTGACTGAATTCTTCATGAGCCACCCCGCATCTCCCCAGAGGTGTCGATTTATCACTCACCTTTCCGCTGGCGCTGAGACCGGTCAGCCAGATCGTAGCACCCTTCTGTTTTAGTAGGTCAACACGTTCTGATGATCCCACAGAGCCGGGGTGGAAAGTAATGTTGGTGGCCATGGTGAAGGGGCAATAAAATTTTGAGCGATTGCGCGATCCTTACGTTGGCATATTCAACTTTTCAGGTGTAACTAAGGGTACCATCCGGGCTGGTTACCCACCGGCACGGCGCACAGTGTATGATCCCTGAGTCACAAACAGCCCTTGGTACCTTCACGGCAAATCGTGAGTGGGCGAACGGTGGTACAAATGTTCAAAGATGTCAGACAGTGTCGACATTACGTCTTTTTATAATCGTAAAGAACACCATAGATCGTCCAGGTAGCACACATGTATGCAACTATGTAACATACAGGAACAAACCTTACAGGGAGCGGACCCAACTTGCCTCCTGCGTCATTCTGGAGGTGGATTCTAAAGAGGTTCGATGTGGGGAATAGGCCCTACAGGAACGATCTTCTGCGGGTTGATCTATACGACATGTGTTAATCGGCGTTCAGATATATCAATCAGGAAAGTAGCATACAAAAGCATGGGACCAGAAGTAGTGAGTCTTGATGTGGTCAAAGTTCGTGGAATCCTTGAACGCGGGGTTTTTCCAGTACAACTCCTTCATCCACCTAACTCAAGGTCAGCTGACATACGCTCGGATATAAAACCAATCGACCTGTTGATATTCGGATATCCATGGCGGATATCACGGATGTTGCATTTGAAGTGTCTGACGTAGACTGGATCGAAGCGGATCTAGATCGGTAAAAGGTCAGACATGAAAGTGGAGCGGTGACGCAAAAACGTACAATAGTGACCCAAAGCCTAATGTCAGCTTCGGTGAGCCGATTGCCGATGAAGAATTCCTTGCCCTCAAGCATCTTTTCGACCTTGTCTAGGGTCTCGAACAATTGATACACGGCAGCTTCGTAAGCTTCTGTGCTGCTCGCAAAACCGGCCTTGTAAACGCCATCTGTACAGACAACATGTCAACGGCTCGGACGCGAGAGGACACCAAAACAACCAACTATTGATGGCACTGTAGACCCAATCGTTGACGGAGTCAATCTCCCCGCGAAGTTCCTTGGGATAAATGTCGATCTTGGCCTTGTCAACGGGGATAAGATCGTTGAACTCGGTATTGAATATTCTGATGATCTCGGAGCTCTCGTTATTCACGATTTTCTGGTTCTTCTTGTCCCAGAGCACGGGAACGGTGAACCTGTGGGGCTGTTACGAGACGAGCTCCAAACATCAGATTGTGGTAAGGCGGACGGACCTTCCGGTATAGCTTGGCTCGGCTCTGAGATACAAATCCTTGACGTGTTCCGAGCCATACAAGGGATCAATGTCCGCTGCAGGGTAGTTGTCGACACTTGCGAAGGGCCATCCTTGCTCGCCCATACGAGGGGAAACAACCGTGACAGCTAGATGCAACGAAGCCAACGTCAGATCTACTTTTTCCCATGGAATACATTACTACCGTGACGTACGGATGATTTCATCGAGACCCTTGAGCTTTCGGGTAATGAGCGTCCTGGTCGCCCAGGCTACACATGCGATGCTCGTCGGCCTACATTCTCGTTTTAGGGTATTTGCCCAGCTGACTACTTACGGCAAGCGTATGACACGTAGAGATGGTAGCGATCTATGATATATGACCGGTTGAGGATCTGGACATAGAAGGGTTTTGACCGCCGTACCTTTTTCGGGAGGGAATTGGCCTCCTTTCTGAATCGAATTCCTGAAGGAGGAGGGCGCTCTTTTGAAAGAACCGTCGGGTTCGACATTCATCTTGTTGATGTTGGACTGGCCGGAGACGTCCCGAGACATTTTTGGTGTTTTCTGGCACTTGTAGCTGGTTACGAGGAAAGGAGACGTGGAGGGAGCTAGCCCAGCGAGGAATGCTTTATTTGCACCTTGGCCGGGGATGCTTACAAACCCCCTAGACACGATCCCCTTGAGTGACCTGGACAGTGGGAAAAACATCCCGAGAAGGAATCCGTTCGAAGCTAAGTTACAAGATCGTTTGATTGCAGAGCGCTGAGCCGGTCGAATACCAAAAATGAAGCCCATGGCCGTCTTCAACTATCTGAATGTCTGATACACCCTCTTCAAATCTCGTGTTCAACAACATCACATCCTTTCCCGTAACTGTCTCCACCTCAGGGCCGCACAATGACTGTCCATTGAACACTGACCAACCCCGAATCACCTTGTCTTGCCCGGCAGCAAAGATGAATCGTTCGGAAGGATCCACAGCAAACGCCTAAGTACGGCATTTAGTAAACATCGAGGCGTTAACTCACCACGGAAACTTGACTGACAAGTTTTAGGCTGTACGAATTCACGTGTCCAGGAAATGAAATGATGGGAGCGGACTCGAGTGGGTATCTGAGGTCGAAGAGTTCCAGTCGACCGTCTATGCAGTCTACCAATAGCCGGTCCCGGCCAATCGTATGTAGATGTGTGATGGAGCTCGGCTTATATCGATCAGATAGAAAGGGTTTTTGGTTGTGGGACCATGTTCTGGTGTCCCACCTCACAATTGACCCGCCACGCGTTCCTGTGTACACCAAGTTCTATGTAAAGAGAAGGTCAGCTGAACAAGGGGATCAAAGGACAAAGCTAGCGAAATAAACGGACCGGCTCTTGATAGATTGCAAGCACGTCCGAAAACGTATCCAAGGCACGGAACCCAACGGAAGCATTCACGTCAGGAATGAGGATACCTTTGCCGTGCATACCTGGGCGGAGAATTATAGCGCGTATTTTGAACCGGAGGCGGTCGCAAAACTTACCCAATGCCAAGCTGTTACCCATCAGGTGGGAAGTCCAAACGTCGTACACGGACTTGATTCCCGGACTGAGAATGAACGACCTGTGACTGGGTCAGACGTTTGTTGCGTGAGGTAAAAAAAAAACTATTTTGCAAGTTATACTTACTCCGCCGTCGCCGCATTTTGAACGACGATTTTGCAAGGTGATCCGAAAGTTGTCGTCCTAAGGCCAGACAATGACTCATGACACGTAAGGATCAGGAAACGAAAACCCACACACAGAGCATTCCAGAAGAACTGATGGAGGAAATCTACGCAGAATGAGGTGAAATTTTTCAACAAAGGATGCACGTATCGTACGTGTGAAGGCAGTTTGAGCTCTCTCGTCGGGGCAACGTTACCTCTACCCAAGGAGTAGAGCCAGCAGTTGACATCACTGACTACAGTATGGGTATGATCGTCTTGCAGTTGGATAATCTATGGGGCGGTTCGCGTTGGGGATGCTGACTGGGGTAGGGGGGAGGTTACTGACATTGAAAGCACTTATGGTGCCTGGTATCTGAATGGCCCCAGGGTGCGGGGACCTAGGGGTCTTTACAATCTGAGAACAGATGATTTGGCTAGCATAGGGAGGGCGCACTATCATCGTCCCTCAATAAACCCGAGAATGTATCTCAATAGACTCACTGGTGGAGCCGCGAGAGGCGCGAGAGGGTTGGGGGAGCCCGCAGGACGCCGTTGATCCCGCGATAGACAGATGGAATCACGGGTGCATTTGGCGAGTTGACCGATTGCAGAGGTTGATTTCGGGGGTTCGAGTGTTTAAGTTGTGACGGGGATGCGGTGGAGGTAGGAAGTGAATGGGATGTGGAGTGGAGGGGAAAATACCTATTTTTCTGGGAGTCCCAGTAGAAGCCCGGGATTTCTCGTGGGGGCATGATCGTGGTTACGACACGCAGTCATGCGTCGCGAGGATGAGGAACCGTGGGACGAGAAGAAAAAAAATAAAACAGCCAACGACTAAGGCCTTGGTCGGGGCCAGACAGATTGCCGCTGAAGATATAAATGACCAGCGGGCGTGGAAACGATAGGAGGGATTTGGAAAAAAAGGAGGATGATCCTTCCGCCTGAAACTCTGATTGGAAGGAGCCTCGGAGATTTACGAAAGAAAAAAAAAAAGATAGGGCGCTCGAGAGCGTGTGGTATTTTTTTTCTTTTTCTTTTGCAAAGACGTCGTCGGTGTACACGTGGTCGTCATGGGCGAGGCAAAAGGATGGATAGGGTATAGTGAGGGGGGGTCTGTTTCGATCACGGACGCCGCTTGTGCTCCGTCGTCGTCTACCGCATACCATCGCCGGCGCCGTCTCGAAAAAAACCTGTGCAGTTTGCGGACGATGGGATTTTCATTCATTCGGGAGGAGGGAACGCCGCCATTGTGCGTCTGTGTGGATAAGGTATTTACACAAGTCTTCCACTATTTCGGATTGGTCATATGTAAACGTTTTACGTCTGGGATGTCCTCGACATCTCCGTTGTTTTCCTCAGGTTTATTATCTGGACCCGTCTCCGCTGCCCTCGTCCAGGTTTTCTCCCGAGTTGACTCTACCAGACATGGTGGGTAAGCGGAGGCAGTCGCTCCAAGCGCTTTTCATCCCGCCCTTCCTTCAGAGCTCGGCAACCAATAGGTCCAGGTCTCACTCCGAGACCGGACAGAGCCAGCCCCCCGTCGCCATCAACAGCCCTACCGCTCCGACAACCACAACCACCACCACCATCACCTCCACCCCCAAAGTTTCGCCCCAGTTGGATCCATTCTCTCAAGCCCTCTATTCATTCGCTTCCACGGACAATGTAGTCTCAATCGACTCGTCTTACAACGACCTTCTGGACACCGACCCATTCGCAAACCTCTCTACTCCCCCGCGCTCTCCAACCTACCAAGACAAACCTCTCCCACAACTTCCCTCCTTGCATAGTGTCCTCCCCACCCCAACCATCCCACGTTCTCCTCTTTCCCCAGTTGAGCACCGTCCGCATCCTCCCCTTCCCGCAGGCATCAAATATACCTCCGCGACAACCCCTTCCTCGCCTGTCTCTGACGCGTTTCATCACTCCTCTTTCTCGGCGCGTCCTGCATACACCAAGCCTGTGTTCAAGTTGACCCCCTCGTTACCTTCCTTACGTGCTCTTTCCCAAGGTCAATACATCCCGACGCGTAAGGTGAGTTGATACTCCGATCGGTCATTCACCGTATTACGCCCTCTTCTCACCTTCTTCGTCACCTGTGCAGATACGCAAGGGACACGTCGGTGCAACTCTACCAATTGAGCCCTGGAATCAGATCGAACATCCTGACTCTCTCATGGAAGAGTCCTGGCTCTCATCCCTTGATACCCCGCACCCATCGGAACACCCGTCTTCTCCGCGTGATCGTGAGGGGATCGCTGACAATGTCACAATTTATTTCGGAGGGTTTAACGATTCGTCTGAGGATATAGTCTCCTCAGCCAACGCCCCGGTCCGGCAAGACATGGATTACAGGATCCCGCCCTCCCTTTCCAGGCATCCCTCTGATCCCTCTTTTTTGTCCGCGTGGGATGACAGCCTCTCATCTTTTACCGCAGAGTCCGAGTTTGATTTCCAAACCTCGACCAGTCCCACCTGGAGCTCCTTTTCTAGTCAAAGTTCTGGCGAAGGCAACCCTTCCAGCATTTCCGAGGTCCCCTTGCCTCCCTATTCCCTCGTCGGTGCCATGGATGCTCTCAACTCGGGCACTGACCTCTCTCCTTCAAATTCCAACTCTTCCGTCTCACTATCAGACGAGGATCTGGCCTTGCCACCTTCCTTCGATCACGCCCACATCTACACCCCTCTCGACTTGCCTTTTCCTGTAGATTTCCACCCTGGCACTTCTGCGGAAACAATTCGTCCCTCACCTTCTCAGCTCATGGAATTGAGGCTAAGCGAGCGATTATCTTCAGAAGATCTCTTCGGACAAAGATCTCGCTCATCCTCCCGGTCTTCGTCAAGCACCTCCTCGCCAGGCTCCAGACCTGTCACTCCAGACCCCTCTGAATGCTCATACCTTTCAACGGAAGAGTCTGACGAGTGGGAGGACGAGGACGACAGCCTATATGACCAGGATGTTGAACTCGAAGATGATCGAGTTGAAACTGTCGAAGACGACCATCAAGATTTCTCCGAAGTCGAGACTGTGTATGACCGACATAGTCAGGTGATGGGCGGCCCCCGCGGCAACGACGTTAAAGGTGATCTATCCTCGACAAGTTTGGAAGAACCTGAGGACGGGGAGGGTTCGTCGAGCGGCAACTATGGTAGTGGAAGATATACCGGCACTAGCCCGAGCGGGTATGGTTACGGCAACTCAGGTGGCAGGTCTCCTGGAACTTACAGATCAACTGGAGGAACTTCTGGTTCGGGTGGCGGGCGGGATGGAGATGGGAGACGACCATTCCAACCCTCGACGCCTCTCCACGGGACAGAGGAAGACGGGGATACTGATTCCGCTGACGAGTACGATGAAGACAAGCCTTCTCCAAACCCCCGCCGATCCGCTGCCCCACCCAAGAAACGATCTTCCGATGAAGACGACGTGCCACTTGCTCGATCAATACCCACCGCCTTGAAGGCTCAAAAGACCATCAGGAAAAAGGCGAGGGAGGAGAGTGCACAAAGGAAGCAAGAGAGGATGATGCGGATGCAAGCCAAGATGCAGAATGTCTCCGGCGTTCCTCGGTCTGCTGGACCTGCCACTACCACGTTCCAGCACGAGCAAACGTCTCCCCCTATCAGGGCCACAGGGAGGTCACGGACCCGGACCTTACCCTCATCGATGACAACTCGCCGCTCTCCTTTTGCTGTGGATGACTTGACGAAGAAATTGATGGATGTACAAGCCTCGATGATTGGTCCCAATACTCAAGAATTACATCGATCCGGGACAAGGTCTTCTCACCAACACTCCCAAGAACCCGGCCCCTCGTCGAAGTCACGACGTTCCTCACAGGAACTATCTCAACCCCTCTCTCCCGTACCTCCGAACGCCATCCACGAAACCTTCCAAAAGCCAACGTTAAGGCCTATGCGCTCCTTTCACCGTCCTGCGAAGGTCCTACAACCAGATACCAACGAACCGATACCGAGTCCAGGGCCTGGGGATACTGGTATTGCCCCCACGCGATCCATACGTAGACCCCGGACAGGTGATCCGACCACAAATCAACCCTCTGCCTTCTCCAATTTTTCCCTCCAACGGTCCAAATCGACCAAGCAGCAAAACAAGGCAAGGTCCCAGGATGAAGATTATGGGACCCCAGCTCAATCCTCTATGACTCGTCCCTCCGTAGAAGTTTCTGTCGATCCCCAGGCCCATTGGAGCGAAAAAGCTGCTGCTTTGCCGCCCATTCCCCCCATCCCTACGTACGATATGTTTACGAGGCAGAGATCCGAAGAAACCTGGCAACAGAGGGTTTTCCTCGGTGATATGCAGAGGTCCACGGTCGTAGAGGTTAGCGCGACTACCTCCGCTCAGGATGTCATCGACGCTATAGAGAGTCGGGGTGAGATGGGTCCACGCGATCCTCACAACAATGGTGGAAAGGGGTGGATGTTGTTCGAACTTGCTCAGGATTTCGGAATGGGTATGTTTTTCTCCGACAGCGTGGTTGTACATTAGCTGGACATGAGTATTCGCAGAACGACCGATTCGGTGCTTCGAAGTCCTTGCAGATATCAGAGCCTCTTGGAGTAAGGAAAAAACCGTAAATTCCATCTTACTTAAGCGGACCGCTTTGAGTTCGCGTTTGTCAGTGGAGGTAAGAGGCACTCGTCTGCGACTTCTCATAATGGCACTAATCCTGGCACCCAGGCTTTACCCTCGACTTCCCCCACATATCGAGGATACCTCGAGTACGAGGTCAAGCGAGGCAAGTGGTCGAAACGATGGATGGAGCTCCGGGACGGTAGCATCTGGCTCTCGAAACGCGACAACGGCAAAGATGAAGTGTTCCTCTGCAAGCTCACGAACTTTGACGTCTACTCCGTGACGAGGGTGATGAAGACACCGAAACCGTTCGTTTTCGCCGTCAAGTCTACCGAGAACCTGTCATTATTCGAGAATACCGCAGACTATCTGCACACGTTTTGTTGTAAGGAGAAGGAAGGACTGGAGTGGATGATGAATATCCTTCTTGCTCGGGTAAGTCCTCTTTGTATTGAGCTCCCCTGCCCTCAACAAGCTGATAAATTGCACCTCCTGAAGTCATGTGTTTCCTATCGAGGAAGACGACCACAACCTAAGCCTACCGGGGCCTCCCTTTCTCGGGCAGGCACCCGTCGGGCTCAGAATAAGCCTGGACAGACTCTTGTTTCGATCCCTCCTCCAACTGTACAGACCGTGCCTACTAAGGCGGTGTTCGAGCCTGGCTCGTTACTAGCGGGACGCATGATGTGAGAACACTGTATGTATTCATGATCGTTAGCTTTTCATTTCGTGAGTCCAAACCGTCCATTCCATTCTCTCGTCTTTCCTTTGAATCGTCAGTTTTGTGGTAATATGTCCATATCTCTCGGATGTATCCCTCAAACATTTTCTCCATAGCCAGCTCCTCCCCGGTGCTCCGCACCGCTCATTTCTTTCGTGAAGGATCGTTACGATGTACACCTTGTTATCATGCCCGACGGTATTTTATTGTTATACCTATGTGATGTTGTCTACCTTCGGTCGTGGGCACTGCCGCTTGCCGGCGCTACGGATTATATATCTAATATTTTAAAAAAATAAGGTCCAACGACTCATGCCCAAAAAGAAAAAATTCCCAATAGCCACGATGCATCCCCTGTTTCACTTCACCCGGGATCCGGCCTTCCTGAACGCGAGGGCTGTAGCATCGGGGACTTGCACGGCTCCCGCGATCTCGCCGTGGTCTCCCGACGTCTCAGCATACTCCGATCCACCATCCTTGTGTCCTCAGCCGACCCATCTGTGCCTCCCCGCTCACTTGCATACTCAGACTTCGACTGCTCACTCGTGACTGCTGACTTATTCTCCTGAATTGTGCTTCCAAACCTATCCTCCTGGACCATGCTCCCCGACCTATCACTGTATATACATAAACGAAGGATGGGCACGGGTCTAACCCATGATTGGCCAAAGCCCCCGCTCATTGTATCTGCGACGTCGATTGTTCCCATTGGCCGGATCCTCGAGGGGCCGACAGAAAGCGGCAGCTCGCCCTAGCTCGCCCCTGAGTGACGCCAGCCGTGGGGAATCATCACCGGTCACCCATCGTCACGGGGCGTTGCGTCACCGCGACGCCGCCATGTTGCGTGTGCCCGGGGCGGCAGGCCCCGAGCACAATGCCAATGAGCATCACCTGGCAAGCTCGAGCTAAGCATTGTCCGACAAGCTGCTGGGATAAAGCATTGCAGGGCGATGAGTTCGCGAGTACCGGCTATGGCATTTAAGGTTGGCGACATCCAGATTCGATCAATGACGTCATTTCCTATCTCCTGGAATTCGTCACCTAAACGGACGGAGACACCTAGCATTTGTAGATAGCGCCCTCACGCATAAAAACTAGGTCCAACCCAATCCGCAACTGTTGCCTGTGAGTTACAGTTTTTGAGGGCGCTTACGTGTCACTCTTCTTCTCCCCTGCGAAAAATGGCTGGCGGTCACATTCGTCACATTGCGTCATTGGTCGAATCTGAATGTCGCCAACCTTAAATGTATAGCCACACGGAGCTTACTTGAGGCGCCGGGCATTCCTATTGGCCGGAGTCTCGAGGGGCAAACAGTTCGCCCCCTGAGTGATATCAGCCGCGGCCGCGAGGGACCAAGCACTACAGGGCGAGTTTGCACCGGCTAGTGATAGTTTCATCGGTACAACGGAGATCTATTAGACGGATCGACTGTTTGGGCTTCTACTATCTGAAGGTGACCGGGACATCTCTCGGAGGTCTCTCAATGGGTTGACAGTCCTCATTTCACAGGGTTCTTCGAGGCCAAGAAAATACTGTTAGGACGTATGGGTCGCCACGAGAATGCGCTGGAGATATGCGACGCCTACAGGTTACACGACTATCTCAAAGCGGAAGAGTGAACATAATCCCTACAGCTTCTGATTCCGAACTCAGTGATTTGCTTACATATACTATAGTCGCGTCTTCGACCCATCGTTATCCAAAGCATCCTCAATCTTCCTCACCCTCCTCCGGATCTATCTCCAACCTGGGGTGTCATCTACCGCTAAATCATCAACAAGCTTCACCCTCTCCTTACCTCCGCCCGCGACTCCCCTTCAACCTGCGCTCCACTTGATCAGTAGACATTCGAGGCGACTGGATGCGACCGAGACGC
>Ga0307512_10001863_pt1 | contig 28333 bp, 31 predicted proteins | sample 14_EM_MG_FD_200267 | JGI IMG/M metagenome (GOLD analysis project Ga0307512, IMG submission 200267) | Populus trichocarpa ectomycorrhiza microbial communities from riparian zone in the Pacific Northwest, United States - 14_EM | ecosystem: Host-associated > Plants > Roots > Unclassified | place... | reverse complement strand
GGGTCCGGGTTTGGCCCGCCAAGACGCTGCGGGTCGGGTTTTTGGACGGTTCTGGAACCGAACCGAACCGTTTTTCCGGTCCGAACCCGGACCGCTGGCGGGTTACCCGGACCCGTTGCTAACACTAATCGGGAGATACGGGTGGAATATGGACCACTTGGATGTAGTGACCGCTTTCCTAAACCCCGAAATTGACGATGACGACATCTATATGACATTGCCAGAAGGATGGCCAGAGGGACTCAACGCACAGAAGATCGTTGTCAGACTCAGGAAAGCTCTCTACGGCATTAAACAAGCTCCACGACTATGGCACGACAATATCAACGCCTTTCTACTCTCTCCTGGGTTCACTCAATCCCTTGCGGATCCTAACCTCTATCTTCGCAGTGACAGCATGATTCTGATACTTCTGTATGTCGATGATATCTCCATGTCATATCCGGAGGCCACCGCCAAAGCTGCAATTGAAGTCAAAGCGAAACTCTGAGAGAAATACAAGATAACGAACCTCAGCCCAGCACGCCAATTCCTCGGCGTCAAAATTCACTGCCATGGTACCTGGGTCAGTCTTGGACAGAAAGCCTATATCATCACAATTCTCAGACGATTTGGCATGGAGCACACTCACAATGTCTCGACGCCCATGGATCCCAATGTAAAATTGGACTTGGCCGAGGATCGGGGGGAGAAGAAATTAGAAGATATTACAGACTATCAACCAGTCGTGGGATCACTAATGTACTCAGCACTTGCAACTCGGCCAGATATCTCGTATGCGGTCACCGCTCTTTCATGTTACGATTCGTGGCCATTCACCAGCCATATGACTGCTGCTAAAAGAGTCCTTCAGTATCTCAAATCTACAGACGATTTTTGACTACACTTCAATGCCAATGGCATCAGCATCGACAATAGTCTGATAGGATACTCGGATTCTGATTGGGCCAATGACAACGCGGACCGCAAGTGTCAAGGAGGCCATGTGTTTCTCGCCAGCAATGGAGCTATCTCATGGCAGTCTCAAAAGCAAAGTCTCATAGCCATGTCAACTCTCGAGGTCAAATTCATCCCCTGTTCAGAGGCCTCCAGAGAAGCAAAATGGTTACTCCAATTGCAAAAAGATATTCACAGTTCTAAGAAAGACTCACCACCGCTGCCAATCAACCGTGACAATCAGGGTGCTCTCACTCTCATCACCACAGGAATCATCAAATCTCGAACTAAGCATATTGACGTTTGCTATCACAACAGTCGAGATCAGCATAGACGGCAAATAGTCAACTACTCATACTTGCACAGGAACAAGAATGTGGCAGACATACTAACCAAGGCCTTGACGAAGGATAAGCACAAGAAATTCACAAAGGAGATGGGGCTATGGTAATAGAGGTCGATTTACGGTTGGATTCAAGGTTGTTTCACTTTTCATTTGGGCACCCAGATGTCCTCGTCTCTCTATGGATGGCCATCCTCAGGCTACGGTAGCACTCTTTCCCTGCTCACTGTCGCAGGGTTTTGAGGAGGCTACTATGGGAACCACAAGTTGTGCATCATGTTTGCTTGTTTGTTTGTTTGTTTGTTTCTTGCTCCACAGAGCGTAGCAAGAGGGGGGAGTGTTGCATATACAGGTCTCAGCCGGAGATGAGCCTCGTATGGCCGGAGCGGAGATGTCTTGTATGGCCGGGGCGGAGGTGTCTCGTATGGCCGGAGACGGTGATGTCTTGTATGGCCGGAGCGGAGGTGTCTTGTATGGCCGGAGACGGTGATGTCTTGTATGGCCGGAGATGACTGTTGACTAGTGTTAGCAACGGGTCCGGGTAACCCGCCAGCGGTCCGGGTTTTGACCAGCGGTTCGGTTCGGTTCGGTTCCAGACCCGGCCAAAAACCCGACCCGCTTTGTCTTGGCGGGTTTGTTACCCGGACCGGACTTTGAACAGCGGGTATTAGGCCGGGTTGGAACCGGAACGTGGTTCCAAATATACGGTTCCTACTCCTTTGGCTTCAATTAAGTATTTGAGTTTTGATCGTATCATGTCATAGTCAATACGTAAATTGGTCAGCTTTAGCCCCTCTTTCACCTCCTGCATTCAAATTTGGGATCCGACTGATATTCGTTGGGTGGTTGTGAAATAATGGCTGATTTTAAGCGATATTGGTGGGTTTTCGATCGTGACTCAACGAATACTTGTCGGATCGCAAATCTGAAAGCGGGAGGTGAAAGAGCGACTAGAACTGCACAATCTATGTACTGATCATGTTGTGATACGATCAGAACTCAAATACTTAATTGGAGCCAAAATGGTCAATTTCAAATGCCGGGTTGTTGGTGGTAAAACCGCCCCATTTCCAACGGTCCGGGTTTTTCGTGTGGTAAGACCCGTTGCCACGGTCCGGGTTCGGGTGGAACCGGACCCGGAACCGACCCGGCAATTTGGACCCGTTGCTAACACTACTGTTGACTCTGATACGGGCTGATGGCATTCAGCCATACTTCACTCTTATATATATTGGCCTTGTGGCCCTCTTAGATAGATGACAATCAAGCTTCTAGCAGTCAGTATTTCAACAACTGGCTCCATCAAATAGCAATCAAACGCCCTCATCGGGCAAACATGGAATTTCCGTAAGAAACACAACGAGCTACAACCCACCGCGCCTCTAGACCATCCCCAGCCGGTTGTATCTCGAACTCTCTGAAATCATGCCGCCGTACTCTTAGCTTTTAGTTCTGAATGCCCCCAATACCGGCCCTTCCTTCACCACACCGGTCCAGCAGTCCATCGACAGCCTCAATATCCACAACGAAGCTGAGACAGTAAGCAGTCCACCAAGACATCAGCGTTAACTCTAATCGTCTCCAAAGAACAAGCGGGTGCGAGAGGACGACGGCAACAGAGACGAGCAGAAAGAAACCAAGAAGCAAAGATTAACTCCTATAGTGATGCAGAGTATGCTCGTCGTATCCGGAACTATGACATTATCCGTGACAACCTGGAGCTGTATTCCAGCCCAAGGATGTATTCTGCGTATGTACTCTCTAGAGAATTATCGCCTTAGTGATAAACAAGTAGCAGGATACGCCAGGAGCAGGAGCAGTTGTAGGAGGAGGTTAATCTAGGTGGAATTACTAAGAATTACCAATTCCCAGCGTGAGTATTCGGCAAAGTTTGCGAATATACAGCGTGCTGAAGAGTACAGAAACTAAGGTCAGATTCTTACTGGTGGTAGGGGATTGATTGTGACCTTTGGGAGGTGGAATAAAAAGAAGACGGGGTTTGGGGGATCTAGGAAGTAATCGGTACCGTGCGAGACAGAAATCCTTGCGATTTTTGTTGTCTTATGCTAGATTTCTTGTGCAGCTTGCAATTATTTTCACAGCCAGGAAACGAGATAAGGATTCTTGGAGAGATGAATATGATATCTGGAATAAAAAATTTTCCTACCACACAAGATGGCTTATAATGTGATCTACTGCGGGTTTTAGACAATATTGAATGCCATTGCTACACACACAGAACCAATACGGTATTACAAACTCCCAAAGTTTGAGTCCTACTTCTATACTTTGTACTTAGTGTTCTATACACTCTTAGGAGGATGGAAACCAGCAAATCAGTTGCACACTCGATGAAACACCTATCAAGAAAACATCTGCTGTGCGTCCTTTGCGGGATGGTATTGCAATTGGATTTAATTAAGAGTTATCGGATAGCATCTTGACACTAAGATGAAAACTTCTTAAATATCTATTTAGGCGGTCAAAAAGTATTGACACCCACTTTCTTGGTAAATACCCGACTTATAACTATTTGCAACAACTCAATTACTCGCAACAATAATGATTTCCTCCATTGTCTGCAATCTACTATTTGGGACTTTTAGGTAGAGGAGATATAATAGAGTTTACCTCTTCCTCTGGGGTGCTTTTGAACTGCTCTTCACGTACCTCGTTTTAGTAGTATGTTGCACAGTTGTGTCAATACTTTTTGACCGCCTATGTATTGTTCACTTCTCTACGACATCTAATGTTTACAGCAACAGGCAACTTACATACACGATAACCAATCTATAAGCTAAGTTTGGTCGTCCCTAATCAACCCCTCTACGCATACCGCACTTTGGGGGATGGCGCCGGTACCAATGCGCTCCGTATCACTCAATTATAGAGTGATACTCTGTGGTACAGAATTAGGAATCGTGTTTATGCGTAGTTTATGTGTGTATGTGAGTTGTAGGTTGTCTCGTCCCCAGACTCTCGCTGCCTTCGCTCGCAGGCTTGCTTCCTGTGGATAAACGGGGTACGAGTAGCAACACCACTGGAGGCTGAGCACTAGACAAAATTGTAGGGGTTATATCAGACCAAGGCCAGGTAACGGCGTTTATGAAAATTAAAGCATGTATACAGGAGATCCGAATGCTTTCCTCAGCGCTAGCATCTACAAATATTCTCAGTGATTTGCATAAACTTCCCCATACTAGCGAGATGGGGTTTGAAACATACCGCATCCAAACTGAGGATAATTGTCCAAGGGTACTGCTAATCCTTAGTCAATATTGGTGTGCAAACATCTTGTTAGATGCTGGTGTTGAAGGTTTTTCGCCTGGCCCGGGCTATGATTTACAAAACGTACCCGCGGCAATCACCTCGGAATAGGTCAAAATTCACACTCCGAGAACAACCAGAACCTCCTTTACTCTTTCAACATTCGTGGTTCATTATCATATCATTCGTAACTAGAGTACAAGTAAAACATTAAATCCTAACCCATCCCTCTATGACTAGAGATGGAAAACTACAAAATCGCGAATTAAGTCAATGAACAAACATAAACGCCGTTAACATCACAGTACAAGAGCAGAGCATAAACAATAAGACGAAGGGGGAGAGACGACAGAAACAATACGGATACCATAGCTTCATTCGGCCTTTGCCATGCTCCGCGTCCACCTCTTCTCTCTCACTTCCTTCCCCTTCCCCTTCGCCTTCTCCTCGGCTTCACACAAGCAACGGTACCTCTCGTTCAAAATCTCGACCACCTTCTTCTTCCCGCGGCCCCTCACCACATCCCACACCGACTGTCCTTCAAAATTCTCTACCTCCATCCACTCCCTTTTACCGTCACGCAACAGCACTTTGAGCACGTCCTCCCACTTCCCACCAGCTGAAATATGTACAGTTGTCTCGCCCTTTGCATCCACCTTATCCACCCTTGCACCCTTTTCCAAAAGCCTCTCCACCACCGCAGTGCAACTGCTATTTGCCGCGAGATGCAGGGCGGTGTCTAGTGTGCCATTGGTCGCATTAACATCGCAGCCGGCGTCCAGTAGCGTTTTGGCGATGAGGCTGCGGCGGCAGGGGTCCGGAGGGATCTTGCAGCTACATTGGGCATGGCGAATGGCGTGATGGAGCGGGGTGTCGCCGAGCTGGTTTGTGGATTGCGCGTTGAGATCTATTCCCGCTGCAGCGGAGAGAAGATTTATGCATAATATAGCGTCGTGTATTTGTGCCGCGAGGTGGAGGGGTGTAAGGCCTTCGCTATCGCGCGCATTGGGGTCTGCGCCATATTCGAGGAGGAGATGGGCGATGGCGCGGCCGACGACATATTGGCCGGTGCAGTAATGGTCTGCGGCGCGAGGATTGATTGCAAGATGGAGCGGCGACGAGTCAGATGCGGTGGGTATGTTGGCAGAGGCGCCTTGCATGCAGAGTGTTCGTAGAGCGTCAAGACGGGAGTCATTGAGAATGACCTCGACGACGGAGGCTTTGCAGACGGTATTAGAGTCCAAGATCCCCTCCATGGCCACGTGGATCGGTGCATCCCCATGCATATCATACACACCCATCGTTCCCCCGCGTTTTAACAGCAGTTCCACGACTCCTGCCCAGTTCAACCTCGCCGCACGATGAAGTGGTGTGTTACCCCGGGAGCATTTCTCTGCCACAGGCACACCGCGCTCTAGCAGTAATTCCACGGTTTTAAGGAGCTGTGCCTGCTCAGTCGAATCGCGCATCTCTGTCGGATCGTGAGCTTCGATTGCAACATGCAAAAGATTCCTGTTTCCTTCCTCGAGTAGATCTGATGGCTCAACGTTAAGACGATCCATTAATAGCTCCATCACACGGGGCTTCCACCCGGACGTCGCACGGATCAGCTCGGCTTCTCTATTCCCATAGTGTAGTGGTGCAAGCAGGGAGCACATATGTTTGGAGCTCCAGAGAAGTGCGGCGAGGTCATACCGAGGGAGGAAGCGGCCGATGTGAATGATTAACTCGGGTGGGAGACGGAGGAGGTCGAAAAGGATGGGCGCTTCGTCTGCGCACGGAATTTTCGGCACGGATTTGGATTTGGCGGATCTTGTGGAGCGGAACATAGTGGGCAGTAGTAGTGGTGGTTGTGCTTGTGGAGAGGGTAGTGATGATGGAGCGGTGAGCGGATGTTAGGCGGGAGAGTATGGATGCCTGTCACAAGCAAGGATAGGGATGCAGTAAGCGTTGTGCGACGTTGGGGAATTCGTTGATGATATGATATCACCCTTTTAGTTTATAGGTAGAGGTACCTACATGTATAGACAACCCGTCTTCTAATGTATTTCCGAGCCATGTGTTCAAGCGCACTACATGGATTTCAACAAACGAAAACCAAAAACTTATTCATCTCCCTGCATTTACTTCACTAAACTTTTACCTATCGAAAAAATAACTGAATGGTGGGATCGTGTAGGGAACAAGGGACTTTGAGACTACGAACTGGTGTTGATAAAATGATGATGGATTTGCTAATGGCCTGGAACAACAGTTGGAGGTTAATGGCTGGCCGAGGACGATTGAATCTAGAGCCCTGTATCAGGAACAAATAGCGGTAGATAATATAATTTTGACGCTTCTTCACTTCGCACATTGCAATTCGCGCGCCTTACCACACGCAAACATGAAATCCACAAAGTTGGTACTAAATACATTGACATTATGAAGCGCGATGGGGATATACAAACTTAGGATCCACCGATCGTCGTAAAGGCTGCTACCTAGTCTCGGAGTGTGGTCATGTTGATAAACCCAGAAACCTTGACTGTACGGACCGGTCTGACAGAGCCCATGAATACATGTATAACTAAAATATGTCGTGGAGATCCGTTATTCGCGAGTTGTGATAAAGTGAGAGTCAACATATAACAAGCGCAACTACCGTTGTCTTGTTTAGGTGTGGCTATCACTTATTAGAGCCGGTTTCTTAGCGTCATCGGTCGCCTCTGAATTGTAGACGATACCTGATCTTATTCTATTGAGTCCCATGTGAAATATCCGTGAGCTAGACATCGATCGTATCAAGCTGAATAGAAGCCATTCTCAGGGATGATGTGAATTCCGGTAAATTTGCCGCGCTGTAAGGCTTCTAGCTAGAGCGTGTGGCTGAAAAGCCAGCGGATCGGATTACGAGGACAAGCGTTGGGTGGTCGTATTGTAACTCGGAACCCCAGTATAAGGGGCTGGCATGCTGTGGCGCAAGGCGGAAAGACAAAGGGGCTACGAAGCGGGCTGCAGAGAGCCCTTTTTGAGTCTGTACATGGTGCGCAGTGGGGTGTAGCCCGAACTGGTGGTGTAGTGATGCGGTGATGCGGCGATGCGATCGTAGTCGTACTGTGGAAGTTCAAAGTCGAAGTCTGAGAGTCGCTAAACTAAATGAAGTGAGACTCCAAGCTGACTAGTGTTGCTTGGCACTATCTTAAATCTGTCTTACTTTTTGCTTTTCCTTCTTCTTATCTTCCTTCGAATTTCAACTATTCGTTCTTTATTTTTCTCCGAGGTTCTTACACTCGAGTCCGTGAAATTGCGACTGGCACACCACTTGACCAGAAGCTACACAGGCGTTTTTTATTGGACCGATATGCCATATCAGGAACCCTAACCCAAAGCTTCGTGATGCTATCGATGGCGCCTCGATCATCGTTAACCTGCAATATAACACACATCAAAGGCATGGGGTACTGCAGCTACCCTGGTATTTACTGTGGATGGTGTGGTAGAATGAGTTCACTTCGCTGCTGCCTAGCGTCGGGCCTGCAACCGGCGGTAACAAGCAACATATCACAAATATGGAGTTGACAGCATTCCATAAACAACCCCGCACCAATGGTGAGTTGTCAAATGAACAACCAGCGTAAACCAGACACACCCTACTTCTGTAGAGTCATATAGCGATACTTCAAATATGACCAAAAGAAAGAGACACTCTCGAGCACCTCTACCAGACAGTAACAACAGTACATCACATATGGCAAAGAAGAAGAAGCCCCAAGCATCTCTATCGAACAGTAGCGGTACATCGAATACAGCACAGAAGAAGAAAGCGCAAGCTGCGCAAACACCTCTACCGAACAATAACGCACAGTCAACATCACAGCGCACAAAGCGCCCACCAAGGTCCAGGCAGGGAAGTCAAAGCAAATTCGATGCACCGGGGCCATTGCAAAACCCGAACACTCCATCTAAAGCCCAGAAAGGGAACCAGCAGAATACAAAAGCTTCAATGGTTCAATCTACACCCCCGGCACTAAGAACTACACCCATTAGCCCCAAACAAAACCGGCGATTTTTCGGAGCTGTTATCCTACTTCATGCGCTTGACCCTGTCCGCGGTGATCGTCGAAGTCGTCCCAAAGTTGCCGACCCTGACGAACTCGCCTCAGACCTTCTCCTGGACAAATTTTTGGACTCTGTCGCTTATGCATGTGACCGGAAGAAGGGCGGGAAGACCGTGACAGCCGCGGCACTCCAGAAGCACCCGGAAGGCCCGATACTTTTGTTGGGGTCGAATTCTCCGATTGAACCAGAAACCATCGAAAAGTTGAGAGAAATACTGGACCGATTGAAGGCCTTTAAATTTGGCCAAGAGTCGGAGAAACTGTTGGAAGAGGATATCGTTCGCAAACTGACATATCTAGGAGCTGAACGGTTGAAAGTTTATCAAAAAAAGGCGAAGCAGCGGTTAGAACTTACTAAACCTACGTTTCAGAACCTTAGTATGCTTATGTAGAACTAGAAGCGTTATCATATCTAATATAGTTGGTTCTGACAGGCTTTATTTCTACTTGCTTTCTAAAGCACCTTCAGACGGTTGTCAACGGTGAAGGCCTCGATGATTTGGTCCGCAATAGCTATACGGCAATCAAACACCGCGACATGAAGCATCTTCTGACTGATCACGAAAACCATGAACCGAACTCGAAAACCGTTTCAGACATCCGCCACTTTATTGGTCGAATGGGATCCTACGTTTCGGTAGCAAAGACCTTTATCCGAACTGCCCGAACTAGTCGGGATCTGATCGCCGAGCTCCGAATAGAAGTTATTCCATCACCTCCCCCACAGCCGGCACCTCTTTTACCTGGATCCTGCAATCTCAATAGCATCATATCCAAAGTTTGTCAGCAGCCCGATGTACTGCGGTATACTAAACTACTCAATGACCATAATTCAAATTTCGAACTCAACATTCCCGAACGTCTGAAGGCGAACTGCTCGGTCGAGACCTATATCCACGCCGAGCTCATTCTAATCGACTACTTCCGCACCAACGATATCGACTTCCACAATCCGCATCGACGATACATCGGATGCTCAAAGGACGCCTGCTACCTTTGTGATCAATATGTGGCTGCCATCAGGAGCCCAAAATTTGAGCTTCGTGGTTGCCATCAAAAAATCTACACTGGCTGGAGACCTCCGGATATTCCTTTCCCATGCGAACAGGCGCGGTTCCTTGAGCGAAGGAATATCTTGAATAAGATGATGGAGGGTTTAAGAGGAGAAATTATGGACCATTTGGATCGTGGGGAAAAGAGAAGGCAGTCGCATCCCGATTCGACGACTGGGGTGAGTATGGCGCCACCGTTTGCGGGTAGTTTGGGACAAGGTAGGCCCTCGTTATTCCTAGGTTCTGATACCTTCTAGCTTACACATGGGTAGCATTCCTGGATGCTCGTAGGGGAAGTCAATCTTCCGGGACTCTGGGGTTTACAGAGAGCGATTGGGGTGAGGAATTCGATGGAAGAATCGGTATTGAGAGCGAATGGGGTGAGAAATTCGATGGGAGAACCGGTGTTGAGAACGAATCAGGTGATGAGTCCGATGGGGGAGGAGTTGGTATCGAGTGAGTAACAATGATTAGTGTTTGAAGTCGGTGACTGCTGGTCGGACATCGGCGAAGTCGCAAGTAGGGGCTTTTGTAGGTTGGTGAAGAATATTTTGGGGCCTGTAGCCGACAGAATTGCATCTTAATAAGCGGACAAGAATTTAAGGTTACTGAAAATTAGGATGTTCATATTGGGAACATGATTGTATACCGCAATTAGTTATTGGAAGGGAGTGTGTAGAAGGTTAAACCTATTGGGAATTTCAAATATTCAGACTTGAGTTTTAATGTAGGAAGAATAGGAGTTGTGGAACGATTTGTAGTCTATACTGTATAGGCGTTTTTTTCTAGTGGATTTCCGATGGGGGGGTTTTTTCCTCCCACAACTATGATGTTCTCTGTCACTCATACATAGATTCTAGATTTATAGAAGCACCGTTATAATCTATGATTGCAAAAAAGAAGCTCGTGTCCATCCTTGTCTCGCACCCAGACGTTACCCGGCCCATCCCTAATTCGCTAGGCTGAAGATTACTGAAGTAGTTACTAGCGCCGGGGTACAAGGCTCAAATCACGTGATAACAGGAGGTCTGGGTGCGAGACAATGTCCATCCACCAAATAACGATATTTCTATTTCCAATTCCCTCCTCAATAAGCATCAGTCAACAGTCTATCACCTTCTCAACCAAATAAGCAAGCCCACACCCTACCAGTGCTAACCATTTTGCATCTTGGAGCGCGAGGTTACTCTGGTACCTGTCAGTTCATGTACCATATCAATACTTTGTAGTCTGTCGAAATCACACTAATGCATAAAGACACTGATAGCCCGAGACCGAGTAGCTGAAATGATGGCCAGTTAGTAATTCTCATTGCAAGCTAGCATTCCATATAAGACGAGACTCCACTCTATAAATCGAGTGCAATATTTTGTCAATCTGCTTCCTTACCGCCGAGTTGGTCATTATTTGCAACTTTGACTTGTCTATTTCCAGTCTACGAAAGAACTCAATCTTGGCGGAGTGGATAAGGTGAGCGTAAACTTTGCTACTTTCAGACAAAAACGAGAGTTATATTGCCTGAGGCCAACAGTATGCGTGGTGTGCAACAGTGCCTGACACCTCACTTTCGAACTCATTCTCTCGCTCCGCTATATAACTACAACCACCATAACCTCCTCACCGCCAAAGTCCTTGGAAATGTGTCGCCCATTATGAGCCAGACCTGTACTCAAGCGTACCCGCGAAGTTGCTGCAATTGCTGAAAAAGACAGCTCCAAATACTGCGCACAAAACGATCTTGATGGGACAATAAAGAGTCAATTTTTTTTGCTGGAGTACCAGCCTTAAATCTAATTGAATTGTCAATTACTGCTAAGGCGAATATGTCTGTACCATTTATGTGAGTGGGAGTGGAGCTTCATGATTTGTGGAGAGTTTTTTGTGATCGAGTGTTGTGAAAACGGGAAGCCAAGCACGGTTGCAGAGCATCCACAACACACATACTTTTGGCCTCCGGCAATATGTAAACTAGTAGTGTTGCATCCCTTACGTAGATTCAGCCTATATGTCGATGGGGTATCGATTAGAGTCCCATCTATAGCAATGATGTTAATGGTCTGATCCAGTGGGGAGGTTAGACTGAACTAGACCACTGACTACCAGTTTTGTACTACACACTACAGTCCGGACTAGTCCATGCTCGCTTGCACATTGCCTCTGTACTCATTTGGTGTGAATCCCATGCTTAGTAACTAGAAAAAATACAATTCATCCCATCCGATCCTGACAAATCCACATTCTAAGCTTTATCCTGAGTGATATTTACCATTTTCAGTAGTATTTACAGGCTCTATCTGGATCATTCGTAGTCCAAACTGGTCTAGTCATACAGCTCTTCATTTACTATCCAAGCTAGCCCACACAAAATCTTACAGCTATTCTAGAAAAAGACCTAGTTGGAAAACATGCTCTTGGTAACGAGCCAATCCACTTACTAAACAGGCTGGCCCCTGGGCCAAGTGGTTTATTTGCCAACGGGGTCGGAACAAATTCTTCCCTCTGTTCTGTAGACTGGTAGAGAGTATGTATCCTACTCGAATTGGTACGCTATACGAATGCCAAGACAAAAATGCTGCAGTTACCGTACCTCCGAAATCTTTTGGAAACAGTAGAAATAGGTCATAAGTTGCTGACCGTTTTACATACTTTCTAGATTGCAGTATATATAGTTGACTTCCTGCTGCATTCTTTTGACCTCAAGTCATCACATGAAAGTTGCAAAAAAAGAAGCAGGAAAGTAATTGCGGTCTTGGCATTGGAGTATTCAAGTAGGGTACCTACTCCCTCTAACTCTTCCTATTTGGCGTGTTCAGTTACCCTCTCGTACCTCGCTTAATAACCAGCAAAGTTACCGCGGCCACGGCCCAACGAAGTGATTAGGACCGAGGGTTAGGTTACTCCGCCTCCGAACGTCTGGAGGGAGACATGTAACACACCCCAATTATGGAGATTTATTATTTCAGTCATACCCGATTGTTAACAATCTGTAGTCTGTAAGGCGGCTTGGGAAGAGTTTTGCGGGCTACCGCCAGCGACCAAAAGCCGTCTACAGACAGCAATCTGCACTTGTTCATCGGTTGGGGTCTTCTCGCGAAACACGGCCAAAAGACAGAAAGCAACAGCACCATAAATCTGATGTTCCATGCAGTAATTACGTCGGATGAAATATAGTTTGCTTTTATTGGCCCTGATTACCCTAGTATAGCTGGCATCTCTCCATCCACACCCTAAACCTTCCCTCGACTTCTAGCTACTGTATGCAGCTGTCTACCCAAAGTTATCCCCGCTCAACCCTCAGCGCCGTCCAAATTGGTCGATTGGTCACCGGACTGGCGTGCGGGGTTGGGCATATTTCCAACACTTCTCTCAACATCCATTACTTTCAACATGGTGGATGCGGTTGGCCTGTCACCGGTCCAAGAACTAAATGGTGAAATTGAAGCCAGTAAATGAGGCTGGTTGTCGGTACGGTTAATATAATCGACGTCTACTCTATTGCCGCGGGTTTATTGATGGACGGTAGCAATTGAAACCCTTTCTAAGAACTCCGCAAATACATTTTCACTATCAACCCCAGACAACTAGTGAAGGTAAATTAATCCCACCACTAGCCCGTAGATCTTCTCCAGGTCTAGGCATGTCATCCCCCAGATGAAACATAGCGAGCTGACGGTGGCAGCAGATGGTTGCGTACAATGCGAGGGAAAGTGGGAAGAACATACCGATGAAGGAATTGCGAAAACAACCAGAAACTCAATACCTATCGCTACAAATTTTCTAGAGGACTAGGAGCCTTTCAAAAAGATGCCTCAGAATAGTAACTGCAAGAAAGATCTCTACATCGCTATTCGTAACAGTAGAAGGCTGGGGAGATCATCAACCGAGTCAAGAATTATCTCGAACTGGATTTCGTGATGAAAATTCGAACTATATATTATACCGCAGGCCATAAGTGCACTATGAAAACGAGCCAACTTTGCACCGCTTATTCGAACTCTGAACACTCAAAGAAAATTAAAGGCAGAATGCGTTAAAGTCGAGTCTTGCAGAATCCGGGTTACAACCATTAACACTCCCCAAGCTAAAGATCGGGACGATTACGATGGAGCCTTTAGTTCCTCTTGGAGAGCGCATTCAGAGGTTTCGATTTTTCGGTCTTCCTCCTGGATTCAGTTAGAGAGCATGGTTGGGACTTGCTTTGAGTGATGTTTAACATATACTTGATTATCAGCTTTCATAGAATTATGGAGTTTGCATCTCATGCTCGTTGGTTTTTATACTTTATGTTGGCGGTGATGTTGATTATTCCTTGCTTTTACTCGTGCGTTGCCGTTTTTTGCTCGTGCATGCGACATTGGCATCTGGTAACTAATGTCATATCCCGTTTGATTGTGCATATGTTGACCTCTCTTCATACTAGAGTGATTGATCATAACTTGTCTATCGCTATATCTTAGTATCTGTTTGTATATTGGTGTCTTGAAAAAAATCTGATGATATCTGTGATCCACCCAATGTGATACCGATCAACCTGGCCATCCAGTAGCCTATTATAGTATTATCAAGGGAAACCGGGTATATGTACACTGACTATAGCTACAGTATTCCAGAATGGGCCTTCTGATAATGTTTCAATCGCGGACGCGACTGGCGCGAGTGATTTTGTGTGACACATCTCCTTGTACCGTAATTTTTTGAATTACTTTTTCTATCCCTCACCATAACCCGCTACTCCAACTTCTACAACAGAAAAGACAGCCACCCAAATATTCAACACCGGCTTGTGATGTGAGTGATGGATCATGACCGCTAACCCTCTCATTATCACTCCACTGTGACGCTCTCTCTATTAGCGATGGAATCTATCTTGATCGATATGTTATAATTAACTTCTATAGCCTTTACTTGTGAATATGTGCCCCGACAGCTACATTGGTTGCCGCTCGAACCATCACAAGCTATCTGAGATGATGCTATTGACAGACAGACCCGCGTCCCAACTAGCAACGACGAATGGAACATTCAGTCACCTTTTGGTTTCGTCTATTTGCCGGATTTTTTTCCTTCAGTCTGCAACTTCTTCTTTAATCTCGTAGGTTACTAAAGCACGAGGAGTTATTTGAGGGAGGAAAATATAATATTGAATTCAGACACCGTCGAAAGTAGACACTCTCAAGGAAATAGTAGAATGTAAAGCAACAATCAGGGATACACCTATTCGGCACACTCAATCATTAAAGTTTCCTATCTCCCTTTCTCTATACCAAAAAACACGAATACTCAGGACATCAAACCACCTTTGATAAGCAATCCACCGAGACGTCCCTCACAATACATACCAGATAGCAAGGGGGGTCCCAAATACACCAAGAACGAGAATGATATGACGAAGTAGGCCAACACTATCGGAAGTAGAGTCTCCAGAAGTGTTCTTTGAACTTGCCGATTCACCTCTCTTAACATGTGACGATGGGTGTGGTGCAACCTTTCCGGTCTTGGGATTTATCATGGCGTAGTTTCCATGCCCTATATAAGCTAAGGTTAGCCAAGAGTAGGAGAGGAAATGAGGCTGGAATAAAGGGAGGCGAGCTTCATACCCATATCCATGCAGTGCTTCTGGCAGCCAGGCACCTCGTCTGGGTAGTTACTGCACCGTTTGTAGCCACAACAATTAGGCATACAGCCCTGGAAGCTATTGATCAAAGCCCCTTGATATCTGTCCCAATCGGTACGGTCCCAGTCAGGTGGGCATGGCAAGAGATTTTCTGGAGGAAAATCCATGATACCTATACCAGGGAATCGGTCAGATCGTTCGAGAGATATATGATCGCTAAGATTTTTACCTCGGCGTTCAATATAATCCTCAGAACTGTCGGATCTCTTTGCCATTCGCGGAGGTGGTGCCATCTTTCCTGTCTTTGGGTTGATAGCCATTCCAGTAACATGACCTGCAGATATAGTTAGAAACAGAAGAGCAGCAGCGGGGTAGAATAGAGACGGGAGAAATAGAGAAGTGGAAGGGATGGGAGTTGTACAAACGATGGAATAGTGGGGCATACCTCGTTCTAAGCAGTAATCAGTGCAGTAGGACCTGTCTGCTACACAGTCGTTGTATCCACAGCAAGTGGGCATACAAGCTTGATAACCTGAAGTCAGCTCATGCTGATATTGTACCCATCTTGGAGGATCCCAATCAGGTGGAGCAGGCTTGAGACGGCCAGCCGGGATTTGATTGAATTGCTCTACACCATTATGAGTAAGTGGCGCTCTATCATGTGGTTGAGAAACATACCCCTCCATTCATATCGAGGTTCTAACCTAGCTTCGTGGTAGTGGTTCTCGGTAATTGGTTCGACTTGTTTAGCATTGACGGGGTCCACTATGATCAAAAAATTATTAGTAAATAAACATGGGAGGAAGGAAGGAAGGAAGGAAGGAAGGAAGTAGCAAGAAAGGAAAGCAGCGAGACGTACCATCGATGTCGAGGGTGGTGGTACCTGTCGACAGTGCAGAGAAAGAGAAAAGGGTGAGGAGACAATAGGCGACAGAAGGACGCATCTTGAGTTGTACTCAAAGCAATTTGAGACCAAAATGAAGATGAAGGAGATGGTTAATTGGAACTCGGGGACACAGCGTAGTGGAGAATGTGGTGTGAAGGAAAGAGGAGGAAGAGTGATCGGATGAGAGGATGAAGTTTTATAGTAGCAGGACCTTGTCTTGGGATGACGGCAACGATTGTTCAATTGGGTCAGCCGCTATAGCGTGCTTGTATCAGTTGTTGCTTTCGTGCTTGGATGCTTGCGTGTGTATGTGCTTGGTGGAGTTTGAGGGAGGCCAACCCCGAGTTCTGGTGTATTGGAGTACATACCTCACCGAAGGTCAACAAGAGGAGGATAAGTCTAGTGACGATGCATACTAAGTACTCAGGACTTAAGCACTGAGCATGTATATTTTTGCATAAGTATCTCTACTAATAGTCCCTTTTCTCGCAGCGTATAGCGGAGGTCAAATGAATTAAATCGTCTGCCTCATCACGAACTTTCCAAGAAAATGATATTAGGAAAAGTTTTTTTATTGATCCCATGCAAGCTCTTCACCTCTTTTTCGGTTGAAACTTTTTTATATATATACTTTAGGCTTCGGCTTGAGTTACTATGTACGTACTAACACTAGGTATTTTACCTAGGTACGTACCACCCTCTTGTCTGTCTGAAGACTCCATGCATGCAGGTAGTCTCGAGACAGTCATATGCCAGATTTATCTATTCTTTCACGCCTCACATCCAATCCACTAGAGAGTAGTTCTTTGGTATGGGAGCAGGGAGGCTGCAAATGAAGAATCCATGGATACGTAGCAGTTCCGGGAAGTAGGTACCTAGATAGGTAAGTACTTACATGATTCTGCTTCAGCTTCTACTACACGCAACAGAGCCTAGTTTTGGTGACAAAATTGTTCTTCTGCTAGCTGTCTTCGATCTCGTACACCTCTCTACCTAATACCTGAAAACACCCCGAGACAGTATCGTACCCAGCATCTCACTTAACGCTTACTAGTTAAGTACCTAGATATATACCATTTTGCTTCCTCCATACCCAAAGGCACTGAGCAGTTTCCAATTCTGAAGGTTGTCTCTAGTTTAGGTAGATGTATCTGATTCGAAGGCTCAGGGCTCAGGGCTAAGGGCTCGGGGCGTTAAATGATTCGGCTATTTGTAGTTCTCATAGCTCGTCACTCGATCTTAGTGCATCGCTTACTCTTCACCGGGTCCCCTGCAGCTAACTGACGTCGCTAGGATAAATTGAAGTTTGTGGTGTGATGGAGACGTAACGTAAGTACATAATTTGACGGTGATGGATCTGGCGTGGTGGTGCTGTGCTAATTATGAGTGGATAAGGGTGCGGGGTACGGTGTTGATGTTGGATAGTGAATTAATACTCACAGGGACTATCAATTTCGATATTTGGTAATGCCAGTGGGTTCGAACGGCACAATTCGATTTTGTGCTCGACGGATCTGTGCACTTAACACTGCATCCTTCTGTATATCGCATACTAGCTACAGTATTCGAACCTAACTTCCGTCGACTTTGCCGCAATTCAGCATCCTTGACTCGGACGTGTGGTTCTTCAACTATAACCGTAGCCTTGGGCTGCGTACACCCTGCCACGTCAACACCCCTACTGTCGACATCCCAGTGTCTCAAGATTACCGCAACTAGGCTGCCTCATGGGCAGCCTGATCTTCTCTCACCATTATATAGCCTCCTCTTCTCCCCACCACCCTCTTCACTGTGCTCGACATGTCTGCTCGCGTTACCCCAATGAAGGCCTCCACCGCCCGCGACCTCCGCCTCTGGCTAGGCGCCAACGACCTCACGCACCAAAACGCTGTCTCCATGGCCGTCTTGCAAGCGGCCATAACCTCCGCCGAATCGCGCACCTCCTGCCGTCCCCTCAAAGTACCCCTCTCTTCCCCCCGTTTGTCCCCACTAACAAAACCAGAAAAACTGTGCTAATCTCCTCCTTCTTTCCCTCGCCGCACACGGTCTCACCTCTACCCTCCTCTTCCGTCACCACTCTAATAGCTCTTACCCCGATCTTGCACACAAGCTGGGGTTGTGGACGGTTGTCGTCAGTGCGGTCGTTCTAGCTCTCGGGGTGGCGTCGACCGCCATGAAACGGACAATGCCGCGGAAATTGAAGTGTTATGGGATCCCTGCCGGGATAACGGTGAATATGGCGGTTGTTGTGACGCTGTTTAGGTTGCAGGAGGGGAAGAAGAGGGCGTATGAGGGACAGGGTAGAACGTTGGCGGTTTATAGTTTGGTGGTTAGTTGCTTGCTGTTTTTGGCGTTGGTGTTTGGGACGGCGGGGTATTGTGTTAGGAAGGGGTTGGAGGAGGGGGAGGGGAGGATTAGGTTGGATGAGGAGGCGGAGTGATATGGGTGTTTTGTGAGTGAGGGAATTGAGGGCTATTGGGGAGGAGGGAAATGTCGGGTATATGTTAGTTACTATGAAAAGTTTTTTGGTATTTACACGACCAAGTAGTCATCTCTTTGTTCAGAAACCTTGATAAGTCCCGCCGTGCTTTGTGAGGGGAAGATAACCAGATTGATATCTTAGGATGATTCTGGAATGTGACGCTCCTTGTTTGACATGGGTTTCATGAACCCAACCGCCAAGGCTCGTGCGACCCTCCCCTGCTGCTTCCCTGTCATAGACATATCATCGCTGGAGTGTTGGTATTCCGAAGCTTGTGGCACGAATTTGGGAGAACCCTGAACCGTACCCTGCTTCGGGAACCTGCGATCCAGCTAAGAATTGATTGGGGAGACGTCAATATGCCGGTCGGGCAAATCGTCTGCCGAGCCAATGACCATGGGCTTTCCAAATGACATATAGTAGCAAGCATGATGACTCGGGACGCTGCAGGTTATAGAGGAGCCCTGTGTGGTAGGTAAAAACAGGTGTTTCATCAGTCACAACGTGGGGGTCCGAATAATAGAGCTCATTGTCAAATGGTTATCTCTTAAGCTAATGATAGTCGTATCTCACCTACAAATTCGGCCGAGTAAGTACTTTATATTAGTCGCTATGTTAATATCATCCGAAGGACCTGTGGTATAACGGTTTGAATACGCACAGTATACCAATCTACCGTATTGTAAGTAGTAGCCGTTCGAATCTGCTTTAGCCATAGGGCCATTCTTTTTTCGACAATTCACTCTACAGCTCAAGACTGCACGGCGGGGTGCTCTCTCAGAGGTGTTCGGGTCTAGTGGTGGATACGGGCTATCCATGGATGGCCTGGGCAGTCTGTAGATGGCCCGATATCCACCACCGGCCTGCCCAACTGCGGAATCATGACTGGCCCGCACTCTGTCTACCCTATCCCCCCTCTAGCATGGCCTCATGTCTATATATACACTAATTACCAAGGAGCCTGAGGTTAGAGGAAATATTACTTCATGCAGCGGTTGATATCCTAATTTAAACTTGATGTGAGGGTGTCAAATAGATGCTGGAATTTAGGGGCACAACAATGATGTAAGATGAACTTGTAAAGAACAATATGAAGAAGGAAAAATTGGTGTACATACGCAACATGAACAAATTGTCACACTTTTCTATCATTTAAGGCTTTTTCAAACTAAGACCTCACGTAGGTGTCCCGGGCCAGTCATCGATCCGCAGTTGGGCAGGCCAATGGTTGAACCGAACAGAGGGCATGAGCCATGAATTTTGGTTTACTCTATAAGAACAAATTGACAAGGGAGTGCCATAACGTAGCTCAGACCACCGCAGTCCATAAAGTTGAGGGTGCCTACCGGATTAGGAATGAGGATAATGCCAGCCCTCGAGATTACGGACGTTGGGGGTGTGTCCTCTACGAAGGGAGAGGGTTTGGTTTGGCTATACTTGATACGCTATCTTTCCTAGGACTTTCTATATAATTTTTAGGGTGGTTATAGTTAAGCAACGGAGGAGTTATTTCTGGGTTATCTTCATTTGTGTATTGGTTCAGCCGTGACAACTTTTAACAAGAGGGACAAGATTATGGGCAAAGGAAACACTTAAAATCATGGGCCCACCCGTTTCCCGGTACCAATATTTGCACCCAAAGAGACTTCTTCCATTCCTCTATCACGGGTTATCAAGTATTCTCCAACTACTTGAGTGGCCTTGTTCTCCGCACTTTCTACGTTCAAAATATGCAGCCTTATCTAAACAAGATAATTTTCCCAAAAGATCAAAACCATTTTGCCATATATATACACACCAATCCACCCCCATCTACCACCAAGCAGCTGCATACGCTCCCACGAGCGCTCCTACTGCCGCCAGTACACCCTTAACCTGCACCCCCTTTCTCCAACTCTCCAAATCATCCTGCGTATTCCCAGTATCAACAACCCTGGTCTTCAACCCCCTCTCCTCAGCCGCCTTCACCCCTTCTCCCGCACTCTGAATCCTCTTCTCAACTGGTGCCACCCCAAAAAACTGCCACGGCAGCACACATGCCAGCGCCACCGCTGCTGCCGCATACAGTTCCCATCCCGCACCCACGAGGACAGTCGTGGCTTCTCCGTGCGGCAGGAACGAGCCCGGATGGAACGCAACCGACGCCAACGGGATCGAGATCGCCGGTGTGGTGTACAGGAAGTACGCGAGGAAGGCGTATGCGGAGGCACTCGCAGACGTGATCAATAGTAGTGGCCGGTGCATACGGCAGCGCACGGACTCGAGTGTAAGGGCAAGGTCGCGTGCAGAAGTGGTGGCGACAGAGGGGAGGAAGACGAGGGAGGTGTTGAGGAGTGCGCCTAAGGGAGTTAGTGGACGTTTTGCGGGGGTGGTGAGGGAATCTACCGGCGGTGAAAGCGGCGCCTACAGTGCCCAGCAATTTGGCCACGCGCACGGCGGGCGGGAGGAGTGTGTTTGCGGTGGGTGTGGTGGACATGGTTTTGTAGTTCGTTTTGCTTTTGCTGTAGTGGGAATTGGAGGTTGCGGAGATCGAGAGAGTTTTTATGGGTCCTTTTGTTTGCTAGTGACGTCGCCACGTCGTCACTCGGGTGCTGCTTGGCGGCGGAATCTGCGGCGTCGATCATCCGGTAACGAGTAGCCGAGGCTCGATGCGTCGGCGTTCCCTTATAGGGGAGTTAAGTTTAAGTTGCCAGTGTCTGCTTGATCGGCGGTGTTTTGAGGTTCGATTTGTTTCCGGCTGTGTCACGTGCACGGCTTTAATCCGCGCGAGTCAAACTTAAAGCGATTGCGAGAAATAGAGTTGCCAAAAAGGAATCTCCCAGTGTATATTCGAACTGCAATCTCTAAATATACTCTGGACAAGAAATACTGTGTGTGCAAGCCATTACACCTACAAGACCTTTGAATCCTTATTGTGGATACATCGCCGATCACCAGGAATCCACCTTGAAGTCTGGGTAATGGGTCTCAAGGTCGTGGATGAGGCTACACAAAGAGGCTTCGCTTTGCTCAGTATTGTGCTCGGAAGTTTGATCTGGACTCATCCTTCACATGATAATCTGTTGATATAATGAGTAAGTGGCCCAGTCCGTGGAGTTGCGGCGAGGAGGATGATTAAACTACAATGTAGATATTTAGTCCAGTGGTACGGTGGAGAGGAGGCGAAGGAGGGCCGGCGCAACAAGTTGCTTTAGTCTCGGAGTGGGGGGTACACAGTTGCTGTGGTACTAAATTTGCTCTATGCGGGATGATTGAACATAAGTATGTCTTTGCTGTCATTCTCGACTTCAATCCTCTCTGCACCTCAACTTCCGAAGCATCAGCCAACCCATCCAACCCCCAAAACCCCGCAAGACGCCGATGTCAGATTCAGTCTCGACACACTGGACTCACCTTCTGCCACAAGTATAATCCCACCGCTCTGGTGTGATTTCTCTATTACACACAAGGAGGTACAATCACCATCCGCTCTATTCAACCAAAAGCTTACTTCTATTCGTGGCAGACCTGCGCCTTGAGCTACTATCCACCGCAGAGGGGTCCCAATCTATCTACCTCGTGAATTCATTACACTGTTCTGCTTTTGAGGTAAGTCTGGCGACGAGCTACAGCTCTTGCCGGACCTCACTCTGAGAGGGATAATGTCTTCAATGCATATCTTCCTTTATGTGTTCAACCTCACGGTACCAACTTGTCTTCACGGACGAAAAAATACTTCTACTAGATACAGCAAGCCTGATATCCCGCCTACAAGAGAGGAGAGACAACATCTTCCTCCTAAGTTGTATTGCGAGAAGTTTGGTTGCTATCTCAAGCGACGAACTTTAATATCAAACTATTATCACTCGAGATTGTCTGGCACAATAATTAAATCGCACTTATGAGTTTTCATGGGAGGGTGTGTGCTAGTGCCTTATCCGGTCTCGTCTCGTCTTGTCTCGAGGCCAACGCTAGGGTCACACTTCAAGATCTGGACAATCAAGTAATGCTCGACATGCGATGGAATGCTGTCTGATTCTCCTTGGTATTTAGGGCCCGGAGCATAACATAATTGCTTTATAGACATTATTGTGTAATGAGCCACAGCACCTTCTCGGATTCACTGCGGTGTGATGCCGTTGAAAATTTGGAAGGCTTATGTCGAAATCAACCTTTGAACAACGGCAATGCAAGAAACTTGCGGTATCTAGTAGCCGCGAGGATATCAATCAGTGCCTTACATACGATTGTGGTCTTGGGCTTTGGGTTCTTCAATTTGTTGTAAATTTTCCATGGATTTGCACTTATCTACTACGGTCATTTATGTTGGTGATAGACTACATCTCTCGCAGCATGATCTGAAAGGCTTGCGGGTTTTCTGTGATTGACTTCACAACCCATTATCCGCGCATTCTTTAATATCCACTCGAGCCTCACTCGGAAGGAGAGTCGATTCCTGAGTAAACGCCTTCCACGCAATTCTTTGATGCTTTGATTGTCGTGCGACATATAGATGTATGCATCATGTTCATCGCTATGAATTCACCTGCTTAATGCGAACAAAATCACTCGGTATCTCTCGGTACGGGTGCTGTTGAAACGTCCTGCCCGCCTTTCATCTGCACCCCAAGATATTACGATTCAGCCGGCTCATATAGCTTACAAGTCTGTTTTCTCCCTCACGACTGTGAAATATCCAATGTTGCGCCTTCGGGAGTTTCCATTGTTGCGTGCGCCACTATTTCAGGCAGGCTGAATGGCAAGTGAGGCCCCACGCTAGTTCGCAGCCAGGCTCAATGGCTCCTGACAGAGTTACACGAATTCCCTTACCACCATATAGAATGGCAATTCACCCTCAAACAACCCGAAAATCCGATCTCAAAATGTCGCCTACGCCTCTCTCCGTTTATAATGAAAGGACTCCTCCTAATCTCTTATTTTTCACCTCATCGCTACCGTCTTCAAGGCAATTCGCACGCATCACAGCTCTTCTCTTTCTTTTCGAATTCGCAGTCTCTTTCAACCTTTCGATACTCTCGACTCTTTTGATCTTTGTCTTTCTGACTATATACTTCAAGATTCGAGTCAATCACATTAAGGTAATTCATCTTCTGCTTATCCATGTTCATTTTCAAGTTCATGCTAACATTTTCTTGTAGATGACTTCCGTTAGCAATACTTCTATGGCTCTTCAATTCGAAGTTTCTAGGCCCGTTAGTGAGATCCACGAGATTGGAATTCAAGATTCAGAAGTCATTGCTATGACCGATGAAATTCAAGTTGTTAACAACTCTGAAAACGAGGTAAAACATCTTGCCTTCTAATCTTGCTATTTTTTTAATGGAACTGTGCTAACTATCGAATAGATTGAAGTCAAGATTGGATTCTCTCTCAAAGATGATCAGTCTATCACTGTTCATCGTGCTTTGGTTCAAGACCAAGCTATCGCCATGATCGATGTCATTTCTATTGGATCTCTCGTTGATTCCCAAGAACCATCTATCGTTCAGTTCCAATATACCGATGGAACAATTGGTAGCTCAAGGATGGCTCCACCAATCGAGTCTGAGCCCGATTTAATCTCTGATTCCGACTTTAATCTGGTTCCTGAACTTGAGTTCGATTTGGACTCTCAACCCGATGATTTGTCGGACTTGATCACTGAATCCGATGATGATTTGGTATCTGTACCCAAATTTTTCGTGGTCTCCGAACCCGACTTTGATTTGAGATCCGAACACGAATTTGGTTTGGTCTCTGAACCCGAGAACTTCAAGGTAAGATTGCCTCAGTATCTTCATATCTCTTTAATAAAACGTATAATAATAATTCGAATAGAATGGTTCCCTTCCTTTCATGGTTCAAGAAAACATCAAAGCCAAGAATGCTCGCAAAGAAGAAGAGTGTGTAAGTGGCTACTATTTGTATAATTTAAATGACCTATACTAACTTGTCATTTCTTATACTGTAGCTTGTTGATTATGCGGACCTTCTTGCCGATTCCGTCCCTGACGATTATAAGGTCTTTTCTAATGGTCGCCGAGACCTTCAATGGAGCTCCAAATACTTTAACGATGATGGATATCGAGCCCAGAATCACCAGAAGCTCGATTTCATCGAGAAAGCTTCCAAAAACGCCTCCCCAGTATACAAGGATCGTATTCTTGACTCTTACATTACCGCCAAATCCATCGCTCCTCCAGCTCGTGGACCATTTGGTATTTACAAGCAAGACTGGTTCGGTAACATTTTCAGCTCTTACAACAATGGCGAAGATTGGTATCAAGTCTGTAATCTCGACAACGCCATAGTCCGAACCAATAGAAACATAAAGTACCAGAAGGAAGCCAATCGCTTTTGGACCAATGAACATGATTATTGGTTGAACACAACCTCTTGTTACCCTGAAGAGAGCCTCCTTGGAACAATGGATAAATATAATTGGCTCGAGGCCAGAATTTATAGTTTGGACTCCGAGATCTTGAAAAGCAAGATTTTGATTGCTAAGAAGGAGGAGGAACTCAAGATCAAGAAGGGAGTTGATGCGTTTGGATTCGTCATCAAGACCAAGAGACAGAATAAAGAGAAGGAAATAGACCCTGAAGCAATGGAGTGTTGCTCAATCGAGAAGAAGAAGGTTTTCAATCCCGAGGCCAAGGCATTTGTTCCAAAGGGCATTTAAGGAGGGGTTTATGGTCTGTTTTCTATTTATTTTTTTTACGTTTTACGGTTAGGATACTATTTTGATGAGAACATGATGAACAATTACGGATGATGAGTGAATGATCAGGGATGAATGAATGAATGAACGACTGAACGATTGTAAATATCTGGTAAATTTTGATCTTATCGTGACTAGTGCGCTTTTACGATGCTTCAGATACAACCCCATGTTATTTGGGATGGAAAACAACCGTTAAGTTCATCCATCCATCCTTCGCACTACCAATCGCATCCATCATCAGGCGACTGAACCATAATCAACTACCAGCCGTGGATCTGCATTGTGGTTTAGCTTACACGAGGGTGGACCGCCTAATGTTATGCATTTAAAGCACACGGGTTGGGCCAGCTTAAACTTAAAGTCAAAACAATAAGGTTGGTATATTACTCGCTGTTGGAGAAACCGCACATAACTAAGTACGCATCTACGAGATCTTTCCAGAGCTTACGAACGCACCGCTAGCGGTTAGTAGACGGCCTTCCTGCTTTGTTCGGTCCTGGTGAAGGGATCGCAGAAAGTTCTTCAATTCACCAGCTCACGAACAGGCAATGATTCCAACTGTCCTAGTACAGTCCAGTCCAGTGCGAAGAAATTTTAGACTGGGATCGGACCAGTCTGAGGTTCTGCCGGACTAGGACCGGCTTGGTCTGAACTGGTGCCCACATCTGACTTCACTGAGGTCTGACTTTGCCTAAAGCCACCATATGGCAGGTCCTCAGTTAGTCACTGAAATTGCGGATCCTCGGTTAGCCACTGAAGTTACAGAAATATTTATGTGCTGGCGAGTGTGTGCCACTGCCCTGGTGGAAAAGTTGATGATGTTCTCTCGATTCCGGTAACGTCTGCAAGGGTTGAAAGGCTATTCTCCCAATGTAAAATAATGCTTAATGACAGGCGAAATTGACTGCAGATTGATGGGCTAGAAGCAGCGAAATGTATAAAATCGTGGAATAAACTCGAGATCGGGCTACCACAAGTGGTGGTCGCTGGTACAGTGGCAGAAGCAGTACCTTAGCATGGTGAGCAGCTGAATGAAGACGATGAAGAGCATGAAGAGGATAAAGAGGATATGGATCAGAGATCTCCATGTTATGTAGTGGATTATTCATGTAACTAGACTGCAGCTTAAATTGAACTCGCCTCTGAATATATTTGATCCTGGCACTGGTCCGCACCAGGATCGTCCAGTGCAGGACTGGCAGTCTGGGGCTTGGTCCAGTCTGCCCTCCCCGCTGGACCGGACCGTACTGATCCCTACCTCAGACTGGGATCGTCCGGACTGTTGGAATCATTGTGAACAGACAGTGGTATGTCTGGGGCAGAATAGATGTAAGGAATCATAAGCACGTATTGCAGCTAGTGCAGGAAGAAGTCGCTGTCCAGTCTCCATTACAAGCCATATTAAATTATTAATATATGTGCTGTACCAGCGGATGAGGTTGGGGTGTCAGCAGTCAGAAGGGGGTGTCCGTCCCAAAAATATTATGGTTTTGTCAGCGTCAGAACCCCCACGTCCCATACTCAAAAGTTGTCAGCAGCAAGTATATATATATACTCCGAGCCCTCCCAATGAAATCGAAACTGGAGATCTACTGTAAAAGTTTCCCTACCGGTCTATCCGTTACTCCTGTTCTGGCTGTACTTTTTAAACTTACCACGCCACTATAGTTTCCTCCGCATCGCTAGCTTAGCCTGTCCAATCACGGAGATGTGGTCAGCAAATGGTGCCCAATTGAAAATTATTTGTCAGAGGGCAGCACCGTCCCAACCTCATCCGCTAGTACAGTATATCCTTTCTAGGTAGTTCCATCCTCGTTAATATTTCAATCCCCACCCACCAGGAATGAGGTTCTGCAGATATTACTGCGCGCCACTCGTACCACTTAGGCACCGGTTGTACTTTCCACACCTGTGCTGAAGTACTGCTATCAAATTGAACCGTTCCTCTAGGCCTTGTCTACCTAGAAACCGGGACACTGGGAAACAGCATCCCTGAAATAACATAGGGACTCTTGCGATGTTCACCTTCCTACTATATATCCACCTCCCTCTCTCTCTATCCACAAACCCTCAACAATGCACGTCCGCCCTGCCATCCCTAATGACATCCCCTCTCTCGCAGCCTCGGCCACAGCCACCTTCGCAACTTACCACTTCCTGGGCTTCCTCTGCCCTGGCCGCCACTCCAATCCATCCTCAGACACCTCCTGGTGGGTTTCCACAATCACACAACGCATATCTCACCCCTCTCATGTTGTCCTGTCCGCCGTTTCCGACATAGGCGAAGTGATTGGGCTAGCGGGTATGGTGGTACTGGACGCTTAACCTCCCTTCCGCAATCCTGCCCGCGGCCGAGACACGTGCGAATTTTGTGCTCGACCATATGCGTATGACCAGGTGGTGGAGGTGATTGGGAGGGAGGTGAAGTCGTATTTATCGGTGACCTGAGGGTGCGTTGGCATTTGGAGTGGTTAGCTGTGCAGCCAGAGTGACAGTGGAGGGGCGCAGGAATGAAGTTGCTGGAGTCGAGGGTCTGAGATGGCGGAAATGGATGGGTGCGCAAGGTGTGAGAGGCGAGTGAGGCGGGGTTGGGGTTTTATGTTAATAGGGGTGCTGAGAGGTTGGGAAGGCGGCGCTGGATGGTGTTATGTATCCGGTGATGACGTGGAGGAAGAGTAGTTGATTCCTCCGCGAGTTATCAAATTCATGAAGCACTTTAACAAAGTGCGAACTTGTATGTCGTCTTAAATAAGACTGGACAGAAACACTTCGTAAAGATTCTATACTTCGTTAATAGGACTTCATCTCCTATACTGTCAACCCATTAGTGCAATACTTCAAACCATCATACGCACCAAGCATATCGCTGCATGTGCGGCAATGATTCCACCAGTCCAGCAATTGACCAGTCCGGACCGGGTCCGTCCAAGTCCAGTCCAATCCAGTCCGA
>Ga0307512_10001862_pt1 | contig 28342 bp, 25 predicted proteins | sample 14_EM_MG_FD_200267 | JGI IMG/M metagenome (GOLD analysis project Ga0307512, IMG submission 200267) | Populus trichocarpa ectomycorrhiza microbial communities from riparian zone in the Pacific Northwest, United States - 14_EM | ecosystem: Host-associated > Plants > Roots > Unclassified | place... | reverse complement strand
GTTATGCATGTCACGTGACTAGACCGAGAGTAACTCCGTAACATGTATTCATATAGCACTGCAAGTATCATTATCGCTGTTAGGGGAAAACCCCTAACATTGGAGTCCGAGATTGAGTAAACTCAGAGATACACTCCGAGGCTGTGATCGAGCGAGTTTGGAGATGCGATTGGAGACCGACATTGAGTGAACTCAGAGATGCACTTGCAGGCCATTATTGAGCGAGTTTGGAGATGCACTTGGAGGCTGTGATTGAGCGAGGGTGGAGATGCACTTGTAGCAGGCTATGATCGAGCAAGATTGGAGGAGTACTTGGAGGTGGTCGACCAGAAGGCAGTGAATGAGAGGCGCGCGAGAAGATGAGACTCTATTCATCGGGTAGTTAACTCGAAACCGTGGGAATGTGACAAGGTGAATGCACCTGTGAAGTTCTTTTGGAGAACTGGCTGGTGGCAGTCGATCGGTAGGGAGGGACGCCCAAAGTTGATGCTAAATTTAGGGGTCAACTCGAAATTGTGGGAATCAAGGGATGACAAACAAACATAGGTGTATGCTTTACTCGGTGTATGCTGTACTCGGTGTATGCTGCACTCGGTAGATGCTGCACTCGGTGTATGTTGCACTCAGTGTTAACTCATGTTGATGGCATGGAGAGATAGAAAGGGATGACTTAACTTTGTGTTCTTGCGATGATGGTAGAGTTGTGGACGAGAAAGAGAGAAATGGGGGATGAAGATGAGAACGATATGGAGGATACGAGCTGCTATGGGAAATCAGGAGTACAACTTGCGGGATTGGGTTTGGAAGACCTTGTATCGGTGTCATTACACGCTGCATGGGGACTCATACCTGCTGTATCGGGGATGGTCAATTGACTCGCACACTAAATCCTCCAAAGTCCTAGTTTCTCATGATGATTTCCCCCATCTCCTCTGTTCTCTCTCTTTCTTGTGCTCAACTCTACCATCACCTAAGAACATCAAGTTCAGTCATCCCTCTCTATCTCTCCATGTCATAATCATGAGTTAACACCAAGTACAGCATACACCAAGTACAGCATACACCGAGTACAGCATCATCCCAAGATTGACAGTCTCCCGCTCCCAGCCGGTTTCTCATCCGTCGGCGGATATTGTGGTACTCGATTCTCTACATTCGCACAATTACAAGTTAACGAATGAATAGAGTCTCAGCTACCATCGCGCCTCCCTCCAAATCGACCACCTCCAAGTACTCCTCCAATCTCGGTCGATCGTAGCCTGCAAGTGCATCACCAAACTCACTAAATCACAGCCTCGGAGTGCATCTCTGAGTTCACTCGATCTTGGCCTCCAAGTGCATGTCCAAACTCGCTCGATCACAGCCTTCCAGTGTATGTCTGAGTTCACTCAGTCTCGGTCTCCAATTGCATCTGCAAACTCGCTCAATCACTGCCTCCAAGTGCATCTCTGAGTTCACTCAAAGTCGGTCTCCAATGGCATCTCCAAACTTGCTCGATCACGGCTGCGGAGTGTATCGCTGAGTTCACTCAATCTCGCTCACAAGTTGGATCTACAAACTCGCTCGATCCCCGCCTCGGAGTGCACCACTGAGTTCACTTGATCCTGGCCTCGAAGTGCATCTCTGAACATGCTCGATCACGGCCTCCAAGAACATTGTTAGGGAGCGATGGTGGTTGAACGGAGAGTCAGGGGTAGCGGAGGAGGAATGAGTGACCGGGAGTATATATTCGGGAGACCCTGGGGTAGATAGACATCATCTCATCATCATCTCATCTTGTCATACAACGAAAATACACGCTGTATCTTTCCCAACTTTTGGTCTCACTCGCTCTTGCCGAGATTTTGTGGATCCATTCAATTGCATGGATCCTCACGGCTGGGTAGTATCATATGTTGTCACCTTCTTCCAATGCTTCTCGAGCTAGACCCGCTCTCCCTCACGAATTCCTTTTGGATCTCGCGATTGGTGTGGCGTAATGTTGATGGTGGGCTCTCTGCCTTGTAGCTCCGTCGTTTCACGACAATGGCCTCCAAGTGTTGCATCTCTAGGCTCTCTCAATGGGCGTCTCCAGGTGCTCCTTCGATTATGCTCCACTACCATCTGTAGCCAGATTGACCATAAGTCTATATATAGAGATACTTAAATAATGCATGCCATATTATGATGTAGCAAATCTTGTGACTGTAACAAAGACGTATACAATAGACGACATGCCTTGTGCTTATGGAACCCTACGAACTACTATGTTCAGAATAAGGCACCAAGTCTCCCCCAGAGCGGCTCTCGAAGTCTCGTACAGACCTGCGTGGAGTTCTCTCCCGTTCCAAAAATTGACTATCCTAATAGTCAAATCTCGTAGCATCCTGAATGCACATTCATAACTGCAGGTGCTTTCAGGAGCACCTGAGAATTCCCTTGCAGAGTCTGAGAGCACTTTGCAAAGCTCCAGGGTGGCCTGGGAGCATCAGGAAGTACTTAGAAGCACTGATGAGGGCTACCGGAGTGTCTGGGAGGTTTGCGTGTGGCATCTGGACAGATTTACATTTTGCTCATGTGAGATTGACTGTCGTCCCTGCATTCTCACGATTTCGAGTTGAACCCCGAATGTAGCTTCACCTTCCGGCGTACCATCCTACCAATCAACCGCCACCAGCCAGTTCTCCATAACAGCTTCAAAGGTGGAGTCACCTCGTCACAGTCCCACGGTTTCGAGTTAACTAACCAAAGAATAGAGTCTCATCACCTGGCACGCCTCCCATCGACCGCCTCCAGATCGACCACCTCCAAGTACTCCTCTAATCTCGCTCCATCATATCCTGCTACCAGTGTTTCTGCAAACTCGCTCGATCACGGCCTCGGAGTGTATCTTTGAGTTCACTCAGTCTGAGTAGGACTCCAATTGCATCTCCAAACTCACTCGATCACAGCCTCAAAGTGCATCTCTGAGTTCACTCGACCTCGGCCTCCAAGTGCATCTCCAAACTCGCTCGATCACGGCCTCCCAGTGCATCTCCAAACTCGATCGATCATGGCCTCCAAGTGCATTTCTCAGTTCACTCCATCCCGGCCTCCAAGTTCATCTCCAAAGCAGCTCAATCACGGCCTCCAAGTTTATCGTACTCGCTCGATCACAACTTTCAAGTGCATCTCTGAGTTCACTTGACCTCAGCCTCCAAGTGCATCTCCAAACTCAGTCGATCACATCCTCCCAGTGCATCTCTGATTTCACTCAATCTCGATCTCCAATTGCGTCTCCAAACCCACTCGCTTATGGCCTTGGAGGGTATCTCTTGGCTCATTCGATCGTCATTTTCAGGCGCAACTCGAATCGCTCTCACGCCCCGCCTGCTGCCAGTCCAGATATACTGGGTGCAGATGGGTAGCTATATGGATTCATAGACACATAGACGAGAATACAAACTGAATACATGAGTTTTAAAAATTGTTGAACGATTAGTAGTAGCTATGATTTTCAGGCCCACCAGCAGCGTTCCCAAAGAAGATGTTTTTTTCCCAGGCTGCTCCACTGTGATTCGAGGTGCTCCCAGACATGTCACTGGCGCTCCCAGTTACTCCGAAGGCCGGCAGGAATGCCCTCCTAGGGTCTGATACACTCCTGAAATCGATGCATCTAAGTTTACACTGCATATCCTCTCAGACACTCCTGGAGGCTTCCAGTGACTAAAATACATTTTACTGATGCTATGCAACGCGACCCATCCTGTGGGCAACGGGAAGCGTGTAATTCTCTGTCAGTGGGTACGTGGTTCTATCAGAGCCGTCAGAGCCATTCGGAACACCCGGGTGTTTCGGACGGAAACTAGAGTTGTTGCTGATCATCCTATTTGGGTCTGGACCAATTTCCACCTCATAGATTGTACAATCCACTAGGGCCAAATCCATCTGGTCTAACATTAAAGAGGGTAGTTCTTTACCCGTAGACCAAAGCTGTGACGGTGGGAACCATCCAGTCCATTGTGAGGAGTGAAACTAACTGGGCTGTTGGCTTTGCCGCTGGATGCAGAGAAACAGTCCCACAAAAAATATCAAATCTCCCCCAAAAACCCACTGGGCTTGCACCCAATGTGACTGACCACTGTGTCTCAACGATGAAAAGAATTGTTTTGTTGAGTTCCATCAGCTGTAAAGGAGTGGTGTGGGTGGTGGTGCAGAGAGAAGGGGTGCAGTGGTAGCTGGAGGGGATAGATTTGGAGGGGCAGTAGGGTTTACAAAGCTACACTTGATGTAATTTACAATTTGTTTGAATAGAAAGTTTTATTTGCTACCAGAGCAGACTGTATTAAAAGCAGAGCCTCTGGTGATCATTGTTAGGGTATGGTCGTAGTGGTTGCATGGGCGGACCACATGGAGCCAAAACCAGTTCCAATCCAAGCAATCACTTTACCCTTTCGTAACAATGTACTGTTACCTATAATCTAGTCTGTAGTAAGTTTACAACCTCATATCACCTTGACTCTTGAAGTATGTAGAGTACTACAAATGTAATGAATTTGACCACATCATTCGGTAATTCAGCTACTGGAATTGCCACGAGAGAATCGAGTACACCATGCGGGGATAGGTCAGTCTACTGTAGCGGTCACAATGGACAGTACTCTCCTCTCAGCTGACATGTAGATATTGTTGAACAGCAAAGGTCAGACATATATTTTGAGTAGGACTGATTCGAAGGCACAATAATCCGATACTGGATGTCATTTTTATCTTGTTAGTGTAGATCATGGACAAGAAACTTCCCCAAAGAACTCTTCTGTTTTCTTCCTAAAACTCCAAAATGACATTTTTTGACCTATATTTCCTACGCTATGGGACACTGACCTCACTGACATATTTTGGACTTAAGTACAGCTTCAAACTAATGCTGCCATGGTATAATATATTCAATTACCTATACTCCCTCGGACAGTTCATCAGCAAAACGCGAAATTGGTTTCCGAAAATGGACCCCACTCACTGATCCTTGTTCACATTCACCACAAATAGTCCAAGGGACTTAGTTTCAATCTTCCACCATGCTTCGAAGTGTTCACTGGTGTGATCACGTCGTCACAACATTTCGAATACTTGTTTCATTGTTTAAGTACATTTATCTCACTTGTTTGGTTCACGTTGGTCCTCTAGATTTAAATCATTTAGACAGTTTTTTGAACTGTTCCTTTGATTTCAAGAATATTCCTAACAATCAAAACCCTTGAGACATCGATTATACCGAACCTTGCACAACTCCCATAACAAAAATCAAGACCCCCAGAGTAAACACTCCTCGGATTCCTATAAATCGCTGCAACAATTACTTCAAGCATCGAATCCACCAATCTAGATGTAAAACAAATTGAAACCGTTCGAGTCAATTGTGTTACTACAGTACCACCGCGTGCTATCTGGCTGAGGCGTCAGTGGAAAATGGTGTACATCCGCTTCGATCGCGCTTATAGGGACGATATAAGTGGCACCGACGCCAAAAACACGCTTACAACGGTACCTACCATTGTGCAAGGGTTGCATCAGATGTTGAAGTCTCTCCTTGACAATCACCATACCAGCAGTCTGACATATTGACCGTGTTGCAAACATCTGAACCAAGGCACGAAACCCTTTAACGCTCGATTCAGCATCCTCAACGACGAAAAGGCACTTCAAACCTGCGGGAATGCATCCAGCAGTCGACTTACAGAGGCTATCCAGAGTCATCCCCATGCAGAGAAGCACAGTATCATATCTCAGTGGCTTATGCTTTCTCCACCTGGTGGACCCAGTGCAACGAACCATATGAACTGCCTGCCCATCGCATTGAAAAGATGTCATTGGAAATACTACTGTGTTATAACAAATATATTTTGCATCGTTGGGACAACTGAAATACTGATTGTGATTGACATAGTCTGTGAAGTCGGCAAATCTCTTGAAACAACAAGCAATTTGATTCTGTACCTCCCCATTTAGCATCATACACCACTCGGCCAAGTCATCCAGGGTTGTGATTCCTGGTCGCGAGTTATTCATCATTCGCTTGATAGTGGCTTTGGTTAGAGGTAATCTCATCGTCGTGACGTCGTTTTACAGTGTTCGCAAATCAACTATCAACACTAAAACACTTCCTTTCTGGCTTTTATTTGGAACATCTGGAAGGCGGCCTCATGACGATTGGATTGTTCGTACGCTGGTTCAAGATCCATCATCACTCTTTCTGGGAGTTCAGAACTTGCATTGAAGGGGTTGCCAAGCTGGCGGATAAGGTCAGAGACGTGGTTCGGGAGATGCATCATCCACAAGTTGAAATCTGATTTGTCAACAAGATGTTGTTCAATTTCTGACTCGATCTGCGTTTTATCTTCATCAACACGACGACACTTTGCGGCCACAGAATGACTGTTCCAAGAAGGGTCACTCTCCCGTGCCTCCAGTTTGTCCAAAGTAAGCTGCGTTTTGAAGGCATCCAAGACCTTCTTTGTAGATTTACTGGCACGGAATCAACTGAAAACATCGATGTGATGATGAAACTCCTCCACATCATTCTCCATGTACACAATCGTGGCTTTAGTATGGTACCCGTACTGTGCCATAAGGTGAAAATACACCAAGTTCTTGATGTGCAACAGGTCTTGTCTGATGGGAATGCTTTGCCTTGCCGAAGGGTTTAAAAGAGTCTCCATGAAAACTAGAATAATCACGCGCCCGAGTTCTTTCATCTCCTTACCACTGCATTATGTCACCTGGCTACAGGGCTTGTTGAATCGAGCAAAGCCAGGATATGGAGGCATCATTGCTAGTGTTAGCAACGGTTCCGGGTTGGAACTAACCTCGAAGCCCCAGTCCCGGTCAGGAACTGCAGAGGAACCCAAACTGGGTGACTAGAGCCGGGGAGTCATTACCCAGACTGTGGTTCCATTGCACGGTTCTTACATCTTTGGCAGCACTTTGGCTGCAAACAAGTTTTGGGTTCTGATCGTATTGTAACATGATCAATACGTAGATTGTGCAGTTTTAGCAGCTCTTTCACCTCCCGCATTCAGATTTGCGATTCAACCAATATTTGTTGAATTGCTTTGAAATAATGCCAAATGTGATGTGAAGTTCACGGGTTCTCGATAGCAACTCAACGAATATTGGTCGGATCGCGAATCTGAACGCTGGGTTGAAAGAGCGGCTAATTCTGTTCAATGTGTGTATCGATCATGTCACGATACAATCAGAACTCAGATACTCAATTGGAAACAAAGTTGTGATGTTCAACTGCCTGGTTTTTGGTGGTAAAACTGGCCCACTTGCAATGGTCCAGATATTTGTGTGGTAAATCCCATTGCAACGGTCCGGTTCTGGGTTGAAACCTGGCCCAGTCCTGAACAGGGATTTTGGAACTGTTGCTAACAAAAACCATCGCCCAGAGCTGGTGGAATTTGTCAAACCTGGAATACTATTTGAGAAAGGATGTTACCCAGTCCATCAAATGCTCAACCATACTGAGATAGATGGTATGAAGAATATCAGGTACGATAATAGTTGTTGGGTGGATGCATTTGATATTCCAGAAGATGCCTTCAGAGATTTCAACCGCTAGATTTGCCAGATGTTGTCTTGCTTGCCAGCTCTCTGTCTCATCTCCCAGAGTCGCGAGTATCATCTTTTGGAATTATAGCCCATAGTCTCTCCATTGCCATGTCAAAGAGTTCCCATCTCCAAATGACAATATCAGTGCTTCGTACACTGGGCAATGGGGCTGCTTGATTGAGTACAAGGGAATGTTTTCAAAGTGGTCAGCCATCCATGCACAGATGACAGGATAACATTGCCGCATCCAACCATCCGCACAGAGCACAAGTTTTCCAGTATTGAAACATGCGTTGAGAAGATGAACAATACGCATGAAGACCTTCCTTGAAACCTCTCAATTGTGGATTTGTTACTTCACGGCAAATGTTATTCCATGTCCTTTAAAGTGATATTTCAGAAGAATGGGAAGAAGGGCAACAAGGATGATTGGGAGAATCGAAGAGTTTGATCTAATCGTCGAGTTGATGTTTCTGAGACTCAAATACACTGGCCCTACACTCATGTCACGTGAATAGGTTGGAAGATGAGTCTGGTCTAGTGTTAGCAACAGTTCCGGGTTCTCCAGCCACGGACCAGGCTGGAACCGGAACCCTGGCTCCGGTTCGGTTCTAGTACCGCCAAGGAGCCGAACCGCCTGATGATGAGCAGTTCCAATCCCAAACCGCACCTAAAACGGCGGTATTTTGGCTGGGTTTTACATACAGCAGAGCCTCATTTTTGCGAACTCAGAACTTTGGCTCTAATTAATTATTTGAGTTTTGATTATATCACAATATAATATATACGTAAAAGATGCAGTTTTGCAGGCTCTGTCGCCTGCTATTCTCCAATTTGCAATCCGATCAATATTCTTCGAGTCCCTGTGAAATAACGCCAAAAATTGGGTGTTTTTTGCACTGACTCAACGAATATTGATTGGATCGCTAAATGGGGAACAGTCGGTGATAAACCATGCAAATCTGCATCAATTACGTATATATCATATTGTGATACGATCAGAACTCAAATGCTTAATTGGAGCCAATGTTCTGAGTTCGCAAAATTGTGGAACCAGCCAAAAATCCACCTGTTCGGTGCAGTTCGGTTTCTTGATGGGGTGAAACCCGTTGCAACAGTTCCAGTTCGGTTCCAACCCAGACCTGGTACCGAACAGTGGATTTGGAAATGTTGCTCACAGTCATCCGGTCTGAACTGCCGAATACAGGCACAATTGAAGCTCCTAGCGGCCACCGTGGCTATTGAAGCGGTTCAAATCATCATAGCTGGGACAAAATTCAGCTAATGTACCTGTTCATTTCACCACCAGTCGCTTGATTTCACCTCTGAGTAGATACTTTCCTCAGCATCATTTGATTCCTTTGCTGGAGCATACAACATATGTTCGCTGAATGCAGGCTGTTACATGAGGAACTCAATGTATAGAACAGGATTGCGGTAAAAGAAACATGTGTAATCATCGTCGCGAATGTTGTTTGGATTGGCCGATCAATTGCAACATACTTTGCCTGATTCCCAAAATCGATGCGCATGACGTAGGACATTTCATTCAACCTTATGAATCAAGTGTGGGACGAAGTGAGGTTGCTGACGGTTGCGACTTTAGGGTTCCTGAACAGCTCGTTGATAGTAGCACTGCTCAACTGGTGCTTGACGCACCTGTGCGCTAATTGGTACTCCTCCTGGCGAGAAAACGGTGACCATAGATCTATTTCATTGTCAAAGATATCGAAATACTCATTAAGAATACCGTTGCCGGCTAGACAGTTGTCCAAGTGTGGAGTACCATAAATATGTATCTGAACTGGAGGTTGCTCTGGATCTATACACGCATTTTCACCATTGGCTTCTGTATCACTGCAATCATTGTCAGAAGGGTGAGGAAAACAGTCGTAATGCGGTTCATGAAAAAATGGAAGTTGAATACTGTCGTGGTCGTTCGCAAAACCATCATATGGTAGTCGTTTGGCTTTTATATGTACTATCCATTCTTTCTGGTCATGATGGGGGTAAGTCAAGTATGTGCCTATGTAGGAGTACATCTTTGGGCAGTAAAGACTCTGTTGACAAATATCTACGTTTTGTTAGTAAAATGACTTATCCCAACATTGTTAAGAAGCATCTCGACGGTTTTGTAGCCACTCATACCACAGCAAGCTGGCTGTTCCTCAGAAAAAGCCCCACCTCAATTTGCTTTTTTCAAACAGTTGTCCTACCACTCTCATAGAATTTCTCTCATCCTCCATTGCACTTTTGCAAAGTGTTTAATCGCTCTCTCATTTTTAACATTGCTTGAATCTTGAAAAGCATACCGCATCTGCATTCAGCTCATTGCAGTGATTGTCTTGCACCCTCAGATGCCCCTCCTACACCCATTGCCTGATTTATGGTTGTCACTTTTTGTTAAGTTCATACCTTATATGAACCGTGCATTCTCCTTAGATACCCACCTTGCAACATCATAGTAGGGTACAAGATCTGGAGCAAGGAAAAATGCGTGAGATATGACTGCATAGCATGCTATTAGTTGTCCTTGCGATGAATTTCCGCATTTAGTCGACAAATCAGGACGCTTGGATGATGCTAAGCGAATTGTTTCCTAGCTGAATTGCAGCCAAGATAATGTCCCCGGATCAAGATAACTTCTCTAAGCCCACATACATATTTACCTTGCCTGCCCACCTTCCTTACAATCTCCAGAACCCTCGACACACCCTCCTCACCTCTGCTACCACATGGCATCACCCTTGAAAATATATTCAACACTGCCGACACTAATTTAGCGCAATGAGCATTTGATATGCACCACTAAATCATTGACCACCATTGAGAATCTAAAATGTAATGTAATGCCTTCTGGTTGCCAAAATCAGTCATCGCAGATGCTAAAACAATCGAGATGCCGACTCTACTAGTCTACATCTGGGCAGAGAATGCTGGTGTTGGAGTCAGCCAATGGGCAGCAGAAACCCTGGGAATTTGGCAGGAGAAAGGTGGCTTGACAACACAATGGAAAGATAATAAAGTGAGGGAGCGTGTCTGGGAGATTGCCCAGTCCATGACAAGAAGCAACAAGCTAGGCCCCAGCCCTGAGCAATGAGATCTCCTAATCGATCGTTGCACGACTTGAATCAGGGAGCTGGTGTCTAAAAGGCCACTTTGGAAATGGTACCTGGCAGACCAGACTATCCTCCATGGTCAGAGACTCAAGGCAGCACTGGACGAGTTTGCGGAGGTTGGCCTTGGCCAAACGAAGAACAGGATTAACAAAACTCTGACTATCACGCAGAAATTTGTACATGTTGGTATCAATTTCATCGCTCTGAAGCTTCTTTTGCTGTTCCTCATGATGTGTAGATGCAGAAGATGACAAGGAAGAAATCTTGGGCAACAAGTCTTTGCCGATAAAGGTGCATTGTGACGGCTTGACCGATGTCCTTGTCCAGCCATTTAGCTTTACCATCGCCTATGTCGATCCCAACATTGCTGGGAAGAGGGTTGATGAAAATAACACTCAGCTATTCTCAGGGCACCGGCCTGGGGATGATGTATCAATTCTTCCCATACTTACATCAATCGTCGATATGACAATTTGCCGATGGTGAATGCTGCAATTGCCGGTCTCCCAGACCCCAGCCTGAAAATCCAAGAGCTTTGGAGCTGCCGGGAGCTGCCTAATGGAGAGGGTTGTCTGCATGGCGTTATTGTTACACCAATCTTTGATAACAATACTTCTGCTGGATGGGGAAAGTAGGCAATGATAATAAACAACATAACGGTTCTTTGCATTGTTTATCATGGCCAACATGCCGACAGCACACCTAGTGCCCAGATGCCTTTGCATGGTGTTAGGGGTTCTCCTTTAGCAGCTAAAATGATTCTTGCAATAGTAATATGAATACATATCATGGAGTTACTCCAGGTCTAGTCACGTAATATGCATAACACCTATTCATGACATCGCAAGAATCAGTCATCTGATCTTTAGCCGGACTACGCATGATTTGCATGTCGATTGATTAAGTGCTTGAGTATATCAAATTCATTCTTGAAAATGCAGCTATGTCGCGATAATCGGGAAGTTAAGAAGCTTCAGCGATGCGCGTAGTTTTCAACTACATTCCTCTCTGGATACTAGCGGGACATGGTTGATTGCATTGGAGATTACTCGGACTCACAACCAAGGCAGTCGATAGTCAATATGCGAGTATGTGGGACGTCTGACCTATTGTCTCAGCCAATTGGAACCATCAGGGTACTCCCCGGTCAAAGAGAATGGTCTCGGCCTAACCATGATGTGAGTGAGAGAATTATGACATTGGCTGAAGATAAGAGGCCTGAAACAACCCTGCTCATTGGTTTGAGTTAGTATGCATTGCAACATTAATCTCGTATTGAATACAAGCTGACGTGCCCTATTCTATGTTGGCATAGTATCCATTTGTCACCGATCAAATCTATGACGCAAGCCACACAGCCCTTAAGGTGAGGGATTAATTTGCGATAAACACTGCCGACTATTATGGGCTGATGTTCCAACTACCAATTCAAATGGAATGCGAGATGTCCAAGTTCAAGTTTGATCTGTCATATTGGGTGACTTGATATCATGCAATGGATGGCCCGATTCTTATCAGGAGCATAATGCTTTGAAACCACATTGCATGATCATGATAACCAACTGGGATGCATGGCACTTATCACCTGGCGCATGTGGAAATGGCATGACGTGACTGTGATAAAGCTATCAAATAGCAATATAGTCAAAGTGTTGCAGTATGGGTGTACAAGCCCTCGAAGACAACTATACAGAGATCACATTGTTCCGGCAATGAGATGAACAAGCTTAAGCAGCAATCTGCAGTCAACATTCAGAACACCAACGACGATCTCAAAACATTATTAAGAATTCTACTCTATTAAACTCTACCAAAATTACTTCTACACTACATTCTCTTGGTCAGTCTCTATATGCCTGGGAACAGATTGACACAATCTGAATATGGTCTACAGAAGAAGGTAGAATCCTTCGGAAATCAAATCTTCTGTTTGGACAAGCATCATTTCACCCATATCTCTGCCATCGTCATACACTACACTCATTTAGACGGTATCAGTTACTTGGTACATCGGTACGTATGCACAGGGTTGCTACCCTTCGAAGAACTTTCAGAAGATCTTTTGTTTCCGGACCTGGCGTAATCTTTATGCAAGGAAGCAATATCAATACTTATGAGAGAGTGAATTGGTCTGCTCTTGAAGAAGGTCAATAGGTTAAGTCCTAGAATAAGATGAGGAATGAAAGAGTTTCTTAGATAGGCGGTTGTACTTAATTAAAATAAGTGTTGTATTGATTATAGGGATTAAGCACCCCCCTAACACATGGTGGCCGCAGCTACCTTCCCCAGGATGACATCCTCCTACCACCAGCCGAGGATATGATCGATGATATTGGGGAGGGATTGGATGTTGATGCTGAGATACAGCTCCCAAATTCAAGAATCTTCCTAACCACAAGAACAGCCTTCCAAAAGTCCGGAACAATGCTCCGAAAGAGGATTATCACATAGCAGTGATACCTTGAAGTCATCTGAAACAGTGCTCTTGGTCTCTTTGCCGATTATGAGCAAGGCATTGTTGCTGATGAGCATGTGGCTTTGCTCTGGGAGCACGATCACATTGTGAATCCTCCCACCGCGGGCGCTTTGGACAATAGGAATCATACAATCAGCCACCCAGCTGCAAATTAGTCATTGTGAGGATGGAATGCACTGGCTGGACGGTTGGTCAAGGATGTGCATTGTGGGTGGGAATTGTTCTGGCACTTTGGAGGGTGGACGGATGGGCGATAATTTGGAGATTTTTGCTGAGGTGTTGGGTCCCTTTTTTATGTTTTGTTTATTTAATTATTACATTGGTCATATTCATGCATGAAGGGTTGTGTTGAGGGTTCATGATGTTGGGATTAATCATTGAGACTCTTGTTTTTGGGCAATGAATGCTGGCAGTGATAGGACTCCATCTATGGGTATCACATTAGCAACAACCCTAGTTTCCATCAGAAACACCCGGGTGTTCCAGACGGCTCTGATGGCTCCGACGGAACCTCGAACCCTCGGGCCGAGAATCAGACGCTTCCCATCGCCCTGCTGACGGGCTGCATTGGGAACTTACCTCCTTTACTTTGCACCTGCGATGTGGTGATGTATACATGCCATCAGGACGACACGTGTGGTACACTCTTCGCAGGGGCTGCAGTTATGCTGTAGCCGTTCACACAATGGCTGGCGATGTTTATGCCTTTTTCCGGCCAAGTGCCACATTTTACCTCTCAGCTATTGCTATATATTGGATGCTGCACTCTCCCCATATACGTTTAGCTTTGAGATTTTGTGACTTATTACAATACAGTCTTTGCTTCGGATACATCGCTTGCCGTTGCATTTGCTTAGCCATTATCTTATTTTACAGGTCTGAAATATACTGTCCAATCTTCACACTTTCTAGGACTATGCCCTCAGTTCTCCACAATCTGGGTTGATCCATCATCGGCTTGCAACGGTTCTTCGTCCCCATCCACATTCTGATCATCACCATCGTCACCCTCATACCCGTCCATGTCCATGGTTCCCAGGTCAAACCTCTCGAGTTCAGTCGCAGCCTGTCGCCGCCGACGGGCGGTGGGGATGGCATCACGCTGGTCGGTTGCGTCACATTCATCTTTGTAATCCCCCGTCGGTGCAGCATACGTCCTTCACCATCTCCTTTGTGCGTGCCTCAAATGCTATGGACCAAATGTTGTTTTGCTGCATAGTGGTGTTCCAGTACTTCTCTATTATCTGCCAGTGTGGGGCTTCCGCTGATGCTTTCGCAATGCGTCGCGTTGTATAACTTACCATCTCCAAGTCGCTTCCATCGGCAACAACTCTAGTTTCCATCACAAACACCCGGGTGTTCCGGACGGCTCTGAGGGCTCTGACAGAACCTCGTACCGTCTGACGGAGAATTACATGCTACCCGTCGTCCAGGCAACGGGTCGCGTTGCATACGTACTCCTTTACTTTGTGCTGACGTTTACGCACCATCAGAAGGATACATGTGTTACCCTCTTCGCAGGGGCTGCAGTGTTGCTGAAGCTGTTTACACCATGCCTGGCGATGTTAAAACATAGCAACTCATCATTCAACGAATTTCAAAACTTATGCATTCAGTTTGTATTCTTATCTATGTATCTATGTATCTATGTATCTATATAGCTACCTATCTACACACGGTATATCTGGACTGGCAGCACGCGGTAATTGTCAGCAATTCGAGGTGCGCCTGAAGATGACGACGAATATGTACTCCCCGTCGCTCATTCCACCTCCATTACCCCTGTATCTCCATACACCCGCCATCGCTCATTAACAATGTACTTGGAGGCTGTGATCGAGTGAGTTTGGAGATGCAATTGCAGACCGAGATTGAGTGAACTCAGAGATGCCCCTGGAGGCGGTGATCGAGCGAGTTTGGAGATGCACTTGGAGGCTGAGATCGAGTGAACTCAGAGATACACTCTGAGGCCGTGATCGAGCAAGTTTGGATATGCACTTGGAGGCCGAGATCGAGTGAGCTCAGAGATGCACTGGGAGGCCGTGATCGAGCGAGTTTGGATATGCACTTGGAGGGCGAGATCAAGTGAACTCAGAGATGCACTCCGAGCTGTGATCGAGCGAGTTTAGAGATGCACTTACAGCACGCTATGTTCGAGGGAGATTAGAGGAGAACTTGGAGGTTGTCGATCTAGAGGCGGTCGATGGGAGGCGCGCCAGGTGCTGAGACTCGATTCATCGGTTAGTGAACTCAAAACCGTGGGAATGGGCTCTTATGAAATCATGAGAATGAAGGGACGTCAAACAATCTAAGATGTATGCTGTACTCGGTGTATGCTGCACTCGGCGTATGCTGCACTCGGTGTATGCTGCACTCAGTGTATGCTGCACTCGGTGTATGCTGCACTCGGTGTTAACTCATGATGATGGCATGGAGAGATAGAGAGGGATGACTTAACTTTGTGTTCTTGCAATGAGGGTAGAGTTGTGGACGAGAAAGAGAGAGATGGGGGATGAAGATCAGAACGATATGGAGGATACGAGCGGACCTGACAAATCAGGGGTATGGGTTGGCTGATTGGGTTTAGAAGACCTCGTATCAGTGTTGTTACCCGCCGGATTGGAACTCGTACCTGCCGTATCGGGGATGGTAAATTGACTCGCACACAAAATTTTCTTAAGTCCCAGTTTCTCATGATGATTTCCCCCATCTCCTCTGATCTCTCTCTTTCTTGTGCTCAACTCTACCATCACCTAAGAACACAAAGTTAAGTCAGCCCTCTCTATCTCTCCATGCCATGATCATGACTTAACACCTAGTACAGCATACATCAAGTACAGCATCATCCCAACATCGACAGTCTCCCGCTCCCAGCCAGTTTCCCGCTCCCAGCCAGAGTCTGAGCTGCCGTCACGCCTCCCTCCAAATCGACCACTTCCAAGTACTCCTCCAATCTCGCTCGATTATAGCCTCCCAGTGCATCTCTGAGTTCAGTCAATCTCGGTCTCCAATTGCATCTCCAACCTCGCTCGATCACGGCCTCAAAGTTCATCTCCAAACTTGCTCGATCATGGCCTCCCTGTGCATCTTCAATCTCGCTCTCTCACGGCCGGGTAGTATTATATCTTCTCACTTTCTTCCTAGGCTCCTCCAGCTAGAACCGTTCTTTCTCACGAATTCCGTTTGTGCTCTCAATGGGCGTCTCCAGATGCTCCTTCGATGATGCTCGACTACCATCTGGTGCCAGATTGACCGTATGTATATATATAGAGATACGTAAATAATTCATGCCATATTATGAGGTAGCGAATCTTGTGACTGTAACAAAGATAAATATGATAGACAAAATGCCTTGTGCTTATGGTCACAGTCGGCCACAACGCCAAAGTGTTCGTTTACAATAGGATACCGACAGAGCATGGAGAAACGGCGAAACTGCGTTCGGAGGGCGATATGCAACACTATGCGTCGTATTGCTGCCGGGCGCGGAAAAATCTGCCATCAGGGTGTCTCTGATGGCTCTGACGGAGCACGTCCACTCTAACGCAGCCACACCGCCCGGACGGAATTTTTTTTTGCTGATGTGCACTCATAAATGGCCGTTTGTTCCACCTGTAGAGCTCCAGGAGTCTGCCGGTTGAAAATACAAGATGCGTCATGTCTGAGTGACCTAATTGATGGATGCTGCGACTGCCAGAGACCACTGATCGAGGTGTAGACACCGCCTGCGGTTGCAATCGTCACTGCCTCTGTCTCTGATTCTTTCCTGTAACTCGCGTTCGCAGTGGATTTGTAATGATCGTGCGGGCTTCTGCATTAGGGATGGGGGTTGGCAGATTTTCAATACCACTGAGAGAAGTGGGAGTGATAGCAATGCCGGGTGCGTGGCTGGATACAACGCGACGCGTTTATTCAGTAATTGAGGTTCCTCCGGGTGCTTGGGGGCTACGACGGCTTGTACCTGGAGTGGCGGTTGGTGTATTGATTGATGGTTGCTGTGAAGCGGACGGGGTGGAAGCCACGCGTTGAGTAATATCTTCAAGGTGAGAACTGTTCAACGAAGATGAGGGGGTGGAGTTCTGACCCTGGATTGCAGAGGCTACGGAATACCCTCCTTGAGAGGAATCCCTCTCGCCAGCCGGTACGCAAACGCGTCGCTTGCCATGGGGAAGTTGAGAAATCCCCAATGGCCGACGCTTTTGTTGATCCTGACAATGCGCAAGACTTCAAACACTTCGTACGACCAGAGTTGTGTCAGGGTGAGTGCTTTGGGAAGGGATAGTCCAATATAGATGTTCAACATTAAGAATGTAGGAATCATTTCCACTACAGGAATATGCAATAGCAGGTGAGGTAGACTCCTATTTAAACAACCGTGGAGGGATTCGACAAAGAATGGAGGTGCAGTGTAGACTGTGCTAGACTGCAAACCATGACAATACTCGAGGACGAGATCCCTTGAAAACCATTCAATTATGTGGTGAACTGTCATCAGATTAAACTCAGATTAAACTCAGCATTGATATTCACTGTTACAGCAACGTCTGAAAGTCTATTTGTGCCGCTTGAAGGCTGTTTATGCATTCTTAGCGCGATTATCATGATATTGCACTGCTTCTTGGCACAATCTCCGAACCATCGATTGTGTATATCTTCAGCTTCCCGGTGGAAATCTTCCTTTGGCAGAGCTAAAAGCATTGCAAAGCGAACAATGATGTATTTGCTATCCTGTGACATCAGTTGCATGTGCTTTTTCCACCACTAGGCATGTTGGTAGCCGTGTTGGAGGGTTGCAAAGTTGGGACAACCTGTGAACTACTGAATTTGCTTGGGGATGTACAAGATCTGAGGGGTAAAGGTGGTATGCATTGCAAAAGCAACGCCGGGCATTTTAAACTTACCTCACCGTGAGTACTAAATCTCGTCTTGAGGCTTCCCATTCAGGAGGTGCCTGGTGGTTGTGCAAGATGAAGGCTGGGCCGTTTTATGTTCATTAACCAACAAAATGCAGGATATGAATCAAAATCGTCATATCTCACTAGTTGAACCAAGAAATCGCAGGAACTCGAGTATATATATCGCTTCTTCCCACCTAAACTTCCATTCTCTTTTCCTCCCGTATCAAACACTCCGCCAGCATCCTGAACTATCTCAACTTCACGTGACTTCCACAAAACAACCCCTCTCGTTCCAGAACACACCCCATAACCTACACAACTTTGTACATTCCCTCGGGCCTTCCTTCGGCTACATTCAACCGTATCATAATGCCAATGCCTCGGATGTAGATTCATTTTCAACTCGTAGCGATGGTACCAAAAGGCAGCTGCAAAGGAAAGGTGAAGGCAACTGCTAGGGTTATAATACCGACATTGGGTATCAATGTACACTTGTTGTTGGATCGGGACCGTATAAAGAGATTCATCTTGAAACACATCTGTGGACTGATATGGATATTCAATGTTTGCAGTGTCAAGGATGAGCGGGCATGGGAACTCTTTTATGATATAATCTTTCTTGATCCAGTCACGACTTGCCGCTTTTCACACGTCTAGCTCATGTGGCCAGACCACAGGAGCGCGAGTTCGCCTTTTGGGGAGTGGTGGGCTGCCATCCGCTCATATTTGGGGCAAATGATTGACAAAAGCCGTGACCAAATGAACAATTGGAGGTGGGACAACCCCTGTGCCTTCGGGGACCAAGTCGATCGCTCCAATCCACAGACAACCAGCTCAGGGAAGGTTAAACACACCGGCTAACTTTTCTCTTTGTAAGGTAGCAATGATCTCAGGGGAAAGATTGAGCCGCCAAGCTCCCGGCAGGACAAGCCAGGTGACTTCCTGGTTATTAGACCACTGAATTCGGATGAGATAATCGACGAGGATGATGATGATGAGAACTGGGCAGATCCCGGAGCATCGAGTGGTGGAAGGCGCCCTCCTGGCGATGGCAATGTCAATGACAACAGCAAGAGTGGGGAGGACACACGCGGCGGTGAGAATGGGACCGGGGAAGGGAAGGGAACAATGGGTGGGAAGGGGAAAGGGAAGGTGGCTGAGGACAGGAAGGGGAAAGCGAAGGAGAGGGGGAAGGGAAACGGTAAAGGGAAAGGGAAACGTATTGTTAAACAAACCCCAGGGGGAGATGATATCACTTGTGCCGTTGCTTTGCAGTTGCAGACGTAAATGTATGAGGCAGACTCAGACACGGAGGGCTAACTTGAGCAGGTAGATTTTGAGCCGGAAGCATCACCCGCTGTGTCAATTGTCTCAGATGATGATACCAACTCCACCGAGGAGTCGGATGGCGAATATGACTCAGGACTTGATTCTGATGTGGACATGCGCATGGAAAATGATGCGGATGCACTGGACGGTATTGATTTAGACAGCAATGTGGAAATGGAAATGGACAGTGATGATGAAGAGGAAGAAGATCAAGAGGAGGAAGATCAGGAGGAGGAGGATAAGGATGAGGAGGAGGATGATGGCAAATAACCGCGGACGATTGGCCAGGGAGAGATTGTAAATTCATCGGCTGACAATGTCGATGCCATGGTAGACAATCAGCCAATCGTTCTACCTGAGCCTGGCCAGGAGTTGCGACAGCATACCCCACCACCACAACCTCTGGCACCTGCCCCATGGCCACAAACCCCAGAGCCTTGCCCACGACCACGAACTCTGGCGAGTCATCCCCTCATTGGGCTGGAGTTTTTGGGGCTTGTAACGCCGCAAAAACCTCGCCCGGCGGTGTGAACTCCACGAGAAGCTGCGCAAGCCGGAAACACCTCGGATGTGGATGTGGATCAGCAGCTGCTCAGCAAATCAGCATGAGGCGACAGGCTCCCCGATGCCCCTCTCCCTGATGCCACTCTCCCTGTTGTCCCTCTCCCTGAGGTGTGCCCGGATTGCTCGGTAGGTGAGAAGTGAACCAGTCCTTGTGTTGCAGAGGAGGCGATGGTTGATGCATTTGGGTTAGGGTCCGGTTCTTGTCTCATTCGTTTCGTTTGTTCTAATCTATTTGTCTCAGGCATTGATTATTACATGCATCACAAGGTTTTAGGATTGCTCAGAGTTTGTTCTATTTATGGGTTTTGTATTGGTTTTATTTTATTCATAGTATTATGGGATATTGCGCATGCAGCGTTTTTGCAACTCCGTATAATTAGTAAAGAGAGAATCGAATTTTGCGCACAGTTGGAAGGAACATGAGGAGAGATTTTCGCAGCGTCACCAATCGCATTGCAATCCTGATGCAAGTACATACCCAATGATCCCATTCCGAAGTATGGTCGCAGATGGCCACAACGCCAGAGTGTTCATCTAATATAGGAGACCGACAAAGCGAGAGGAAATGGGGACACTGCGATCGGAGGGCGATACTATGCGACGCGACGCTAGGTATTGACACCGGGTGCGGAGTTATCCGCCACCAGGGTATCTCTGATGGCTCCAATGGAGCGCGCCCACTCTGATGGAGCCATTCCTCCCAGACAGAAGTTTTTTTATGCTGAGGCATCTGATTGGTAATTCGGTATCTTTGCCCAGTAAAAGTTAGATCAAATGATTACTGAAATGCAAATGCTTTTTAGCTCATCGTGATAATGATTTTTGTCAAAGGAAGCCAATCAACCACCCTGTGGCATGCATGTCACTTGACATTCTTAGTTCCGAGTTCCTGTCCATCCAAGGAGTTGGAAGCGTGGGTGGCGGGACAAGCCAAGATCCTAGAATTGTCGACAGAATAACAAGACACATCACAACAATTCTTTTAATCATATCAATGCTTTCTTTCCTTTACACAATGCTTTAATTCATTTACTATACATTCATTCACATTTCCTTGAGTCACTCCTTTAGTTTTGTGGTGCTTATAACTCGCTGCCTTTTTAAATCATGAGACGAAGGCGCTGCACTTCTCCTCCTCCTCCTCCTCCTCCTCCTCCTCCTCCTCCTCCTGTCCGGAGCAGCAGATGCAGACAATCTATCCACGATGAGGATCTCGATGACAATCACAACACAATATTCAACAATTTCAATGATTGTCAAGATGACAATTCAGCATCCAATGATGAGCCTCTTCGGCGACCATCCAGGAGAGCAATACGCCAGCGGCCATCAAAAGATTCTTTCACATCAACTCTTCGAAAATCAGTTGCGGCAGCTCAATTATCTCCTACATTGGAGCAACCCCTACATCCTGAGCGTCGGGAGTTCTGTGTTGTCTCGGAGGAGGAGAATAAATGCTGGCCCGCACCGCTGACATCCAAGAAGGTATTTGATTAAGTGTTTGAATGATTGAATTTGCCTGCTAATGTCTATATTTACAAGAGGAAGGATTCAAACGAAGCCGGTAAGCATTTGGTTGCATGGACAGCTGGAGATCCAGTGCAATATGAGCCCTTGGTTGACAATGTGTCAGGCCTCATCGTCGGTGTTAGGGGTTCTCCCTTAATAGAGGTATTGGTACATGCATAGGGTCGGAGGACTTTGTATCTACATTGTTAGATACACATAACACCAAGTCTAGACAAATGCAAGTAGCCAGTCTTATGGTCCTTAGTGGGATTTCAGAAGAGCTTCATGTCGATTTGATAGTGAGCCTCATTGCTAGTGGATTCATTGAAAGTTCTTATTTAGAAGATCTGATTTGATGATGCGATAACCTTGGCCAGTCACAAGTAATCAAGACTTAGAGATGCCAGTTATTTCTTAACACATTCATCAACTATGCTAGGTAGGACTAAATACGTCAACTGCACTATGTGCGACTGACGTGTCAGGCAGATGATAGCCAATATGCAATAATATGGGATCTCAAGCCAATCCCTAGTGGAGCGGAACAACTTAGGCACTCCCCAGATAGTGAGAACAGTCTCGACCATAGCATGGTGTGTCTGATCGATTGACGTCGGGCAAAAACAATAAGCCCCGATAAGCCTTTGACGGGTTAATCACCATGTGATTGGTCAATTAAATGTCAACAGAGCAATGGTGGGTCGCCACATCAGCCTCTGAAGCAGATATGCCAAATAGCCTGAATGGTGAGGCTGTGTCTTAATTTATTAAGCAATCTTGCTGTAAGCCCTGCAAATAACCATGTTGGCGAGGAAAGGTTTTGACTATCCGAACAAACGGGTTGCGAGATATCTAAGTTGAACTTACAGTTTGATTACATCTCATTGCGGATGATGGCCCGAGAGGGAGCATAGTGCTTAAAAACCAATCATGCAAGAACACGATAACTTTTGGGAAGTGTGGTGGTATCAAGAGAGATTAAAGCTCAGTAAGGACTACTCTAAGATATGACAGATGAGATCATAGCAATCCTTGATTGATGATGATGGCCCTCTGGGGTGAGTAACTCTTCAAAACCAATCATGCAATGTAAGAAAGCTATACAGAGACAGCGATGCTCTGGCATTGGAAAGGACAGCCCCACAAGCACGAACGATACCTACCTGCGAAGAAGAAGCTGAAATATTATTAAGTTTTCAGTTCTTATTAGTATTATTATTACCATTACGTATAGTAGTATTATCTATTAGGATTGTACGCGGTTCCCCCGCCCCATTGTTGAGGACAAGTTTAACAACAAGTAGGACATAATACTTTGTGCCTTATTCCTGCTACTGGATCGATTCGAAAAAGAGGATCAATTATTTGCAGCACAGTGTATTTGGTGGCTAGCAAGTATAATTCAGTTTACGGAGATATTGATCTATTATCAACACTATAAAATATTCCCCTCAGACTACGTTAAGAATTGGGTAGTGACACCATTACCGGATCAACAATTAAGGAAAGATATAATTCAAGAAGTCGATATTTCGAATTTGGATCAGGAGGCAGAAGTTACTACTAAATCCTCTGAAGGAAGTTATATTGAATATCCGTCAAGGACGAAGTTTCTACTGCGGGAGTCCAGCTATAATTCATTCAACAGGACTTGAAGTGGAAAAGTGTTTAAACCCATGAAACTTAAGCAGAAAGAACTCAGGAAACGATATCCAGGTAATAACAATAAGCAACTTGCTGAAGTGAGGAGGTCTCTGCAGAAAGACGGATTAATACTATAAGCCTTTGAGTTAGTACATAGGCTTTGAACCTACTGTTGAGTCTGAATAGACATGGAGATTTAGGGAGATTACGTTGAGCCGGAATATTGCCAATAGTATCTGAACGCCAGATTCATCAAGGAAGATAGTGAGAAGAGATTTGTGAAGATACATGTGAATTTGAATTGCACTATCAGTGGGCAAGATATTACAGCCACATTATTAGTTAATCATCGAGATTTATGATACGAACATACTCTATGACAGTATTTAATCATCCAGATTAAATATACGAACATGCTTTACGATATTAATTAATCATTGAGAGTAACTATACAAACATACTTTACTATAATAATTAATCATCAAGATTAATTCTATGTCTATATATGTACTGTCAATATTGTGTCACACCACGATATGATTTAGCTGCCATCAACTTAGAAGCATCTCAAACGACTATGCATATTTGTCCTCTGTGGGTGTCCGATTTATACGGACTTCCGATACACTTGGTCTGGAGATACGCATAGGAGAAAATTGTATCAGGAACTATGGCCGTGTACCAGGTACTTACTTAGGTATCTTTAAAATACCTAGAAGTATAGTTACTTAGGTGGAAGCACCCCCGTAACAGTCGGCGCAGAATATAACACCCAGACAACTCTTTCAGGTGTTCCGGCAATGCTCACGGCAATTCTGAAGCCCATAGCAATCAATTATGCGATGTGTGTGAATCCCTTTGCCACAAATGCGGTGAAGAACGCCCATATTTATAGTTGGTGGTATGATGAAATCGCCATGATTGATCCAGCCCAGAGAAACTCAGACCCTCCACGTGCCTACATTTCAGTGCTAAATGAATCATCGCAACAATAGTGTTCATCGCTGACATTGTGTATCAGGCTCTCGCAAATATTTCTTGCTCCTATGCAGCAATAGTATACAGCTGCAATACTTTAATCAACTCTATTTATGGATTGTGAACAAAGTCACCAACAGGGATCCAGAAAATGGTTGCCTGGCTATTGGCCAAGGACTGGTCTACATGTAGTGTTAGCAACGGTTCCAACCCGCTAGAACGGTTCCGGGTTGGGGTTGGAACCGGAACCGAACTGTTGCAACGGGCTTTACCACACGAAATCCCGGACTGTTGCAATTGGGCCTGTTTTACCACCAAAAACCCGGCATTTCAACATCACAACATTGGCTCCAATCAAGTATTTGAGTTCCGATCGTATTGTGACATGATCAGTACGTAGATGTTGCAGTTCTAGCTGCTCTTTCACCTCCCGATCTCACATTTGTGATCCGACCAATATTCATTGAGTCGCAATCGAAAACCCGCTAATTTCGCTGAAAGTTTGCCCATATTTCACAACCACTCAACAGATATCAGTCGGATCGCAAATCTGAAAGCAGGAGGTGAAATAGCAGTTAGAAATGCACAATCTACGTACTGATCATGTTACGATACGATCACAACTCAGATACTTAATTGAAGCGAAAGTTGTAGGAACTGCCAAGTTGGAACCGCAGGCCAGTTCCAACCCGGCCAGCAAACTGTGGGTGTATGTCCGGTCAAGGTAACAACCCCGCCAAGACACAGCGGGTCAGGTGTTTCGCCGGGTCTGGAACCAAACAGAACAGAACCGCTGGTCAAAACCCAGAGCGCTGGCGGGTTACCCGGACCCATTGCCAACACTATCTACATGCCCCAAAAATGATCATCAGGTAAGTTGAAAGTTCCATTCCTGTTTAATCATTGTCTTGAGGATCAATTTAGGAGTGAAAGTTTCAATTTGCAGCAACTGAAATTGTGGATCTTATTCACTGGACATAATTTTATGGCATATGACAAATGGGAATGCAACACGGATCATTGATTGATAAAATCAACCCGACATCCATTGCCCTCACTGCAACAGCCATCCACCACTTTCTGTTGGCCTCAATAACAGGCAAGTTTAGGGTCCCGCCAGAGTTTGAACCACAAGGTGGAGTACAACGTACGTGTGATACAGGAAACATTGATCAGGCAGTTAATAATGCATGCACAAATGTAATTCGTCATCTCGACAAAGATTTTCATTCTTCCTCAACAGAGGTTCGAGCCAAAAAGATAGACAATATCTGCAGCCTGAGTCGCCGAAGGATCAACTCAACTGGAACAGACCCAGCGATGGCACAACCTCACAATGATAAGGGCAGATTTTATATGGGCTTCTTTGATTAAGTCCCGGAGGTGCTGATAGCACAGCCTGACAATTCTTTCAATTGTCTCAGCAACTTTGTAGCTGCTACTGCAGCTAGCATGCAATCCTCAGCTGTTCTGGCTATGGGTGGGTCTGCCATCGCCAGCAGCAGCCAGCCATTCCCCTGCAGCAACAGCAACTGCAACAGCAACAACATCACCAACATCACCAACATCTCCGGCGTTGAGAACACTGGATTAGGTGATGCAAGTACAATTGTAGCGGGTGCGATGTCACTTGGAGGTTAGAAATGGTGTCAGCGATTGGATTTAGAATTTCCTTTGTGTGCAATTTTATTCTTGGTTTCGTCAATATATCATAATAATAGTAAATGTAATCGAACTGATGGTTTATTGAATTCTGATCGCAAATGGGTGAAATCATAATCGCGATGATGCATAACCCTCCCGCAACACTTGAACCAGTGCCAGGTACTGACCAATCGTGTATCAACAAATTCAATACCGTGAACCACTTCTGCATAGTAACTATCATTGGTCAAATTGAGCCAGGAGGGTCATTTAACACAAGAACTACACGCTTCATTAAATGCACAGAGCGTGTACTATCATCATCGCAAGGACAAATCATACTGGCCAATGTAGGTGTATGCCGAGAGATGATGTGTGATATTGCCAAAAGAAGTGTGAATCATTCGTTAAGTGCTCGTTGTCACATTTGCAAAAGTGGGTACACTGGTCATAGCGCTTGAAATCAGCATCGAAACAGCTCAAAGAATGCTCTGGAACGTTAAAGCAATGCCATATTTCAGGGAAACCTTCATTTCATTTTTTTGAGTTTGTGGGTACAATAAACTAAATAAATATAATGAAGGAAATTTAGTTTTTGCTGATGCAGCGTGCCTCCCTACAAGATCAACCACCAACAGCCAGCTTTCCATAAGAGCTGAATGGAAAGTCAACTTGTCACATTCCCACAGTTGTACGTTAACTAACCAAAGAATAGAGTCTCAGCACCCATCACGCCTCCCAATTGACTGCCTCCAAATCGACAACCTCCAAGTACTCCTGCAATTTCACTCGATCGTAGCCTCCTAGTGTATCTAATTTCTCTCAATCGCGGCTTCCAAGTATGTAAGATCAAGGCCCCCAAGTGCACCTCTAAACTTCCACGATAATGACCTCCAAGTTTGCACAATCATGGCCTCTAAGTTCAAACACTCATGGCCTCGAAGTGCATCTCCATGCTCACTCAATTATGACCTCCAAGTGCATCTCCAAATTCACATGATCATGGCCTCCAAGTTTGTATGATCACAGTCTTCAAGTTTGCACAACCTGGGCCTCAAAGTACATCTCAAAACTTGCACAATTACGACCTGATAGTGCATCGCTAAGTTCACTTCATCACAATCTTCAGGTTAACCTCAACTCGCTCTTGGGTACTGCCTGCAGGCAGTCCAGATATACTGTGTGTAGATGGATAGCTATCTAGATACTTAGATACTTAGATACATAGATGAGAGTATACGCTAAATATATGAACATTAAAAATCATTGAAAGATAAGTAGTACCTACAATGTCTAGACGCACCAGCACTATTTCGAAAGAAGTGGTTGTTTTCCCCAAACTGCTCCACCACAATTCGAGGTGCTCCTAGACTTGTTGCTGGTGCACCCAGGTGCTCCCAGGTGTACCTGAAGGCCTAATGCCTCAGGAAAAGCTTCATCAGCAACAACTCTAGTTTCCGTCAGAAACACCCGGGTGTTCCGGACGGCTCTGACGGCTCTGACGGCTCTGACGGAACCTCGTACCCTCTGACGGAGAATTACACGCTACCCGTCGCCCAGGCGACGTGTCGCGTTGCATAGCATCAGCAAAATGTATTTTAGTCACTGGTCTGAAAGGATGTGGAGTGTAAACTTAGATGCGTCAATTTCAGGAGTATCAGACCCTAGGAGGGCATTCCTCCCGGCCTTCAGAGTAACTGGGTGCGCCAGCGACAAGCCTGGGTGCGCCGATGACAAGCCTGAGAGCACCTGGAAGCGCTGGCGACAAACCTGGGAGCGCCGCCAACATGTCTGGGAGCACCTCAAATCACAGTCATGTATTCAGTTTGTATTCTCATCTATGTATCTATGTATCTATGTATCTATATAGCTACCCATCTACATGCTATATCTGGACTGGCTGCAGGCGGTGCTTGAGAGCAATTTGAGGTGCGCCTGAAAATGACGATCGATTGAACTCAGAGATATACTCCGAGGCAGTCATCGAGCGAGTTTCGAGATGCACTTGGAGGCGGTAATCGAGAGTATTTGGAGATACACTTAGAGGCCGTGATCAAGTGAACTTAGAGATGCACTCCGAGATCGTGATCGAGCGAGTTTGGAGATGCACTTGGAGGCCACGCTAGTGCGAACTTGCAGTCCATAATCAAACGAGTTTGGAGATACACTTGGAGGCCTTGATCGAGCGAGTTTGGAGATATGCACTTGGAGGCCGTAATCGAGCGAGTTTCGAGATACACCTGGAGGCCGTGATCGAGTGAGATTGGAGATACACTTGGCGGCCGTGATCGAGCAAGATTGGACGAGTACTTGGAGGCGATCGATTGACGGCGCGCCAGGTGCTGAGACTCTATTCATCAGTTAGTTAACTCGCAACCGTGGGAATGTGACAAGGTGACTTTACGTTTGAGCTCCCATGGAGAGCTGGCTGATGGCGGTCGATGGTGTAGGGAGGCACGCCAGAAGCTGAAGCTACATTCAGGGGTCAACTCGTACTGAGAATATTGTTAGGGGTTTTCCCCTAACAGCGATAATGATACTTGCAGTGCTATATGAATACATGTTACGGAGTTACTCTCGGTCTAGTCACGTGACATGCATAACACCTA
>Ga0307512_10001861_pt1 | contig 28342 bp, 22 predicted proteins | sample 14_EM_MG_FD_200267 | JGI IMG/M metagenome (GOLD analysis project Ga0307512, IMG submission 200267) | Populus trichocarpa ectomycorrhiza microbial communities from riparian zone in the Pacific Northwest, United States - 14_EM | ecosystem: Host-associated > Plants > Roots > Unclassified | place... | reverse complement strand
AACTGATTATTGGCTGCCTTTATAGGCAAAAGTGAAAGTGAAACGCTTCCTGCCCCATCTTCAAAATGAGCGTCAACAGAGTGTCAACGATTGTTGGCCTTCCATCATGGTTAATCACAGCACGATGTGGCGGTTATTGTCTATATACATCGTTTTGACTGTCATCATATGCTAAAAGGCTCAAGAATACTTAGTGGTAGCTCTGTAAATGAAATAAGTATTCACTGTCCCGGAGGATGTGGCTAGAATATCCCCTACATATCTCCCTATAAAGGCTGCCATATCCTTCTTTATGGATGCTTTTGATCAAGCACCACTCATATTACCGAAGATGCAAGACCAAATATCGTTGATGCTCGGTTGACGCTCTGTTGACGCTCTGTTGACGCTCATTGTCAGGATGTGGTTGGGCGCGTGAGTATCTGTGTTTTGCACATCAAGGGGGCTAATACGGCGAAAATGAACCGTGACGTACCAATGTCAATACTTTACGATTAGCAGTAGCATATCTGAATGTGTCCATAAATGTGAAACCCCAAACACAGAACCGGAGATTGGACCCGACGGGTCTAGCCAAACCCGGCAAAACCCGCTGGTTGATGGGTACGGGTCCGGGTTTGGCCCGCCAAGAGTTAGCGGGTCGGGTTTTTGGCTGGGTTTGGAACCGAACCGACCCGTTTTTGCGGTCCACACCCAGACCGCTGGCGGGTTACCCGGACCCGTTGCTAACACTACTCGGCGGCAAATAGGTCTAGATGAATCTTACAAGCGAAGACAGTGGCAGAGGCTATGTGGGACACCGATAAGTGCAGCAAACATCACAGCTACAGGCTGAAAGGCAAAGCTGGGAGCATGAAACCCATCCCAATGAATTGTGTGAAGTCCCTGACAGCCAGATTCTACCGACTGAAGTCCAGGTATGCGCCAGTGGGAACATACTTGAAAGGATTTGGACACCAAGATCACGACAAATGCTGGTGATGCGGTGGCGGAGGCAGGGCGGCAGCCCCCACCAACATGCGGGAACACCTCTTCCGCCACTGCAGCTGATGAAAGGACCAGCAAACGATGCTCTGGACAGAGGTGGGGAAAGTAACGGGATGGAGAGCGGGCAGATGTCGACACGTGCAAGCAGTGTTCCTAAGCGGCCCGGCCGGCCGCCCGGCTTTTTAGCGGCCTCCATTCTGAAAGCCTGCGCTACGGGCGGCCCGGCCCGGCCTGGGTCAGAAGCCGCCCGGCCTGCACGTGATTTAAAAAGTCTGCATCGGCCTGCATAAGCCTTGGTCTGGTTGATGGATGGAATACGGCAATGGCAGGGCTACGATGATTGAGTTGGATATGGTTTATGTTTCGTACTTTGGAGACTTTCTTAGTAAAGGCAGCAGAGAATCTTTCGAACAAAATATTCTGTTTAGGCTTAGTCCGCCAAGAAAAGCCGCCAGGCCGGCCAGAAAAGCCGCCAGGCCCGGCCCGGCCCTCATTTGAAAGCCGCCGCTAAGGCCGGCCTGGCCGCTTAGGAACACTGGAGCTTCTGCAGCGCCATCTGGTACTTTTTGTTTGTTTTATTCATACGGTATTCACTCTAACTAGAGTATGACTGAAATCCAATTCCCCTCCGCCTCCGGGCGAGCCGGTCAAGGTGGCAGAGATCCCCACCCACTACCCTTCATCCCCCATCTGGTACTTTCAATATCGAACAATTAATCTCGAACAGAGCACAACAACAGCCGCGGCTCCACCTGAGCCAAGTCATAATCAAAAACAGTCAAGCAAATACTCAAGTAGATGCTTGCGAGTGGACTGATTCCACATCTGCGGAGGATATCGCCGATGAGAGCAGCGATTTGACACAACTGGATACTGAGGGTAGAGAGATTCTCGGGGAGGAAAAGGTCACCGGGGAAGATGTGGAAGAGACAATGATTCCACCGGTCCGGACGATCCCAGTCTGAGGTACGGCTCAGTACGTTCCGGTTCAGCGGGAAGGATAGACAGGACCAAGCCACAGACTGCTTGTCCTGCACTGGACGATCCCGGTGCGGACCAGTGCCAGCATCAGATATAATCTTATAATGAGAGTCGGGTTCAATTTCAGCTGTAGTCTAGTTACATAAATTCTCCACTATATAAAATCTAGATTTAAATCCTCTGCCTCTTCGTCCTCTTCGTCCTCTTCGTCAGTTTCTCACCCTCCTGTGCGCGTAGTACTGCTTCCGCTGCTGTACCGGTGACCACTACCTGCGGTAATTCAAGTTCAAGCCCAGCCCATGAATTTATACACTCAACATCTTTTACGCATCAATCTGTTGCGCTTGTCTGTAAACATGATTTTACATTGTGAAAATAGTCTTTCAATAGCCCCTGCAGGAATCGAGAGGATATCCCACTCATCACGTCAATATTTCCACCTCAGCAATGACACCAATCACGGCATGTTTCCACCTCAGCAGTTGTACATAGTACTCACCACTTAACATATGAATCTTTGCGCTACTTGAGTTGCTAATTAAGTGTTAGACCGAGTCTTTGTAGAGTACGTCATCACGTGGCTGTGGGTTAGGGCTGGCAGCTACTATATAGGCTACGTGTCATCTTAGACTTAGACTCAATCAATCAATCGTCTCGACAGGTTCGTCACAACATTAAGGACCTACCACCTAATGGCTTTGGGCTAAGTAGAACCTCGGTGGAATCAGATGTGGGCACCAGTCCAGACCAAGCCCGTCCCGGTCCGGCAGAATCTCAGACTGATCTGCTCCCGGTCTAAAATTACTTCACACTAGACTGGACTGTACTAGGACGGTTCCGATACGCACTAGTGCAAGGGTGGACGAGTGGAATCATTGGGAAGAGGGAAATGAGGAAGAGATGGTTTCAAACGATGCCATGGAGCACAGTGTAATTGTAGTTGCGCCAGGACGTCCAAGACGCAGTTGATCATAGGGATCACGATGATTTACAGAGTATTTATAATTTTGATTGACTTCTCGAACGACCTAGTCAGTTCACGGGGGTGGGGTATAGACTCCGTGAACGAACCTGTCAGTTCACGGAAGGTGGGCCTCCGTGAACTGATCAGTCACTCCGCGGATGGACAGCCTCCGTGAATGGACTAGAACAGGTACTAACATTGGCATCTTTCAATATCGTCTCCCATACAAAAATGGAGTTAAGAAAGATTTCGAGATTTTCCTTTGTGATTTACACTCCATCACCACCATTTCTACACCACATCGTGATGGTAGTCGTTTACTCCGCACGATACTAACTGTCGGTCTTCGCCTGCTTAGAGTCGTGTGCTGCCAGTAACCTTCTGTATCACATAATAAGGCTAAATAAGATGAAGTAAGCACTATTTAATTTCAGAATAGTATCTCCCACATAATTATGAAATCAAAAGCATTACGCAACCGCAGAAATTAGAAAATGCTAGTCCTGTACTGAGACACTGTCCTTCCACCCGTACAGAAGAAATTCTCAACCGACATTCCTCTTATACACCTCTTCCATACTGATACAGTTTCCTTCAGAATTAAACAAGCCCCGATAGCGACAAGCCTCCACAAGGGTTTCACACATCTGGGCATTGGTATGTCTAATCAGAGCGTATTCGCTTGGTTGCTGCTGGTCGTGATACTGAGCACAGACGCCGCGAGTCAGCCGCGTCTTTTGTGTCTGACTTGTATCATCATATTCGATTTGGTTGCCAATTTTGCGCTCCCTCACAGCAATACCTGCGGCCAAAAAAGCAGCTTTTATTCCCTTGGTTTCATCCGGCGCCTGCATGGTACATCTCTTTTCAGGTGGGTAAGCCTGGTGCACAAAGGAAACCAACCCAATATCCAGTTCTTCGAGCTGCCGTACCGATAGGGCATCGATTTGGGACATGTTGACATTCGCCAATTGGCCGTCGGGGTTCGTCACACGCATCTCCTGACGAATGCTATCTGAAAAACAACCTGCTCCGCCTGTAGTATCCCCCAAAAAACATTTAGCTGGGAATTAAGAAAGCCACAAAATACTCACATAAACCGTAGGACTGAGGCTCTTGCGTTGGTTCCTGCAGAGGTTGAGCTTTACGCGCAGTAGGTGTAGACATTGCACGCAGGCAAACAAGAGATTCTGATTCTTCCCGTATTCCCAGCAAGGATATGGAAATCGCAATGCACGACGAGATAGTTGAAGGGGAATAATGAGAAGTAAGTCTGAAAAACTGGAAAGTATGCCGCAGCAGTCATTTAATCACAATGGTTGAACTATCCACACCATTGAATTCCAGAAGCATTACTTCCGTCAGTTCAGACCGCAGAGCTGCACATATATATCATACAAACCCCTGCGACTCGGTATCTCGCTGGCACACGTGTTTCCTACAAGCGACAGCGGTATGTGTGGGTGGATATTTTGGTGGAGGAATTGTGATCTGTAGCCAGACTGCATGTTCCGCGCTAACTGCTCTATAGCGCAGCTACTTATCATTGTGAGATATTTCGGATGATGATTTTTCGGTGGGTTGAACAGTAAAAACTCTAATTGGGCCGGCTTCGGCGTCCAAAGCTAGAATATTGGAAGTAATATCGGACTTGTATCCATTTCGAGCATTGCCGTCAACCACTGCCGACCAATGGGATGATTTCGGTAGCGTTGTAACCGCATGAGAGAACTCTCAACACAAATGACTAGACTGAAATGAGAGTGTAGATTACATCAATCAAGTTTCGTGATTTAATCCTATCCAACAGGATTGCAGCAACTCTAGATTCCGAATGAATTCGTACAAACATAATAATAATGTAAGTACTTAGAAACTGACCGTATCGGATTTTTTTGTACTAGTGCAAACTGCATATGCAACCTTAACAATCTCTCATTGTGATGTCATATTCTCTGGGAGAATTGACAAATAAAAGCCCGAGATCGGGTGTCCTACAACGCTCGAATCAAACAGGATACAATCAGTTTCAACAGTATCTTATGTTGTACGCTGCATACACAAATGCTAACGAAGTAAGCCCACACATGGGATTAGGTCTTAGAATTTGAACCTTATGCTTGATATCTCAATGAATGCTCATCGATCAAGCATGAAAGTAACCATATTATTTGTTTGAGACGCGGGCTACTGATCGCCGACACGTGGCTTCTAATGCTGCGGAGTTTTGTCTGCCTGGATATTGGATATACACTCATGGAGATGCATGGAACAAATGATGCGAGGCGTATGAATCACTGATAACGTTTTCGCCGATTGATTTGCTGTGCAGATATCCAGTTGAGCAAGTTGCGTCTTAGCTGCCGACTGCACCTCATCGCCGATGCTGGCCGAGAATGTGCCGGCAAATGACACCGAACGCTTGGCAAGTTTGTCAGAGTCACAAATGAATGGCGTTTGCCACTTAGTGCTGAGCGCTCTATAACAGTAGCCGACATCAAACGCAGCACCACTGCAGACCTCAAAGTATAATATGCAGGCTAAAAGAGCCGCTAGCGGGATCAAAGTAGACGCTACAAGCCAACCGCAGAGGTCGCAACGACGGACCTCCAACCGTTGTGATGGGGGTTCGTCGATCAATGCCATCTAATATTAGCGACAACATTTGGATCGGGGCTGCAGGTTGCTGAATGTTATAGACAATTGCGTCATAATAGCCCTATACTCGGATGCAGAAGGCGAAATCGGAAATGTTAAATCCCTGCTTCTATATAAATCGAAGTTGAAATACTTCCGACTTCGTCTACCGTGCGTAAGCTCCAACCAAAACGTAAAACGTCACTAGCTCCACCAGCGTTCTCATCTACCAACAGGTCTTAGCCATTACAAAACCCGATGGCCGCACCTCTCCAATACCAGCAGGGTGCCCGCCTCCAAATTTCATCCAATAGTTTACCCCTTGAAGATCTATTCAAATGATGCCATATTCGTCTCAGTCAGGTGGTACAATTATCACAGGATTCTGTATCCAATCTCCATCTAATAAACCGGTCAAGTTATGCAAATGATACATCATATATACTCGGGGTGCGCGGGAACAAAACAACAGTAGATCGATCCTTCCATGCTATACGAGAACAGAGATTGGAGTGTTCCAATCTCACCACATCAAAATCTCCGACGCCAAACACTAATTTATCAATGAAGTTCTCTAAAATTAAATTGTTTAAATATAATCGCCATGCTAACCAATCTACGTTTTACGATCCGACGTGCTAGTCACATTAATAAGGCTCCACACGACGCAAGACAACTTAAACTCAGCCGCTTATATAACATAATGCACATTGAGTTCTGTAAATCTAGTTGATGCGGCTTACTACTCAGGTAGCGATGTTTCATCTCTCTTCCCATCCCTGTTGGACTCGAGCGGGCAACACCTCGAGGGATCGCTACGACCCCCACCCCCACTCTCAATCCCATTAGTGCAACCAGAATAAAGAATTCTTAGAGCACAACTGCAACCCAACCAAAGTGCCCGCTTACATCCACCTCAGCCAAAAGGCTTACCACCGCAACGAAAAAGTTAAAACACAGTATTCAGGACAGCTCCCGCCCTAGGTTCTCGCGCTTCTCCTCGTCGGTAGACCCTATGGTGCTAGCCATCAGCGGTTGGGTCGTCGTCGCTGCCGTGGGGTCTGCCTGGTATAGGTCTTTTGGGAAGAGTTAAGATATTCGCCATTGAATGACGCCGTAATTCCCATACTTTGTGGTCCCCCGGACAGGGTGAGATGCGTCAGCAGCTTGTTTGTTTATTTTAATCATTCTGCATTCAGATGCGTTAGTAGCTTCAGTATAGTATCTAACTCGAAAATCAGTTTTGGTGACCTTATTGTGCTATGCTACCGCCAAATAGGCCGCAAAGGCTTCCATCGCAGCAGTAGGGACGTTGTGCACTCGGTAGTACCACTCAGGCATTTCTTGCCTCAGTTTCATTCTCCTCTTAGCCTAATGCCACTGACATTCACCTCCCTCAATATCGGGCTTCTAAGTAGTCTATCCCGTCCAGGCAAAGCCATACCCAATCCCAGATATACAATTTCCGGGCTTGGAATCCATGTCCGCTTTGACCTACTCAAGTAGGGCATTCAATTCCAAGACTACGGCCTGTGGGGCCCTGACAGATTTTCTAGCACTGTTTGTGCGACTCGGAAAATACGAGGGACGAATCAAGGTATATGTCCTGACGAGAGACTATTCTGATTTCTTTGTCGCTTTCAAATTGGAATGGACGCGGTGGTCCAGCACCAGATCCAGTATGAGCGCAAAATGATCCCGAAACGGTTGTCCGAAGTAAATCTTAACAGTACTGCAAACTAGTAGCTATAATAAACCCAGAAGCAGAGATCGCAAAGAACCAAAAGATCGCAGAGGAAATTGAGGTCTAGCGAGTCATGAAAGCCGCCAAGGGTATATTTCTGAGCTACACCAGTAATGGAGACGTACATTGGGAGTTTGCCGCTTGTTCTCCCTCCTGTCATTGCTTTTCTATTCTTTTTTATGTTCGGCATGGAATATGTTCCCTGAGGAAACAATGATGGAACAAAGAACGATCACACATATTAGCCTGTAGGAATTTGTCTATTTTACGTTATATGTAATAGGGTTGGGGTTTTAGATAGGCTAAACTTCAAAGGTTGGAGACAATGGGGTTCTTTTTTTTTTTTTTTTGTTTTAATCATACTGTATTCACTCTATTTAGAGTATGGGTTCCTTAATATACGTCGTGTGTCACATTGATGCCGTGGCAGAGTTTCATCGGTATGTTTATCGTCATTAAGAATTCATAATCAGGCTTTTTAGCACCTTTTCGTAGCTTATCAGATATGAGTAACAATCATATTGTATGTATCTCACTAATTCAAAAAATCGAAGTAGGCATTAGGCACCAATGTCGAACAGCCAGAGATCTATTAGGCAAAGCTATAAATTACTACTCTGCTCCTTCTCTTCCTTCCATGTGTTTCTATCTTTCTCCCGCTTCCTCCCAAACTGCAACGTAACCACAAGATTATAGATAATAAGAACCGTTAGCATCAATAAAACTACTCCGGCTACTATGACTGGGACTATGATCGAAAAGACCGCAAAACCATACGATACTACCTGGAACGTGGTGTCCAGCTGTAGCCAATCCGTACCAAGCCCCACCTGCATCGCAGCTAGCACAATCGACACGTAGGCAAATACGACCAGCAGGAACTTGAAGTTATTATCGAGAAAGTCGATGTAGCTCGTGTACCTAGTATGGTACCCACGCACCAGATCCCGGTAGCCCAATTTGGGTGCGAGCCGACATATTGAGTTTAATCGGTATATTGAGTTTAATCGATTCAGCCGCAGTTCGCCGTACTGATATCTCTTATTAACCTTCTCCAACGTATTCGCATCAATGTGCTGTAAGATATCGTTGACAAGCGCCACCCATCGTATCCATTCCATCGACTTCGGTACTAGTTCCATCTCTTTTGCGATCTTCAGGTCACTTTCGTGCTTGACCAGCCAAACGTAAGAGAGCAGCAACCCGCACCCATTCTTGTGGAGTTCCTCTTCAACACAAATGTAGTCCTCCCAGAATTTGCAGCTGAGTAAGTAGCTCGAGAGTGGTTTCAGGAACATCTTCGATCCATACCAGCAGAGATGGAGGTCGTGTTGCTCGCAGATGATGATGGTACGGCCGAGCAATGCTTGCCAGTGTAGGGGGCGCGATGCGGTTGGACGCCCAGCTAGCCAGAGGTAGTTGTGGATATCGTTCAGCCGCGACATGCTGAGTTCAGCGGTGAGAGAGCCGCGGATATCATCAGTTGACCGCTGGATCTTTCCGTCGGCGTCACAGAAGAAGGTAGCCAGCGTCGGCTGAGTAGGTTCGTCCTTGGTCTGCGAGAAGGGAGGTTTGAAGTTGGTTGACATCTATACTTACAACATACATGAGGAGGTCAAACAGGCACCGTGAAAGTATATCGGGTGGAGCAGATAGTACCTTATGGTCAACAACTCGGATACAATGTCTAGACTGTCAATTCCAAACGTTGAGATGAGTGAGTGAGTATGGTTCGCAAAAGGATTGTTCGCAATATGACTTTGGAGAATTATCGCTGAAAGGGGACTATCCGACTAGTTAACTCATCGGTAATCGACAATTCTGCCTCTCCTCGCAATAGATCAATCCTGCCACTCTTAAATATCAAACTTTCCGTTTTTTTTTGCTTTTTCAAATTATATTATATTCACTCTATCTAGAGTATGACAGTGCCCGATTCCCCTTCCCCTCTCGATAACCGGCTAGGTGGGGGGCTACCCTCCCACTGCTCTCGTGCGCCTTGGCTCTCGGTCGGCAGTAGTTTTGCATGGTGCAGCGGACTTAACTTGCAAACTCCTTGCAGTCAGCGACAATACTTACAGCAACTAGGCTAATAGAGACTTATCAAACAGATCAATGATGCAATCTGCAGCACTAGTGCACCTTACTTCCAGCGAATACCTAAGACGCGCAGCGAGAAAATTGCGATATAGGGGTGGCAGGACAGCTCCAATCTCTTCCTGAGACAGGTATGTTGTTTTCGTTTGGCGGCATATAATTTGCGAGGTTCTGCGGCACGGCGTGCTCTCGTTCCCAGATTTTCTTGTCGCTCGCAAGCTCGAGCGTAGGCATGACCCGCCCTGCGATAACATTTAGTTTAGCATGAGACGCGCACTATGACGTAATACATTACGACGCACAGCTGTAGAATAGTATGCCCAACGAATGCAAAAAGAGCGTCTAAACCGTCTCATACGCATCATGAAAGCGGTACCCCTATGTATAGAATGAAAACAGGCGATATCAACTTATCTACAATCTCTTCTGCTCTGCGTATTATGTTATCCATAGTTATTTCTAGGCTGCGAGTGACCGTTTGTGACCACATTCTACCCTACGTGCCCATGGTATCTCTGGACGACCACGTGCGGCAACATACATATTTACATTGACTTATAGGAAAATAACCCGAACTCACGGCGTAAGCTCGGGGACACTCGCTTGACCGTCGACCAATGACGAACATAACGGCTTGAACTTCCAGAAGTAATCAAGTGGTGTTGACAGGGTTGAGCCATATCGTCACATTGAATCCACTTCCCCGCATCCTTCTCCGCATTTTCCGATTCCAATCCGCCATGTTCGAACTACCCAACGACCCGCTCTTGCAACATCTGAAAACGCTAGCCTTCGGAACCGAATTCCGCAAGGCACTCGACACAATCCGTGTCGCCAAAACTGGCGGTCTCATAGTCATTGGTGACCCCGGTACCCCCGGCGTCCCCGCCACAGTAGATTCCATCTGTGAGGGCGGCTTTGTCCTTAACACCCCCTTCTCCGCTGCAAGACTCGCCGAACTCTCTAAGATGGATGGCGCGGTACTCGTGTCCAGCTGTCTCAGTACCATTCGCAGCGCAAATGTCCACCTCACTCCCCATCCGACGCCAACGACCGAAACGGGAATGCGACATCGAACGGCGGAGTGTGTTGCGAGGCAAATACAGGGTGCAGTAGTTATCGCCATTTCAAAGAGAAACGATACCATTACGCTATTTTTGGCGGGGGAAAAGTATGTGCTGTTGGATAAAGTTCGGCTGCTGGCGGAGAGTTCGCATCCGATTGATATGGCCGAATTTTACGGCCGGGGGTATTCCGACGCTATCTCCAATCTTTTAAGTTTGAAATCGCCCGATACTATCAAGCACGACCTCAAGCTCATCAATCAGCTACGCGACAAGTTATTTAGCACGATATGGACAAGCGGATGCCACAATGCAGAACTGGGCACGGACGGAGACATCATCAATGCGCGATTGACTAAAGTGGTCAAAGCGGTCAATGTCGCAGCAGCAGCGCTAGAGCAGATTAGTGGGGCTATTGTGCGAGACCGACAGACTACGCGAACCGCCGAGTTCAGAATTATAGATCACAGTTCAATGGGGTTTGGGTAGATATGGATAAGACATAGGTGGAATCATTAATTGTTCAACTGAGTAAATATTACCTGTTATATTCTACAGCACATTCTACATGTTTGTAGTAGTTGGAGGTTTGTTGTTAACGGCGAGCTCGGGAGTCTATGAGCTATAGTGATTCCGGTAATGTACCCATATGGGATAGTATCCAATATGAGCCTACATTATGCAGTTATCCAGCGCCCGGCAGGCAAAATGTTCAGTAGTTCGTGCTGCCGGTCAACACCCAGAGTAAGGGACCGGGAATGTAGAAATTAATTTATAGTTTCAAAGGGATTAGTTCGGGATCTTGGACAAGACACCGTCCAGACGAAACCACAGCGCCCATTACAGGTCTAATCATTGTTCACCCACTCGGGGTGCCATTGAAAAGGTTAGTCTCAGGGTTAGCACTGAATCATAAAATCTCGTCAAACAGAGGGTTTAAACCAGGGCGCGACTCTACGATCCAGATATCTACTATCTTCTCCGAATTTCCATCAGATCTCTCCATGACTTCAGGTACCTCGTTCGCGAAGCTGGTTTGAATGACGGACAAACCAACGTTGTGAACTCCTAGTTCAGAACTCAAGTACTTTTAGGTATATCGGTATACCTTCAAACACTTGTGCAAGCACTGTGAGCTCAAGTTGGTTTTACGGTAGTGTCCGCTTGAAATTCTCCTGCGCTAGACTAGCTTAGGATGTAATTAGCATACATGAAGTAGGTTTGTGATGACCACGGAAGATCTGGAGTCACGTCTCATCTTTAGTAAAGTCCATCTCGTCTATCATAAGAATCGGTCGCCATTAAATCAGAATTATGCTTATAGTAATACAAGTCTAATGGAATTAAACTCTATTGCAGCATACTGGTGTTGCATGTGTACCTGCATCGTGCTGTCTGTACTCTCAGGCCCGTTTGCTGGATCGTAGGCAGTTGGTGTTTCAAGAATATGCAGAGCGGCTCATATCAGTGCAAACGGATATGCAAACGGATATAGGTATGGAGACGAATATGGATGTGGATATAGGAGTGTAGTCTGTATATATACGGACCTTTATGCCTCGAGAGATCAATCAAGTAAATCAACAAGTCTTTCTAGCATCCAAAGTGACAACTGGATAGCTTGTTGGGTTGAGTGATACCATATGTGCGAGTGCTAATTGGTGTTTAGCAGCCCTGCCGTACTTACCGACAATGTTGTTCCGCGTGCTGTTGACGTTTTACAAAGTTTTCTCTATACTCTTACAAAGTTATCAAGCGTACTCCCGGGAATCTGGGAGGCGATTTGCTGTGTGGCTATGTGTACGTTCTAAGGGGGTCAGAAATGTGCTTTTAGTACTAGTTCCCCATACAACCAAAATTGAAAAGGCATCAGAACGTGTTAAAACACCTTTGAGTGCCTTTTTGGGAGTTAAAATGCTTTTCCTGAGTGCCGTTTCGGTTTGTGACTTTGAGAGGGCTATAGTTCCACAAAAAGTGCTTTAGATCGGTTACTTTCTACAACAACCAGTACAGCATATCTTTCTACAAGTGCCATTTCTATTCAGGACCCTCCCCAAGGATGCGTTTGAGTGGGACACTGCTAAATTTCGCTCACACTTTAACTTCGAGCGATACCTTTTTTTAATAAAATATCTGCCCGGCCGATCCCAACAGTACCTTATTACCATTCGTTTGAACGTTTAAAACAACATACCAAGACACTATTTGTAGATAGAAAAGGCAGTCTCTTTCGTCTACTCGTTCCAATCTCGCTACAACTCCCATCCGCCGCAAGTCAAAACGTATCCCCTCCAGATAACCTTACGTATGCCGAGCGCCAAACAACACTTGAACAGAGAATACAGCAGATGGTGATACCCAACAAGCAAAAGGATGTAAGTGGCAGCGGTCGATGCAAAGAGACTCCGAAGATGTGAAGCGAGCCTCATGTTGTGGTTGGGTGCATAGGCTGACAGTCATGGTAGAGAGAACTTCACCCAATGAAGTCGACACAACAAGACAAGCAAAGGAAAAATAAGGAAGGCACTCAAAGTTGCGCGGTTGAATGGCACAGTGGCTGGGGAAGGATAGAAGAGAAAAGGCACCGGAAATGACGCCTGTATAATAGTACTGCGTAGTTCCATTTATCGGTGCCTCTTCTTCGCAGACAAAAGAACCCCTAACACAATTTTTGTACTTAAATGCCTTTTGTTTGTGGTGTACGAAATGGCTCTGAAAAGTGGCTTTTCCGGTGCCTTTTAAAAGCACATTTCCGACTCCCTTAGAGTACTAGTACTTGTGTTTGTGACTCGCTCAGCGAAATTTCTACGCCTAGGTGAGGATGATAGTATCGTTTTCATTCTAATTGTTAACAAACATAAGGACTCGGCGCACTAGTTGGAAACCTGGAATACTTATCAGGAGAGAGAGTCGATACAGGTAGTCACTTAGAACTTACAGGCAGCAATTCAGATAGCGTATCAAACTTAGCGACCTAACAGTGATTTCCTAACAGTTTAAGAAGGATATATTGAATCTTAAACATAAGGTAAGAGTTTCGGTCTTCACAATGATTCTAAACAAGCCTTATAAAGTTCGTCCAGCCCACAATTTTGTGTGTGGAACGTCAGATTCGAATTAAAACTAAAAGAAGAAGAGCGGATGCTGTGTAGGCGGATATTGGGCTTACACCCCTCTACAACTCTTATCAGCATTAGTCGGATCGGGGTTGATGCTCTCCAATGGGTGGGTTCGTTGCATATATTCACTATCCGCCGCCAAGTACGAACACCCTAGCTTCTAGTGTTTGACTACTTGAATCCATATGAATCAATTAGATCTCATAACCTAGCACAAACGGGCTACACAAACACTAACAGTTGAGCCATAGAAATATCAGACCACGGCTGCATGTAATCGAGTGATAGGCAATGAATATGCGCTTCGACCAAATTTGTTCACCGGCACAATAGCGTTCACAACGACTGGAATGCTGAATGCTGCACCAAGGTTGGTGAAGTTAGCCAAGGATTAGGGCAGTGCGGCACGAGGGATTTATCACTGGCTGGTCGGCATGCAGTACGACACAGAGAAGGTGACCAATCGCATACGTCCGCTGCGCCTTTTCGTTCCAAATCGCCCATTCCCAGTTGCACTCACCATTTCCATCCTACACGAGAGAACCACCATCACAGTGCATTGTCGATATTCTATACTACAACTTATCAAGCGAATTCATCGGCACCAGGAAAAGACGGATTCAGACCTCAGCACTCGAGAAACGGAGGCATCAAAACTGCACCAAGCGTTCAGAAAGCGCGGTTAAGCAAGGTATCCAAAGTACACCAAGCCATAGTGACGGGACAGGAGAAGTGAGTTTTGGTACAGTTTCAAACAGATGTAAGCACAACCCACACGAGCCAAACATTTCGATTTTAGGAAGAAATGAGAACTAACTCATCAACCACAGCTCTCTATGGAGCCTGTTGGACTCACAATAGGCCTTACCAGCCTATTCACTACTAGTCTCGAAGTATTCGATCGCATCTCATCCGCCAGCACCTATGGTGAAGACTACCACTTATTCGAAACCAATGTCTCAACCGAACGAGTACGTTTCTTCCTCTAGGGACAAGCTGCAGGCTTGATGGAATCCTCCCAGCCGCACGAACTACTACAAGACCCAATAGTACAAGAGGAAGTTCGGAAGCTTTTGCAATGGGCGATTTATTTTTTTCGAGAATTCGAAAACGATGAGGGAACAGCACAAACCTCTGAGGGGACTCATTAATTTTCTACCAGGACGAAATAGTACAACAACGAGCATAGTTTTGGATCATTCCCGAGGAAAGGTGGTGAAGCTACAAAAGAGAGTGTCTACAATGGGGAAGATGAAATGGGCATTCTCGGGGAAACGGAAGTGTGAGAAATTGCTACAAGAGATTGGTTGGTTCGTTAATAAACTTCACGAACTTGTTCCGACCTCTGGAATACAACAACTTCGGCTGGAACAGCTCCCACCGACTGTCATAACCTTGTCAGGCCAGTCTGAAGCAGTAAGGAGCCGCATTGAGGCTCGTAGGCAGCAGTCAAGTATTCGTCGGATGCGAATGAAACAGCCTCGTCGCATCACTCCGTCGGTGGTTTGGCAACAAAGGTAAAAATTTTGCCTTGTCACAAACGAAACCTTTGCATGCTGACCAGGTGTGCTACAGAAAGCAATTGGGTCAGCGAGCACCATATTTTTGGTGGTATGCAGGTCTTGGTAGCGCATCAGGCACAATAGTTTTTTTTTTTGACTTATGCTTGACTTAAAGTGGCAGTTCCACTCTGCGCAATGACCGAATATAGTAGCTACACTCTTACTGCATGCTGACTACATAAAAACTTGTCGCGTGTGAAGAAGTCATGTGAGATGTACTCAAGGAATATATAGAGTACTATGATTGTACAAAAATCATTTCTTTAGCGCCACGCCCGCATTATCCCTGTCCACAGTAAACATATGTTTTGTTTGTTTAATCATTCTGCATGCACTCTAACCAGAGTATGGCAGTACCTGCATTCCCCTCCCCCTCCGGATAGCCGGCTGGGTGGGGAGCTCCCCCCCTTCTACCCTTCACAGTGAACATATTTTCAGATGCCGGCTCTTCACGGGCATCTATATAATGCTTTTTCTTTCGACTTATAAATGAGCTTTACAACCCAAACAACATAACCTGGTCGTTCCCCGAGCCCACCCAGAGAAGTTTTGGATTTTTTGCCTACCAAGCGATGTCTCCACCATGGAGATATAAACAAAGGTTCATTGGAAAGATAAATCCCAGCTGCAGTAACTCCTGAAGCAGACGTCTCATTTCATTTTCGTGAGTGATATATTATGAACAGCTTCGGCTGGGAGCGTTAAAAAATTTCGTTCAAAACATACCTCACAAAGTCCCGAATTGACTGCACAGAACCAGTATCCAGATATAGTCGCCATTTGAAACAAAGATTCCATAACGGTATCCAACTCTATAGTAAGTTCTAAACCACTAAAAGCAGTAATATAGAATACCGTTAGATCACGAACTATATTTGGTGAAGAGATCGGACGACTCAACCACAAATCAGTGCTCGTCTGTTATCTACCGTCAATTTCCAAACGGGATTGACATTGCGATTCGGATGCTTACCACAATCTCTTTTCAACTCTGCTGTTTTCACCGTCTCATGTCTGCTTTATCACAGGTGCTCATATCGATTTATGCCGGGCCGCTTGCTGACAGGCGGCTAGTAGGTGACCCCCGTAGGCTTGGCTCATCGACAGTATGTCTACAAATATCCATCTGAGGTATCGCCTCGTCGATAGAGATTATTTTTTGGAGTAATTCGTAACTGGAATCGTCCACATCGGTCAGGATTTGTGGGATTGCGGGGGCAGGGGTGAGTTCATCACGGGCCCGGTAACGCAACCCTCACACTCCAATTACGATACAAGCACACTCTCTACACAACATATTCTTTGTAGCACCTAGCATGGGTTGATTCAGCACGAACATGGCGTGGCTAGCGGCTGAGGGTAGTGGATGGGTGGTAGTCAAGATAATATGAATAAAGACTTGACAATCGCATTTGCCACCTAAATATATTTTTGGGATGACAGGATATCCGGGGGTTTTATGAGGGGGGGTTGAGGGGTGGGGGAGTGCTTGAAAACATTTCCATCAATAATTACCCTACAAATAAGTAAATTTTGTATATTTATTTGTACAGTTGCGATGTGTTTTCTTTTACAAATTAGTAAAACTTAGCGATTCAGTGTACGGAGCCGGATTTGTCTCGTGCCCAAATTACTAGCCGAGTGAGCTTACAAGCTCGGAGACAGGGAACAGACGAGAAACCGTCTAGACTAGCTAGTACCAACGCACGAGCCTTCCTCCGGCTCTTCCTAGAATACAGAGCCGCACCTTATCTTGATAGCATGTCAACCCCGGGAAGTGCTCGGTACTGGTCTAAGAGCATAAGCCGCCGCTCGGTACATACCTAAGTAAGTATCGTCACGCTCGACAGTGGAGGGGTGCTTCGGAACCGCACATGCTGTTGTTACTCCAAACCCCAAAACCGAGTAAATTATAAAATTCCATATTCGGCATACGAGCTTACCGTAATTGTCCGTTCAAAAATGGCCAACAGAATACAATCCCTTCAGACGGGATCACTTCAGTAACTTTCTATATCACCTAATTAGAACTCCCGTCTTTCCGGTATGAGAATCCACGGCATCTTGCATGCATGGATACCTCACCACCGCGAGCAATTTTCAAAACTGCAGGAAAACTGAACAGGGCGAACCGAAAGAAGCGCCGGAAGAAGTCATATCGGCCCCATTCTACGTGCGCCAGAGCAAGATCTCTATTTCTTAACTGAAATGGGTGTCTGGGAACCGTTGGTATCACCGCGAAACTCACTAACACAGTTTTCCCCATATGTTTACCCCTACATTCTTCCCTCAGTGGAACGCCGGAAAACCACAATAGTCTGCAACGCAATGCTCAAAGGCCTTTCAGCTTAATTTCTAATCGCTGTTTTTCTTAATAGTTCTAGGTCCTTTTTCTATCCAACGTAACTTCGCCAATGAATTAGCGTGTGGTATGTATCAGTACCAATGATTACCAAGAGACCATTCATATCCAGCAATTGCTCAATTATGCGGGGTTCTATGTGGTTCAGTATATCCAAAACTTCTAAAATGGTGTGTATGTATGTCACCAGAAAAAGGATCAACGAAGCGGCGAAGGTCGGGGGACTGCCTCCGGGTGAATGGACATAGGAAATAGTAAGGGAATCACCGCCATTGAACCTAGCATGACACACAAGGTCTTCGATCTCGGAGGGAAGTTAATGAAAAGAAGTAAGCGAGCTAGGAGAATTCTAGAGCGCTAATGTAGATAATGCCAAAGCTTAACTCTTATTGTCATTACCGGTATTCATAATACCACGGTGCTATAAGGACACAGTCCAAACTAAACTACTTAAGTACTTAAGTATGTCCTCTAGCTCTGATATTAACGACAATATAAATGAAAGAAACAACCACCACAGCCACGCAATACCAGGCTTCTCAATAGTCCGTCCCGTCTGGGCAACACCTCACCCCACCCCAAACTTTAATTTCGGGGGCAACTCATATCCTAGACTACCAGGACTTTGGCATGGAACCCTAGCCACGAATACCTGCAGGGCTTATAGTCTTGCCCATTCACTGTATCCGAAAAGAATACGGCAAGATTACAGTGGATATCAACCAGTATTTTCAGATCCCGGCTGCAGGGAGGTGACGCTAGAAGGCCTGTAATCAGTATTTCTTGAATAGAACTGTACCACCGGCTCCAACACCAACTAAGATCTTAGTTTTAATGTGGAAAACTCCGTCCGGGCCCGCCAGTCACCCATATCGGGCTCTGGGCTTTGGGATTTCGGCCCGAGACGGACTAGGGCGAGAGATTCGTGCCCCGCCCTGGACGACAGTCTCGGGCCCGGAAAGACGCCAGGGCCCCCGGACCATTGGGAACGCTGCCAGATATCCCAATAGTCCGTCCCGTCGGTCCAAGACCATGCCCGGGACCGGATAACAATTTTCAGGGCTCTAGATTTTAGGACTGAGGACCAGGGCACTCAATAACATAACTACAGGACTGCGAGCCCTACAGTCCATTAGTTGGACCCCTACAGAATTGAGTTAAATCAGCCATGCAACTTAAAGAAGCTTAAAATCTCCCGATTCGGTACAAGTGATCTCGGCTGAAGATTTGTTCAAGGGTTGATGACTTTACCTATGCGGGTAGAATTTCTTGTCCCGGAAGTCTCCTTCCCGAGCCGGATATACTGTATCCAACCCAGTCAAGCCACGGTCATCTGTACTGGGCCCTGGTCTTGGAGTTTTCCGCCTGGGGCAGACCAGTCCTCCGAACTCATACCCAAACGAGACGGCAATGTCAGGCCCCGAAAGACTATAGTCCACCCCAGCCCGTTAGGACCCCTGCTCCTCCCACTATATTTTTGCAACAGCTCTATGTTCGGAGGTCCTTCTTGTTCTATTCGCTACTGAGATGTAAACTCGCTCTCGGACTATGCTTCCACGACCTTTACAGGCTCCGTTTGCCTGCCGATCGGCTTCTTCCTTCCCAGGGATGCCGGAGTGCCCAGGGTCTTGGAAACGATTTGTTGTGTAACATATTTGTGACTCGCTGAGTTCCTGCACCCACGTGAGGGTGATAGTATAACCTTTTATTCTAACTATCAACACCAACAACGAGTCGGTGCAGGCGGTGGGACTCTTGATGACACCTAGAGTTTCAGGAGATGGAATGAACCGGGTAGTCGCTGAGGTCTTCATTAGCGGCGATCCTAATAACAGTTGCTACGAAGACCTCTAACTTCACCGTGTAACGGCAGGTTCCCAACCAATCGGAGGATATACTAATACTTCCAAGAATTTCGGTCGACACCTTGAGTAACCAAGCCTTATAGGTTTGTCCAGTCCGCCAATTCCGGGTCTCAAACGCTGGATTGGATGAAACTAATCAAAGAAAAGATAGTAAGTAGATAAGATTGTAAGTAGTAACAAAGGCTTACTAGGTACTACAATTATACCCCCTGTAGCGCTCTTATCGACATTAGTCGAGCCTAGTGGGAGCCCAGTGTGATAACCTCCAAAGGGCGAGTTCGATGGATACACCATCCATTACCCAGTAACATCATTCAGACGGCTTGAATCTATGTGAACTGCGTTGATCTCGTAAGCAAGCATAATCTCCACCACAACTGACCATTGTAGAGTCGATTCAAAAGATTCATTTAGGAAATCAGTCAAACATTGCATAAATAGACCTCAGTCCTGGAGCCTATGGTATTCATACGAGCTGATGGTATTCAGCCGTATCCATACATAAATGAGTGAGCACGCATGCTTACATGGACTACCGTATATAAGGCCTTTGTAGGCTTTTTAGATAGCACAATCAACAATCACTTTCAACAAAACACGCTGCACGTGACTGAGTGATAGCCTATGAATGCATCTTCGACCAAAGCCCGTTCAGTGCAATAGTGTTCCACAAGGCTTTGAATGGTACCGCAGACCGATTCTGGGTAGTTAGCCTAGAAAAGAGGCGGTGCTGCATGAGGGATTTACCACTGCCGGTGGCCATGTCACATATGTGCTGCACAGTGAAGGCTACCAATGGCATCGGTTTGCTGCGCCTTCTCGTTCGAAATCCCCCCTTCCCACCGAACTGATGGTCCAAAACCTTTACCATCTCATACGAGTCAAGGGAGACATCATCACCGTACGTTGTCAGTATTCCATCCTGCAACTTGTCGAGGGAGTTCATCAGAGGCGGAAATACGACAGTGACAGGCCAGGACTGGAATCGGGAGACTCGGAACTACACCATATTTTCGGAGAAAGCGCGGCCAAGCGAAGGCGTCAAAACTACACTCCGACTTCGGAAGAGAACGAAATTGAGGTGAACGGAGAAGTAAGTTTTACGGACGGATACCGACCACAGATGTAAGCACAATCCAATACACCCCATTTTTAGCGAAAAATGTGGGCTAACTCATTCACCAAAAAGCTCTCCATGGAACCCGTAGGACTCACTATCGGCCTCACCGGCCTATTCACCACCAGCCTCGAAGTATTCGATCGCATATCCTCCGCCAGCACCTACGGCGAAGACTACCACCTATTCGAGACTAAAGTCTCAACCGAGCGAGCGCGCTTCTTTCTGTTGGGTCAAGCGGTAGGATTCACGGGATCCTCTGGGCCCCATGAACTACTGCAAGACCCTGTAGTACAGCACGAAGTTAAGAAGCTTTTGGAATGGGCTATTTACTTTTTTGAGAATTCGGAGGCAATGAGGGAACAGCACAGACCAACGAGGGGACTCATTACGTTTCTACCAGGACGGAATGCAACTACGAGTATGGCTTTGGACTATCCGCGCGGAAACGTGGTAATGCTGCAGAAGAAAACTTCTACAATAGGAAAGGTAAAATGGGCTTTCTCAGGGAAACGAAAGTGCGAGAAGTTGCTACAAGAGATCAGTTGGTTTGTCGATAAACTTCACGAACTTATCTCCACGTCTGGTATACAGCAATCTCGGCTGGAACAACTCCCACCAACTGTTACAACTTTGTCGAACCAGTCTGGCGCGATACAGAGCCGCATCGAGGCTCGCAGGCTGCAGTCGAGTATTCGGCGAATGCGGACGAAACAGGCTCGCCGCGTCGCTGCGGTGGCAGTCAGGCAACCGCGCAAAATTGGAAAGGATGATAGGTACAATACATTGCCTAGTAGGGACATTGAGAGCCTTGATGCTGACCAGTGAATGTGATACAGAAAACAATTGGATCAGCCTGCAGACTACTTTTGGTGGTATGCGGGTCTCGGTAGTGCATCAGGCACAATAGTTTTTTTTTTTGACCGCAGTTTGACATAGCCCGATTATCATCAGCAGCTGAATGTTATGCGACATCGGATGTAGTTTAGCGTATATGAGTTAGATTAGATAAAGATGCGGCTTTTCAGAATTTTTAGTTCGATGTATTTCTTGCTTTTCCCTGTTATCAATTTTCTAATTCAATTCGTTTCGGTTTTCTCCCCTGAACTCTTCGTATCGAACTACTCTTCTCTTTCTAATGTGGATAAAGCCAATTTGAATTACATCATTGTGCTTAAGTGTGAAGTCACGTACGCTACATATTGTGCATCCCGCTTTACTCCTGTCACAACTATCGAGTAAACATACCGCATTTCAATGGCAGAGGCTTGAGAAACTGCAACCCGTGATGTAAATAATCCAGGTGCGGGCTCATCCACAAGCATCTGGCTGTGATATCAAACTTTTTTCTCGATTATTCCTTGAACTTGTTGTGCGGTGTGGTGGTGGGTATCTTAGGGCTAGTCGTTAGGCCTAGCATACAGTAGTCATCTAGCACTTTTGGGCGAGCTTCATCTGTATTCTTGCAATTCATACGGTTACACTCTAGATTCACTGCGCATCGTGACGTACCTGCACACTTACGTGAGATTACGTCCTACAGAACTTGCCCCAAGTCTCGGCGGAATCTCTATCTCTTTGGTGTAACTTTGTTTGAAAAGCATAGTTTTGGTCGCATACCTGAAGATGAAGTTTTCAAAGAGTAGGGATAAGTGTCATAAATTACCCAGGTGTCCCTTCAAGTGATGGAACTGCGACAAATCGATCTCCATATTGCTTCGGTGGTGGACCGGCACTCAATAGATTTCAGTACTACCACCGAGAAGCAGTCGTAAAGAGATTGCGATCATTTTCGGGAGTGCTCGCATCCTACTTGAATACCCTCTTGTTGAGGACAATTGAACTTATATTGATCTTACGGTAAAGAGGCTGTATACTTTTATCTAATCAAAATAGGCTTTAGATCAGCTTCTGCCACTCATACTCCACTAGATCACTAGGAGAGCTGAGACTCGGGAATCACGGGAAACTGAAAGCTGTAGTTTACTTTTTTATAAGCCGCACAACCGCGATTGCTGAACGGGCATATTGTTGAACGGAGTAGAATTTCGTATGCAAGAGACTTGGCAGCAGTTACGGAAGTCCTTACTTCTGATAGAAATATTGACAGCGGTTAAATATCCCAACATTGTCCTCATTATACCTAGTGACGGCGTGATATCGATGCGGAGAATCCGCTGACTCCACATTCGAGTGAACGGAAACAATCGAGACAAGCATCTTCATTCATTTCATCATTATTCTCTCTCACTCCCTCATTCGCTCTATTGATCCAATTATTCATCCACTCATCTCGCCATCATATACTATTCCAATCCCGCATCCATATCAAACCCACCCCTCACCCTCTATACAATTCACGTACCACCTCCCTTCAAAGCTTCATGCTTCACAGCACAATTCTCAAGATGCGCAAGCGTCTCCTCCACATCATCCAACGGATCATCCGGCCGCCACACCAGCAGCCGTCTCGGCGGTAACCTCCCCTCCAACCGATCCAACAAATCCCTAATCCTCTCCACACTCGGCTCCTTCCCCCCCTCCAACTTCTCGGGCATCCTTCCAACCCGACACAGATGCGGCAACACCACCTTCGCCGTCGAGTGCGCCCCACCAGCCCCAACACACCTCACCAGCTGCGAACACTCCGGACAAGTCGCAATGATCGTATTCAAGAACCACCGGATCCGCTGCTTGCTTACGGGGTTGAACTCCTCGAGGAAGCAATCGAGGCACCTGCGGGCATCCGACTTTGTCTTTGCGCTGGCTTGCCTGTGCGAGAAATGCCAGAACTGGCGGAGCCGGATGCATTTGGAGCAGACGCGGTGGTAGCGCGCTGGGTCGTTGCGCTCGAGGTGGAGGCGGAACCTAAGGGTGTCTTGTTTGCTCAGGGGCACGCGACCGACTACGACGGCGAAGTATCGGCAGGTTAGGGAGAGTGTGTGGAGTGAGAGGGGTGGGAGGTGGGAGGTGATGAGCTGGTGGAGTTCGGGGGGGAGGGATAGTAGGGACATTGCGGGTCGCGTTGAGGGAGGTGAGGAAGGGAGTAGGTTGACGGTTGCGGCTGATCACGACGATCTAGCGCCCGAGAAACTGTGACTGGGCATTTTGTGCAACCTGAGCAACGACTTGGCTACGGTTAGTGTTCCAGTTAAAAATAGACCCACCCTTGCAGTTCAAATCCGGGGCATGGGAGGGTACTAAGCGGCATGTCGTACCAACCAGGTGCATTACGCGGCTACTCGCAACACAAGCACTAACGTTCTCAGTGGTGTAGTGGCTAACGTTTGCATCAATAGGTTTACCCCATCAGATGGCCAGGTGGGGTCGCGAGTTACCGATGCTTACGTTCGAACCACGTCGATGAGTAAACGTCGCGCGCATACTTTTTTCATCTGTTCCCTATCAATATAGTTTGCGGTCAATATTTTCCTCCAACGTCTAGGGTGTCACCCACTGAGATATACTGCAAACGTGAAATGGGCGGTCGCTTAAGCCGTCGTACACACCAAGTTTCACTAGCGTACACAACGCAACTAGAACCATATAATGCGATAACCGTGCTCAGTGGTGTAGTAGTTATTCTCTACTTTATTCACTTACATAATATTGCCCCATCCTGGCCAGATGGTGGCATATAATTATCGAATCAGGTCGCGGTTCGAACCACACCGATGGGTAACGGAGCGCGCGCGCGATATCTTTTTTCATCTGTTCCCTATCAATATTAAGTAGTTTATAACAATAAGTTCCTCCGATGTCAGATGTGCTGCAAAACGTGAAACGGTCGCTTAGGCACTTCGTACACTAAGATTCACCGCGATACACCAGGCGGTTACAACCATACACGGCAACAACCGTTTTCAGTGGTGTAGTAGTAACTGTCCGTATTAAAATTATCTGCTTATCAGATTTGTGCCTCATCGTGGGCAGATGGGTAGATAATTTGATCGGAAATGACTAGGTTCGAACCTCACCGATGGGTAACGGTGCGCGCATAATTTTTTTGTTCCCTATCAATATAGTTTGCGATCAATATCTTCCTTCCGATGTATGGCGAACGTGGAGCGGGAGGTCGCTTCGACACGTCGCACATGCAAAGCACCAACCGTGCTCAGTGGTGTAGTAGCTATTGTCTTTGTTCACTTACATAGTATTGCCCCATCATGGCCAGATGGTTGCATAAAATCATTGTACCATGTCAGATTCAAACCACAACGATGGGTAACGGCGCGAGCGAATTTTTTTCATTTATTCCCCATCAATATAGTTTGCGATCAATATACTCCTCCAATGCTCAGAGGTTCCTCCCGCTAAGACTGCACTGCAAACGTAGAGCGGGAGGTCGCTTAGACACGTCGTACAAACTTCAGTTTAACCGAGGTACACTAGGTGGCTACAGCCTTGCATGTCACAATCGTTATCAGTGATGTAGTAGTAAATTCGAAAGTAACCTTAAGGCTTAGGATAAGGCATTGCCCTAGATGGCGGTACAAGGTTGATACGCGCATTAGGGGTTCGATCCACACTAATGAGGGGTGGTGTATATTTTTTTCTGCTTTTCCTGCCAATTTTGCAACACAAAATTATCAAATGAAAAAGAACCCAGACGGGGTCCAGTAAGCACCCGTACACTCGAAATCGCTCGACGTTAATAAGGAAGTCGATAATGCAGACGGAAGTCACCAGGCCATATTCACGTCGTACATACGTAATTCACAGAGACACACCAAGTGGCTGCAACTATGCCAAGTAATAACCGTACTCAGTGGTGTAGTGGTAAACGTATGTTGCTTACTGCCTTATACACCCATCATGGCCAGATGGTGGCACAAATGAATATTCTCTGCATACGGTTCGATCCACACCGATGGGTAACGGCACGCGATGGGTAACGGCACGCGCAAATTTTTTTAAATTTTTTTTTCAGTTTTCTATCCATCGTTCAACATCTAGAGTAGTGGGGAAGAAATGTCATAGGGGCGTGGAATTTGCGGTCCTGAAGTGCGCACTCGAAATGGATTCACAGGGGGTACAAAACCCAGTTACTACTGCACTAGAAACAACCGTTGTTCTCAGTAGTGTAGTGGCAACTAAATACCATATTCTCACAATAGCGTGGATTTGCCTAACCCGGCCGGATAGGAACATCACCATGTGTTGTGTGGAAGGGATTTGGGTTCGATCCATGACAGCGATGGGGGCGCGGCACGTGCACAATTCTTTTTCAGTTCCTACACTTCGCACCTCTTGAAGGATCTTGTGGAGAAGAAATGCTATAGGGGCGGTCCTGCAGTGGACGCTCGAACAGGTTCATAGTGATACAAAAAGCGGTTACAACTATTTATGTACAACCGTTGGTCTCAGTGGTGTAGGGGTCACTACTGTACGGTTTGCATATATATTACCCAATCTTAGCTAGCAAGGGTAAAGATTATGTAAATTACAACGTACAGGTTCGATCCACGACAGCGATGGGGCGGCGGAGCGCGCAAATTTTTTTCTAATTCCACTATCCACACATAAGACCATCTTCAACTTCAAGAATCTAATAAAGAAATACCACAGGGGCGTGGAGTCTGCGGTCCCGCTACACCGTGGGCGTCGAAACAGGTTCATAGAGGTTTAAAAGGCAACTACGACTATATAATAAACAACCGTTGTTCTCAGTGGTGTAGTGGTTATTGTACAGGGCTTTTCATGATGGCTTTACCCAGTTCGGCCAAATGGGGTACATTATGAGTGAAAACCCCATACAGGTTTGCTCCACTACAGCGATGGGGGCGGCGGCGCGCGTATTTTTTGTTTCCTACCTATCGCGCAACTTCAAAAATCTAGAGTAGTGGAGAAGAAATGTTATAGGGGCGTGGAATTTGCAGTCATGCAGTGGGCGCTCGAAACCAGTTCACAGTGGTACAAAACGCAGTTACAACTGTACAAATAACAGCCGTTGTTCTCAGTAGTGTAGTGGTTACTGCCTCCTTTTACACACCAAGCTTACCCAAACCCGGCCGGATAGGGATAGTACTAGTGCTACAAGTATGCGGGTTCGATCCACGACAGCAATGGGGGCAGCGGCGCGCGCACAATTTTTTTTTTTTCAGTTTCCTACCCTGAGCACAACTTCAAGGGTCTAGCGGAGAAGAAATGCTGTAAGGGTGTGGAGTCTGTGGTCTGTGTAGTAGGCACTCAAAACTAGTTCACAGTGGTATAAGAGGCAGTTACCACTGTTTCTGAGTAACAACCGTTGTTCTCAGTGGTGTAGTGGTTACTGAATACCCAATTTCGCCCACAACATGGATTTACCTAACTCGGCCGGATAGGAATGTACCCATGATGTGGTAGAAAGGTAATTCGGTTCGATCCATGACAGCGATGAGGGCGCGGCGCATGCACAATTTTTCTTTTCAGTTCCTACACTTCGCACATCTTCAAGGATCAAGTGGAGAAAAATGCTATAGGAGTGTGGAGTCTGTGGCCCTGCAGTGGGCGCTTGAAAGAAGTTCACAGTGGTACAAAAGGCAATTACAGCTATTTAAGTACCAGCCGTTGTTCTCAGTGGTGTAGTGGTTACTGTGTTCGATTCGTCATGAAGCTATCATCTAAACCCGGCCGGATTGGTGATAGCACATTTGTGAGAAAGTAACATGGGTTCGATCCATGACAACGATGAGGACGGTGGCGCGCGCACAATATTTTTTTTCGGTCCGTTCTCTACTGCTATTACGACACTAAGCATCCAGCAAAAAAGAAATACTATCGGGGAAACGGTGCTCGAGGTACTACTACATCGGGCTCATGTACATACATAGGGCATCACTCGGTGATGAGTAAGGATGTCAAGATTCGCTACCGTCAGATAGCACCGATAGTCACTATCGTTGAAAGATAGTTGGTAGTCTCAATAATATTAACCTCGTACCGTTGTATCACTAATCATTAAAACCTTCATAGGTCGAGTTAATGCTGCGGATCCCCATCGAAAAGGCTAACGACTCTCCTCCAAACTATGGGCGTATATTGTCCCAGGCTTACGCGATAACCTTCCGAGTATTCCCGTTCTCCGGATGAACTAAGTTACCGCTGGTCGGCTCGTCCACGAGGTTCGGTACTTTTGCTACTACCAGGATTCTCCCTGACAAGAATCATTCAGGGTCTTCCCTACCGCACTCAGCGGTTATCTTCGCATCTTGGTTGCTGTTTCGAACTTGGAATACTTCACGCCTTGGATATATTGCCCCAACAGCCCAGATATTTGTGTCCTTCGTTCGCCGCCACAATATTTCCATAAATGAAACATAGCAGCTTTAGATCTTCCTAAGATAAAGATTCACCTGCGTTGGTTAGTATGATGGTAAGATATTTTAGACCCTGGATTACTGTTCCGGGCTATGTGCGTCATACGTAATCAGTAATCAAAGGGCGTTTGGTATGAGTTCAGCGACCTGTAATCATACGCCGCGGCTGAATGCCATCCTGTGTAGGTGGCATTGCTGTTCACTCTCCCCAGCTGTGTTATCTAGTATCCACCACTGCCTTTTCGTTCCCATCCCCGTCTTTGTGCTTCGCGACATGCCTACTGTAATCACAATCCGCGGTATGAGGCCCAACAGGTGTAAGGCTGCGTGGTATGAATCAGTTCGCCATGTAATCAGCCCTCCCGGCATGAAGCACAAAGCCCGATATAGTAGTTGGAAAGCTAAAACTCCACCGATACCGGTACTGTTGATGTTCCCAGCATCCGGTGACAAGCAAGGCACTCTGTGCTACTATACTACTGTGCTACGGGTTCGAATCCCGGCACCTGCTCCACAAACAACCTCAACACGCCTTCTGCGCTTTC
>Ga0307512_10001860_pt1 | contig 28346 bp, 36 predicted proteins | sample 14_EM_MG_FD_200267 | JGI IMG/M metagenome (GOLD analysis project Ga0307512, IMG submission 200267) | Populus trichocarpa ectomycorrhiza microbial communities from riparian zone in the Pacific Northwest, United States - 14_EM | ecosystem: Host-associated > Plants > Roots > Unclassified | place... | reverse complement strand
CCAACTATCGTCACTGGAACGCCCGTCATGGTTCCCAGGAACGAAAAAGTAGATGCCCTAACTGCTGCTCTATTCGTTCAAGACCCCCGCCCCCGGAAATCGAAATGGAGGGTTCTCGGCCTCGTCGCATTCCTCGCGGCTGTTCTCACATCGACGCTCCGTTATGTTGACCCCTCCAGTAGCAGTGCGCTCTTCATATCCGCAATAGGATTGGATCACCGCGGTGTCGCAAAGCTCTGTCCCCAGTCCAGCGCCCTCTACCCGAAGCATCATGAGCAAGTCTGGAAGCGTCTAGGACATGATTTCGAAGAGAAAACCTTCAAGGAGAAGGCAGTGGTGTGGCTCCAAGGGGCAGTGCGCATTCCGTAAGTTTGCTTAGCACCTCTGTTGTGGCGTGTTTCTGAGATTCTCTTGTTGCTTGTTGGTCGAAGAACGGAGTCATTTGACAATATGGGTCCTGTTGGTGTGGATGCCCGGTGGGACGCCTTTGCGCCGTTCCACGATTACCTCGTTCAGTCATTTCCCCTTACGTACGTCCATGATCCATCTCCGAAATTTCAATAGGAGGCCTAAATACACTTGTTTCATCAAGGCACGAGACTCTGACGCTCACAAAAGTCAACACATACGGTTTACTGTATGAGTGGAAGGGCTCAAACGACAGTCTCAAACCTCTCCTGCTAGCCGCCCACCAAGGTTTGTCCTCGGATCATGTCACTTGTACCCACAAACACAACTTTGATCCGCAGATGTGGTTCCTGTCGAGCCGGAGACGGTTGGAGAATGGAAATACCCCCCCTACTCTGGGTATTATGACGGTATGATCCGGGTTTAGCTGTACCTTTGGGCCTCCAAAAAAAAATCGCTTACTCCGATGTTTTGCAGGTAAAGTCATATGGGGAAGGGGAAGCTCCGATGACAAGAGCGGGCTGATTGGAATACTGTTCGTGTCCATAATTTCTTCCCTGCAGCGGTGCTAAGGCCGACCCCCAAAACAGCGCATCCATCGAAAGTCTGGTCGAAAAAGGGTTCAAACCGACTCGTACTGTCGTTCTCGCCTTCGGCTTTGATGAAGAGGCGAGCGGCCTGCAGGTAGCGGTACAACTTTCTATAACCGAGTATGCGAACCTAACGCTGTTGCTGTCAGGGTGCCCAATATCTTTCCGCGGCAATGCTGAAGATATATGGAGAGGACGCATTTGCCCTACTTGTTGATGAGGGCGGTGAGTACTAAGATACATGGGTTAATCCCTTCCCTCCATCGGTTTTGCAGGCCTATATGGGGACCTAGAAGGTTCCATGATTGCTATCCCTGGCATCGCAGAGAAAGGATATATGGATGTCAGAGTGTCAGTCTCGACTCCAGGTGGACATTCAAGCGTTCCGCCTCTACACACAGTCAGCCACTGTGTTTTCTGGCGGAACCTACCTGACACCTTCTACAGGGTATCGGCATCCTCGCACGTCTCCTTGTCGAGTTCGAGGCAAATCCGATCGAGCCTCACTTTGAGCGTGGCACCCCTGTCTACAGTGCAGTACAATGTGCAGCAGAACACGCCAAGGATTTCCCGGCACGCCTTCGCGCCCTTGTCAAGGCCTCAGTCAATTCGGACAGGGCACTGCGTAAACTGGAGGCGACATTGATAAATGATCCGTTCTACAGAGCGCTGATTGGTACCACACAAGCCATTGATCTTGTGCAAGGCGGTGTGAAGACGAACGCGTTGCCCGAAGAAGCTTGGGCTGTGGTCAACCATCGAATTGCGACGCAAAGGTCTGTTTTTGCATATGGGCCATTCTTATTCGTGTCACGTGCCACTTACACGGGGCTTATGAGCAGCGCTGTTGCAGCCGTGAAGGAACGTGATGCGAGCCTGTTGAAGCACTTGGCCAAGGAATTCAATCTCACCTATACCGCCTTCGGTTCGGCAATCACCAAGGAGGATGGCCCATCAGCAGGCACACTTACTCTGACAGACGCTTGGGGCACTGCTTTGGAACCAGCCCCGATCACACCTACTGGCGAAGACTCTGCTCCGTGGCAGTTGTTGAGCGGAACGATCAAGGCGACGTATAATGCGCACCGGGGTCTGGAGGGTCAAGATAACGTATTTGTCAGTCCCGGTATCATGGCAGGAAATACTGGTTGGTGCACTGGCAGTTGTCAAGTCGGTTGTGAATACAAGGTTGACGTATATGGGACGTGGACCACAGATACGAGATATTACTGGAAACTCGCGCGCCACATCGTCCGATACAATCACCAATATGGGGCAAACACTCGTGCGCCGCCGAACAATATCCATACGGTCAACGAATGTATGTTTTGATCACTCGTCGGAGTTTCTCGGATGACACGTGCTGATTGGTTCGGCAGACATCAGAGTTGATAACTTTGTGGAGATGATCCGGTTTTTCAGTACGCTCATCCTCAACGCGGACGAAAGCAGGGATATGTGATAGATGTGTATCGAAGTGAAGGTCTGCATGTCACGGTGGCGCTTGACATCGTAATATCATGTGGCGATGCGTATAACCGCGCAACCAGAGTAGATTGAGAGGACGGCTTGCGATGGGATTGACGACTGCTATATCGCTCAATATGTTATTGTTCGCTACGACAATCGCGGGCGTAACTCCTCTGGCTATAGGCACGTGCATTGGGTTAAGCAAGGCATTCGGGGGCATCATGGACGGGACTCGAAAATTTCATACCTAGGGGCATTTGCTGTTGCCTCCACTGAGTAACAATGGGTCAGAAACAGGTAAGTTACTGCAACTTGAAGGGCATGATGCCGCTCCAAAACCCAAGGCACCCGGCCCGGCCCGCTGCGCCCATTTGCTCCGAGTTAACTTAGCTGAGTCGGCGTGAGGACTACTCTTCCAGTACCAGGCAATTTGGAAGGACCATCAAAAGACCTGGAGAAAACTGGAAATAACTGTGAGGTATGCACGTGCTGTAACCTCGGAATCGAGCACTCTCCACCACGTGACGCGCTCTGTGTGTCTGCCAGCCCGACTTCGTCGCCCCTCGATAATCGATATCGACTCCTCGTCCTCTCACATCCGAGGTTCCCTCTCGTCGCGCCTTCGCTTTCCCTTAGGAACGCGGACCCGCCGCGGACCTCGGACCTTTCCCCGAACTCACCTGCGCGGACTTACCACCTACGCTACATAACCACTGGGGTGATATCGGCTGGTAGGGGCTTCAGCTTTCCAAAACTTTAGTTATGTTGGAGATGGTGCTGTGCTGCAATACACGTGCCTCACCTACAGTAGCATGTATTGGGCCATTTCTTCCTACCAATTTTGGTTAACTTAGGGGCGGCATGTCTTCCCTGCAGACGTTAATGTTTCGACGTACGTTCCACTGTGACACATGTACACCTAGTATGGAAGATTAAGTGAGCGAAGTGCACGAAATGTAGCTCAATTGACTTATTCGTCCACTCCTCGCTTCCCTGTCGTGCAGGGTTGACTGTCCGAGACTAAAAATAAAATGAAAGGACAACGTCGGACCCTCCACGCTGACACCACCAGCCATCACCACTGGCACGCGCGTCATGGTCCCAAGAGACGAGGATGAAGGCAACCTGCAGGCTGCTCTATTCATGCAAGCTCCGCGCCCTCACTGGAAAGAATCAAAATGGAGGGTCCTCGGTCTTGCTGCCCTGCTTTCGGGAGTTCTCACAGTAGTGTTACGCCATTACGTTGATCTCCCCGGTGGGTCGTTCGCATCCCAAAGACTATTGGATCACCGCCAAGGTGCAAAACTTTGTCCCCAGTGGGACCCCCTCTATCCGAAGCAACACGTGGAGCTCTGGGAAAGTCTCAAACATGATTTCGACGAGAAGGCATTCACGACGAGAGCCGTGGCATGGCTTGGGGAAGCAGTTCGCATTCCGTACGTGCCTTCTGCGATATGACCTTTTTTCTTTTTTTCTGAGGTTGACTGGCTAATAAAGCACGGTGTCGTACGACTCGGAGGACATGGGCCCAGTTGGCGTGGATAAGCGGTGGGAAGCTTTCCAGACGTTCCACGATTACCTCGTTCGGTCATTTCCCCTTATGTATGATATTTGAAATTACAACAAGCGGAGAACTAAAATTAATATACCATTCTCGATAGGCACGTGGCTCTGACGCTCACAAAGGTCAACACCTACGGATTACTCTATGAGTGGAAGGGCTCGGATGTTCGTCTCAAACCACTCCTGTTGACCGCCCACCAAGGTTGATGTCAGTTATGTCCACCGACCAACGCCATTGACACAACTTGGATCTGCAGATGTGGTTCCAGTAGACCCCGAGACTGTAGGAGAATGGAACCACCCACCTTACTCTGGGTACTATGACGGTATGATTGGTTTCTCTGTAGTGCTTCAGACTGCTCATTTGGGTGTTCTTGCAGGCGAGTTCATCTGGGGTCGGGGAAGCGTCGATGACAAGAGCGGACTGATTGGCATACTGTCAGTGTCCTTACTTTACTCGTTGCAGAGTCTGACCCCGAAATAGAGCATCCATCGAAAGCTTGCTCGAGAAAGGATTCAAGCCTTCTCGTACTGTTGTTCTCGCTTTTGGCTTTGATGAAGAGTCGGGCGGCAAACAGGTCCGGTACAAGCCTTTTCTATACCCAGGCGTGTGGCCTGACTCTGTTGCCGCCAGGGTGCCCAACATCTCTCTGCGGCGATGCTGAAGATATATGGAGAAGACGCATTTGCCCTACTTGTAGACGAGGGCAGTGAGTGCTAAATACTGAGATAATTCTGCTAATGACTTATCTATATCACTCTCGCAGGCGCATATGGGGAGATAGGGGGCTCCGTCATTGCTGTCCCCGGCATCGCGGAGAAAGGACGCGTGAATACCAAGGTGATAGTCTCAACCCCGGGTGGACACTCAAGCGCTCCGCCTCCACATACAGTCAGCTATCATCTTTTCTGATGAGTCCCATCTGACACCTTCCGTAGAGTATCGGCATCCTTGCACGCCTCCTTGTCGGGTTTGAGGCAAATCCGATCGAACCTCACCTTGATCGTGGCACTCCTGTCTATTCCACAGTCCAATGCGTAGCAGAACACGCCAAGGATTTCCCTGCACACCTTCGCGCCCTTGTCAAGACTTCGGCCCACTCCGACTCGGCACTTCGTAAACTGGAGGCGGCATTGATAAACGATCCGTTCTACAAGCCATTGATCGGTACCACACAAGCCATTGACCTCGTGCGAGGTGGAGTGAAGACCAATGCTCTACCAGAAGAAGCTTGGGCCGTGGTGAACCATCGAATCGCGACGCAAAGGTCTGTCTTCTGCATATAGCGAGACCCACGTTCTTATATATCTAGCACTTACGTGGGGCTTTGCAAACAGCTCTGTCGCCGCTGTTCAAGAACGTGACACAAACCTCTTGAAGGACTTTGCCAAGGAATTCAATCTCACTTACACCGCTTTCGGCTCGAAAATCTCCACTGAAGATAGCCCATCAGTAGGCACACTCAATCTGACAGACGCCCGAGGAACCCCTTTGGAGCCAGCCCCGATCACGCCAACCGGTGAAGACTCAGCACCATGGCAGCTGTTGAGCGGGACGATCAAGGCAACTTATAACGCCCACCGCGGTCTGGAGGGTGGTGAAGATACCATAATTGTCAGTCCTGGGACTTTGACAGGAAATACGGGTGAGTGCGGTTGTCTGGTCAGCTGCTAATACGAGGTTGACGAATATGGGGCATGGACCACAGATACGAGACACTACTGGAAACTCACGCGCCACATCGTCCGCTACAACCATCACTATGGTGGAAACAATCTCGCATCGCGGAACAACGTCCATACGGTCAACGAACGTGTGTTTTGGTCCTTCATCGGACTTCGCTTATGGCTGATGAGCTCGGCAGACCTCAAGGTTGACAACTTTGTGGAGATGATCAGATACTTCAGCACGCTGATCCTCAACGTCGACGAAAGTAGGACGATGTGATACCGTATTGGGCTAGTTCCATGGCTGGTGCGTATCGCTATTTAGCCTAGGTATTGTGTTCAAACCCGATCTGGCAAGTGGTTGAGCTATTTTTGAGGTGCCCTGGGTGTTTATTCTCGATGGGGATGTAAACCTCGTCAGGGTATAGCCATCTTAATAATTTGAGATGATACGAGGTCGCTTACACAGTCAGCATTGACTCAACAATAAGTAAAACAAAAGGTGTGGCGTGCATTCCGGTGACCAGCGATAGTGTATCACCGGTGCGCGAAATTGTTGACTCTCTCCTAACCATACCCCTCGGTCATGGGTTGTTGCAGAGTAACGGGTAACACCGTTATAGCAGATGTATCGCATTGGCTACAGCGGGAATGAACGTTAATGAACGACCGATCACAATGGAGCGGGCTCAGAGGCTGCTAGGTTTAGGGTAATAGTAACTAAAGTGGCAAGTAGCCATGACCGCTAGCACCCTATGCTAGTATCTAAACGACAGTTCTTATCTGTTCTCACTCCCGCTGCTTCCATCTGATGTTTCTTAGCCAAGGAAGGTGGCACTTTTCATGTTTGGGGACATTAGGAAGGGCGGTGACGATCATTCGACCCTGACCCTCAAAATTTGCCATGGCCGGTTATGGGTTATGGGGTACAAGAGAGTTATGGGTTTTTAATCAGGAACGGAGTCGATGGACGGGAAATCCCATGGTTTTGGGTCATCACAGGTATCGGTTAGGTGTTGATTTGGAATCCACATTGGGGGCTTGGCGACGGCCCTAGCGGGCCGAGTGCCGTTCCTGAGGCGGGACTCAGGCCACACTGACAGCCAACTTCACTTCGCCGTTGCCTTGCCGACATTCACAGCCATTCTGAGGGCTGCAAGCACAGCAATCAGGGCATCACACGTTGGAACGAGCCATAATGATCATGATCTCAAGGGGCTTCACTTCTGGTTGTCGTGCCTCCCCTCCGAGCCATAGTCTCCTCCGCTCAGTCGTCACGGTCTTGGATCCCATGAATGAGGGCCTAGGTTCGAAAACACCCGGTGAAGTGCATCAGGAAGAGCACGTGTACTAGGGTCAGCTGCCAAACATATGTTGGTGTCGGTGGCGCATGACGGATCGCTGCGCCCAAAGTGCACTTATAATGCCGGCCGTCCTTGCTCAGGTCTTCTGCCAGTGACCCATTACCAAAGCCTCTTCTCACCCCAACTCACCCGTCTGCAGGTACTAGCGTTCCTACCACTCGAGTGTTTTACTCATCCCCATCGATTGGCTTCCGGTCACCCATCCTCGTTCGAGTATTGCTTTATTGAAACCACTGGCACACTGAGTAGAGGAGGGACGACGTGAAATTCCAGGCACATCAACAAAGTCATCCGACTCCCTTCTGACCTCGTTCGAATCACTATCCATGGCCCTTTATATCGTGGCGCAGGCCCTCAACGTCGCGACGTACATACGAAATGCAAGTGTCCCGTTACTCTGTCAATGACATTCATTTCACCAGTACATTACTAGGAAATGAATAAGTACGATGAAGGGCGGAGGCAGGTAATTGGCGACGTCGACAAAATTATTCGGTTGTTGAAGGATGTGTGCCAAAATTATGGCATGAAAGAGGAAGATCTTCCGAGTCATCTGCGCGAGATTTTTGAAGGCCTTCGGACGTACGTCATACATTGTCAATGTCCTTATCGCTTGCTCATCGTACTCAAGTGAACTGAATAGACTCAAGGATGCACTTGATCAGGGCCGGATTTCGCAAGTTATAGCGATACTTCGTGGCGGTGACTTGATGAATACAGTCACGGACTGTAAAACAAAGCTTTCGGAAGTTCTTCAGACAGGCCAGGTTTGTCATCGGTTCATCGGTGTCACTCACCTGACTCAACATGCGCAGTTCGCATTCGCTCTAGATGGGCGTATCGCGCAAGCTACCGAACACCGCAGGGTACGCACCCTCCCAATTTTAGACCACGACGTTTCGACTGATGTCGGCGCTAAATGCAATCGAAACTCCCAAGGCCCACCAGGCGGCGCACGGTGGGCCGCCTCGGCTAATGGACGACAAGAGCTCGTATTCCAACATGAATGAGACCGAGGCGTCCCAGATCCCGCAGCAGTCTTGGCCAAGGGCGACCGGAAGGTCCCAAAACCAGCAACAGTCGCAGCCAACCCTGCCACATGGTGAATGGAGGAGCTATCCTGACACGAAATCCAGCAGCACGTTTGGGACGGGACCGTCGCCACCGCCACCGCCATACCCGCCAAGTTATGATGGGAACCGGTATGGGCCGACTGGAACGACCCAGATCCAGCAACAACCACGGCAGCAGCAGCCAAGTGGGCTGCCAGTGCCAGTGGGCGGTAGGAACGGGTACCCGCCCTACGGTACAATTAACGTACCTGCCAGTGGGACGTCCTCGGTCCGGCAACAACCGCCACCCGCTCAACCATGGGTAGACGCTCGTCAACAACATGGCCATTATGGGAGCGTACCGAACCCCGCAGTGGCCGTAGCAGCTGGAGGTGGTACGGCTTCACACCGCGCTTTCCCAACGGCCGGGCCGGCAGGACCGTTCACGGTCGTCGTCAACAACGTCAACAACGTCAACATGACCCAGCCGATGGCCGCAGCTGCCCCGGCCAACTGGTCACACCGAAAAAGGGCGTGAGACTGAAGACATACATGTTTGGACGAGTCCTGGTCATGCCATAGGTTGATGGTAGCAGTAATTCTGACATTTGTTGTACCTGTATACCTGTAGCTATTGACAAGCCTCTAGTATGGTCACCGTGACTGCGCCGCTGTTCAGTCTTACGTGTAATAATGCCGTGTCGAATGTAGGCACAACGCTATAGTATGACATGGATCTCAACACATATACAACCACCTGGATGGATCCGTGACGATGGTCAATTTTCTGTGTCGTGAGCCCGAAGGATCAGAGTGCATCTCTCAGTGCTAAATTAAGATATGTGATTAACAGCCGGAGGGCCACAACGAAGCGATTGAAGAAAGACAGTGGCTGCTGAACCAGGCCACATAGAGGGGAACCCAGCTGTACGAAAATAGAGGGAGAGGCGCTTGGACACAGATGAGCAGTGGGAGCTCGTCCGATGGGGTGACACCCGGGTTGCATCTGTGATGCGGCGGCACTGATGCCAACCAGCAACACGTCCGTACTGTAGCGACCGATCAAGAGACTAGGGTGGCGGTGAGCGTCGTGCTTTGCTTATGGCGGCAATCAACAACCCGGGTCAGGCCCCGTATTTCTGGACTTGGGAGTAATCCCCGGAATTTTCAGGGTCATCACTCACGACTTTGGGAATTGAGGCCTAATATTGAGGGGTCAAGGGGCTCGCTTCGTAAGAAAAGGAAAGAAAGGGTCACGCATCACGCGACTGTCACGCGTGACAGCGCGACAGGCGCGTGTCCACGAGTGTCCCACATACGATCGTTGAAACTCGAACTCCAACGTACTCTGCGTTATCTGCTGCACATTCAAAAATGACTGCGATTCGTCTCTACCCCCCTCTGTTCGAAGAAGGGAAGGACGCTGAGTTTTTGCGCTCTGGTCGCACGTTATCTGTTACGCAGTCTCCCAGAGACAACTCGGTTGCCGTGTTTGCTACGAACGCAGCTGTAGGCTGAGTCCCAATACCCGGGTTTCGTGTGTCATCTAACTACTTTTGCAAAGGTCGATTCAAAAGCCCTCAAATCCTTCAAGGAGAAGTATCATGAATCGCAGGACGTCTATACTGCAAGTATAGACAAGGTACCGTCGTCTGAACGTCGACTGGTACGTCGTTTATATGCTAGGCACCAGATCAGGGAGCTTCAATCACCATCTAGTTTGTGACAGAGACGTCCGTCATTTTTGCTTCCCTCCAAGACTTCAAAGACAACCAGAAGGAGCAAGATTCCCGAGTGTTCGTTTTCCCTTTTCCATAGCCGTCAACCCATCGCCAATATTGCGGTTCCAGGGGTCGTGGCGAGCAAGTTTCGCAGGTGTTGATAAAGCACGCCGTAGATTATGTCAAACTTGTCATGGATAGCTGGGCGCAAGCGTCTGTGGGTGTCTCCTCTGTTGCTACGGTAGTCCGCTGACCCTCTTTCTAGAAACCGTTGAACAGACCGCAGCCCCTTCAATACGATGCTAACCATTACCGGACATTGTATACCTGTCTCTCTCTCTTCGTCGTCCTTTACCTTCCTGAGGCTGGTTTCGATGATGCCCCTGTGGGTGAAGAATTGATGGAGTGGCTGAACACGCATTTCATCGAACCTTCAACCGAAGAAGGGGATCACCTCAGTTCACAAGATCGTCCGTGGCAGGATGAGTCGTTTTGGCCTTATCTCACAAGGTAATATCTCTATTTTCGAGGCACAAGGGTTGACCCGTAATCCATGCAGATCTGTCCTTCGAGGATTTTCGAAAGCACCTGTTTTTCTGTTGGAGACTTTATCTCGTCATTCTTCTGAGTACCTCCAGAGCGTGGCACAACATCTGTCACCTTTACTGAGCTCCCATCCCCGTATCGTCCAATTTTCCAGCGAGCGCGACTTTGTCGTCGCCCTTCGACGCTGGAAGGAGAAGGTCAAAACCCTCCGCCTCGAACTCGATCGTGTTCCGGAAGATGCGCGAGAGGACGACTATGAGAACTGGTGGAAGCCATTTAGCAACATTGTAGGCGTACTGGAGGGTCGCCCTGAGATCATTCAGAGCATCTGTATTGATCTCAATGCCGACTGGAAGGAAGTATGCGCTGTTTGGAGCATTTTTGTGAATCATCGCCTTCGAAGGCAAGACCTTCCGTACGTATCCTTCATGCGCCTCAGGGTATTGCTTCTTATCTTATCTTTAGAGATGTGGTGAATCAAATTCTAGAGAGCATGCCTCCCGATCCGACCGACCTGGAAGATATGATTCACGTAGCTTTGTTCCGGGGTGAGACAATGGAGGCGTTATCCTACGCGTCCAAACTAGACGTTTGGCTAGCGGCCCACTGGGTTGACCTCATGGAAGCCGTCGACCTCCTGAATACGCGTGTTTCGGACGAGTAAGAAATTTCCACCTCTTCTGTGATCCTTGCTGAGTTTTGCGAGTAGCTCAGATATCTCCCTCCGCGACCAGTATATACTATCTTACGCGGACTACCTACATTCTGACCCAGCGCTGTGGCGTATCACCGTAGCTTACATGTGCTCCTGCGGGCCGATAGGGAGGGAACGAGCGGATCAAGTGTTACTCCGCGTACCCATTAACTTCAAGCCCAACACGGGTGACCACGACGTGAATGCTGCGGTCCACCCGGGCGAAGTTCCTGCCGCATTAAAGGCTGTGATCGAAACTTGCCACGATTATAGAAGGGAGTCGGTTCGGCGGATGGTTTGCACGGTATCCGTTCTTCTCCCAATGCCCATCTCTTTTTGCTTAGGTTATGTCACAGATTGCAGCAGGAAATTTCCTGAAACACCGGGAATATGGGTTGGCTGTTTCGTATGCAACCTCAGCGGAAAACTGGACGTGGCTGGGCCGAATAGTTGACGCTATCCTGGCCGAATATATCAAGCATGGTTTGTCCATTTCTCCTGCGCTGGTGTAAGTATTACTCACGATAATATAGGGCCGGAAGTCTTTTCCCGATCAGTGGCTGCAGTTGCACCATCATTGCAAGAGCTACGAGCGCATCCGGGCGCAGACGGTGTATTCACTCACCGACTTATGTTTGCGGTCCGCTATGCGGAGTTTCATCAACGGAGACTAAGTGGTGACCTGCAGGAGGCAGCCCTCGATCTCCTGACCATGTTCAACGAAGATCTTGCACCAACAACATGGTGGGGTGTTCTCCTTTGTGACGCTGTCGAACTCATCCGGAACGGTGAGTCATCTGATCTTCTTGTCACTGCCTGTGTCCAACCGTGTTCTCTAAAACGGCAGACGATTTGATGTTATATTCCTCATCCGGGGCTGTCGAGTTACTTAAACGGCTTGAGGAAGTGCATCTTAGAGCCTCACAAGGTTCCGGGGATGCTTACTTGTCCATCCTCATGGTCACGATGGGAGGGTCGAACGAGGCTGAAGCTCTTCAGCGTCTTAAGACTGCTCGTCTCTCCCTAGCAAAGTACTATGCAAAATGCACCATGGTAGCTAGTGGGCGTGACATCAAAGGCTCACGGGTAGGGATTATCGCAGTGTAGATGACCGCGATATGTTTATTCCGGGTCTATGCCTGACCTAGGCACATGTTCTGGGCCATGGCGTCGTTGAGCACTGACACCACCCTCTCCCTTCCCTGGTGTAAGGCTCTGTGAAGAAATCGAGGGATTTAGCAGGCGACGATGGGCCTGGCGATTGTCGCCGAGGACCTGGGTTTCAGCTTCCATCGCCGTGGAGCAAGATGGCGTGGCCCAGTGGTGGCTCCCATCCGGTCTCCTTGATGGATGCGACGATAAAATATTTCGCCATATTAGTCCCTGCTCTTGTTCGTCCCAATCAGTTTCGCCATGACTGCAACCTAGGTGTGAGCATGTATTTGTGATACCCGGTACGGGGCTGGCCTCTTGCAAGGACTCGGACACGTTGCAGGATAGTATTATGTAATCATCCATTATCAGGGCACGTTCCGTTTGCACAAGGGCACGAACTCTGCAAATGACTACATGGATGGACAATCGTGTCAAACCAATATCCCCAGTCAGAAATGCTGCTACTGATATCTTTGTGGCGTGTCCAGTAGGGCGTTTAGATCATATTTAAGGACATTAACTCCGAGTCTCCGATGTATCAAGTGGCGATGGCCAAAGTCTGTAGCGGTGTTGACGCCCACACATGATGGTGAGATACGGGCACCACTACGATGCTATGGCTATCCCGGATCTCGCGACGGACAACTTTCAGCACACTGAAGGAGATACTGCATCTCTCTCGTTCATCAACGGCGTTTTGTGACCTACCCAGAAATCCAGCCGACTGTCGACCCTCGACGCGTTACGTATCCACTTTCTTGCCGAGGTACCCATTGTTTCACCGTATGATATCAGCACACACTGGTCGTATGCCCCTTCATTGACGCACAAGCAAGCCGGGGCTCGTTTTTCCCACCACGTCTCCCGGGCGTCGGACGTCTTCGCCACCTTGAGCCCCGGCCCGGGAACCTAACGATGGAATGGAGGGATTTTTACCGCCTTTAACTGAGTCGTGCTATACCTGTGCGTCCCCCCCCGTTTCCGTTGAATCGAAGCGAGCGCCATTCTAGACTCCACTTCCCCGCCACTGGGGTCGCGTAGCGCGGGCAACAAGTGACAACAGGTCGAAAATTGGCCCGTCCTTGTTCCTGCCTAAAGAACGCTCCACCACCCAATACGAAGTGCCCCAAGCTACATCCACCCTACACCGCCCGCCCTTCCGGCTGCTGACCCGAAGGCGTCAATTGTTCCTCTCACCCCGTCGTGCGCTCCTGCCAAAAAGCCTTTCCTAGCATGTGGCGCTTTGTAACCTGCTGTTTACCCCTCGCTCGCCTCTCGCCTCTCGCCCTTGCCCTTACCTTCCCCCTTCCCCGCTTTCTCCCCCTCCCCCCTTTTTTGCGCTGTCTACGAAGCTCAGCCACGGGGCTCTTTTTTGAAGGCCGCACCCCCTTCCGTTTTTAGACATATCGAATTGGGCGAAGGTCCTCCGGTATGTCTCCGCATCGCAAGACTACCGCGGTCTTGATGCGATCTTGTTCGGGCACAATCTTCCCATTGGGAACAACGCGCTCTTTTGGATTAGTTCAGCTATTATGCATGGCCCGTGGCGTACGAAACATCTACCAAAAACGACCCTTGAATCATTTCAGCTCGTCACCGCTTGGCGAAGACATCTATAAAGGAAAACTGGAATCATGTCGAACTCATCATTCTTCACTTTCTCGACTCCTTCTAGCTCTCCTCGACCTTCGCGAACTTCAGTATGTGCACCATTGTGAAGACCTACACTGAGTATCAGTGCGGAACTTCCGTCTTTTCAGGTCGCTCGCGAGTGAGTTTCGTGCATCGTTGTACTTGCATTGTTTAATTCGATGACCCCCTCCAGACGGATTGCGGCCAGAGCACTTGTGCTACTAGTAATCGACATGTGGTAGTGCAACATCCCGGAGCAACTTGCACAACGGCGTGCAAGCAATCGTGAGTACAGTCATTGGGTCTAATTTTCCGCCTGCCCGTCTGCTTTCTTGTCTTGGGCTCAATCGATGATACAGCAACAAGGAAGTCTCTAATACCGTCAAGGCCAACAAGCCGTGCCCCAATGGTTGTTGATTGGCCTGGTGCACCTGCGGCGTCGGTTTGCTAGATCGTCCTGCCACTGATCAGCCTGGTAGATCTGGTGACGGCAACACATGACGTACTGTATCAGGATCACGAATGCTCTTGCGAGATAATTTCTCTATTCTTTTTGTAGCTAATCAATCTAGACTCTAGACTATATTACACCCACATGTACTGCTACAACATAGCATATACACAGTACTAATAAACTTTTCTAATTGTGTATCGTACTTCTGAGTACTAGGCCGTTGCCGAGTTTGTGATCAGAAGATGAGTATAGACTATATTACACCCACATGTAATCCTACAACATAGTACTAACTTCTCTAATTGCGTATCGTACTTCTAAGTAAGCCGTTGCCAAGTTTGTGATCAGAAGATGAGTAAGATGAGAAACACTGGACTGTATGTATGACACCGCATGTACGGATCATGTACCGTAATCATAATTGTGCACAATTAAAATCCGTGCCTTGATTACTACCATCCACATAGTGCAACGAACACTGTGCAGTACGAGGAACCAAGGACATGACTAGGTTACTTTTGCCACAAACCACCGTATCTACGGATAAAATTTTGCTATTGTAGTTGATGCATTCGTGGCGGGTTATGATGTTGCGGTTTGAGTACGAACGCCGACATCGGCCCGGATTGCAGTGCAAGTGGCAAAGAGAGCGCAACGGTCCGACGCTCCTCGACGACACTCAATCAATCTTTCCTTCCGCTCCCACATTTCCCCCCCGTCTCCTCCTCCTCCTCTCATCCCTTTCATACTGCCCGCCTCTCCGCTCTCTTCATACACGTCCCTCTTCGCACCCCACCCGCCATGAGTCTCAGAATTGCAGACGAGGTGACCTCGACGGACGGCCACGGCATTGTCAGCTCGCCCACCACATCCCACTCTCCCCACCCTCTCCCGTCCCATCCCGCACAGCAGCAGCAACCCGCGATCTCCGCTTCCTCCTCCAACAACTCGCCAAACGTCACCATCTCCTCCAGGCCCTCCCTCTCCTCTAAATCGTCCTCTTCGCCCCCGCGATCGAGCACCGAAGTCGACTTGACCAGTAAACCGTCCCCGTCATCGACGGCGCGATGGCGCAACAGCCTACCCCCCGGCACGCAGCGGGCGGAAGCACCGTCTGCTGGCGCTCAAAGCGGTGCAAGTACCGTCGTGGAGCCCACCTTTGATGAGAATGTGCTCCGGGCCCTTTGTGACCTCGACGTGAGTTCCTTTACTCCAAATCAAAGGTATCGACCCCCTAAGTCAGTTTCCTCATGACACACACACACTCCCCCTTTCACCTATCAATTCAGTGTGGGATTCCTTTGTTACTTGACAGGATCAAACAGAGCATGGTATCTTGCAGGGTAAGTTCACGCTAACACACCACGCTATCCTACTGAGTGACCTCTCTCCCTCCCCTCTGCAGGAAGCATCTGTATTCTTCAAGAAGCGCGCGGTGCTCGAAGAGGAGTTTGGAAGGGGCATGCAAAAGCTTGCCAAGAACACTGCTGATCTATATGCCATGAATGACGGCAAAGCTGGGTCCGTCCTCTCCTACCTCACTCCTTTCTTGTGCCGACTCGGGACATCTTCCCCAGCTCTTTCGTCAACGCGTGGCAGACGACTTTGAAAATACACGAGATCATTGCTGAGAATAGGCTGCGCTTTGCATCGCGGTTGAACGAGATGAGCGAGGAGCTGGCGAATCTTGCCAAGGAAGTAGATAAAAACAGAAAGGCGGTATGTCACCGCTCATGTACAAGTCGTTCTCCGGCCTGACGAGGGTATGCGTGCATTTCGCCAGAGCAAGGAGCTTGCATCCCGGTACGAGCGCAACTTGCAGGATTCCGAGATGACTACCGAAAAGAGCAAGGCGCGCCTGGATACCACGATGGAAGAGCTCGGCCGTATCCTGCTTCAGAAGGAGGGAGAACCAGCAAAGGATAGTGTCATTCAAGCGCGCACGCCAGCTGGTGGGAAACGAGCGATTGGCAAAGCTGTGGCGAAGGGAGGCCTATTATTAAAGGGAAAGAATCCCGGAAACGTAAGTCCCCCCTGATTTTCTTCACGGTGTTACGACGATAACGTATGTAATCGCGCTCGCAGATTCAACGGCAGGAAGATGATATCCGCGCCCGTGTACAAGTGTCTTCCCAAACCTACCACAAGTCGGTACAAGAAACACAGGGCCTGAGGCAAGAATACTTCAATCTTCGGCTTCCTCAAATTCTCCGTGTCCGTCCTTCCAAGTCACGAGTCCTGGTGTTTACCTCAACTTCTCACCCCTATTTTTTTAGGCTTTGAAAGAGTGTGCGGACGAAATAGATCTAGGAACACAGTACCATCTCACTCGCTATGCTTTCTTGTTCGAAAGCATCGTCTTGAGCGACGGGTCAACCTTGGCGCCAACTGGCATAGAGGACGGTAAGCATTGGAAAGAAAATCACTTGGGAATTGCATCCCTGAAACAGGGTGGCAGGGCCCGGTCTGAAGGCCACCATCGAGTCTATAGACAACCGATCCGACTTTAAAGTCTATATGCAGAATTATGCGTACGCCCACGGTGGAGTCCAGCGGGGTCCTCGCCGCACAGGTCCCGAACACGAAGGCTTTGTAAGTCGTGCGCTTACCGTGAGCGGCGTGGGTACGATCTGATCCGACGCTTTATCAAGCTGCCTCCCCTACCACAACACGTCGACCGCGTGAATCCGACTCCCCACAGCGCCAACACACCCAGCAGCAGCTATTCGCAACTGCCCGATCGGATCAGACCCACATTTAGTGTCGACCTCGCGGAACAGATGGCCCGAGACGGTGTGGAGGTGCCGCCCATCATGGTCAAATGTTGCGAGGCGATCGAGAAGTACGGTATCACGACCATGGGCATATATCGGGTCGGCGGGACGATGAGCAAGGTCTCGCGGTTGAAAGAGAAACTCGATAAAGGTGCGTGCCGACGATGGACTTTCGGCAAGACGAGGTATTGCTAACTAACTGACGCGCACGCGCCTTACAGATTTAGAGGCTACGAATCTTGACGCCGACGAATGGTCGGGCGATATCAGCAACGTGACGAGCGTTCTGAAACTTTGGCTTAGAGAGCTGCCAGAACCGCTTTTGACGATGCAGCTACACCAAGGTTTTCTAGACGCGGCTAGTAAGCACTCGCACCCACCCTCTTTTCTCCTCGGATGTCTTACGGATGGCGCAACCGGTCTGTTCGAACAGAAATCGAGAATGACCGTTTGAGGCACATCCGACTTCACGAACGGGTCAATGACCTACCAGATGCCAACTACGCAACCTTAAAATATTTCCTGGGCCATCTACACAAGTATGGCTCCGCTGATCGGAACGACTTGTCGCACTCACGTTGAATAATTTTTTTCTTTCAGGATCGTACAATACGAAGCGCAGAACTCAATGTCTATAAGTAATCTTGCAATTGTCTTTGGACCCACACTGTTCCCCCCCACTGCCCCTCACGGTATGAATGGGCAGGATGGTCTCGTTGGCGCGACAATCCAGAACAAGGTACGTCTCGATCTCTCCACCTGATACAGGTACCTTCTAAGCATCGGTGGCGGGGTCCCTTTTTCAGGCGATCGAGACCATTCTCGAACATTACACCGACATATTCGTCGACGAGTCTGAATTGTCGTGAGCTTCGCCTTTTCTTTTCGCGGTTATTTATGAGGACTAGTACCTACATCACTATTTTGGTTCTTTCATATACCCTTTTCCCCCAATGTATCGTGCAGCCCCAGGCGCTGGAATAGCCGTATCATGTAATATCTCTCCTAGCAAAGCATTGATCTGCCATTTGCCTTCGGGATGTATTCCATATGTTCTGTAGCGTGACCTCTTGTTTTTTTTATACGCCGCGGATAGTCAGGATTTGAAGGAAGTGTCTACGAGTTGCCATGTAGATGAGTGATGAGTGGTGGGGGATAGGACTTTTTGTTTTTTTGGCCGGGTACCTGATCAACGAGGTCGGGGAGGTGTGGCTGGAGGAGCTACAGCATGTCAATAGCTGGGTGGGTGCACATGGCGCATCAACCGCGAGACGCACTGAGATAACAACGAGGGGGATCGGAAGCAGCCGACGACGACGGTCCAGAGCCAGAGCCAGAACCAGGACCAGATATCCACGTGCCAGCATCAGAGAGCCACCATTCCGTCCGAGACGGGAACACGACGCGTCGGAGGGAGGGACACGCGCCCAGCCACGCGACGCACAAGCGCTGCTCTTCCAGCGCGTTCTCCCCGTTGGACGATGCAGACGATGCCAAGAAGGCCGTAGAGGTCGCGAGGGACGTCGTCGTCGTTGTCGTCGCCACCGTGGTGGTGGTACTGTTTGCAGCACGTTGATGCACGGCGCTCGTTGGCGAGAGGTCCAGACCGCGTAAATTGTAGAAAGACGCGAAGACGGTCGTAAGCGCCGTCAGAAGCCGCTAAATGGAAAAAAAAGGGGGTGGGCGGCAAAAGACGCCCGCGAATGGTTTGTCGTCAGTTTCATGTTTTTTTTTCTTAAATGCACGTTTGTCGCTTGGCCCGAGAAGGAAAAAAAGGCAACCAAGCGCCAAGGGTAATAAAAAAAAAAAAACGAAACGAAATGGTACGAGAACCGAAAGGAAAGGGAAAGGGCACCACGTACTATGCCTGAAAGTGCGAAATGCAGGGTGTGACGGAGGGCGAGGCGGACTTTGAGCCATTCGACGTGAGAGAGGTGTCTCGAGACGCTACGGAGGAGCGTAGGCGTGACGCTCATGCCCGAGAGATCGAGGGAGCGCACGGGGGTGCTTCCGCTCGCGATGGACGCGAGGTCCTCCTCGGACGCGGAGCCGCATCCGACGAGGCCGAGGGACTGCACCGGTCTGCCGGGGAGGATGGACGCGGCGGTGGCCGGGTAGCCGCGGAAGGAGCGCAGGTGCGGCACGTCTGCTGGCGCTAGGCTCAGAGGGCGGTGGTAGTCGCTTAGTCGGAGGTGGAGGAGCGATGGGTGTTGTCGCAGGATGCGCTCGAGCTCGTGCGAGGATGGCTCGCCTATGCCGTGGAGCGCGAGGGTGCGTAGGGAGGGGATACGGAAGGGGGGTAGGAGGTGGTGATGGTGGTTGTGGTGCGGATGTAGGTGAGGGTGAGGGTGAGGGCGAGGCGGGTGGTAGTATTGTGTGCTGGTGAGTGGGTGCTGCTGATGGAGGGGCTGGAATGGTGGTGGTAGTGTGGACGGCGCGGTGAAGACGGGGAGGTGCGGTGCGAGGCCAAAGGAGAGCTCGAGCGAGTCGAGGTGTATGAGCGTGGGTACGAGCGTCCGCGCGATGTTGTGCGCGATCGGGAGGAGGAAGAACGGGCTCTGGACCGCGTCCGTCTCCCAGCGGACGTGAAAGCGCCGGACATACTCCGCGAGGTGCGGACGTGCCGAGAGCGTCTCGCAGCAGCGGAGCGTCGCGACGGGCACGGCGGGTATCACCATCGCCCGCTGCTGCTGATGCTGCACGACGTCCGAGTCTTTGCTGCTCATGAGCAACCCTGCTGCTACTGCGTGCCAGGGCCAGGGCGGGGGTACGAACGCGGGAGCGTGCGTGTGCGTGTGTGAGGGCCAGTGCGAAGGCGAAAAGCGGGGCAGGACCTCGTGGATGACGATCGAGGCGTAGAGCAGGCGATCTGCGTTGGCGCGCCACCTGTGGGAGACGAGGGCGACGCGGGTGAGCGTGTCCCTGGAGAGGTGCTCGAAAATAGCATCGAGTATCTCGTTCGGAAGGCCGCTTCCGAGGCTCGTGGCCATGGCCACTTTCGGCACCGTCGTGGTCATTGACGTTGGTGAGGAAGGGGAAATGACGACGACGGCGGCGGCGGGATCGACAAGAGACCAATGGTCCATTTTGAGAAAGGCTGAGACAGAGATGTGGGGTTGCTGAGGGATTTTTTGAGGTAGATGCGACGAACGGGGGGACCTTAGGCCAGATTCAAAAGATAAAGGAAGAGAAGAAGAGACTCAGGTCATCAATGTGTGTGTGTTTTTGAGGTGGAACGGGGGAGGTGTTCGGAGGGGTGCACAGGTCCAGGCTCGAGAGATCTCGGGGGGGTGTCGATGGCCCTTTAGCGTTAGCTCGAGCGGCAGCGGAAAAATCACGGCTTTTCTCGAACGACGAGTTTCCCAGGGGAATCCTACAGTACGCCGGATTCGTTCTCTGCGGGGTGATGGTTCTGGCCCGCACGGGTCAAATGAGGAGCGCATTATAAGCGCGATTGAGGCCATTGCCAGCGTCATTCTACGATCCTTACCCGTAATGTTTCTCAGGCACGTGCCCTACGCTACTCAACACCTCACACACCCTCGAGCCTATAACTTACAAGTACATCTGGCGCCTTTCTTCGTCGTTCTCCGTGCCCTTTTTCATCCATCAATCGAAAAAGATTCCCTTTGAGAAAAACAAGCATCGTGTTTACAAACGTCATCAAATCGGCAGGCCGTCTAGGCTCGATAAACGCCCTCGCGGGATTTGGAGATCGCTTTGCTCCCCGCGTAAATTCAAACCTGGCATCATCGTGTCCCAAAATCAGAATCGTACGAACGCGCTGATGGGCCACTGGCACGCGGAAACAGGCAACCCGATGACCAGGGCGCGACTCATTTCTCACACACACACACACGCGCGCGCGCGGAGATTCGCAGGCGTTTTGAGAAAGTGGCCGTAAACAATCCAATGGAATGCGATGAGTTGCGCATACGCATATGGTAGGAGGCGTGGCGCCTTTTGACTGTGGACAGAAATACCGAAACGCCCATGGGCTTTATTCGGGAGCGAACAACCTCCAACGGTATGGTACCACAGTGCAGACTGGGGCTGCGTTCGTTCCTGGGGAGACTCGTCGGTAGCCAATTCTTAACAAGCGCTTCCTTTTTCAAGTGGGATCTGGAAGATGAGAAGTCTAGAGGGCGTAAATATGCAAATATCGGAAGGGGTCCATACGCTCTATCGGATGAAATAGGGAAAAGTTCGTAACAGAGCCACGAGTGGGGATATCCTTGAACAAATTCGGACGAGTTCGGAGGGATCATCCCACACAGTCACGCGACTCATGCCACAAGATTGGCGTCGGGGTAATACGTTTTCTGTGACGACTGACTACAGCCTGTTTTCACGGAAGATCAGTTTGAGGGTCCAGAAGTGACTGGCCTCAAGGTCGAGACTCGGTATATCAGCACTACCGCCCGTTCTGATCCCTACACTACCAAGTACGATCGTAATTGACACCGTTACATGTGTTAACCTCAACGTCATGGGACATTTGACGTGCGCGAGACCACACTGTATAGGAAAAAGGAGAGGATAACAAACCGAAGCACGAGTCCATTCTTCCACTTGTGTGCAAAAAGCCTTGCCCTTGCTGTCCTGGATGACGTGCTGCGTCGCGACCTGTCTCAAGTTGTACTCGATCAATCCCAGCATTCCTCACCCTCATTCTCTCCCATGCCATTGATTTGGCATCCGCTGTTCTTCCAGAATCTCCTTAACAGACGATCTTATTACTGCAAGTAGTTCAGGCGACCCATGCACAATTTGAAGGAACAACAATTCCATTCTTTGAGATCTACGATCATCGCTGTGTAGGTTGACGAGACAAGACAACGATCGGCTCAGGAAGAGGGAAAGTGAAACCTGATGCAAGATACTTTACGCCCCAAAGACATCTCTCTGAAAAGGCCCTTTCCATAGGACCAACCTAAGAGGGAGTAGACGGTAACAACCACAAAAACATTCATGGATTGATGCTATTGGTGATGATGGGTTCATTGCAGACAGAGACCTTCTCAGAAATGCCCCGACAAAACCCACGTTGAAGAATGATAGAATAGATATGATTACAATAGCAATACAAGTATCCCGAACCCATTGGCAGCCGATGCAACCATCACGCTCCGAAACCGTAGAGAGTGCGACCTGATCGCTTAAGAGCGTAGACGACATCAAGCGCAGTCACCGTCTTGCGCTTCGCATGCTCCGTGTAGGTGACAGAGTCACGAATAACCTTTCGAGTCATGACGAGTCAGCAAAAAACAGCCTTTCAAAAGTGACTCGGGAGCAAACGCACGTTTTCAAGGAAGATCTTGAGGACACCACGAGTCTCTTCGTAGATGAGACCCGAGATACGCTTCACACCACCACGACGAGCGAGGCGGCGAATGGCTGGCTTTGTGATACCCTGGATGTTGTCGCGAAGGATTTTGCGATGACGCTTAGCACCACCCTTGCCAAGGCCCTGTAGAGTGAAGTCGCTATCAGATCACCGCATAATTGGGAATATGAAGAAAGTTGAAGTACCTTTCCACCTTTTCCGCGGCCAGACATGTTCTAACGTGTTGTTTGAAAAAAAGAGAAGAGTTGGTTGAGAGTGAGAGAGAGCTTGCGGCTGAGTGGCAAGGTCGAAGAGTGACACGGAAGTGACGCAATGCTGCAAAGGCGTGGATGGCGGTTATATAAGAGCGCGAGACAGCGAGGCACGTGGTCTAGAAAAATAAAGTTTTGTTGATTGCCCAAAAGTGTCGCGCGTCGGTTTGTTGACTTGACCACAAACGGGCACGTGTCCACTTTGTTGACGCGACTCGGGTGTGGTTCCTTTCGACTCACAACAATGAATATAAATACTAAACGATCACTTCTCAAAATGTCCCCGTACCTTCCATCCGCAATCGCACTGCCTCTGGGAGTTAAACTCTAAAGTCGCTCACACACCACCACCCACCTCATCACTCTCGACTTAAACTTTACCTCGATAAACATCAATGGCCCGCACCAAGCAAACCGCTCGCAAGTCCACTGGTGGTAAGCCAACTCGCATTTCATACTCTTTGCATCCAACCAGTGCCTGATTTGTCTTACTCAGGCAAGGCACCTCGTAAGCAGCTCGCCGCCAAGTCTGCAGCTCGTAAGACTTCTGCCGCCGTGAGTACAACGCCCAGCCCTCCATGACGTGCCATTAACTTGGCCATCATTCTACAGGCCACCACTGGTGGTGTGAAGAAGCCCCATCGCTTCCGTCCCGGAACTGTTGCCCTTCGCGAGATCCGTCGCTACCAAAAGTCAACCGAGCTTCTCATCCGGAAGCTTCCCTTCCAGCGTCTCGTCCGTGAAATCGCGCAGGACTTCAAGGTCAGTGGCACTCTGCAGGCTCTTATCCAGAGGTGAACTCTAATGATGGCGTCGTACAGACCGACTTGCGCTTCCAATCGTCTGCCGTTATGGCTCTCCAAGAGGCGGCCGAGGCTTACCTCGTCTCCCTCTTTGAGGATACCAACCTTGCCGCTATCCACGCCAAGCGTGTTACCATTCAGCCCAAGGATCTCGCTCTCGCACGTCGTTTGCGTGGTGAGCGGACGTGAGAGGGGGCTTGGTCTAGATTGTGTCCATGTTTTTGTATTTGATTGTATTATTCTAATTTTTATTTACCTCTGTTTGGGGTTTTGGAATTGCCTGAAAGCTTGAACGCTCTCTGGTTTCGAAGCGAAGTGAGATGTGAGGTTGTGGAGAATGATTATGGTGTTTTGCCTTGGATCGTTGGTCAGCAGAAAAACTAGTAGTGGATGTGAGGCGAAGATTTGATAAGGCCAATCACGCTGACCGGACAGTACCTTATGCGCAGTCGCCGAGCCCTGGGAGTTTACTAATGCCGCCAAGCAAATCCCTCAACATGGCAATGGGTGTGCAGCAACAGCGCGTAATCCACCTTACCCGATCCCGGGTGAAAGAGGCTGTGAGAACGTAGTCGAAAGTGCCGCCGTCATCAAACTCGGAATTCCAACATTCCTTGGCGGCATCTCAGCGCGGGAACGTAACCTTACTACCATCTCTCGGCCGCAAACTTAAGTGTAAGGGGGCCACCTCCCCAGCAGTCTATAACAATCAATAAAATGCAACAGCCTCGCCGCGTACATGTAGTTGATCGCATACACTCCACAGGCAGTGCCCAAATGGTGTTGTCGGTCTTCTTTCCCAAAACCCAAAGCAAAACACAGGAGCGCCACGCGCCACGCCGCCAAGGCCACTCAGTCAGCCCGGGGCGCCAAGGGGCCAAGGGGCCAAGGAAGGACCACGGGATAAACAAGTGCCCCTTGTATCATGGCCCAAGCCCAAAGCCCCATTTGTTTACAAATCAAATCGGATGTGGGCCCAACCAACTGAACTGATACTGTATGCGTTTCTTTTCACTTTCGCGGTGCAGGGTGATGATGCGCGACGAGTTGTGAGAGTAAGAGGGGAATGGTCGTCCGGGTAGCTGATCGAAGGAAGGACGACTGCGGGCAGCCAAGGTTATTACAAGGCTGGCTTGGCGAAATATAAGTTGCGCTGCGCAGTCATGTGGGCTTCCATCGGGTCGGACACTGACCGAAGGTCGTCGTTTTGTGGAAACAAAAACGTGTACTACAGCACAGCATGGGATCATTAATGGGGCAGTACTGTAAGGCAGAGAGCGAGTTCTCTCTAGCTAGCTAGAGAGACGAAGGGAGAGGAGTGAGGAGGGTCACGTGTGTGGAGCCAAGAGGACTAAGACCAGGACGGAGCGTAATGATTGATTGTGTGGACAGCGATGCTGTGACCGAGTCCCGTTTCATCTTTTTAACCCCCCAGCTGCTGCGCAAGTCGGCCGCACTCGCTTCCTCATTACATCCGTCCTATCCTCGCTGGTCGGGTTCTTATTTTTTCTTTCTTTAACACCATCACAGCCACCCCTGCTCCTCCGCCTGTTTACTATTTCCGAGATTCTCCTTCCTATTTAAATACCCTCCACTCTTCCCCTTTATTCCCTCTAATCCTTCCCCCCTCTCCCCTCTCCTCTCACGAAATTTTCACGAACATCCCAACAAGATGCGTCTCGATACCTTACCCGTCACGTTATCTCTAGCTCTACTCCTCTCCATCGATTACGCACGGGCGGCTCCTTCATCACCAGACCAACCACAGCAACGATCTTCCTCGGGTCGTTCGCTACATGTCCCTATTAGCCGCCGTGCGATAACGCAGCGTAGCGATGAAGAACTGGGAATATGGGCAAAGCAACAAAAGGAGTCTCTCGAGGGCAAATACGCAGGGTCTTCGGCCCCGAGCACCAAACGCTCCACAGGTTATAACATGTACGCACCAGTTCCGCTACGTCATTATCCACTCCCCACTGACGCTGACGCCCACCAGGCTTGTCAATCAAAACCTTGACTCCAGGTACGTCTGACTACACGCACAACCATCGTCATCGGTTTTCTGATAGTGGCCCACTTGGTAGCTACTTTGGTTCAATAGCCGTCGGAACTCCTCCCGTGGCCTACGACGTCATCCTCGACACCGGTTCAGCAGACCTGTTCCTCGTCTCTTCGTCATGCACATCGCAAACTTGCAGCGGTGTTCAGACATTCTCTGGATCGTCTTCGTCCACGTTCAACAGCACCACCACGCCGTTCACCATCACTTATGGCAGTGGTTCTGCCAGCGGGGTACTTGGAAGGGACGTCATCCAAATGGCTGGCTTTCAAGTCAGCCAGCAGACCTTTGGTATGTCCTTTTCAATCACTTGTCCTCTACATGGCCCATTGACGATTTTTTCAGCCTTAGTCGACCAGCTTACAGATGGTTTGGTATCTTCACCCGTATCGGGTATCCTGGGTCTCGGCTGGCAAGCCCTCGCATCCTCAGGCGCCACACCTTTCTGGCAGTCCTTATACGAGGGCAACGCCTGGGATGAACCACTTATGGGCTTCTATCTCACTCGCTTCCAAAACGCGTCCAGGGGGTCGTCCCAGGAACCCGGAGGGGTTTTCACCATGGGTCTGTCCACAGTGTCACCACCGCGAATTTCCTGAGCTTATCGTATATCCATGGCAGGCACAACCAACACTTCTCTCTACACGGGTCAGATCGACTATCAAAATGTCCAATCCCTTCAGAACGTCCTTTCGTATTGGACCATCCCCCTCACGAGCCTGACAGTGAATTCGGGCTCGGTAACACTTCCTTCGGGCTCGTCCTCGCTCGCTGCGATCGACACGGGGACAACGCTTATTGGCGGACCTGCGGAGCAAGTTGCTGCTCTGTATGCGCTCATACCCGGTTCTTCCGCAGGTACTGGCAATCTCGAGGGGTATTATGTGTACCGTACGTCGTCACGCATTCCCCTGTTAATCTCTTGTTGACCCACACCGTTTCCCCATAGCCTGCTCGACGACCGTCAACGTCGCGCTCTCCTTCGGCGGCCAAACGTGGTCCATCTCCTCGGACGACATGAAATTGCAGCAGCTCTCGAACAGCCAATGTCTCGGAGCCGTCTTCACGTTCTCCACGGGCACTTCGAACAGCGTCGGACCCGCATGGATCATCGGAGACACGTTCCTCAAGAACGTCTACAGCGTCTTCCGCGCCAACCCGGCGTCCATAGGCTTTGCCCAGCTCGCCGCGGACGCGCAGAGCTTGGTCACCCAAGGGGGCGTACCGACGCCAACAATCGGATCTGTGAGCGCGAGCGTCACAGGTTCGGGGCGCTCGGATTCGAACGCTGCGTTACCCGCGACTATGCCGCGCCTCGCGTTGCTTCTATTATGCGCGACAGGCAGCATTTCTCTCTTCAACTTCCTATAAGGGCCTGACGAGAGTCGGCTTCCGGCTGTATATGCTATGCTATGATATCACGACGGGCTTTTTCTCTGTGGTGGAATCGGGACAATTGATATCACATGGGATCTACTGTATAATTTTTTTTGAATGTTACGCTTTGCAACTATTTTTCATTCCAATTTTTTTTTTTTTACTTGGTACGACGATTTGGTCTACAAGTGACTACTTAGATGCGTAAGCACATGATGTGTGTATACTGTACGAATGAGAATACACGAAGCTGACGCGATCGCACGGGAGTGCCTTTGTAATGATGGTCGGCATCGGCATCACGCCAGAGCAGAACGAATGCAGTTAACTTAGAAACCCTACAAATCTGTGTACTTGGCGTACTGGCGGTACGGTCCGGTTTGCTCCGATCCGGGCCAGTATCAAATGTTTCATTATCAGTTTCGGCTTTTCAGCTCTGCGGTTATGCGACAAGCCACGTGGATTAGGGCATAACGGGCTGGCGGCCCGGGTCACCGTGGTGGTGTTGTTCTCTGACGTTCAGTGTGGTGTGTTCAGGAGAGGGACGCACTCAAATTGTTCTGAAGATCCCTCAAAAAAAAAAACCTCACCTTGAACTCCTTGAACATCTGGGGCATTTCGCCTGACACCATTAGTGACATGTGACATGCTGCACCTGCATAAAAAGTCACGAAGGGCATATTCACTCGTGGTAGAATATGCCATAAGTCCACTTTACTACTCTCAAAGCTAAGGAGCGTAACGGCCGAGAAGGTCACAGCAAAAAAGCATAAGCACGATGAAGTCAGCCACTCAGCTTGAAAGACGCAGCCCGCAGCCAATGAGTTACAGTACAGTATTATATCTTCCTCTCAGACTCGGACGTGATAGGCAGCACCTCATGTCTTACGGGCCTAATGATGCCGACAATTCAGATATTTTTCACAATCTTTTTGACTATCCATCCATTAGTAGGTCCAAGTCATGTCTCCGGATTTGTTCCAACACTAAGGTTAATGGTAAAGCAAAAATAATTCCAGTTTAACCCTGATGTGAATAGAACTCATACTCTCATTAATTTCATTTACTGACCCGAAGAGACTTGCAATGACTACTGTAAGGAATGGAATCGCTGTATCGAACGGAACACTTTCGACCACGTGACGGCCTCGCCGCGCCTGCAAGCCCGACACAATTCAACTCGACCTCCACCTCCATCACCCCTTGAACCCTTCCCCGTCCTCTGCCTCTCAAGTTTCCCTCCCGCCTCACCTCAAAACCGGCTACCGACAATACCCTGATTGCCCTCTCTCGCCCTCTATAGCTGTCAAGACAACAACGTATGCGACGCCTCGCCAGTCGAGCCGTCGCTCGGGACCACATATCGCCGGCCTCGTAGTTTGCCGTTTTTAGGACATTCCTTCTCATTTCTGTATTTT
>Ga0307512_10001857_pt1 | contig 28372 bp, 26 predicted proteins | sample 14_EM_MG_FD_200267 | JGI IMG/M metagenome (GOLD analysis project Ga0307512, IMG submission 200267) | Populus trichocarpa ectomycorrhiza microbial communities from riparian zone in the Pacific Northwest, United States - 14_EM | ecosystem: Host-associated > Plants > Roots > Unclassified | place... | reverse complement strand
GGTCCGGTTTCAACGCGGCCAAAAGATTGCGGGTTTCCGTCCGGTCCGGGTAACAACCCCCCCAAGGCAAAGCAGGTCAGATTTCTGGCCAGGTCTGAAACTGAATCAAACTGAACCGTTGGCCAAAAGCCGGACCGAAGGCGGATTGCCCGGACCCATTGCTAACACTACTATATATTCACATTGTCACATCTGAATCTACTTACTTAGTCAGACAATCATAATTACATAATCTTTGGTTCATAGTCACAGCACTGCTCGACTGTAATGTCACAACTGAGCTGATAACTAGACTATCAGTAATTTCCTGAAGTCAGCCAAGAGCCAGCTCAGCTTGATCTTATCCAGTTTGCTAAAAGCTGTCCAAGTACAATCTTCTCCAGCTGTACAGGAGTCATACAAGCTCGATCCCATCTCATGATCTGGGTGCCAGTCTGGCTCTGTTGTGTCTACCTAGGTGAGAGTAAGCGCTCCTCAATCAACCCCATCTAACCATGAGTCATTCCAGCTCAATCAAATCAAGTTAGCCAGGAGCCTTTTTTGTTAGATAGCATTCAGCCTATTCATAGTCAACTTGGTTTGACTGTCTCCAGCCTGACTACATCCAAAGCACCACCATTTCCTCTCTGAGTATGGAGTGGGAGGTACCAAGTTAAGCACTCCTCTTTCCAGTGTCTTACTTTCAGCCATATCTGCACTCTAAGTTCTAAGTTCTACATTCTAAGTTGGAAGCTATAGGCTCTCCTCTGTCACACATTGCTCGCTCTCTCTCATAGCCACTGAGTTGATTGGCAATGCCATGAGAAACAAGGACCACTATTTTCGATGTAACCAGACAGTTGTTATCAAATATCTCCGGCTAACTGAAAGTTAGTCTGGCACGATTGAGTCAAACTGGTTCCACTCCTGCTCAGCTCTATCGATCCCATCTTGGCAAAAACATGCATATCTTCATTACCTTTAGCCTACCAAAAGCCAAACCATCCGAGTAAACCTCCAATCACACCTGATTACAATGCTAATGCTTCCATTCAGATAGATTCCATTGTCTCCAGCCATCAGAGTTGCAGACTAGCTCCAATAATTCCAGCCCACCCTAAATTACCCTTGTTTCAATGTCTGCAGCCATGCAAGAGCCAGCCCAGCTCAATCTTCTACAGCCAACTGTACGCCAGCCCTATTCAAAAATCACCTGGCAGCAGAGATCCCAGTCAGGCCGATAGTCACACCTGAGCCTACATCAATCTGTTTCTCCCATGTACTGGCTGCTTGTCAACCTGCAATTGCATCCAAGATCTCCCATGTTGCATTGTATATTGTTTACAATCAATTTTGGAATCAAGTGTAATAATCAATTAACATCTCCGGTATATCCAAGCTGTGACTTTCAATCAAGATTGTGACTTTTCAAGGCTGCGACAATACAGTATACTTCATTCGGAAGCAAATACTGGGTCAGTAATCAATTGATTCATCCATTAGGAAGTGCCATGTGTTGAGGCATATGCTGCATTGGGAGACTAATGCTGCATCTCAAGGCAGTTACTGGAGCTGGAGGCATTAGTACAGTATGAGCGTACAGTAAGGATTAAGAGGCTCCATCTTCAGTTCTGGATGCACTCTAGATATATGAATATCTTGGCTGATACTTGGGTAGTTTTCCAATGCACTTCTTCATTACGTTGAAATCATAGGCACTTCGATACTATCCTCCCTGGGCAATTGCTTCTATATTGTACCAATGTCACGCAGACCTGGTAAGTGGCAGATTTCATGTCCAATATAAAAGTACTATAAATGGTGTGCTTTGAATGCTCTAATGTATTCTATTTGATTTCCACTACATTGCATTCAGCAGATTGTCTCCAGATAGGGGCAAGCTAACCCATTCGGATCAGATCTATCTAACCAAATCAGTACTTCAAGTTTCCCTCCAGCAATGGGAGTGCCAACCTGCATAGAATGATTCAAGCAAGTCAAGACACAACCTGTTCAGATTATTCATAGCCAGCCAAGACCAAACCTTTTCAGAATGTCTCTAACCAGCCAAGGGCTAACCCATTAGGATTGTATCCAGCCAGCCTACGACTAATACATCAAGAGCATATCCTGTGATCTCAAAGCTCAGAGCAGCAGTTCATATCACTAAATTCCACCTTGGAGCCAGCCAGTCAAAATTATTCCACCAAGCCAACAACCAATCTGGTTGAATCATGACCCACTGACCTATTCCGATTGCATCCAGCCAGCAGTCAGCATCCCAATGCTGATCACATCTGGCCAGAACATCCAGCCCATCACAGTTTTCAATTATAAATCCTATCAAGATGAAGCAATGTACAATTGCGGAATACAATATTCTTGTCTGCAAATCAACATTCACTTTACCCAGAGGACCTCGAGTTTTGGAACAACCATCGTTCAAAGAGTCCCAGTGCCAGTGTTTTGAACAGTATTGCCCATTCTGAGCAATCACCGAACAGAACAGACATGGGAATCCAGAGAGGACGGCTGTCGTCAGTCCCTGTCTGACACTGGCCATCCCCTCCTGTCGTCAACTGACATCGAATGATGATTTGCCTGTGTTCATACACATTTGATATTCAGTGATAATAAGTACATGAATCCACAATTTTGACTGTGAAGCAAGATTCTTCAAAATCTGGTTTATCTGAATCGCAATTCTTACTACTGGTTGACAGTCTAGAAATATAGATATCTATATTTATATTTTGTACCGCGCACTCAACAGTTACAGTCAATGCATCAATAGTAACTGTTGCATTTCAGCCAGTGATGATGGATTATAGCTGAAGATGGTATTCTTGCCATCTGCAGCCAAGATGCAGTTCTCGCAGGGCAAACATGGAGCATACTCCCCTGCAACTGTCCCTTCTGTTCTACTTATATTGCTGACTGATGGGACTGTTGACAACACTTTCCAGTGCATTAGAAACTACAATTAAATTTTAATGATCTATTAGCAAAAACTAAATGTCTCTCTATAAATTCATGTGGTTTATTGTACCCACAAACTCAAAAAATGGAATCCAGATTTTGCTGGAATATGGCATTGCTTTCATATTCCTGAATGTTCTTCAAGGTGTTGCGATGCTGACAGCAAGTACCTGACGATCAGTTTACACATCCTTAGGCAATCTTTCCAATTATCTCTCAGAATACTCCTAGGTTGACCAATTCAATTTGTCACTGTGATGATGATAGTACTCACTCCGTAATTGGAATGAAGCATGTTGTAATTGATTTTAAAGATTTCCCATGGCTTAATTTGAACAATAATAGTTACCATGCAGAATCAATTCACGATATTTCATTTGTTGATACATGTTTTTTGTGTAGCTTGCACTCAATTCACTGTCCAGCGAGGGTTATGAGTTGTCACAATTGTGATTTCACATGATTGTGCTCAACCCTTAGTAAATCATCAGTTTCATTACATGTACTACTATCATGATATATCCCCGAAACGTGAGATCAAATAGTGCACACGTACCCCTTAATTTGATCACACACATGATGCCTATATGTCAAACAACATAGCGCACTCTATAGTTGTACTGCCATCGATGAATCCCGAATTCTGAATGCTGGATATGTTAGTGATGTCATTGCTATTGCTGTCGCTACTGGGGATGGGCTGGCTGGTCCTGTGGAAGGGTGATCCTCCCATATGCAGAACAGTTCAGAATTGCATTCAAGCTTCAGTAGCAGCAACGAAGCTGCTGAGACAACTACATAAACTGTCAGGCTGCTATTTCATCTCCTCCATGATGTAATCAAGGTACTCCTCATCCAATCTGCCTTGATTGTTGAGATTGTGTGCCATCACTGGGTCCATACCAGTTGAGTATGTGCTTCAACCAATTGTAATGCTGACAATATGTATCGTTTGGTCTTGAACTTGTGATGAGAAAGTACGAATATCCATATTTAGACTACAACACCCACCTGTGCATGCATTATCACCTGTGTGGTTAATACTTTTTGTATCACACTTGCATTGTGCTCCACCTTCTGGACCGAACTCTACAGGGACTCTAAATTTGCCTTTTGTGCAGGTCAAGAGAGAATGTGAGGAAGGCTGGCATGTTGATGGTACTAAATGTTGAGTTGGTTTTATCAAACAATGATTCAGCTTGTATTCCCATTTGCTGTATGCCATAGAAGTATGTTTAATGAATTAGATCCAGAATTTCAGTGGCTGCAAATCAAAATTTCCACTTCTAAAGTGATCATCAAGCCAATAATTCAACACGATGCGAACTTTGAACTTCCCTTATGTAACGCAGGAGGAATCGACTCCAAGATACACTGAACAGGCAGTATCCCTTCTCAGTATCCCTCTATCTTGTCTTGATATTGGACTTGATAATGGACTTATACAAGAACCAATTGTAGATTCACTCCGAAGCTTTACTCAGCTGCAGAAAGGGATCAGAATAGAGTAACTGACAAATAGCTTTCCAATCTGGATCAATTTGTTCAGGTTTCTCCTCCCCTATGAGAAGGTTGCACTCTATACCAGCAGAGAATGGAAAGGTCTTTTATACCTGTTTCCTCTATGCTCTAAATGTCAATTCTATCTACACTTTTCTCTGGATCAATAACCAACATCCTCTCATCCGCCAATCCCCATGTTGTTATAACTAGTCACCCTGAACTTCCTCTGAGCCAATGGTAGCCTGTCACTCCTACTGCTTTTCCAAACCAGCAGTATCTTTCTGATATACATAATCAGACTAATTGGTATCTTTCTGATATACATAATCAGACTAATTGGTATCTATTGGAGTGTTGTCTTCCAGACTATCTACCTATTTGTACCATTCAACAACCTTCCCTAATATTGTGCTCAAGTGTCCTTAAACTACTGGCTCCATCTTGTACCACTGGAGAGTTATTTCATATAGAGGTGACGATGGCTGTCTTCAAACATTTTCTTTCTCCATTGAGACTATTGCAATGGGTGTTTGCATTGTATTAACACAGCATTGCAGCTGTGACAATACTCCAGGGTGGGTGGTGATGATGTAGTTAAGAGATATGTGGCTGGCAGTCAATGGTGTGGCAATAGTGTAGTCTTGTAACAGAGGAACCATATTCAATTGCCACTGTTGCATGTGTACTTGCATTATGAGTCTCAGCACTGTCTGATATCTTGTATGAGAATGAAGACTTGGATGAAGATGGTGTTGTATCAGGATATGCATCGGGACCAGGGAGATGCGTCTCAGGTCGATAGAGCTTACGCGTACACATGTGGGAGATTGTTCATATATGGGTCTTTGGCCCTCGAGATAGAGAGAACCAATCAAGACAATCAAGAAGTCACCAAACCATCCAAAGTAACAGGTTATGAGCATGGCAGTCTCAACCTTCTTAGTTTACTCTATAAACTCTATTTCTACTTCACGATCTTTCAGAGCCTCAAAAACCCTAACACATACAACTATCCCGGACCATAACTGTGGCAACATCCACATAAATACGTCTAAAACTGAACACCATCACTGCCACTATCAAATATCTCTATGAATTCTATCATCTCTACCATTTTTATTCTTGACAATATCTATCCAAATCTTCGAGACCGACATCAGCACCGATCCTAAGTTGAACAAGTCCTACAATATCATCACCGGAAATAACCTCTTTACCCAGGCAGTCATAATTATGTCATCTATACTGAGAACTACCACTGGCACAAACAAATGGATGAGGCCTAAGCTCCAACATGTTCATTGATCAGACCACTGATTCAGTTTAGATATCTTATAAAGCGTTACCCCTACACACTGTGCCAAGAACAAGAAGATCTCCAACTACTTCACTCGATTAACAGACTTCTGTATTCCACCAATTGGAGTTCCCAATGACGATCAAGAGAAAGACACAATCCACACCTACAAACTCACTCGAAAATATACACTACTGCATCGATTAGTTCACCTACGGCTACAACCTCACCTACAATTACCAAGCACACTTAAGGATATGACTTCTCCAAACAATAAGTCCACAATGAAAGAAAGAAAGAGAAAAGGAGAAAGAGAAAGGGAGAAAGAGAAAGAGACAAGAGTGCAATATAGCGCACTCACCACCGTAACTACTACTACGCATATACACCTTCAAGCAAACCTACAGCTACTGCATCAAGCAAACTTACAACTACTACGTCAAGCAAACCTACAGCTACCATGTCAATACCACCAGCACCTCGAAGCAATTTGAACTCATGTATTCGTCTGTACAAGAATCAGCATTCGATCGCCACTCGAGTTCCAGGAAGAAGCTGTCAATACTGCAATCTATCTCTATGAAATGAATACAGAATCTTGTGTCAACCATGTCAAATAGCGTACGAAATTCCATACAAGATACCATACAAGATACCAAACGAGATGCCATACGAAATACCATTCGAAATACCATCCAAATTACCATACAAATTACCCTGCATGTTACCATACGAAATACCATATGAGCTATCATAAGAGATATCATACAAGATTCCATACAAAATACCATACGTGATCCGATACAAAATACCATATACATTTAGAATGGAAATCATACACATCATACCGCGATGGTTACAATGACAAATGGGTGTACACGATATTTAACTGAGAAAAGACTACCAAAATTCTCGAAGAGATCTCCGAAATCGACTTATTACTTATTCAATCTACCGCACAAATAAATTTATACAGTTGGAGTGGAATGGGTGAGAGCATGGACTATGGCCGTACTCGCACTATGAGTGGAACGGGTGAAATCATGTCTCATGGCTGCACCAAAGATGCTCACCAAACAAATGCCGGAAATCCCACGGATGGAGCAAATCCCGATCTTTCGTTAAACTTGGCATACGAATGGGCACGAAGATCAAAGTCTACCTGATTCAGGTGTGCAAGATGGCCATCATACTACAAATGGCTCCTGACGAGAAGGCTGACTACACACATATGGACACAGCGGTCACTGTCCCAACCTTCTTCTCATACACCAGCCCCATCAAGAGAGGAGGTTATGATCAATAGATATACATGAAGATAAATAAAGATATATATCGCTGTCAAGAAAGCCCCAATATATACACATGAAATGACCAAGCTACGAATGATGTGACGAAAAGTCAAGACAATGCCTCTGCAAAAACGGCATCGTTACCGAAGGCAATGAGCAGTCTAATATTGGTAAGACTTATACTCCTAATGAAATGCTAACCACACCGGCATTACAATATCTCATCTCTCTACTCGGAAGATGTAAATGGACAATTGAATATATATATTGTCACCGAAATTTGGAAGCTAAGACTAATGATGCTCACCGAGACGACTGCGATCAATGATAATAACCAAGATCCATGATTACGACCGAAATCGATATTGACGACCGAGATAATGATGATGACCAAGATCAACGATGATGACCAAGATCAACGACGACGACCGAGATCAATGATGACAAACGAGATCAATAACAATGACAGCTACGCCATACCACTGGAAAGTATCCTCATACCTGAAAATAACGCCAGATATCCCAAAGCACAATCGGAAAAGCCTGTATGTACGCACAATCATTGACGATATAAGATTACTTGAATTTCAGCAACGCTACAACTCACATTTATTGTAGCGTGACACTGGACTTCATCGAGAATCAGGGAGTAGGAGGAACCGGAACATTCGAAGCCATCAAAGACTACCCTGCAAATATCAGCATATTCATCCATATGACCACCGCAAAAAGAATCCTCCAATATCTTATATTTACAGTCCATTTCAGCCTCTTTCACGGCAACGGCAATGCAACTGCAACGACAACAGCAATGCAAATGACTATCTTCATAATATACAAACTTCGATTGAACTCGTAATTGTACCACCAGTCATAATTTTGGCGCACCTACCAAGAATGAAACAGATGAGATGACGGAAGTCAATTTGAGGTTGGATTTAAGGTTTTACTGTATTTGGATTTCTTTGATTATACGGCATGGCCGTCCCAGATCAGGCTACGGAATGCACTCTGTCCCTGCCTACCGCAGTTATTAGGAGGAGGGTTGTAATGAGGCACTGGAAGACTAATCACATGGATTTTGTATATATGGATTCACAGAGTTATGGACTTGCTACGGATTGCAGCAAGAGAGGGAAGTGTTGCATGTGTACATGGATCGTGAGTCTCAGCACTGCCTGCTGTGTTGTATGAGAATGAAGACTTGTAAGAAGATGGTGTTGTATCAGGATATGCATGAGGACCAGGGTGATGCGTCTCACATCAATAGAGCATACGCGTACGCAAATGGGACATTGTACATGTACGGGCCTTTGGCCCTCGAGATAGCGACAACCAATGAAGACAATCAAGAAGTCCCCGAACTAACCAAAGTAACAGCGACCTGACCTTATCATCAAGTCATATATTATGAACCTGGAACTGTGACCAATCGTAAAGGTCTAACACCTCATGAAAACTTATAGGGGATGTAAAAATGCCGTTACCAAATACTTAGGATACCATTTAGAGAATCGAGGTAGAAGATTATTTTCGAAATTTGTAACTAGAGTTGGTTGAAGTCGTGCAGGTATATACCGTGACTGGGGTACTTAAGTCATAATAAAGTAATCATATTTTTTAGACTGTATAAAGTTGCCTACCCAAACTGAATGTCCTTGTCTTTCCGAAGACTCAACCTATGAATTTCTTAATCAAAGCTCAACACACTTCCTTGTCTGTCCAGAATCCCACTGTAGAAAACTGATCGTATGGTAACAACTCTGAAGAGATATCTCTGTGTACCTTGTCCCTGATGCCTTCGAGAATCCATCAATACACAAGGATTTAGAAGATGTTGGTTAAACCCCTTGCATTGAAGTATTGTAAAAGATTTACAAACGTTTTAAGGGTTGTCTAGTGTAAGTATTGAGATTTTGTCTGTTTCAACAAAGACACATAATGCGTATTGACAATAATGATTCTGGGAAGTAATTTTAAAGTTCTTATATAGAAACCTCAATAATATTTTAAGGTGTTCTTCACTGGTAATGTCTGACTGAGAATTGCTGCTAGAGCTAGGTTTTGCTCATTGTCAGGGACAATATGAGCTCTCTATATATGCTTTCTCAGCTCAAGCTAGCCTTCAGAATAATGATATGACAATATGATATGCTTCCTAACTTATCGTCAGAAAGAGCATCAGTGTTTGGTCGATTGTGCCATGAGTTCCACATTGTCTCGTGTTCATGCATCTGTGATTTTAAGATGTTACGTTCCCTTATCGGGCGATCTTCATGATCATGATATCAAACCCACCTCATGCTAGCTCACATCTTTACAGATGTATCTTGTATTTTATGTGTTTAGTAGTTAGTTTTCCTGACGACCAAAGTCTTATCAATGCATATAGCAATATATTTCAATAACTTTTTACTGTCAGATACCTTGCCTTAACTTCGCTATTCAGCATTGGATCAGAGATTTCTTCGGTGACCAACCGATTCTATTCCACACTAGATTATAATTCATCTCTGTGTCTTTGCAATGCATATTGTTTCAACTCAATGACCAGGATTGCTAGGGGAATCTCATATTCAGCCAATGTCATGAATCCCATGGACACAGCATTCTTAGATCTCGACCATCTGTATACCGTGGAGATCCAGAAGGTATTATCACCATATCACGTTTCAGCCTGCTGATCTTGCTTACACGCGTATCGCATTATCTTCTGTTGCTTACGTCATTCAGTGTAATCGCAACTTAACTAAGAGTTGTCACCCTAGTTTAGCTTTAATTGGTGTGGGCCAGTATTAAGCAAACCATGGAAGGCGTATCACTTTCCAATAATGGCGACAAAATTTCGTCATGATAATTGAATCTGGTAGTATGATCATATTCTTCACTAATTGATCGACACCCAGCCGAGGTGTGATTCCACTCAGAACCTCTTGCCTGACCAACATGATGTTGACAAAGGTACGTATTTTGCATGCAAATCTCATGCGATAGTCACATGTATCTGTGGCAATCCATTCCTGTATCATTCCAGCTGGAAAGAGAGAACCCCTAGCATATACCATTGCTACACAGGAGCAGGTAATCATTGCAAGAGTCTTATGAACAATGTCAGCAATGAAAACAATCTATAAGATGTTTCATTCACCACCAATGTGTAGACATGTGGAGAGTCTGTTTTTCTCTGGGCAGGATCAATTGTGGCGATTTCCTCATGCCACCAACTATCAATCTGTGCGGTCTTCACCCCATTTGAGGCAAAGAGATTCCCAATCACCACAAACTTGATAGCTACAGGCTTGACACGTTCCATGACAACCACAGAAATGCCTCACAGGGTTATCTCGGTATTTTATTCTACGCCGATGATGAGGCCTGTCACGTCGTCAACAGGGAGCTCATTTCAGCAATGATTTCCAGCTTTCCATGAAACCAATTGCTCAGCAGCATCATTTAACTCCTGCCTGTAGTACATATATACGTTTGCGGGCAAATGCATTCAGTTAAATGCTGATTCTACCACCTTCTGGGATGCCATCGGCACGTGCTCTCATTCATTCTTCAAATCCAAAACAACACAAACCAAATGAGATTCACAATGTAGGGGTTGCACCAAGGGGGCAGGAAATTGCTTTGTGACGACTAGTTTTCCATCTGTTGACATGAAGAAACTAGTTGGTGGCTGCTTGTGCAATTCTGTCCTGAATGGTGGCCGAAGAGGCACAGCATCAGATTCTGAATTGGCATCTTGAGTATCATTGAAATTGTTAGGTAATATGGCGAGATCATGATTGGGATTCTTGTTGTAATTTGATCATCTTCATATTTCTTGTCATGAAAAGATCATTGACTGATTCTTGCGCTGTATGAAGGATAAGTAGGAGGAGTAGAAGTATAGGGCCTTAAGGTCATGGTTTGACAAGGAGGTGAGTAAGGAGATAAGAAAAAATAATGGAGTGGCTAAAGAAAGTATAGATGAGTCTGTTGTAAATGAATAAATGTATTTTGTTGAGAAATGAAAGCATTCAGATGATTAGAAGCCTTGTCGAGATACATCATTTTATTTTGTTGATCATTCTTGGATATTGGCTTGACCCACCATGTACGCTTCCAACTACATGTATGCACAGAAACTTCAAACTCAGAATGGTAGGTGATAATCATGGCACCTGGTTGTGGATTGGTTTCTGTAAACAACAATCATTTTTGCAATGTACTAAACACTGTATGCAGTTCACCAATGTTTCGGATAAACATCTACACTGCAAAGTTGCCGAACTACCAATTGTATGATAGCCATAGACGGAGTCCTATCAATACCTCAGTGCCTTTTGCAAACGCAAGCATCTCAATGATTAATCTCAATGTGAAGACTCATGAACACTTCGCTGCATTCATGAATATAGCCAGTGTAATCGTACAATAAACAACACACCAAACAGATACCCAAAACCTCTCCAAAACACTCCCAATTATCAACCTTCCATTCACACTCCAAAGTGTCGGAATAATACCCACCAACAACACATAACCTCGAATAACCCTCCAGCCAGTGCAATTGATCATCATAATCACTACTTTGCAGCTGGGCAGCTGCTTGTACAGTGCTTATTTGTTAAAGAGACAAGAACAGGAGAATTCACAATGTGATTCTGCTTGTGTAGCCAAGGCACATCATAATTAGCAACAATGATTTGCTCACAATAGGCAATGAGACACCGAGCACGGTTTCTGAAGACTTGAACGTATTGCTGCTGCCTGATCATCCTCCTTTGAAGCTTCCATTCAATCATTTATAACCCTGTTTTTGTCATCAGGAAGTTTCTTCCATATGGAAGCTGCTTCCCAGCATCATCATCCGGTTTCTAGCCAAAATCATTGATCATATTCTTGGCTGGAGGTGGGAGGATCTTGTCAAGTGGATGGTAGCTGCAGCCTTCAATCATAGGTATTTGGGTGCCAGATGAACCCTTGGCTTGTTGGTTACAATATACAATGCAAACATGTATTGGGTTGTTTATTATCATCACCGCTTTTACCCAACTGGCAGCTGTATTGTTATCCAACATTGGCGTACCAATCTGGTCATGGTGACCTCCAGCTCTATCAGGCTCCTCCGGACAGGATACATGCTGCCTGATTCTCCCACTGGGGTCTGGCAGACTGGCAATTGCAGCATTCACTTTTGAGAAGCTGGGCATATGAACAACTGATGTAACTGTTGGCTGCATCTATTCACCATCCCCAGACTACTGCCAGCAGAATAGCTGAGTATTGGTTTCACCCATATGGTTCCCAGCAAGGTTGGAATCCTCATAGGCCATTATGATGCTTAATCACTCCAGAAGGAAATCAGTTGAGGCATCGCAATGCACCTTGAACAATGAAGCCCTGGGGCCAGAAGTTTCTTCTGTGTCTCCTTCGATTGGTATAGATCATCTGGAGATGCATAACAACCACTGTAGAGATTCGTTCCATACCAACATGCATGAATTTCAGCTTCTTATATGAGGTTTCATCATTTCAATTGTTGCTTCAGTGTAGGCCAACCTCTCTGAACTGTTCTTGCGCAGCCTTGAGCTGTTGACCATCGAGTTTAGTCTTGTCTGTCATATACCACTTCCAGAGCAGCTTTTCAGATGCCCAATGACAGATTACAGTAATGCAACACTCGATTAGAAGATTCCAATGCCCAGGTCTAGCGCCTAGCTTGTTGCTAATGCTCATTGACTGAGCCATCTTCCAGATGTACTCTCTCACATTATTTTCTTTCAGTCACATTGTCATCAGACTGCTCTCCTGCCAACTCCGCAAGGTTTATTCAGCCCATTGAATGGCTTAAACAGCAAAATTCTCGGCCGAGACGAGCACTTGTTGAGTTGGCATCTGGATTGTATTGGCATCTGCGACGACTGAGTTCAGCAACCAGAAGACATCGGTTTCAATTTTATGTTCTCAACAGTGGTGAATGATTGAGTGGTGGCTATCAAGTCCTTGTGACTCTTCACAAGGATCGGGAGTGGTGTTTGCAATGTTTCTGTACTGTTGCTGCGAGTCTGGGGAAAGCTCAATACAGCGCATTTGCCAGCATGATGGTGTGGGATGTCAATATACTGAAACCATCAATTCAGGTACAGTTGGATGGAAATTTCCAAGCTTGCCTGAGTTGGGTGGATTGCCAGTGGGTCACCAAGTAGGCCCATCTGTAGATTTATATAATACTCTTGTATTTGATTTTTAATAATAGTATATTATTATTATAGCTCATTCAACAACCAGTATTCTCAGTGAGCATGCTTTAGAGTGTACAAGATTGATTATTTTGGAATCCGTGTTTTTCCTTTAACATTTTCTATTGTTAGTGACAAAGACACACAATTGTACTGCTATGAGCTGAAGTGTCCGTGCGAAGCCTTGATTACCCTCTATGCAAAACCACAAATTGTTGATGCTCTGTTGACATTCACTTTCAAGATGGGGCAAGGTATAGGTCATGCACTATTTTGCCAAGTAAGGGTCCAATTACTGTGAATATGAAATTGTTGCCACAAAGCGACACTTGGATTACCCAAGATGCATGACTAGAAATCATTGACGCTCCATTGATGCCCATTTTCCAGATGGGGCTGGATGCAAGTTGCTATTGTTTTGGCCTCTAAAGGTGGCCAATACCTCATGTATGGATGCCAGAATCCTATCTCCACTTAGGTTTCCAAAATAGAAACCATAAATTGCTGACGCTCCACTGACACTGATTTTCGGAATAGAGTCGCAACTGTGTTGCTTTCTGTCTTCCCAGTAAATGTTCCCAATATGTTGCTTATACATAACTGCGACCATATCACTTTTCAATTACCTTAGCTAGAAAACCAAAAATTGTTGATGCTCCATTGACGCTCATTGTGATGAATTGTCAATTCAAAATCGGCTGACATTGATGACTGCATTCATTCCAATATGCACAGATTTGTTGCCATGTTGAGTGATTGAGACTCAGCCCTTGGGCAAAGCCAAGCCCAATCTAATTGTTGCACTGGGTGCTCTCATTTGATAACAATGTATACATCTTCCCAACCGACTCAGTTCGCCCACCATACTTCAGTTTATTAACCAATATTCACTTCCAACTGCTCACTATTCTGTAAGAACATTTTTCTGAATCATATTCTTCCTCAAACTACTTACAGAACCTGGTGAAAATACATTGACACATTTTGTCTTACTTGCTCAAGTTCCGTTTATTTCTCCTCGCATCCTGTGTTGTTAGCATCATCAACACCTTTTCAACCTGGTTCTATGACCTCTTTATTTGCAGAATCATTTCAGGATGATTCGCTGTGGTGCCAACGTCGCACTGCTCTGGACTTTCCAGATCCTTGATGTCGTTATCTACCTCTCTGTTGGATTCAGTATCTGCCACCAAGTTGCCTTCCCAGTGATTGGGATTATACAAGTCGGCAATCCAGGTACGCTTATTTTCGGTGTTCAGAATGCTTTCAGATTGACTTGCCTCATCACAGGCAGCTGGATGGCAGTCAATTCTCTTAATTCAGCTGACATTTAATACTTGAGTTGGTCCTCTAGGTGGGACCTTTGCAGGGAAGGATGATGGCAAAGTTGATGTTTCCGACGATTTAAGTACAGCAGCACCATCCAGTTCAAAGTTTGACCAGGATGGCTTGGTGATTTTTAAAGTATCCGAAATGTATCCTACAGCTGGCATTTGCTTGTTTCGAGCACAAGATTATTTCTGGCTACCATGTAGATATTGGCTGCCCTACCACATCTTCTAAAAGCTATAGACCTTGGCCATTCTGGGCACGTTTCTTTTCTCCACGTCTCTCTTCATTTCTGAGTGGTTGTCAGTTTTCTTGGTGTCCAATGATTGGTCATCACGTGCCATTATTCCTTGATTGGCTTGAGGAACCTGCCTGACTATGACGTTTTCACCAAGGGTCTCATCTGTGGTTGTTGACTGCCTCCAGCAGATAAGCTGTTGCCCAAGGGAGGAACAGGCCTCAACTCCAACCCCATGTGGAATGATTAGGAATACATTGAATGTCAAGTTCGAGAGATTGACATACTTTGAGAGCATTGTCCCATCATAAGGCGACTAGTTAATGATGTCAGGTATGCACAACATAATGCTAATCTCTGTAGGGTCGGATTGGTAATCTTTAGGATTCAGATTAATTTGGCTTCAGTTCTTTGGTAATACAGGTGGAGAATTCCACAAGACCCTGACAGCTGAGATTAAGTATGCTGCGTGATCGCTTTGTCCAGCGGTCATTTTAGCCACATTCTTTGTCATTATTTATTCTTCATCATCACTGAACAAATCATGTTCATCATGGCAAGATTGCCCAGATCAAGAAGTACTGTTAGCAACGGGCCAGGGTAGCCCACCAGCGGTCCGGGTTTGGACAGCAAAAACATGTCAGTGTAATTCCAGAGCTGTTCAAACACCCCATCCGCCGAGTGTTGGAGGGCCAACCCTGGACCTTTACCTAATAACCTATGGGTTTCGCTGGGTTTGGGTAGACCCGTCGGTTCCAATCTGGAGTTCTGGGTTTTGGGTTTGATATTTATGGTCGCATTCAGACATGCTACAGATAATCATATAAAATTGACATTGGTATGACAGAGTTGAATTTAGACTTATTGCTCACCTTCATGAATACAACGAAAAGACTCTTGCACCCTACCACATCCTGACAATGAGCATCAATTAAGTGTCAACAAATTTGGGTCTTGAATCTTCCGTAATATTAGTGTCGCTTAATCTCATACATCCATCAAGAATGATTTGTCAGCCGTTATAGGCGGCTATGCAAGGGATATTCTCGACACATTCTCTGGGACAGTATCAACTTATTTCATTTACAGAGCAACCATGAAGTATTCTTGAATATTTTAGTGTATAAATACAGTGACAACAATGTATATAGACCATGACGGCCACATTGTGCTGTGATTGACCATGGTGGAACGCCAACAATCGTTGAAATACCGTTGATGATCAATTTCAAGATGGGGCAGAGAGCGCTTCCATTTGTCATTTGCCTATCAAGGCAGTCAATTATCCGGTTATGACTATTTGCAACCTGTCACCCCCACGATTACCACAGATCCACGGCCTGCACTGATTGGCACTTCATTGACACCGATTCCCATGATGGCGCAGGGAGGGTAATACAATGGGTTTTGCGTATAAAGGCTGCCAAAAATTGCATTCTGACTGTCTGCAACCAATCAGCGGTGTGATTACCCAGGACGCTTGACCAAAAATCGTTGAGGCTCTGTTGACGCTCATTTTCAAGTTGGGACCGAGAAGGTGTTGATATCTGATTTGCCAATAAATGCGGCCAAAAATCCCATTATGGCCGACTGCAATCAATTGGCAGTGTGATTACCCAGGATGTAGGACTAAAAATCATTGACACTTCATTGATGCTGATTGTCAAAAAGAGGTAGGGACCGTGTCATGAGAAGTTTTGGCAATAACTGCGGGCAATACCTCGATTATGTATAGGCATGAACAAACAATTTTCCATTGACAGGCTTATATGACCTGATACTGTGGACACCCAGTCGACGCAGATTTTGCCACGGGTGTATCCACGATATGCATTCATTTAATTTGGCATAATCCATCATCCACATTGTTTTGGCAGTCTTTGTAGCATTTTGATTGAATTTCTTCTTGATCACTACATTGTTTTTTAATAATGCATACAAACGTATAATAATAATCCCTAAAGTCCAGTGCCTTGCAATCAAGGCTCATCATCTGTATCGTGCTGGCAATCTTGGGCACAGGCATCCAGATTATGCAATGGACAAGAGGGATGAGCTGTATCTACATATGCATATCCGGCGAGCCAATTGACAATTTGGGATTGTGGAGCCCCACAATTATTGCCAGTTTGAGCAGGTGCCGCGCTGTGAAGAAGTAGTGTTGGCTCCGGAGTCGGCTGTCTGCATCGGTTCGGTGGAGGTGCACCAGTGCATTTGTGTCTCCAGTGTGTTTCCGGATTCTTTGAGAGGTGTTTATGGCATGGAAGTCATCCGGACATGTGGTTTTCACAATGCATAGCCGGGTTTCTCACTTGTTCAGCCTTCACCCTTTTATGCCCAGGATATTCGACACCCCACTCCTTCTCTTCTCCGACCTGGGCAGGAAGATTCATGATCAGCTATCTTGTTTGATAGAGTCCGGTACGCAAAATCCCTTCTTTGGCCATTGTGGCCATTTCCATGGCCAGGTGCATGTCAGACTGTTCCAGCTGTACCTGACCTCCTTGCTTTGCCATAGTAGCAGACATGTTGATAACCTACCAGACATCAGTTGCTGTTTCTGACAATGAAATGAGGCTATTACCTCCACCATGGACTCTTCCATAGCCTCCTCTAACTTGATTAACACCTGCTTCATCTTCTTGTGGGGATGCCTATCGACAAGTTCATCCGCAAAACTCCCAGAGGTGACGACTGCATGATGTTCCGTTTCGCCAACTGGGTGGAAAAATTATTTTCGCAACAGGAGATGTTTCCAGTTATCGGCAACAATAAATTGGTCACTTAGCTCTCGACGGACACTGTATGTACATTAAGTGATTAATTGAAAGCTGTGTACTTCGATATGGATACACTCATATTCAACTGCAAGCTACTTCTGATTCTTGCTTCTTCCAGTCTTATGGACGATTTTTCAAAGTGCATTATGGGTCATATATTGGGTGGATCCAATGGCCAGGAGGTGGTGGACTAACTGGTGTCTGCATTTTTGCTGTGTGACAATAATCGCTGTACTGGATGTAGCGCCCACCAATCAGCTGGATTGAGGTCCGCTACCACTTGGCTGTGGTGGTTGTGTATCCATGAGTTTCTGGTGTGGAATAGGTTAGGAAGATGATAATGAAAAGAAGTGGGAAGCCCTAAGGACAATATAGTTATCATGAAGTCAGAATTGAATAGGTAGAGGCCAACATGATCGTCATACTGAAGATGAATCTTGCGGAGTATTGCCGCAAGGTGCGGAGGTATCCTACTGCCCCTCGCATTGCAATTAGTCGGTCTGATGTTAGTTCTTTGTTAGCAATGTAGAATTGCAGTATACGCCGGCTGAAACAACATGATTGTCAGCTGTTTATAGGACATTGTTCGAGGGAAAGGATGTCTGCTGATGTTTGTCTCAAATAATCCCTTGAGTATTACATGAAACTGACACTAACAATACAGTACTGTTGTACAGTTAGCTAAACAATTCCCATTTTATTGACTGTCATAAGTGAGATTTTGCTATGTTCAAGACGAGTAAACGTACCAACCTTGACATAATGACATAACTCGGCTGCATATTGTCCATAACTTGCAACATCCAAAATCTTGCCACACAACAAAGTCAACAGGAACTACAATGGTCAATGCTGCAAAAATAAACTTTTCGTCACTTCCTGCAGGCAAATATGGCAAATCAACCAAGAGCTCCACCCAACGATGACATCAAGGCAATCAAGGCAAGCCCAGCTTAGAATCAGAGAGAGTCCGAGCTCTTGGGGCATTGCGCTCTTTCAGATCCATGACAGAGCTGGCGGCCAACCAACAGCTAGTGATGCAGTTCTTACACAACAAAGTGAACGACAAATGAATTGATGATTATGTTCAGAGAGAAAGTACAGGGGCATGAATGCGAGTTGACGACTCAGAGGCAGTGATTAGACAGTAGCAGGATAATACTCAGCAGGCTGAAAATGCGGGATTAATGACCATAGAGTCTGAAAAATCATTTTATGAGATGATGGTTGCTACTCATCAGATCAGAAAGTATCGGTTGCATGTTTACCCCTAACCCTAGCAGAGCTCCCGCTTAGCGCTGTAGTGGCCCGTTTGACCATGCCAAAAGGCACTGTATCTACTTCAATTCCATTCGCAACAAGACAAGAATAAAGTCAAATGCAAGCAGAAGAGCCAGAGATTAAAATCGTGAGAAATAGGGCGACCGATGGGCGCAGAAACCACATAAAATCTAAACGCCAATATGGGTTCGGGTTAAACACCTGACGGATTACTTTCTGATCGAACGAGTATCGGAGCAGGTCTGAGCGATATCACAAATTCCGATGATTTGCAGGATTGGGAAGAGGAGGATGATGAGTCGGAGACAGAGCAGCGCCAGCTGAGCGAAAATGACAAACCCAGTTGGCTGATGGGTACAATCACCAAGATGGTGCGGCAGTGCATGGGGAGGTTTCGGCATCACCAGTTGTAGCTTCGCGAATTATCACAACCAGGAAGCGATGATGCAGCTAACTACTTTCCTGAAAGAAATTACAAGTATGGCACATGCGAATTTAGGGATCCGGCAGTCATTCAATCGCAAATGGATGATGATGTAGCCTCACCAGCCATAACAACGATTGGAGTGGTCATCGAGTGTCTTGACATTGCCCCCAGAATATGGTGAATGCCATCATGGACTCCTTGGCCAGAAAGCAGTCACAGTAGGCTGTGTCCTGGGAAACCGCGGTCAAACAAGAGTAAACCCAGTCTTGTGCCCTTCTCAGAGAATGATTCGTCAGGTTTTCAGATAGAGAAGCATCTCAAACCTGTAATATTTCACCCCTCCTTCTGGCCTCACCAGCGAATCACCATATAGAAATCGGATTCGAACCAAGTGACGATGATGGCTCCTGCATCAGCGGAGGATGGAACAGGTAATTTGGTGTTTTTGACGTCATGTGTCTGTGAAATGGAAGATGTGTACCAATGTTGCTACATGTAAGCTTTTTCTTGATTTCAGTAACTGAATTGTGAGACATGATAGTTCGTCTGTATGTGTGGAAGAGTCAAACGCGCCACGTGACAGCAGTAGAATCCAAATGACACCAAATGGCAGCCAGTTCGTTCGATTTCTGTGTGCCCATTGATGTTGAATGCGAAAGTAAAAGCAATATGAGTGACACAATATACTAACAAACTATAAGTGAGAGATGTCATATCAGTCACAGAATGAGCAGTCAGTGGTCAATATGAGTCAGTCTGAATGACAACCGTCAGGCGGCATCCATCCATGTATCCAACAATATATCGTTTCGCACAGACCTGCTGTACAAAATTCAGATATTTGATAACGCTTATGGTATATCACGGAAATCGAGATGGAGGAGCTGGATGATCAACGCTGAGGAAGTCAAGCTTTATTTACCAAAAATTACTGAAATGATCTACATGCCACAAATTACCAGCCGAACCCGCAGGAATGTAATATGGCCACATCATCTCGCATTCAGATCATGTGGGCAGAGGTTCATCAGACATTGAAAGGTAACAACCTTCCTCAATGCAATTGATAATCCTTACAATCACAAAAGTGGATGCCGAGAAAGCTTGTACTATTCATTGTGTACCATGATTGATTGTATGAACGCTGTTTCTATATGACTAATCTGACCATCAAGAGAGTGTCAATGATTGCTGCCCTTGCATCTTGGATAATCGTAAGGTCTGCGCGGTGATATCACCTCACAATCGAACTATCAGCCTCCTTTTCGCGCAAAACTGGCTGCGATATCAATGCTACTATATCTTAAAATCGCGGGTCAATGGAGTCTCAACAACTTATAGCAATCCATCTTGGAAAATCCAAGGGTTGTGTGGTGATCATAACCTATAATCGTACTATTGGCTTCCTTTTGGTGCAATAATGGTTTAGACACCATCGATGCTATGCTCAAAATATGAGCGTCAATGGGGCATCAACGATTTCAGTCCTTCCATCCGGGGTAATCAAGGGGATGTATCACAACATCAATCCATGATTGAACTATCCGCCGTATTTCTCGTCAACAATGGTTTCAACAACATCGTAACTCTATCCTGAATATGAGCATCAACGGAGCATCAACGCTTTTAGGCCATGCATCTTGGATACTCAAGGGGCTGTAGCTCGACATCAAACAATAATCAAATATTCGGCTGCCTTCAGAGGCAAAGATACTTTCAACCTCATCATAACTATCCACGAAAAGTAAGCATCAACTGAGTGTCGACGATTCAAGGTGTGACATCGTGCAATATAATGGGCTACGTGACCTCATTTATCCAAAATCGACCAATCGGCCGCTTTATAGGCAACTATGCTTGCGACAAGTTTGTAATTATGACCTGATATAAGCGTCAATGGAGTGTGAATGATTTGTGATCTTGCATCTTGGATGCTCAAGAAGCAGTGGAACGCAGCTATCCCACAATGAACCCATCGGCAACCCACATTGTCAAAAATGCTTCAGACATCCTCGCGGCTACCTCCCACAATTGTGCGTCCACGCAATATAAACAATGTTTGTGCAGCCTCAGGAAGCTTCACAGCACTGATGTACATTGTGCTGTTTCTAAATTGATCTTTAAGAAGTGAGTCTTTTCAATATATCTGTGTATACAACTTCACAAATATGCATACAATGTCTCACAGGTCTGATTTGTGTGCTAGTAGCTTTAGAGTCACAATTTAGGAACCGGCATTCTGCTGTACAAAAACGTCACTATAGGCCGTCTCTCAAGTCAGGTTACCCAGCTATCGAATGCCTACCACCATGGCAGATTCAAAATTTATGAATACATCATTGCAAGAGGTTATAATCACTGCCAAAAGTGAATGTGTCTGTATTGGTGATTTGAGAAAACTTACTTTACAAATCATCCTCGATGGTTGGTGGGCTTCAATGCATGTAAGCTTGAAGCGTCCTATTGTTTGGAATAATTCTGGACTTGCGGCTTCATAGCGAGTTTATTTCCACTGTGGAATTGAGAAGACCCGCAGCCCTGAAATCATATGAATCATCTGTGATCAAGTTCTTTGCCCTCCATCAGAGCATGGGACCTGCTCAATGGGGAAGCACTTGCTGCCAAAAGCTCATGTCACAAAGTTCAACAAGTTCACAGAGTCACAGGTTAGTGAATTGACTAGTACAACTGTCGATTACACAGCTTTGGTGATCAGGAAGAAGCAAGGAATTCATAGTATTACAATACTAAGTTCGTGGAGCAAATTCATATTTGACATCCCGCTTAATCCATATTGACAGACATGGCAGACCAATTATTCTATACTGGCTGCTGAGGACTTTGAATTTTCCGGATTTTAACAAGATATGTGGAATCGCTACCATATGGTAGGATTTGTTTCGACTCATATTGCCTGGAATGCTATATTATCTGTTGAGCTATAACTGTTATATAATACATTACGAAGTGACCTTGTGCTGCCATCCACCACCACCTTTACCAACAGATGCTGGAGGCAATATGGACTGACAGTAGATGCAATCAAGTGGCAATTGCCGTCACGAAATGAAGTTAGTATAGCTTTGGATCGATGCACATCGACCAACAAACTTGCCATAACGTCGGTGATTACTTACAACATGGATCTGGATTGGGCATTGCATAAAGTACAACTCACTTTTGATGGGGTTGATCACCTCTTCTATTCTGGTGTTAAAAGCTAATTCAGGATGCTAGGTCAAAGGCCAACATACTGGAGCAAGGCTAGCCATGAATTTGAAGAAGGTGCTTGACTGTTCCTGCTTGCCGATTGCCATTTACATGGAATTACGCCTGATAATGCTTCCTCCAATTACTCGATGACATGTGAGTTGCAATGAACAATGGAAAACTCCGGACTCCATTGGCCTGCATTCAAACACCACATAAAATGCATGGCACTCATCATACACCTGGTTTTAGGTGGATACATGAGCAGTCTGGTGGAAAATGACCACTCGAAGTATTAGGAAGCCCATGAGCGCAATCAGCAGTTTGGATAGGATGAAAGCATAGATATTGAGAAGACTCAAAGACTTCGAAAAGAGGGAAATGCTAGAATCAATAAGGTGTCGGCCATGAGACTAGGTTTAGCAACAATAATTGAAACAGTACATACTTCAACATATTGTGAACATCCTGAAACTGACCATCATATAGCAGGGAATGTTGGTTGTGTTGCGTACACTACCACCTGTTCATCGAAACAAGCCCATGGACTGGCAAACAGCCAAAGTCTAAATCACAGTAATAGTGATTATGAATGTGAAGATACGATGGAACTCGACACTAGAGTTGCATCAGCGAGGCTCCCGATTGCGAGAATTCACCTGCGAGTGGCTCCAAAATCCAATATACAGTTGCTACTGTCAACTCTTCACAACACAGCACGAATTGACCATTGTCATATATGTCATGAAAATATTAAGGCCATATCAATACTGCACCCTGTGGATGTCAAAGAGGCGTACAGTCACAGTGAATCATGTTACCAAAGGATACAATGACATGATCGATCACAGTGATGTTGTTGTGCAAGCTTGGGTTTAGAAGAAGACTCAGTGGAAGGAAGACTTGATCTTCGCAGTGAAGGTAGCTTGACAGAAGTGGTCGAACTGTTATTATGAAGTGACTCCAGCAATGGGTATGGATCTCGTTGGAGCACATATCCTGGATCCGTTCCAGATGATGCGATTGTAGAAGAAGTGGGAAACGAAATGGATATCAATCCTGAGGACAAGACATCCTATACTACACAAAACCGAGAAGCCTTTCTGAAGTATGTGGAGAATCAATGCTGTCCCCAACATTAATGTGTGCCAGTCAACATACCCGATCGCATTCTGAACAGCAATATCGTCCCCTCTGCAAATGCTTCAGGATGTGGTCAATGATCCTTTGATCCATGTGATTTGTCCTGCCATGATGAAGCATACTTAACACCTAACAATATGGCTGAGATGACACTGGGATGAAGCAATCTTGCAAAATGCTCATTGACTACCAACAGGCTCTATTTGAATTCACCACCTGAAACACCAAAGAACTGGGTGCAAATTAATCCAAATCTCAATGATTACTACTCCAACCGAATGGAGATGAGGAGTACATTTTGGATACTGGGCATAACCCTCTGCTGGCGTCAACAGGAGGAAATATACTCAAAGTGTGCCTATCTCTCAAATGTGGCGCATGACATATTCTCTATGATACCACGTGGTGTCAGAGTGGAGGCCAGTTCTTCCCATAGCCGTGATATGATCGGCGGGAGGAAGTCACACACCACAGGCATGACCCTGCGGGAAAATATTGTGGGAAGGCGGTATCCTTGAGCATATAACTGGATATTGATAGGCCGTGAACCAGAATAGGATACTATGAATACACAAAATGACCCCGAAACGAAGAAAGCGGTGGAGGAAACCAAATTGTGCCGATAGGCCAATGATTATTTCATTTTCGAGATGTGAAAAGGCGGCCCAATCCTACATGCTACACAGAAGGAATCATGCACCCAAAACAAGCAGATGACCACCGTAGGATACATTTCGGACACTGAAAAGATCGTCAAAGCATCCTGGTCACTCTTTCAACATGATTGTGCGGATGCATTTAAATTCTCCGAAATATTTCCTTTGCCAGCAGCTTTGTCTGCGAAGGACCTCCCTGGACAATCAACTCCAATATTGAATGTCCACCAAGTTCGAAGAATCAACCGTCATGCATTCAAATGTGGCGAGGATTGCGCACCTGATAGCAATTGGGACAACAAAGATTAGTTTCACTGGCATGGGGACCTAGATAATACAAATGACAGCAAAGACAATTGACCGGCAGATTTTGACTCTGAGATTGAGCCAAACAATGGCATCACGAATCTGGAATACCCAGAGCGGCGGGATGTGATATCCATGCCCAATGTTCCCTGAGTCATTTGACCTACATAGAAGTCAAAGGGTAACGCTGGAATGGAGATGGTGACGGTCAATGCCGTCGAAACAAGGAAGAATCAGGGAGTGAAGAAAAACTAGGACCGAATGCGTCAATGTTTCACCCGCTTCTTTATGTATCTTGACAGAGAGTTTTTGTTGGACATATATTATGGGTGAATGGTGAGCAGTATCTTGTGAATATCAGTTGATAAACAGATATATCACAGGCTGCAAGAAGCACTTACGAAGATACATAGAGTTTTTGTCGTATGAGAACGAACGGTGCAAGAATGTGACTACGCTCGGCTTTGCCACATGCCCAAGTCTCAATTGGTCAGAAAAACTAACAATATGTTCAAACCATGAAGAAAACAATTATCAATGGTAGCAGATGTTGAATGTACAATACATTAACATGAGCGTCAACACAGCATCAATGATTAGAGATTTTGTAAGTACGGCAATTAAATAGAGATCTGGTTGCTCTTATACCTAAGCAATATATTGGCAACTGTTAAAGTCAAAAGAGAGAGCAACACAGGCATCGCCCCAATCTGAGAATACGGGTCAATGGAGTGTCAACAATGTTTAGCTATGGATCTTGCGCAAATTATATTCCGATTGGTTACAGACAACCATTTATCAGATATTGGCAGCCTTTAATCACAAAAACAACTTCCGACATGCTCCATGCCGCATGCTGGAAATCAGGGTAATCGGAGAATCGACAGGTTCAAGCTTCGCATCTGTGGTCATTCATGTTGCAATTGGTTGCAGGCATCCATTTATCAGATAATGGCAGCCTTTACTGGCATAAACAACCGCACCATGTTCCTCCCACATTCTGAAAATGTGTGTCAACAGCGTTAGTTGCAGCATAATTGGTAATCAACATATGGTATGATTCTTCGCATTTATAACGGCATGATTGGCCACCCAGATTGGCAACAATACAATGTATCATGGTGCAACACGGGTTCCAAATCAATTATTATTGCCAGCTGCAAAGCATGCACAAATGTATTATTGGTTATTGAAAACACAATTTTGGTAAGATACTATTAACAAACTGCAAAAACAAGAGCTTTATATTAATCTTTAGATGGACCTGCTGTGCAAACTGCTGTCAACCCGCCCTGGTCAGACAGATTGGGAGTTTGCCATCGAACAATACATGAGTCGATGTTTTGGGTATTTGGGTAACCAGCAATGCCGATTTGCGAACTGTACTGTTTGGACCTGGAGCCGGACATGAAGTGACGGTCCGGAACCATTGCTAACAATATGTAGAAGCCGTTGTAGATGCGCCCAGATTGTGGCTCAGTACACATTCCGGATTAATGATGGGCAAACATCTATGTTTGGTACAGTATTCAATCTACAAATACTGCAGCAATGCCTCTTGATGTTGGGTAGTATAAGTAGTCTTGTCCTCAGGACAGATATCAATTCCCATGTGCCACTGCCCGAACAATCGCAACTTCAGGACAGGATCGAGAAGGTTTGTTGAAATGTGAACCATAGCCATAGTTGGAGTAACCTCAGCAGAATATATGGACAACTGCTGTCATGTACACTTCACAGCGAAGTATAAGTCCTCCTTCCAATGAGTCTCCCTCCTAGCTAAAGCTCTTATAACGCCATCCATATGATCAAACATGGCATTGTAGACAGTGTTAACCTGATGTAGAGTAACCATATGCCTTTTAGACTTCCATAGGGTCCAGTATAAGAATAGCCTCAAAACTTGCATGGTGAAGTTGACGATAGTCCATTCATCCTGTTTTGTAAATAGTGACCAGTCACTGCTGTATTTTGGATTCTCATGCCACTTGCAGGAGAATTCGCATAAAAAAGTAGTCTCACTGAAGCAAATCAAATGTCGAATTCCACTGTAACTTCACATCTGTAATAAGTAGTTCTGAGATATAGACTATGGCAATTTGACAGTCAATGAACTCGTTTTGATGAGCATGAGTTAGAGTATTCAATACAGCAAGCATTCGCTGCTATATGAAGGTCAGTTTCAATACTTTCAAAATTACTTGTATTAAGTAATCTCTCAATTATCTTTGCTGAACCTGGTCTCATGGCTAGTGTTAGCAACAGTTCCATATTTGGAACAGCTGGGTTTATAGATCTGCGTGGCAACGGCCTTACCACATCAAAAATCGACGATTTTTTGAGTGAACTGCCCAATTAAGTCCACCAATATTAATCAGACAATTTGGGGCTTGGTATGTGAAATATGCAGCTTTGCGTGGCTCAACTTTTGGTCGTCTCAGATCTTCGATATCTTCAAAACTCAGCAAGCGGTGGCGTAAAAACATCGTTTTCGGACCAAAAATGACAGTATTTTCAAAGCCCCTTGCTGAGGTGTAAAGATATGGAATATTGGAGACCACCAAAAGATGCGGCATGCAATACTGCATATTTCACATACCCTGCTAAGAATTTAATAATCAATATTGGCGGACTAAATTGAGCGAACTGTTTGGGAAAATCCGGAACCGAAAGGGCCGGTTCCGGGTGTGCTTCGAACCACTATAGTAGAAACAGTCCGACAAAGGAACACTTGCTAACACTACTCATGGCCGACACCTTGCTGAATGTAGCATTGCCCTTATTTCCACGTCATTGAATCTTCCCAATGGCTATGGTATTATTCACTCTGCATTGTTGCTCATGATCATGGGCTTCCCAATACTTGGTCCGTCCATTTACACACAGCGTACTCCCAAATGCAGCTATTTCAAGCTGAACACTGTGCACCATGCATGGTATGTTGTTTCACCAGGCAGGCCACTCAATTCCAGAGGACTAAAGGGTTGATTGTAGTGGGCAAGTCATGTAGTAGTTTGAACAAGTGTGATCAGTTGTAATTCCAAGTAAACAGCTGTCGGTAAGCTTACAACAATCAACAACTTTCTATAAATGTATCGGTAGCTGAGCTCCAGTATTTGGACGCTTAACTGATTTTGCTTACTTAGCTTTCAAAATATGAAAAGAATACGCTATCCAAATTCATCAAATAGAGTGGTACTTGTCACAATGCCCAAATACGATGCATGAAGTAAGCACTGGCTGGCATGAAATCTAATTTGTTCTTTGATCTCCACCCGTCTAAAGCTTAAGTAACTTTTTTTCTGGATGGCCAGTGCATCTTATTTACATCCATTGTTAGAAAGCATTCCCTCCTGCAAATATTGCTCATAGTGCTAGCAGATGGTTGCACCAACTCACTTCGTCATCCATCATAGAACCATCATAAGTCAAAGTGTGATATTCCATTGCATGGAATATAAGCCGAAACCAATCGTAGCATGAAGTAGTGATTCCAAGTGTCTTGGTAAAATTTGGCTGTTAGAATATCCTAAGCTGCCAGTTTGGAGTGTTTTGTCCAGCAGTTTAGTTAATATAGATAAAACCTAAATGTGAAATATGAATTTGAATTGCAACTTACAATTGTAATTCCTCGACTTCCTTTCCTCTTCAGTAATGCCAAAGCTGGTTCATCACCTGTTGAAGTGGTCAATTTACTAACTGCTGACTGTGTTGATTTGCTT